>Ga0105049_10000881_pt1 | contig 34346 bp, 25 predicted proteins | sample MAT06_FD_78087 | JGI IMG/M metagenome (GOLD analysis project Ga0105049, IMG submission 78087) | Freshwater microbial communities from Lake Fryxell liftoff mats and glacier meltwater in Antarctica - MAT-06 | ecosystem: Environmental > Aquatic > Freshwater > Ice > Liftoff microbial mat | place...
CGCGCTCACGCTCGGTGCGGGCACCTGGTACATCGTCGTCGACGGCTTTGGCGAAGAGACCTTCAGCGGCGGCGCCTCCGGTCCATTCGACCTGACCGTGCTCGTCTACGACGACGCCTGCAACCAGTAGAGTGGTCTGAGTGGTCTAAACGGATAACTCTCAACTGACGCTCACGGCGAAGCGCCACCGAGCGTCGGGGATGCGACCGTCCATCAAAGCGTGCGAAGCCCGCAGGGAGGGAGCACCCCGACGTCGGTGGTGTGGTGACTGGATCTCGTTCGAGAGTCATCCGTTTAGCCGAACCGAGGGCCGGGCTCACCGCGACTTGCGCAGCGCGCTTACGGACGGCAATGTGCGCCGCGTGAGCACACGACCCCGCGGTATCTTGTTTGTCGATCTCGATGGCACCCTGGTTGGGGCCGATGGCATCGCGGACCGCGTCTGGCCGGCGCTGGCGGCGCTGCGCGAGGCCGGGTTCCGCATTGCGGTGTGCACGGGTCGACCGGGTCGCGGCATCGCGCTCGACGTCGCGCGTCGGGTCGACCCCGATGGTCTGCACGTCTTCGAGTCCGGGGCGGTCGTGATGCATGCGTCGGGTGAGGTGCTCGTCCACCACGCCCTCCCGGGCCGCGCCGTCAACGACATCGTCGCCGCCGGTGTCGCGGCGGGGGCCACGCTCGAGTGCTACAGCGCCGATGCGCGCTACCTCGTGCGCGAGCGCAACCTGCTCATCAGTGACCACGAGCGCTTATTGGGTTTCGCGGCCGAGGTCGTCGCGTGGCCGCCGGTCGTGCCGCTCGTGCGCATGCAGTGGGTCTTGTTGCACGAGGAATGGCCGCGTCTACAAGCCGCCGCGCGTGAGGTGCTCAACGAAGTCGAGGCGCACGAAGGGCACTCACCGCGCATGCCCGGTGTGAGCTTCGTGTCGATGACCGCGCCCGGGGTGTCGAAGGCGACCGGCGTGCGTGTGGTGTTGGAGCGCCTCGGAATCGATCGCGCGGACGCTGCGATGGCGGGCGACAACTACAACGACATCGATGCATTTGGCGCCGTCGGCACCGTGTTCGTGCCGCTCGATGGGGTGGTCGAGGCGCTCGCGCTGGCCGACTACGTGATCCCGAGCGCCACCGCCGGTGGCGTCGCGGAGGCGGCGGAGATTCTGCTGGCACGGGTCGGTCGGCCGGTCCTTCGTTGACTTCCCGTGTTGGCAGGCCGTGACCCAATCGCTTCGCTCGATTCTCCCGAACGCTGCTAAACCCGCAAGAGGGCAAAGGGCCAGCCAGACTCATTGCAGTGCAGTCAGGACGACGGCGCGGTTCAAGGGGTCGGTTCGACCTGGGCGGGGGCGACGGGCTCGGCCATGACGGAGCCATGTGCACCGTCCTTTGGAGACAGCTTACCCGCTTCGCCGCTGCGCAGGATAGCGATGCGATAGAGCACCGGCGCCACCATCTCGTTGATGGCGACGATGCTGAAGATGAGATCGCCGCCGCCGTGGCCGAGCATCGGGAAGCTCTCGGTGAAGAGCGCGGCGAGCGCCAGCGCGAGGCCCGCCTGCGGCATGAGGCCGAAGGCGCCATAGCGACGCACGACATCGGGCGCCTTGGCAATGCCCGCGGCGATGCGCGTGCCGACCCAGAAGCCCAGGCCACGGGTGACCACGAACAGGGTCGCGGGCAGCGCGAAGATGACCAGCGCGTCGAGGTGCACGCCGGCTCCGGCAATTGCGAAGAACGCGATATAGACCGGGAAGCCGGCCGCCTCGACCGCGTCGTGCACCCGGTCCGAGACCGACGTGACGTTGCGGATGAAGATGCCGGCCGCGAGCGACACGACCAGCGGGTCGAGGTGCAGCCGTTCGCCGACCTCGGCGATGACGAAGGCCACCGCGCCGATGAACAGCGCCCGGCCGCCTTCGATGCGGGCCACGAACACGGCGACCAGGAAGCCGATGGCGATGCCGACGAGGATCGAGCCGCCGACATGCCAGCCGAGCGAGAGGGCCGTCGCGCCCGCATCGGTGCTGGCCCCGAACGTCGCCTGCGCGAGCGTGGTCGCGATCGCGAACAAGACGATCACGAACAGGTCGGCGAACACGACCACGGCCAGCATGGTCTTCACCATCGGCCCGTCGGCGGCGGTCTCGTCCCGCACGGCGACGGCGACGGCGGGCGATTGCGCGGTCGCGGTGATCGCCAAGACGATCGCTACCGCGATGAGTTGGACCGGTTCGAGGCCATCGAGGAACGGCAGGAGCGGCTGCGCGACGATCGCCAGGATCGCCAGCAGGGCGGTCGTGCCGAAGACGGCGATCAGTATGATCCAGCGCACCGACCGGAACAGCGGTCGAATCGTCGGGATGTGCATCTCGAGCCCGGCCGTGAGCGCCAGGAGTGCCACCGCCACGCCCTTGAAGATGCCGAGGCTGCCGACCACCTGGGCGGACACGACATCGAGTACCTGGGGTCCAAAGACGATGCCCGCCGCGAGATAGCCGGTCAGCTTGGGCAGGCCGAGGTCTTTGAAGACGCGGCCTGAGAAGAAGCCGGCCAGCAGCAGGAATCCGCACGAGAGTGCCACCGCCGAGGCATTGGCACTCTCGGGAGCAAATGAGCGCACGGCCTGTACCAGGATCGTCAGCGCCACCAGCAGCACGAAGTTCATCGCTGGGGCTCCTCGGGGTGGGCGTGGGCGGTCGGGATGACCGTGGCCGGTGGCGGCGGGGGTGCCGGCGTGTCCGCGTCTCCGGTCACCGCGAACGTCGGAAAGAAGCCGGTCATGAGGCGTGGCTTCAGCGTGAGGAGGTGCACGACGAGCTCGGTCGCGATGGCGCCAACGATGATCGTGTGAACGATCCACGGCACCGTCTTGCCGGAGTAGAGCAGCTGGGCCGAGATGACGATCGCGACCGACAGGGCACCCATCGGTGAGGCGGCGAGGTGGCGCTGCTCGACCGGGCCGAGCGCCTCGGGGTGGCGGCGCGTGAAGATGCGCACGCCGAGGAAACGACCGCCGAGGCGGGCCAGGACGAAGAATGCCATCAGCACCCACGCCTCCCACTGGTCGACGCGCCAGATGGCGCCCGCGAGCACGAGGAACAAGAGATAGACGGGGCGCTCCAGGCGGAGCAGTGCCGCGCGCACGTGGTCCTTCCACGTCCCAGGCAGATTGACGAGCAGCGCGCCCGCGAGAAAGCAGACGACGATCGGTGACAGACGCAAGAAGCCGGCGATGCCGGCCGCGAGGCAGATCGAGCCGAGCATCACGGTGGCTGTCTCGTTGGCGCCCTTCAGGCTGCGCAGCGCCGCGAAGATGAGAACGCCGAGGGTCGCGCCGACGCCGACTGTGATGAACACCCAACCGACGCTGGGCAGTTGCCAGCCGAAGCTTTCGGTCGGGCGGAAGAAGGCGCCGAGCAGGATGAGCCCGACGAAGGCCGCGAGCTCTTCGAGTTGGATGAGGCGTTGTACGTGCTCGATGTTGGTCGGGTTCGCGTTGCGTTTGGCGAGCAGCGACACGACCGTACGCGCGGTCATCGCCCCGGCCGTCGCTAGCACCAGCGCGTCGCGCACGAAGGCGGCGTCGGCCGAGATGCCTTCGACCAGGCCGAGCATGAGCGCCGCGGCACCGACGATCGCCGCGAACGGCAGGAGCGTTGTCAGGACGAACGCTTCGAGCATCACGCGCGGGAAGTTGTCGAACAGGCGCACATCGAAGCGGAAGCCGATGGCGAAGCCGATCCAGCCGAGCCCGAGCGGCAGGAGCGGGCGAATCGCGTCGAGCACCGGATCCGACAAGACGCCCTGGGAGCGGCCGATGAGGCCGAGCAGGATGAACGGGAAGCCCGCCAGCACCAACTGGGCCACGCCGAGGCGGCGTTCGAAGCGCTGCACGCGCGGATGGCCGCCGATGTAGGCGAGCGCGAACAGGACCAGCAGGCCGATGATCGCCTTGATCGCATCGGCGGTCGACATCTCGGATGGGGACGCGAGGTGCTGCGGATCGGGCAACGTCAGCAGCTTCGAGAGCGATTCTTGCGGCGTCGGTCCCGGATCGACAGGGGCCGGCGCGAGGTCTTCCGCTGGCGCGAGCGACATCTCGGGGTCGGGTTCGCAGGCGACGCTCGACTCGCTGCACCACGGGGTGGGCGCCGGCGCGTCGTCGGACGCGTGCACCGCAGCGCCGCCAACGACGCGCGCGACGAGCAGCATCCCCAGCAATGTTGCGGCCCGAGTCACGATCGCAAGCTAGCCGCCATGGCAGGCGACGACAACCGCTAATGACAGTGCGCGTCAACTGGCACACGAAGGGCTCGCTACCGCCTTGACCTTGCGGCCGAGCGCGAGGCACACGAAGGCATGACACAGTCGCGCATCTTCATCACGGGTGGTGCTTCGGGGCTCGGTCGCGCGTTGGCCGAACGTTATGCGCAGGCGGGGTGGCGCGTCCTGATAGGCGACGTCAACGAGGAGCGCCTGGTCGAGACCGTCGCGGCGGTCGGTGCGGCGGGCGGAAGCATTGTGCAACGGCTGTGTGACGTACGGCGCGAGGAGGATTTGGAAGCGGCGGCACAGTGGCTCGACGCCGAATGGGGCGGCGTCGATGTCGTCGTCAACAATGCGGGTGTGTCGCAGGCCGGCGGGATCGGCGAGACGTCACTCGCTGACTGGAACTGGATCATCGACATCAATTTGTTGGGCGTGGTGCGCGGCTGCAAGGTGTTTACGCCGCGTTTTCGCCGCCAGGGGCGCGGCCACTTCGTCAACGTCTCGTCGCTGGCGGGCCTCGTACATCCGCCGCTCATGTCGGCCTATTGTGCGACCAAGGCGGCGGTGGTGGCGCTGTCGGAGTCGATGGTGGTCGAGCTGGCCGCCGATCACATCGACGTGTCGGTCGTGTGTCCCGCCTTTTTCAAGACCAACTTGATGGAGTCGATGCGCACGTCGTCGTCGGCGCTCGACAGGTCGGCGCGTAAGCTCGTCGAGAGGGCGCGCCGCGGTGCGCCGGAGATCGCGGCGCTGGTGTTCGAGGGCGTCGCGCGCAAGGACTTCCACATCCTGACGCATCCCGAGGGGCGTGCGGCGTGGATGGTGAAGCGCCTGGCACCCTTCGCGGCGTACAAGCGCTTCATGCGCAAGTCGACCGATATCATGCTCGCACTACGGAAGTAGCACGGCCCGCTGCGGGCAAAACTCGCTCAGGCGATCGCAGCGAGGCCTATCAGGAGCATGCCCACGACGCCGGTCGACCAAAGCGTCGTGCGCAGGTAGGGAATGCCGGCGAAGTACGCAAGCCAGTAGGCAAAACGCGCCCAGAAGAAGATCGTGGCACCGAGATCGGCGCGCGGGCCGGTCTTGCCCGCGAAGTGGACCGCGGCTACGAGCGCGATGAACAGGATCATGTTCTCGAGCATGTTGCGTGAGGCCCGTTCGGCGCGACCTACCCACGGCCGGCCTTCGGGCAGCAGTTCCCGGTTGCCCGACGCGAGCTTGAACCCGCCGAGAGTCCAGAGCTTCAATCGGATGATCGTCGGGGTCATGATCATCAGCCAGGCGAGGGCGGCACACATGACGAGCGCGAGTGTGGTGGTCAGCATGGAAGGATCATCACTCAGGTCGGCCAGCCTGTCGACCCGAGGCTCACTCGCCCGTCAGCACCCAGCGCGCGGCGTCCGTGTCGGGCGCGAACGCCTCCCAGAATCCGTCGAGCCGCGAGACCCGTGACCAGGCCGCGAATGCGGGTCCGAAGCGGTCGCTGCGGGGGTCGGCGAGCAGGCAGGCGAGCGCCCCACCGATGACGACGAGGGCGTGGCCGCTCGGAGGGATCTCGTCGCTGCCGATACGGAGGTAGAGCGTTCGTTGCAGCGCATCGAGCACGATTGCATCGAGCCCGGGCGGAACGACGAGTGGTGGCAGGCGCTTTGACGGCAGCGGTCGCGCGGTGCCGAGGCGGCGCAAAAATGTGCGGGTTGCAGCGAGATCAGCGCCGATGAGCGGGCCGTTCTCGCGATCTTCGAGCAGCGGAATCACCGCCCGCAGACGGTCGATAAGGCGCGTGCCCATGCCCTTTGGGAACTGGTCGGGCGCGGCGATGGGATCGTTGGCGAGCACGCTCGCGAAGCGGGCAAGCGTCATGCCCGGGCTTCGCGCGAGGCTGACGAGCTTACGCTCGACCGCGGCGAGGCCGGGCTTCTTATGCTGGTCGCGGCCGGTCGGAATGAACCAGAGGCTCAGGTCGGGGCCGGTCGCGAACGAGCGCCAACTGCTCGAACAGCCAGGGTCGACACCGAAGCGGATGCCGTCTTCGGCCCGCACCGAGCGGCGTGGGAAGAGCTGGCAGGTGATGGGCTTTTCGTCCTCGCCGTAGCGGGCGTGGATGCGGCAGAGCTTGTCGGCGCCCAGGAACACGCAGACGCTGTCGACCTGGCGCAGCTCGCCGGCGACGATCGGGTCTGGGACGCCGAGCTCGGCGGCCTGGCGGATGACGCGCTCGCGCTCCGAGTCGTCGGCGAGGCGGACCTTCCAACCGGTGCAACAGTTGCCGCAGGCATGGCACGCATGGCGAGGTGGGCCGAGCGTCAGGACGGTGTTCGCCGGGCTCGCGGCGCTCACGGACGCGGCGGCGCCGGATGAGTCGGCGGGATCGGCGGGGGCAGCCATCGTGTGTATGGGAGCACGCCCGGTCGTAGGCCGCAACCCGTTGACGGTCCCTGCGATCCAGGCGACGTTGCAGCGGTGCAGGCCCCCTTCGAACGCACCTTGCGCGCGCTCTCGGCGGAGCGGCGACGAAGGCCGTACGCGCACGTCGTTGCGCTGGTCGTGATCGCGGCGTGGGTCGTGTGGGCGGTGGTGGCTGAGGTCGGCGTGCATGTGACGTCGATCACGGGGCGCGTCGAGGCGCGCGAGTCGGTCAACATCCTGCGGGCCGAGGTCGACGGGCGGCTCGTGGCGGTGCATGCGACCCTCGGGCAGACAGTGGCTGTGGGCGATGTCCTCTATGAAATGGATGGGGCCGAGCCGGAGATCCGGCGCTCCGAGGCGGCCGCGCGCCGGGCCGCGTTGGCAGCCGAGCGCGAGGTCTTGCTGGCGGCGGTCAATGCCGCCAACCAGGCCAAGGACACCGGGCAGGATGTGCTGTTCGCGGCGCTTGCCGAGGCGCGTGCACAGCTTGCGCGGGCGCGGGCCGGGCTCTCCCAGGCCGAGCGCGAGGTGACGCGCCTGTCGGGTCTGGCCGCCGGCGGTGGCGTGCCGTCGCAAGACGTCGAGCGCGCGCGCACAGCGGTGTCGCTCGGCAAAGGCGAGGTCGGCGTGGCGCAGGCGCTCTCGGACAAGCTCTCCGCGGTCGAGGCGCGCGAGACCTCCGACCGCACGGCGGCGGTCGAACGCATGCGCCAGGAGCTCTCGCGTCTCGATGCCGACCAGGCGGCAGCGGACGCCGATCGCCGCTCGGCCGAGGTCGCCAGCGAGCGCCGCCGCGTGCGTGTGCCGATCGCAGGACGCCTTGGCGAGCTACCGTTGCTGCGGCCTGGCGACTATGTCCAGCCGGGTCAGGCGCTCGGCACCATCGTGCCTTCGGGCGCGTTGCATGTGGTCGCCTACTTCGCGGCCGATCGCGCGCTCGGCTGGGTGCGGCCCGGGGCACCCGCGCGGCTCCGCCTCGACGCGTTCCCGTGGACCTGGTTTGGCCAGGTCGAGGCGTCGGTCGAAGACGTCGCGCTCGAGCCGAAGGACGGGCTCCTGCGGGTCGAGCTCGCGCTCGCGAAGGACGTGCGGGCCGACCTGCCGCTGGCGCATGGGCTGACGGGACAGGTCGAGATCCAGGTCGAGCAGGCGAGCCCGTTGGCCCTCCTCTTGCGGGCCGCCGGCCGTCAGACTGCGCCCGAGGTCGGCCCCACAGCGAGTCGCCCGGCGGCCGGGACGACCCCGTGAGCTCGGCTGAAGGCCTTCGGCAGGATGGCGAAGCCTCGACTAAAGGCCTTGCGCGGTCCGCCCGCCCGCACAGGAAGTGGCTCATACCCGAGGTGGTGCAGACCTCGGCGATGGACTGCGGCCCGGCCGCGCTCCGCAGCTTGCTCGTCGGCCACGGCATCGACGTCTCTTACGGCCGCCTGCGTGAAGCGTGTCAGACCGATGTCGATGGCACCAGCATCGACGTTCTCGAGACGGTCGCCGGACAGCTCGGGCTCGATGCCGAGCAGGTGCTGGTGCCGGTCGACCACGTCCTGCGGAGCGAATCGAACTGCCTGCCGGCGATTGCGGTGGTGCTACACCCTGATGGCCTCACCCACTTCGTGGTGCTCTGGGAGCGACGCGGCAACTGGGTGCAGGTGATGGATCCCGCCATCGGCCGCCGCTGGATGAAGGCCGACGCGCTCGAGGCGATCCTCTATCGCCATCGCATGCCAGTCCCCGAGGACGCCTGGCGCGAATGGGCCGGCGGTGCTGATGCGCTCCGGACCTTCACGGCGCGTCTCGTCGCTCTCGGTCTCGCGCGCAGCGAGGTCGCCCGCCGTCTCGCCGACGCGAGCGCCGACCCGGGTTGGCGTGGCCTTGGCAGCCTCGACGCCGCCACACGTCTCGTCGAACGCATGGTCGCGGCGCGGGCGCTGCGCCGTGGCAGTGAAGCTCAGCGCGCCTTGAGCGCGTTGGTCGGCCCCAATTCCAACGCCGCGAACGGCCTCGACGCGGCGCGTGCGCGCGACGATCGGATCCCCGCGCGCTGGTGGACGGTGCGCCCCGCCGAGCCCGACGCGGATGGCACGCCCAACGTCGAGGTGAACGGCGCCGTGCTCGTGTCGGTGCGCGGCGTGCGGTCGAAAAGTGAACGCGCCGCCGCGCGCGAGCATCTTCCGCGTGAGCTGGCAGCGGCCCTCGACGAGCCGCGTGAACAGCCCCTGCGCGCGCTCACCCGGGCCCTTCTGAGCGACGGTTGGCTCGGTCCGCTGGCGCTCGCGTTCACGGTGACCGCGGCCGCGTTGCTGACGGTGCTCGAGGGTCTCTTGTTTCGAGGGCTCGTCGATTCCGATCGGATCCTGACGTCGCCCGAGGAGATCTGGGGCGGCTGGACCTTGGCCGTCGCACTCGTCGTCGCTCTGGCGGTCCTCGAGTGGCAGAACGCGCTCGTGTCGCGGCGCATCGGGCGACACCTCGAGACCCGCTTTCGCGCAGCCTTCCATGCGAAAGTGCCGCAACTGCCGGACCGCTATTTCAAGAGTCGACCGGTCTCGGACATGGCCGAGCGTGGCCACATGCTGCACGTACTGCGCGCAGTGCCGGCGCTCGGTTCGCAGATCGTGCACGCGGCCGCCGGGCTCGCGGCGACCGTCATCGGGGTCGTGTGGCTCGACCCGGCGTCGGCGCCGATCATCATTCCCGGTGCGCTGCTGGCGCTCGTCATCCCGTTCGTGGCGCACCCGGCGTTGGCCGAACGCGACCTGCGCCGCCGTACTTATGCCGGCTCGTTGTTCCGCCTGACGCTCGATGCGCTGCTCGGGCTCAGCGCAGTGCGTACCCACACCGCCGAGCATGCGATCTTGCGCGAGCACGAAGGCCTCCTCGCGGATTGGCTGCGCGCCGGCGAGTCCGCGCAGCGGGTCGCGGTCTTCGTCGAGGTGCTGCAGGCGGCGCTCGGCGCGGCGCTCGCGCTGGTGCTGGTCACAGGTCATCTCGCCCGCGAAGGCGCCACCGGCACGAGCCTCCTCTTGACCTGGTGGGCGCTCGAGGTGCCGCTCTTCGCCGGCTCGCTGGCGCTCGGAGTGCGGCAATATCCGATGTTGCGCAACGCGCTCCTGCGCATGCTGGAGCCCCTTGGCGCACCGACCGACGGCGCCGCGCCGGCCCCGCTGGCAGGGGCCACTGCCAACGAACAAAACCCCAGTATCGCCTTGGGCTGCCTTGGCCAAGGCCCTATCGCCGTGCGCCTCGATGGTGTCAGCATCATTGCTGGTGGCCACACGATCCTCGACCAGGTCGACCTCGCCATCGCCCCGGGCGAGCACGTCGCCGTGGTCGGCCCGTCGGGCGCCGGCAAGTCGAGCCTCGTCGGACTGCTGCTCGGCTGGCATCGTGCCGCCACGGGCCAGGTGCTGATCGATGGCGTGCCGCTCGACCCGACGCTGCTAGAGCAACTGCGCCTGCGCATCGCCTGGGTCGATCCCGAGGTGCAGCTCTGGAACCGCAGCCTGCTCGACAACGTACGCTACGGCGCCTCCGAAGTGGCGCTCGACGGTCGCGCCGCAAGCCTCGCCGGCGTGATGGAGTCGGCCGATCTAAGGAGCGTCGTCGAGGCCTTGCCCGACGGCTTGCAGACCTCGCTCGGCGAAGGCGGCGCCTTCCTGTCGGGCGGGCAGGGACAACGCGTGCGCCTCGCCCGCGGCGAGCTGCGCCCGAACGTCGGCCTCGTCATCCTCGATGAAGCATTGCGTGGCCTCGATCGCGACCAACGCCATGACCTCCTCGGGCGCGCGCGTGACCGTTGGCGCGACGCGACCCTCATCTGCATCACCCACGACGTCGCCGAGACGCTCGCGTTCCCGCGCGTCATCGTCATCGACCAGGGGCACCTCGTCGCAGACGACACACCCGCCGCGCTCGCCGCACGCCCGGATTCGCTCTTCGCGCGCCTGCTCGCAAGCGAACGCGACAACCGCGATCTGCTCTGGCAGAACGCCGTCTGGCGTCGCGTCCGGATCGAGTCGGGACGCCTCAGCGAGTCCCCTTCAGTGCCCTCCAACGGCCCTGAGCAGGTGCAACCATGAGCACCGCCGCGTCCGCCGAGACCTCCGTATCGCCTTCGGCTGCCTTGGCCGAGGCCTCCGTGCGCGCCTGCGCCTGGCCCGCCGCACACGTCGCCGATGCCCTGCGCTCGCTCGCCACCCGCAGCGGGGTCGGCCTCGCCGCCGATGCTCCGACCCGCGATGACGTCGCCCGTGACGACGAAGGCCTGCGTGCGATCGGCCTCTCGCTCGGGCTCGAGCTCGACAAGGTGCAATCGTCCTGGCGCGGTGCCCACGGGCTCGTCTCCGGTGGGCCGATACTCGCGCTGCTCCCGGGCGGCGACCAGCTGCTGCTCCTGCCCGCGCGCCCCGGTCGCGCCCGCCTCCTCACGCCGCAGCTCACGGTCGTCGAGCTGCCGGCCGACGACGTGCGCAACGTGCTTCGCTCACCGATTGTCACGGAGACGAACGCGCTCATCGACTGCGATCTCGACCTCCTCGGAGTGCCTACGCGACGCCGCTCGAAGGCGCGCGAGTTCCTCCTCGACGAGCGCCTCGGCATCCGCCCCGCCATCGTCGCCTGGCTCGTGCGGCCGGCGGGCTCGCGGCCGGTCGTTTCACACTTGCGCGAGCTGGGTCTCTTCGCCTCGCTGCGTACGCTCGCCGTGACCCTCGTCGCGCAATATGCGCTCGGCCTGCTCGCCTGGGTCTGCCTCGCCTGGGGTGCGCTCTCCGGTCGCGTCGACCCGGGCTGGCTCGTCGCCTGGGGCCTGGCGCTCGGCAGTCAGGTCGCCTTGCGCGGCGTGCTCTTGCACGCGACCGGCAACGTCGCCCTGCGCGGTGGCGCCGCTGTCAAACGTCTCCTCCTGCTCGGCGCGTTACGCGGCGATCTCGACAGCATGCGCGCGCGCGGCATGGGCGGCATCATCGGTCGCACCGTCGAGAGCGAGGCCTTCGAGTCGCTTGCACTCAATGGTGGCATACGCCTCCTCGTCGGCACCTGGGAGCTCGTCCTGGCCCTCGTCATCGCCTCGCAAGGTGCCGGCGGCGCGGGTCTGGTGGTGCTCGGCGTGGTCGTGCTCGGGCTCGCGGTCCTGCTCGGACGGCGCTATGTGCGCGCAAAGGACGCGTGGACGCGCGCCCGCCTGTCGATCACGGGCGACCTCATCGAGCGCATGGTCGGTCATCGCACCCGCCTCGCGCAGGAGGCTCCGGCCAACTGGCACCAGGGGGAAGACGCTGCGCTCGCCGACTATGTGCAGCGTTCGGCGGTGCCCGATGCGCTCGAGTGCCGCCTTGCAGTCTGGCCCGGACGCGTCTTCATGGCGCTCGGCCTGGTGCTCATTGCGCTTGCCGCCGGCACCGATCCCGACCCTCTCGCCGTTGGGATCGCACTCGCCGCGGTGCTGCTCGGCTCGCAGGCCCTCGACTCGGCCGCCAACGGCGTCGCCGCGCTGGCCGGAGCCATCGTCGCGCGCCGCGTCGTGCACGATCTCGTCGCCGCCGCCCGCCGCCCCGAGCGTATCGGCGCGATGTTGCCCGCGTCCGTGCCGACCACCTCCGACGCGGTCCCCAAGCCGCTCGTACTCGAGCTCAGCAACGTCGGCTTCAGCTACCCCGGCCGCCCTCGCCCGGTCTTGAGCGACATCGATCTCGACTTGCGCGAAGGCGATCGCCTGCTCCTCGAAGGCGGCTCGGGCAGCGGCAAGTCGACGCTCGCCGCGCTCATGGCTGGCCTGCGCCTCCCGACCCGCGGCCTCGTGCTGTTGAAGGGCCTCGACCCCGCGACCTGGGGCGAGCTCGCCTGGCGCCGTCGCGCCGTCGCTGCCCCGCAGTTCCACGACAACCGCGTCATCGCCGGCACTTTCGCTTTCAACCTGCTGCTCGGCCGCGGCGGTCTGCCCGACCCCGAGTCGCTCGCCGAAGCCACCGCACTTTGCGAAGAGCTCGGTCTTGGACCCCTCATCGCGCGCATGCCCGCCGGCCTCATGCAGCAGGTCGGCGAGTCCGGTTGGCAGCTCTCGCACGGCGAGCGCAGCCGCCTCTACCTGGCGCGCGCGCTGCTGCAACGGGCCGACGTCGTGATGCTCGACGAGAGCTTTGGCGCGCTCGATCCCGACAACCTGGGCCGCGCCCTCGCATGCGCGCTCCGCCGGGCCAAGACCCTGGTCGTCATCGCGCATCCATGATCTCGCCGCGCGCGCCGCGCTGGCGAGATTTGCGAATCGAATCAGTCCCGAGGCCTCGCGACGAAGCGCCCGAAGTCGAGCCCGTCATAGACGACGGTGAACACGAGCAGGTCGGGCCCACGGGGGGTGGCCTACGCAGGACAATCCAGGTCCGAACCGAGGCGCGCTCGGGATCGAAGTCGCCGACGTGCTTCCACACTTTGACGAAGACGTCGTGCAACACGTCCTCGACCTCGCTGCGATCCCCAGCATGCGCATTTCGAGTGCCATCAACGACGACGCATGTCGATCGTAGAGGCTCGCCAGAGCCACGCGGTCGCCGCGGGCGATGGCCGCGAGCTCTTTGATATCGAGGTCGGGATCATGCGTGGACGGCAGGGTCATGCAGCGCGTCGCTCGTTGGGCGAAGGCACCGATGACGCCATGGCCCACTGAGTTCCCGCAACCTCGGAGGCGACGATGCGCATCGACAAGGACGACCCGAACAAGGCCCGCAGTCCAGGCTTCGCCTCCCTTGCGAAGGCCGACGCCAGCAAGCAAACCCCGACCGTGCGCTTCGCCCAGGACGCGCGCGAGCGCATCGAATCACGTCGCCGCTTTCTGCTCAGCGCCGCTGCCGGCAGCGCCATCCTCGCGTTCGGCGGCTACTATATGCTCACCGACAATTCCCTCCCAAATGCCGCGCGCGCCCAGGTTCGACCCGACGGCCGCCCGCGCCTACCGCCCGGTCAGCGCGTCATCGAGCGGCTGCGCGCAATGGGCGGCCAGGAAGGCGACCTGATGCCGCGCAACTTCACGCTCTCGATCTCCGGCGCGGTCGACTGGACCCTCTCTTGGACGGCCGGCGGCCTCGTGTTCCTCGCGGTCTCGGGCTTGTTCATGCTCAAAGGCCGCCAGGGCGTGCTCGGCTGGCGTGGGCTGTAGGTCGTCGCGGGGGCCGCCATCCCCATCGGCTACCTCATCGTCTCGGGCGGTCCTTGACCTATACCTCGCAGCCTCGCGGCAGCCTCGCATCGGGGCTTGCGCGTGTGCCTGGGCTGGGCGACAAGGCGGTATGGCGCGCACCCCTCCCAGTCGGCTCCCGCGTGGCGCAAAGCTCCGAGCGGCCTCCATCGACGAGCGGTTGGCCGTGTCGATCCCGAATCCGGTGGTCGAGCTCGACCACACATCGGCGTGGCAGCTCCTGGTAGCGACCATCCTCGCGGCCCAGAGCACCGACAAGATGATCAATACGATCACGCCCGAGCTCTTCCGGCGCTGGCCGGAGCCACGCGACCTGGCGCGCGCCGACCTCGCCGACGTCGAGGAGGTCATCAAGTCGAGTGGCTTCTTCCGCCAGAAGGCTAAGACGATTGTCGCCGCGGCCACGAAGATCATTGGCGACTTCGACGGCGAGGTCCCGCCCGACATCGACGCGCTCGTGACCGTGCCCGGCGTCGGCCGGAAGACCGCCAACGTGGTGCTCGGCGCCGCCTATCGCATCGCCAGTGGCATGGTCGTCGACACGCATGTGACGCGGTTGTCGGCCCGCCTCGGGCTCTCGAACGAGACCGACCCCGAGCGCATCGAGGTCGATCTGATGAAGGCCTTCCCGCGCGCGAGCTGGATCGATGTGAGCCACCGCTTGATCCTGCACGGTCGCTACGTCTGCAAGGCGAAGTCGCCTGACTGCGGCGCATGCACGCTCGCGGATTTGTGCCCGAGTGTCCTCCGCGACGCGTAAGCGAGGCGCCGATCACTGGCCGAGCTGGTGGATGTCCTTGCCCGACAATATCTGCTTGTCGGTCTCACCGAGAGCCGCCGCGATCATCGCCCGCCCGAGCAGGCGCGGAGTCGTCACCACGCCCGGCATCAGCATGTGTCCGATGGGCAATATCGGGCGCATGATCGCGTAGGTGATCCGATAAAGCCGGGTCTTCGACTTCAGTCCCTTCAGCGGGATGAGCCCGCCGAGCCGGACCATCACCGCGCGCTTGAACCCCATGGCAAGCAGCGCGTTTTCGGTGCGACCCTTGACCCGGGCCCACATGAAGCGGCCCTTCTCGCTGCTGTCGGTGCCTGCGCCCGATACATAGAGGAACGCGATCTCTGGCGCTATCGCGCGCATTGTTCGCGCCACAGCCAGCGTGAGGTCGTAGGTCGTGCGGGTGTACTCGGGCTCCTTGAGGTCGGCGGCGGACACACCGACAGTGAAGAAGCAGGCGTCATAGCCCCTCAGCTGGTCGGCTATAGGCGAGATATCGAACAGGTCCGCATGCGCCAACTCGCTCAGCTTGGGATGCGTGCGCCCCGTCGGGGTCCGGCCCACCGCGAGCACATGCGTCACACGATCGTCCGCGAGACATTGATCGAGGACGGCCGCGCCGACCATGCCGGTGCCACCGAAGAGAAGCACCTGGAGAGTCGCATGACTGGTCATTTCGTTAGCCGCCTGCTCGGGTCGATGTCCCATCCACGGGTCAGTCGCGGCACGGTCGCGAGGTAGCCGTGCAGCCGCCTTACCGACGTGCTGAGGCGCGGCGCCGACGTAGCGCGTTCGAGCCGAGCAGGGCGAGCGCCACCAGCGCGGCTGACGTCGAGCTGCCGCCGGCGCAGCCGCCGTCGTCGCTGTCGAGTTCGTCGGTCTCGTCATTCTCGCCGGGATCGACAGGGTCGATTGGATCGACAGGGTCGATTGGATCGACAGGGTCGATTGGATCGACAGGGTCGATTGGATCGACAGGGTCGATTGGATCGACAGGGGTGTCGCCCACGACGTAGAGGCCGCCCGAGCGGTCCGCGATCCAGTCGCGGTAGACCGGCACGAACGTGTAGACGCCGCCATCACCGCAGTTCGCAACGGCATTTTCGGAAGCGCGCGAGGTGGTGCCGACGAGCAATGCCTTGCCGCCGTCGAGCAGGTAGGCCGGCCCGCCCGAGTCACCGGGGCAGGTGTCGGCCTGGTTTGGACCTCCGAGCACGATCTCGGCGTCCGCCCGGAGCGCGAACGAGATCTCGGCGATGTAGAGCACGCCCGTCTCGTCGGTCTCCGCCGAGGTGGCGCCGTAGCCGGAGATTGTGACCGTACTGGCCGTGTCGAGTGCCGCCAGCGCTTGGTCGACGCTCGGGATGAGCGCGCTCTCGAGCCCGCTGACGTCCTTCGCGAGCACCAGGATCGCGATGTCGTCGTAACGGCCGGCCCCGCTTGGGACGTCGACGGGCTCGGACTCGTTGGGATAGCCCTCGTGCAGGATCACCTGCGCAACCGCGTAGGTCCCGTCGCTGGTGGCGTCGCTCACGTCCAAGGCGCCCGCCACGACGAGGAGCTCACTTGGGTCGGTGATGCCGGTGATCTGGCCCGACTCCTCGTCCTCGATCGCGAGACAATGGGCCGCCGTCACGACGACACGCGGGGCGACCAGCGTGCCCGTGCAGTTCGCCTCGCCGGTTGCGGCGTCGACGATCGCTATCGTCGCGTAGAAGTCGTTGGTGCCGGCGAGCCGACCGCCGATGATCGGCGCCTCGATGAACTCGACGCCTGCATGGGTCGCAGGTGCCACCGCTGTTGCGAACACGAGCGCGGCGCATGCCGCTGAGCCTGACGAAAGCCGCATTATTGCCCCCTGAAGTAGCTGTGATGAGTCATGGGGTGAGCGGCGCCGCTGGCTCCGACCCGCAGTTACCCGCATACCGTACCGAGAATCCGCGCCCCTGCGCCGCGCATGTATTGCAGTAGCGAACGCCATCGCAGCCGCACACACCTGGGCAGTCCTTGAAGCAACCGCGTGGTCGCGCTTCGCAGATCCCTGGAACCGCCCCCGCCCCGCAAGCCGACTCCGGTGGGAACGCGCAGTAGCCAGCGCCGTCGCAGGCGCCGAGGTCTGGACCGCACGGTGCGCCGAGCGGGAGCGTGCCGACAGGTGCGTCGGGCGAGTCGGGGTCGGGCGTCAGGACCGGGCTCACGGCTAGCGATTCATTGGGCGGGGCGGCCGCGCGCTCGCGCGGGCAACTCGAGGCGCAGGCCACGCTCGCGCACATCGCGGCGACGACGAGGACGAGCGCGTTCGACAGGCGGACCGGCAACCAGGAGGCTTCAACCATGAGACCTCGACGAAGAGGGACCGCGAAGTGCAGCGTAGGCTTCTTCGCGTCGCATCTTGTAGCACGCGGGGCGAGGCATGCGAATCGTTCGCGAGGCACCGCGTGAGAAGTGGCCTCGGCACGGAGGGCGAAGCCTGGACTGAGGGCCAGGCCTCGAATCAACCGCAGGAGTAATTCCTTGCAATGGCACCCACAGGCCGCTAATCGGCGTTGGACCCCGATGCGTGGCAGGGATGGAGAGTCAGTGGGCAGGCCCCCTCATTACAAGAGCTGCAGGCGAGCCGCTGTGCGCATGATGTGCGCGGCGCTGGGCATACTCGGGCTCATCCTGTCGCTCAGCGGGTGCCCGGCGACCGAGCCGCCTTGCATCCGCACGCCGTCCGGCGACGCCACCATGACGACGTGCGGTTGTGCGCCGTGCGCGGACGAAGGCGCGGGCCTCGTGTGCGGCGATGCGCGCTGCGTCGTGGGCAAGGAAAGCGCCGCGAGCTGCTATGCCGACTGCGGGACCTGCGGTGACGGCACGTGCAGCGCGGGCCACGAAGACGTCGCGAGCTGCTATGTGGACTGCGGGAGCTGCGGCGATGGGGACTGCAGCCAAGGTGACGAGGACCCCGTGAGCTGCGACGTGGACTGTGCGGCCTGCGGCGACGGGGCGTGCGAGCCGCTCAGGGAGGACAGCGCGAGCTGCTATAACGATTGCGGTCGCTGCGGCGACGCGGTCTGCACGGCCGATCACGAGGACGCCGCGCGCTGCTACGAGGATTGCGGTCGCTGCGGCGACGGGGCCTGCAGCGTCGACCACGAAGACGCCTCGAGCTGTGCTAGCGACTGCGTCGTGTGCGGCGATGGCCGCTGCTCGCCGGACGAAGACGCCGTGAGCTGCTACGCCGACTGCGGCACCTGTGGTGATGCGGTCTGCACGGCGGAGCGCGAAGACGCCGCGCGCTGCTACGACGATTGCGGCCGCTGTGGCGACGCTATCTGCAGTGCCGATCACGAAGACGCCAAGAGCTGCTACGCGGACTGCGGGGCCTGTGGCGACGGCGACTGTCAGGACGGGGAAGACGCGGCCAGCTGCTACGCCGATTGCGGTGCCTGCGGCGACGGGGTCTGCAGCCCGCCGGTCGAAGACGCGTTGCGCTGCTTTGCCGATTGTGGCCAGTGCGGCGATGCCGTCTGCACGGCTGGCCACGAGGATGCCAGCTCGTGCTACGAGGACTGCGGTCGTTGCGGTGACGGGGACTGCAGCCCTGAGCAGGAGTCCGCCGCGAGCTGCTATGTGGATTGTGGTGGCTGCGGTGATGCGACTTGCACTGTCGGTCACGAAGACGCGAGCTCCTGCTACGACGATTGCGGCCGTTGCGGCGACGGGGTCTGCAGTGCTCCGGCCGAGGACGCGGCCCGCTGTTATTCGGACTGTGGTCGGTGTGGCGATGGCGTCTGCTCGGCCGGGCGCGAGCAGGTCACGGGGTGCTATGCGGACTGCGGTCGTTGCGGGGATGGGGTGTGTAGCGCGGGCCCCGAGAATGCCGCCGGTTGCTATCTGGATTGTGGCAGTTGCGGTGACGGCGTATGCACCGTCGGTCGCGAAGACGCCGGCAGTTGTTACGCGGATTGCGGGAGCTGCGGCGACGGCGTGTGCACCCCGGGGCGTGAAGACCTGGCGCGCTGCTTTGGCGACTGCGGACGATGCGGCGACGGGCTCTGCACCGCGGGCAAGGAGACGCTCGCCAACTGTGCCCTCGACTGCAGCCGTTGTGGCGACGGGACCTGTTCGATGGCTCAGGAAGATGCGACCTCGTGTTACGTCGACTGCGGTCGCTGCGGCGATGCGGTCTGCACCGGCACGCGTGAAGACGCGAGCTCGTGTTACGGCGACTGCGGTAGCTGCGGTGATGGGAGCTGCACGGCCGGGCGCGAGGCGGTTGCGTCGTGCTACGCCGACTGCGGGCGCTGCGGCGACGGGATTTGCAGCGCTGGGCGCGAAGACGTGACGAGCTGCTATGGGGATTGTGGTGGCTGCGGCGACGGCGTGTGCACGGCGGCGGGGGGCGAGGAGGCCGGGAGCTGCTACGACGACTGCGGTCGCTGCGGTGACGGGGTGTGCACGGCGGGCGTCGAGGACGCGCGCAGGTGCTGGGCCGATTGCGGGCGCTGCGGTGACGGGATCTGCTCTCTGCTACGTGAGAATCCGATCGACTGCTACGACGATTGTGGTCGCTGCGGCGACGGCGAATGCACGGCCGGCGTCGAGGACGTCACGAGCTGCTACGACGATTGTGGCACCTGCGGCGACGGGCTCTGTTCGGCTGGGGACGAAGATCCAACGAGCTGCTATGGCGACTGTGGTCACTGCGGCGATGGGATCTGCACTGGCACATTCGAAGATGCTGCCGGCTGCTATGGCGATTGTGGGCGCTGCGGCGACGGTGCGTGCACGTTCGGGATCGAGAGTGCCACGAGCTGTTACGCTGACTGCGGTCGCTGTGGCGACGGCGCCTGCACACCGGCTCTCGAGAGTGCCACGAGCTGTTATGGCGACTGCGGGCGTTGCGGCGACGGCGCCTGCACGGCCGGCAACGAGACGGCCGCAAGCTGCTATGGAGACTGTGGCCGCTGCGGCGATGCGCTCTGCACGGCGGGTCGTGAGACGGTCACGAGCTGCTATCTGGATTGTGGAAGTTGTGGCGACGCGCTGTGCACGGCCGGTCAGGAGACGGCCACGAGCTGCTATGGCGACTGTGGCCGCTGCGGTGACAGCCGCTGCACCGCGGCTCATGAAAACGTGACGAGCTGTTATGGGGACTGCGGTCGCTGCGGTGACGCGATCTGCACGGTCGGTCGCGAGACGGTCACGAGCTGCTACGGTGATTGTGGGCGCTGCGGCGACGCGCTCTGCACGGCGGGCGCCGAGACGGCCGCGAGCTGCTATCAGGATTGCGGCCGTTGTGGCGACGCGCTTTGTAGTGCGGGCGCCGAGACGGCTGCGAGCTGCTACGAGGATTGCGGACGCTGTGGCGACGGGATCTGCAGTGCGCCGGACGAGGACGCGCCGAGCTGCATCGACTGTCGCTTCTGCGGGGACGGGCTCTGCACGGCGGGCGAAGAAAACATCGCGAGCTGCTACCAGGACTGCGGGAGCTGCGGCGATGGGATCTGCACGCGCGCGCACGAGAATGCCAACGACTGCTATCGCGACTGCGGCGAGTGCGGGGACACGGTGTGCACGAGCGGGGCCGAGGACGTCGTCAGCTGCCCGGTCGACTGCACCGCGGAGCCGACGCTTCTGCGCGGCGTCAATATCGCCGGCGCCGAGTTCGGTGAAGCGAAGCTGCCCGGTACGCATACGATTGATTATCTATGGCCCAATGCGAGCAATGGTTATTCTGCGACCTATTTCACCGACAAAGGTATGCGCGTCGTGCGCCTGCCGTTTCGTTGGGAGCGGCTCCAGCCGACGTTGCGCACGGCATTGAACGCGGCCGAGCTGGCGCGCCTGGTGGCAACGGTCGCGGAGCTCGAAGCGGCGGGGGCGACGGTCATCCTGGATCCCCACAACTACGCGCGCTACTTCGGTAAGGTCATCAACGAGAGCACGGTGACGAGCGCCGATTTCGCCGACCTCTGGACCCGCCTTGCGACGTTGTTCGCGGACGACCCGCAGGTGATCTTCGGATTGATGAACGAGCCGCACGACATGGCGACGAGCAACTGGGTGGCCGCCGCCAATGCCGCGCTCAGCGCCATTCGCGCGACCGGCGCCGACAACCTGGTGCTGGTGCCGGGTAATCATTATACGGGCGCGCACTCGTGGGCAGCGACCTGGATGAGCGCGAGCCAGCGCAACTCGGTCGCGATGTTGGCGATCGTCGACCCAGGCAACAATTTCGCCTTCGACGTGCACCAGTATCTGGATGCGAATTTCGTCGGCACGAGCCCGACCTGCCAGAGTGCCACCGTTGGTTCGGCCGCCATGGCAGACCTGACGGCGTGGCTGCGTCTGAACGGCTATCACGCGTTCCTTGGCGAGTTCGGCGGTGGCACGAACGCGACCTGTCTCGCCGCGATCGAGGACCTCGTGACCTACCTCGAGCGCAACGACGACGTGTACATCGGCTGGTCTTACTGGGCCGCGGGGCCGTGGTGGGACACGAGCTATTTCACGTCGCTCGAGCCCGACGACGATGGCGACAAGCCGCAGATGAACGTGCTCGCACCGTTCCTTCGTTGAGGGGACAGCGGGGTTTTACAGGCGGCGCAAGCTCCGGCGGCGCACGACCCACGACTCGACGACGTCGAGCGCGAGCACCGGCACGATGCCGAAGCCGAGTGCCAGCGGTACGCCGATGTCGAGCTCGGCGCCGAGCCCGAGCAGATGTGCGACCGGTGGCACCAAGGTCATCACCGTAAGCAGGACGAGCGTGATACCGATGAGCCAGGGCACGGTCGGGTTCTTGCGCCCGAGCGTCTTCCAGAACGGGTCCTGCGAGCTCCGGCTGGCGATGAGCAGCGCCAGGTTGCCGACGACCAGCCCGACGAACGCGAGCGAGCGCGTCTCGCTCGCCGGCATGCCGAGCCCGTGCAGAACTGCAACCAGGCCTAGCAAGCTGATGAGCAACGCCGCGCCCTGCAGCACGCTCCAGAGGAGGCGCGGGCCATCGAAGAGGTGGGCTTTCGGCGGACGCGGTGGGCGCTTCATGATGTCGCGGTGGGCCGGCTCGAGCTCGAGCACGATCGAGCAGGCCGGATCGATGACGAGCTCCATGAACACGACCTGGATCGGTCCGAGCAGCGTCTCCCAGCCAAAGAGCGGCGGCAGCAGCGCCAGCCCCGCGATCGGGATGTGCACCGAAACGATGTAGCCGAATGCGCGTCGCAGGTTCTCGAAGATACGGCGCCCGAGCGCCACCGCTGCGACGATGGCGCCGAAGTCGTCGTCGACCAGCACCAGCGCTGCCGCCTCGCGGGCGACATCGGTGCCGCGGCGACCCATCGCGATCCCGACGTCGGCGGCCTTCAGGGCGGGTGAGTCGTTCACCCCGTCGCCGGTCATCGCGACCCGCTGGCCGGCCGCACGCATCCCCTGCACGATGCGCAGCTTGTGGGCCGGCACTGCGCGCGCGACGATCGACGTGCGCAGCATGCGCGCCGCCAGCGTTGCGTCGTCGAGCTGCTCGAGCTCACTGCCGAGGAGCACCTCGCCTTCCTTGATACCGGCCTGGGCGGCGATGGCGCGCGCCGTCTCCGGGTGATCGCCGGTAATCATCATGACCCGCATGCCGGCGCCCTGGCACAAGGCGACCGCCTCGCGCACGCCTTCACGCAACGGATCATGCAGTCCGACGAGACCCAGGAAGTTGAAGGCGAGGGTGCGCGGGTCCTCGGGGGCGGCGGCGACGTCGTTGCTGCCGCGCGCGACCGCTAGCACGCGCAACCCGACGCGCGCCATCGCGGCCGCGCGTTCGCTCCACAGCAGAAGCACGTCCGGGGCGAGCTTGCAGAGCGCAAAGATCGCGATCGGTGCGCCCTTGGTCGCAACAATGAGATCGCGGTGATCGGGCGCGCGCCAGAGGTGCGTGACGGCAAGCAGCTCGGGGGTGAGCGGGTACTCGCGCACGTCGCTCCAGTCGCTGTGTAGGTGCTCGGTCGTGGCGAGCGTGCGCTTGCCGAGCGCGTGGAAGGCCTTCTCCATCGGGTCGAAGGGATCGCGTGGGCAGGCGAGGATCGCGTACTCGACGAGCTCGTGTACGTGCTCGGGCAGGTCATCCGTGCCTTCGACCGTCAAGGCCTCACCGGTGTCTCTTGCGGCCGCGCCCTGGTCGGGGCCGACTGGCCAGAGTTGGCTCACGGTCATGCGATTCTGGGTAAGGGTGCCGGTCTTGTCGGTGCACAAGACATCGATCGCGCCGAGGCGTTCGATAGCGACTGTCTGGCGCGTGAGCACGCCCTGCTTCGCGATGCGCCACGCGCCGAGCGCCAGGAACACCATCAGGACGACCGGCATCTCCTCGGGCATGAGCGACATCGCGAGTGTCAAACCGGCGAGCAGTCCCTCGGTGAAGCCGCCGTCGCGCAAGATGACGATCACCGCCAGCGCCAGCGAGAGTGACAGCGCCAGGATTGCGACCCGCAGGACCGTGCGCGCGACTTCCCGCTGGAGCGGGGAACGCTCGGTTCTAAGCTCGCCGAGCGAACGACCGATGCGCCCGAGCTCGGAACGCGGGCCGGTCGCGAGGACCTCGGCGACGCCACGGCCGGCGACCACCAGCGAGCCCGAGAAGAGCCACGCGTTGCCGTCGCCACCGGGCGGGCCCAGAGTGCTGGCAGTGGTGTCAGGGTGCTTCGAGACCGGCACCGACTCGCCCGTGAGGAGCGACTCGTCACTTGCGACGCCCGAGCCGTCGCGCAGCACGGCGTCTGCCGGAATGCGGTCGCCTTCGCCGATACGGATGATGTCACCACGCACGAGCTCCGCGGCCGGGATGGTCATGGCAACGCCGTCGCGCAGGACCTGGGCACGCGGACTCGACAGGTCGCGCAGCGCCGCCAGCGCGTGCTCCGAGCGACCGCGCTGCACGAGCGTTATCACGACGACGCCGACCGACGCGACGAGGAGGGCGATGCCCTCGCCGAGATCGCCCACGACCAGGTACGTCCCGGCCGCGACCAGCAACAGCAGCAGCATCGGCTCGCGCACGACCTCCCACAAGATAGAGGCCCAGCCGCGTTCCGCGTCGCGTGGCAGCGCATTGGGACCCTCGGCCGTCAGCCGGGAGGCCGCCTCACTCGCATTGATGCCGCGCCAGTCATCCCCCATCGCTTTGACCTATCTTGCTGCCCCGCCGGTGCGAGGCGATCTGACCCACCACAGTCCAAGCACGAGCAAGACCGCGAGCACGGTCGCGGCCACGGTGACCCGGCCCGGACCCGCGCCTGACGACAGCGCGATACCCGCGCCCAGCGCGACGAAGCCGACAATTCCCGCGAGCTCGAAAGCGATCCGCCGCGGCGCCAGACCCCGCAGGTAGCTCATCCCGAAGAGCCCGACGAGGCCACCGCCGAGCAGGGTCGCAACCAGCACTCCTGGCCGCGCCGCGCTCGCGACCGCCACCAGGCCGAAGATGTTCGCGAGGAGCAGCGCCGCGAGCGTCGGCACCGCCGCACCCCGCGACCCGCGCATCGCCCGGCCCCAACCCTGGGCGGCGCCGGAGCCACAAAGCACTGCCAGCATCGCCATCAGCGTCGCCAGCGTCGGTGTGAGCGCAAGCGCAAGTATGAGCGGCAGTAGGAGCCACACCCACAGACCGTGCTCCTTTGGCATGAGCTCCTTCCAACCGCGGCGACCGCGCCGCTCGAGCGTGGTCTCTCCGAGGCGGATCGTTGTCATCGTCGTGCCTCGGCGTGGCTCACGCGCTGCCCTTGACCACCAGCACCGGGATCTCGGCCAGGCGCAGCACACGCTCAGCGATCGAGCCCAGGAAGAAGCGCTCGAGGCCGCGACGACCGTGGCTGCCCACGACGATCTGCTCGGCGTGCTCGCTGGTCGCGAGGGTGATCAGCACTTCGGCCGGGGCGCCGATTGCGATGCGCCCGTCGAAGACGACGTTCGGGAAGCGTGCACTGAGGGGGGCGAGCCTTTCGGCAAGGGTCTTCTTCGCGTCCACCATGAGCGTGTCTTCGAGGTCCTCGAACTCCGGGCTGAACGGCATGCCGTCGGGCCCGAAGCTGAGTCCGCTGATCTGGTGCACATGGGCGACGACCAGGCGGCCGCCGCCGAGCTCTCCGAGTTGGGTGGCGGCGCGTTCGACTGCGTGCTGCGCATGCGGGGAGAAATCGAAGCCGGCGATCCAGGTGCGAGTCATACGGTCCTCCGGTGGTGGGCTCAGTGGGCGACGAAGCCGCCGTCACAGACGATGGTCGTGCCGTTACAATAGCTGCTGTCGGCCGAGGCGAGGAAGGTCGCGGCGGCCGCGATCTCTTCGCTCGTGCCGTAGCGTCCGAGCGGCACGATGGCGGTGAAGCCGGCCTTCACGACGGCGGCGTTGCCAGGCGCGGCCTGCTCTTCGATCGAGCGCATCATGCGGTTGTCGATGGGGCCGGGGCTTATCGCGTTGACACGGATCCCGAGCGGTCCGAGCTCGATCGCTCCGCACTTCACGATGCCGAGGACGGCGTGCTTGCTGGCGACATACGCCGCGATGCCCGCCACGCCGACGAGGCCAGCGACCGACGAGGTCGCGATGAACGAGCCGCCGCCGCGGGCCTTCATGGCGGGCACCGCGTACTTCAGTCCGAGCACCACCGAGCGCAGGTTGATCGAGAAGGTTCGATCGAGGTCGGCGATGTCGATGTCGACCACCGGGCACACCCGGCCTTCAATCCCGGCGTTCGCGTAGTAGACGTCGAGCCCGCCGAAGCGGGCGACGGTCGCGGCGACCAGATCGCGGGTAGCGGCCTCGTTCGAGACGTCCATCGGGAACGCGAACGCGCGCTCGCCGAGCGAGGCGGCGAGGTCGCGCAGCGGTGCTTCCTCCCGATCGGCCAACGCGACTGAGGCGCCTTCCGCGATGAAGCGCCGCGCGGTGGCTGCACCGATGCCGCCAGCGGCTCCGGTGATGATAGCGATGACATTGTCGAGTCGGCTCATGGGGGACCTCCGTATTCGGCTTCAGGGTTAGCAAAAGCCGTGCCGCGACCATTCACGGAGGGTGACCTTCTTCGCGTCGGACCGACAACCTCGGTCAGAAGCTCGCCGAGGACCTTACAGGGCGCACACCAGGCGGCCGCCCAATAGTCTACGACCGGCAGCTTGCATGGAACGGGCACGGGGCTCGTGGTCTCGGCGATATCGGCCGGGCCGGTGCTGTCGTGGTCGCACTCGTCACCTCGATCGATCTCCTCCCGCTAAAGAGGCAACGCACCGCCGAGGGTGAGCTCGATGACGATAGGGAGCTCGAGCTGGCCGCCGACAATGTGGTGGTAGACGGGTACCCGCGCCGTGAGCCCGATCAGGAACGCATCCGATGGCCGCAGCGTCGCACCCAGTCCGGCGTACAGGTCGAAGCGTCCCTGGTTGCCGTCATCGACCGGCGGTTTGCCGTCCCAGCGCTCGGAGGTCTCGGCGCTGGCATCGAGCATCGCGGTGAATCGCCACGCAGCGAGGCCGAACGACGTAGACGCGGTGATCCCGCCCGCGTAGCGGTTGCCGGCTTGGAAACCGTGCGCGTTCTCATACAGCGCCGGCCTGAGCCAGCCCCAACCACCCAGGCTGAACCCATCAAAATCGTGTTCAAGCACGAGCGTGAGTTCGGGGTCGAACGTGCCAGTGCCGAACTGGAAATGCTGGTGCGGCTTGGTTTCGGCCTCTTCGGTGAAGGGATTCGGCTGGGTCTTTCCGACCGGCAACCGAAGACCTGCGGTGAGGCCGAGTGACCACGACCCAAAGCGGAAGCCGAGGCGCGCGCCGAGGAGCGGATCGCCGAACCCGAAGAGGGTCTCGTCACGATGGTGCACGTCGCCGTTCGCGATGGTGACCGCACGACCGTCGAGGTCCTCATAGCGGATCGATGTCGCGAACAGGCGAAGTGGAACCTCGACGGCGAGACCAATGTTATTGGAGAGTCCGAGATCGAGCGCGAGCCGCATATCCATGATGAAACTCTGCTGGCGATGCCAGACCTCGATTGGAGAGCCGTCGGGCAAATGCTCTTTGGCGGTGTGGGACGCCTCGATCGGACTGGCGCTGAAACTCAGGCGCACCCCGAGGAGGCCCGGGACGATCAAGCCATTGGTGCCATCTGCTTGCCCCCCGACCGGGAGGTTTGGGCTACTTCAACCAGCACACGCGCCAGCGAGTGCGGCTCGCGGTTCGATCCACATCTGGCCGAGGAGCAGAGTGGTAGCTGCGAACACGGTGGCGACTGAGGTTCGGTGTATCATTTCACTACTTCCTGGAGCGCAATCATTGAGCCCGCTCGAAGATGTCCATCCCACAGGTGATGCGCACCTGCCCGGTTCGCGGCAGTGACTAGGCCAGAGACCGGCGTGTGCGTCCAGTCAGTACTGCAACCACAGGGCTCAGCGGCTATGTGCTCGGGGCGGTCGCGCTACTGGTCGGTGGCTGCTCGGGCACGAAGCCGTCGGGCGAAGCGTCGAAGGCCATGCCGTCGCGCCAGGCCACCCGGCTCGACATGCCAGTGGGGATCGCGCGCTGGGCAAGGGCCGCCGAGCAGAAGCGCGCGCCGATCGTGCGATCCTGCTCGCACGGGTCGTGGCCGAATCGCGCGCGACGCGTCAGTCGACTGGGAGCGCGACAGCAGAGGGCACGATGCTTGCGCCAAGAGGTCGAGAGGTCCCGCGACGCAGACTCAGATCGACACCATTCGAGAGTTCCTTTCCCAACGCCGTCTGGCCATCGTCGGTGTGAGCCGCAACCCGCAGGATCTGAGTCGGCTCATCCTGCGCGAGCTTCGTCAACGCGGCCATGACGCGACCCCCATCAACCGCGACGGTGGTGACGTCGACGCGACGCCCATGCTCCCAAGCGTTGCCGAACTCCCGCCGCATCGCGGCCGGCGTGCCGCGGGTGTGGCTTCATCGCGGTGTCGGCCCCGGCGCCGTGAGCGCTCAAGCCGTCGCTTCCCGTCCAAGCGACGTGCGGATTCAGCGGAAGCGCAAGACGACCAGCGCGCGCGAGCCCGGTTCCGGGGCCCTGCCACAGGCCTGGCCGGCGCGCACGCACTCGAGGCCTACCCAGCCATCGACCGCCACCTCGGCCGCGTTCTCGTCGCGCCACGTCAGGCCGTTACTCGCGTAGAGGCGGCGCAGCTCCTCGATGTCGTCGATGACGCGGACCGATGGCGCCTCGGCGTTCACGCCCGGCGTGACCATCTCGACCTTGCCGCTGCGCACATGCAGCTCGAATGCGGGCGTCAGCACGAGCAGCACCGGATCGGGTGTCTCGCTCCACACCTCTGGCCCCGTCGGTGCGGGGGCCGGAGGCGTCGACGCGCACGCGCCGAGGAGGCCAAACACAAGTGTCAGAAGCCGTGAGTAGTAGCTTTTCATGCAGGAGTCCGTTGCCAGGCTCGTGCCAGCCTCGCACGAAGTCAGCATCGCTGCCGATCCTCCAGCGTCATGGCGAGCTTTCAAGGAGTCTCTAATACCATGATAATCATGGTGTTTTGGGCTCGTGGACAAACCGCGTCATCCGGGCGAAGACCGACTTGCGCGGCCGCTCGCTGTTCGGTCGTCGTCGGGGTTCTATGTCCGCTCGTGTGCGTCTTGTCTGGATCCTCTGTTGTGTCGTCCTCCTCGGCACAGGTTGCGCCTTCCAGGCCGCGATGAGCCGGGGGGAGGATGCGATGCGCGCCGGTGACTACGAGCGCGCCGTGCGCGAGTACGGCGAGGCGACGCGCCTGGATCCCGACGACTCCGACGCCCGGACCGCCCTCGCGAAGGCCAGGGTGGGGGCGGTTTCGGGGCGGCTCGATGGCGCACGCGAGGCGTTGGCGGCGGGCAAGCTCGTCGACGCGGCGCACGACGTGGGTGAGGCGGAGCGGCTCCTGCCAGGCGATCAACAGGTCGCGGTGCTGGCCGACGAGGTCCTCGCGGCTGTCGTGAAGGCCGTGCATGTGCACATCCTGGCGCGGCAGCACCTCATGGCGCTGACCCTCATCGACGAGGTGCGCGGGTCGCTGCCAGACCGCGAAGGACGCCTCGCGACCGAGCAGACGCGGACGCATGCGATGTGGGTGTCGGCGCTCACCGAGGGTCGCGATGCCGCGATCAAGCTCGGTCGGGTTGGCGACGCGCTCTTGCAGGAACGCCAGTTGATTGCGCTCCAGCCGAGCGCGGTCGAGCGCGCGAAGTGCGGCCAGCTCAGGACTCAGCTGCGGCAGAAGTACGAGGTCGTCATCGAGCAGGAGCCCACTGTCGAAGAAGGGCGCGACCGCCGACAAGCCGACCCGGGCAGGCGCATGCTGGAGATCGGTCGGCGCCTGGCGCAGGTCGGCGACGGGCAGTGGCTGCGGGTGGTCTCGCCCGACGAGTCGGGCCGGGGCAAGGGGCTCGTGCTCGGTTATGCGGCGAGCGAGCCGCGCATCCGACTCGAGCGCGAGGTGCGAGAGGGGCGGGGCGAATATCAGGCCGGCACGATGCAGGTGCCGAACCCGCGCCGCGGTCCGCTGGAGCAGCGCGCGCTCGACCTGGAGCGCTCGGCGATCGATGGCGAGCGCGACGTCGCGCGGTCCGATGAGGAGGCGCGACAAGCGGCGCTCGAGGTCGAGCGCGAGGGCCAGACGCCCGACATCACCACGCCCGCCGAGCGGCGACTCTTCGATGCGAGGGCGCGCCTCGATGCCGCCCGCGCCGACCTGATCGAGCGGCGCGCGCAGCTGCAGCGGGCCCGCGACGACCTTGCGCGCGAGCCTCCGTTCCTGCTCGAGCCGGTCATGCGTACCCACTCGTACGACATCGAGCTCCTGACGGTGCGTGCGATGTCGGTGCTGACGACGACCGTCGGTCTGCGCAACAAGCCGAGCACGCCGCTCACGCGCCCTGTTACCGTCGCGGCGAGCGACACGACCTGGTCGGCGCAACCCATTTTGAATCTGCCGGGCGACCCAGCGAACCTGCCGTCCGACCGTGAGCTCGAGGCGATGCTCGCCGACGCGCTCACGAACGAGCTAAGCGCTCAGATCCAGGCGGCCTTTGCGCGCGTCGTCGACGACCAACGGGCCCGCGCGATGGCCCTCGACGGCGACGCACGGGTCGAGCAGCTCGTGGTGTTCCTGGCGATGGATCCCGCGGTCGCCGACCCCGAGGTCGACGCGTTGCTATGGGAGGTGCGCGGCATCCCCGCCGCTGGCGCGCTGCTCGACACCTGTGGCATGCCTTGAAGGTCGTGGTGCGCAGCGCTACCAGCATGCGTCGCCTGCGGGCGGATCGTGGTGAGGGGTCTCGCAGCCGAGGGAATCAGTCGGTCCTGGGTGGCACCCGGATGGCCGGCATGCTCGTGCGCGTGCGGTGGGGGCCACTCGCCCGGGTGAGCGCGGCGAGCGTGCGGCGCGTAACCTGATCCTCGTCGAGGAACCCGACGATGTGGCGCCCGGGTGCTTCGCCGTCGACGACGATCAGCTCGCGCAGCCCATGCGACATGAGCTTCTCGGTCGCGGAACGGAGGGTATCGTCGGGGCGCGCGAAGACCGGAGGTTGCATCAGATCGGAGGCGCTCGTGCGGTCGGCGAGCGCTGGATTGGCGGCCAGCGCGCGCAGTGCGTCGGCGCGCATGACACCCACGAGCTGGCCGTCATCGGTGCAGATCGGAAAGGTATCCTGCCAGCCATGGCGCGCCAGCTCGGGCAACATCGCGGACGCCTTCGTCGTCGGGAGGAACACGCCGAAGTCCTGCACGATGAGCATCACGTCGCGCACCAGGGTCGTTTCGAAGGCGCCGAGTAGCGCACCTTCACGGTGGCTCGGTGAGTCGCTCTGACTGCGTACCTGCGCCTCGTAGAGGGTGCGTCTGCGCAGTGCCACGATGCTCACGCCGAGCGCCAGCATCAACGGCACGAGCAGGTCATAGTTGCCCGCGAGCTCGCACACGAGCACGAGCGCCGAGAGCGGTACGTGGGCGATGCCGCCGTAGAAGGCGCCCATGCCGACGAGCGCGAACGCGCCGGGGTCGATGCTCGGGTCGATGAGGATTTGCGCCGCGCGTCCGAATGCGCCGCCCAACAGTCCGCCGATGGCGAGCGAGGGGGCGAAGTCGCCGGCGCTGCCGCCCGAGCCGATCGTCAGTGCGGTCGCGAACAGCTTGGCGAAGGCCAACAAACATAGGAATCCAACCCCGGCCCAGCCGAGCGGCAACCAGCTAGCACCGGTGACAGCCGTCTGGGCCGCGCCGTAGCCGCCCCCGAGGAGGCCCAGGCCGTGGCCGTGGGCGTCGACGAGATCGGCCGAGAGCAAGATGAGCGGCGTGACGAATGCGCCCAGGAAGAGGCCGCCCCAGGCGGGGCGCACCCACTCCGGTCCGGGCAGGCGGCGCATCACGCGGCGCATGCCGCTGAAGACTTCGAGCGAGAGCCAGCCCATGCCGGCAATGAACACGGCGAGCAGCGCATAGAGCGGCAGGTGTCCGGGCGTAAATAGATAACGTGGGGCGTGCGCGAGCAGCGTCGACTCGCCGTAGAGCGAGATGACGATCGAGTAGGAGACCACGCTTGCGAGGATGCACGGCACCAGCGCGTCGGACTCGAAGTCGTCGCGATAGAGGACCTCGACCGCGAGGATGGCAGCGCCGAGTGGGGTGCGGAAGACGGCCGAGACGCCGGCCGCGATGCCCGCGACGAGCAGGATGCGACGTTCGCGCGCGCCAAGACCGAGTGCGCGGCCAAGCGCCGAGCCGATGGCGGCGCCGATCATCATGGTGGGACCTTCGCGTCCGCCCGCGCCACCGGTGCCGAGCGTGAAGAACGAGGCAAGCGGCTTGGCCCAGATCACGCGCCGCCGGATGACGCCACCCTGCTGGTGGAAGGCATCGATCGCGAAGTCGGCGCCACCACCCCGGACCTCGGGCACATAGCGCGCCACGAGTCCGCACAGGAGCCCACCGATCGCCGGCACGAGCACCAGCAGCCAGGGCACGAAAGGCGTGTGCGAGCCGAGCTCCTGCATGGCTTGGATTTCGCCATGCGCGCGCAGCGGCGTGTAGCCGACCAGGTCTTCGAGCAGGACCTGTTGCACCCACTCGAGTACCGCGAAGAAGGCCGCCCCGACGAGGCCCGCCGACACGCCGACGAGCACCGTGTGCCACAAGGTGCGTCCGACGAAGCGCATCTCGAGCGGCGTGAGCTCACTCAAGAGCGACGACAAGCGCGTCAGCTCACTCGCCCGGAAGAAGCTTCGCAAACGCAGCCACGCGCGATGGAGTCCGGCGGCCATGCACGCTGGGTCGCACGGACACCGCGAGGCCACAAGTAATCATGCTGTGTGCGGCCGTCGTCGGGCCCGCAGTCCAGGCTTCGCCATCCTTACGAAGGCCCGCAGTCCAGGCTTCGCCATCCTTACGAAGGCCCGCAGTCCAGGCTTCGCCATCCTTACGCTCCCGCCAGACGACGAACGGCAGACGTGGCGCGGTCGCTGAATCCTTGTCGTCGATTGGGACTTCCGTCCCCAGCCACGCATCGCTCGCCGCGTGGTCGATTGATAGAAACGCGTGGGCCGCGATGAGTCGCAGCGGCAGCTCCGCGAAGTCTCCCGGCGCGAGCGCGCGTAACGTGCTCAGCTCGAGCTGCGGACTGTCTGCGGCGTCGAAGACTTCGAGCCGCGTGCGTTCGAGCAATGCCAGATCCGCGAGCCACAGCCGCAGCCGCGAGAGCGGATGCTCCGTCAAAAAACCCGGCAAGCGCAGGCCGGCATTGCGGACCGAGGCATGATTAGGTGGGGCCGCTACGAGGCAGTCGGTCACCAGATTGTGGAATTCGCTATTGCCGACGATGGCGATGAGTCGGGGATAGTCGAGTGCCAGGACATCGCGCAGGCGGGTAGAAATACATACCGGCATAGACATCCAGGCGCTCGACCGCCGAAGCCCGGCCATCCGGGACAATGTGCGCGAGCAAAGTATGCGCCGCGCCGCGATCCGGGCCTGACTCGGCAAGTGCCGGCGCTACGCCTTCGGGCGCGGTCACGAGGCGCTGGAAGGAGCGCTGCAGCTCGGCCAACGACGGCTCATTCATGGCGAACTCCGATCGTGCTTTCGATCGCGCGAGCCTTCGTCGTCTCGGCGACGAGGGTCGCGAGGTCGGGGATTGGGTCGTCCCATTCGACGAGCGTCGAGACTTTGCCAAAACGCGCGAGTGTCGCCGCGTAGAGGTCCCAGACAGGTGCTGCGACCGGGTGGTCGTGGGTGTCCAGGAGGTGTGTGCCGTGGTCACTGTGGCCGGCGAGATGGACCTGGCCCACGCTCGCGACCGGCAGGCCTGCGAGGTAGGCGTAGGGGTCGAAGCCATGGTTGACGGAGCTGACCCAGACGTTGTTGACGTCGAGCAACAACGCGCAATCGGCGGCTCCGGCGAGCGCCGCAAGGAACTCCCATTCAGTTGCTGTCGAGTGCGCGTAGGCGACGTAGCTCGACACGTTCTCGACCATGATGCGGCGCCCGAGGTGATCCTGGACGCGCAAGATCCACTCGCGGAGGTGGCCGAACGCTTCTTCCGTGTACGGCAATGGCCACAGGTCGTGTGCGCGGTGACCGCCATAGCTCGACCAGCAGAGGTGGTCCGAAATCCAGGCCGGCTCGACCTCGCGCGCAAGCTCGGCGAGTGCGTCGAGATAATCGATATCGAGCGCGTCGACCGACCCGAGTGAGAGCGAGACACCATGCAGTACGACGGGATGCCGCTCGCGCACGGCGCGCAGGACGCGTCGCGGATTGCCACCGGCAACCATGAAGTTCTCGCTGATCACTTCGAGCCAGTCCACGCGGGTCGATCACCATCGATCTCGCGAATCCGGGGGCTGGCGCCAAAGGCACTTTCGAATAGCTGACCTCGGCGCGCGAGAAGAATGCCGTGCTGATATGTGGTAATTCGGCGAGTGCCTTGGCGACCCGCACTTTCTCGCATGCCGCCACCGGACCGAGCCCGACGCGCCACGACAGCCACGCCGCCAGCGACGGCAGACCGTGGTCCCGACGGCGCTGGCGGCGGTCGAGCTCCCCAATGAGTGCCGGTAGGCGGTGCTCGGCGACGTCGAGCTGGGCGGAAAGTGTAGCGACCTCGGCTTCGAGATCGCCGTTGGCGAGCGTGCGTGGATCGATATCGGACGTGCCGTGAGAGTGCCATATCCAGGTATCAGATGCAAGGCACTCTCAGGCGCGAGCCGTAAACCGCCAGCTCCTGCCCGCACTCCGGGCACGACCACCGACTGCCTGGTTCGCGATCTCCGTTGAGATTGTTCCAAGAGGCGCCTAGTCTCTGCGTCGCCTTCTCTGATCAGAACGAGAATGGGGGCCGGGGGTTGTGCATGAGGCGTGTGGCTTGGATGGGGGTTGCGATGGGTCTGCTCGCTGCGGCGTGTACCGAATCGACCAGCGGCACGAACGAGACTGGCACCGTCGATTCCGAGACGACCCAGGACGCGCCGTCGCCCGAGACGACCCCCGACGGGTCGCCCGAGACGGTGCCGGACGGGTCGCCCGAGACGGTGCCGGACGGGTCGCCCGAGACGGTGCCGGACGGGTCGCCCGAGACGGTGCCGGATGGGTCGCCCGAGACGGTACCGGATGGGTCGCCCGAGACGGCGGTGCCTGAAACGATCGCCGATGCCACTGTCGATACGGTCCCGCCCAGCGACA
>Ga0105049_10000882_pt1 | contig 34343 bp, 29 predicted proteins | sample MAT06_FD_78087 | JGI IMG/M metagenome (GOLD analysis project Ga0105049, IMG submission 78087) | Freshwater microbial communities from Lake Fryxell liftoff mats and glacier meltwater in Antarctica - MAT-06 | ecosystem: Environmental > Aquatic > Freshwater > Ice > Liftoff microbial mat | place...
AAGAAGCTCTATCAAAGAGCACGCTGCCACGCGACAATCAGAGCATGCGCGCCTGGTGCCTCGCGGTCGTGCCCTTGATGGGGTGCCAGCTCCTGTTCAGGCTCGAGAACGATCCGGCAGCCTGCATCACTCAGACCTCGGTGCGGACCACCTTCGAAGATTCGCCCGCTGACGATGTGTGCAGGGGCATCGGGCCCACCAACCAAGTGGACTCGGAGGTGACGGTGGTCGGCGGACAACTGCACATCCAGCCATTGCCTGACAAAGACTCCACCGTTGGCGGCTGTCTCTCGGAGATCGAGCAACCGTTCACCACCGGCGTGTTCCTGGAGGTCATCGAGCCGCTCGCCAACGCAGACTTCGAGTTCATGTTCTTCCGCGCCGAGTGGGTCGGGACGGACATGTCATCCATCCTCCAGATCAAGGGCACGGAGCTCGTGCTGTACCGCGAAGTCGGTGGAGATCCTCGCCAGACGCTCGGCCGGACGCATCGAGCTCGGAGTGGAGACGCGGTGGTGGCGGATGCGGTTCGACGGCGGTGACACCATCCTGGGCGAGGTCTCGCCTGATGGTCGCGGATGGAGCACGTTCGCGGACCATCTGGTCCCCGATCCGGTAGATCCACCCGACAGCGTGAAGATCAGTGTCGCGATGGGAGCGTTCGCGGCCGAGCTGACGCCGTCGACCGCGATCATCGATAACATCAACATCTGCCCGCCGTAAGGCGCCGTCGTCGCAGCGCGCTGCTCGACGTGACGTGGCAACGGCACGAGCGCTCACGACCCAGCGTCCCATCGGCGCACAGGCGTGTCGTGAGTTTGATGGTGTGTACAGGGCCACATCGAGATCGCGGATTGCTACAGCGGCGTCCGATGCCCAAGGCTCCGCGCAGGACTCGAAGTGAAGACGAATCGACTCGAACCGGCAACGGTGGCGAGCTCCATCAACAGGCGACCGACCAGGTCCTGACCACCAACCAGGGCGTTCCGATCTCCGATGATCAGAACTCCCTCAAGGCCAGCCCGCGAGGGCCGTCCCTGCTCGAGGACTTCCACTTCCTCGAGAAGATCACGCACTTCGATCACGAGCGGATCCCAGAGCGCATCGTCCACGCGCGCGGCTCCGCGGCTCACGGCACCTTCGTGGCGAACGGCGCCGGCGCGAAGTACTCGCGGGCGGGCTTCCTCGCGAAGACCGCGACGACGCCGGTGTTCTGCCGGTTCTCGACGGTCGCAGGTGGCGCGGGCTCCGTCGATCTCCCGCGCGATGTTCGCGGCTTCGCCGTGAAGTTCTACACGGGCGAAGGTAACTTCGATCTGGTCGGCAACAACATCCCGGTGTTCTTCATCCAGGACGCGCTCAAGTTCCCCGACCTCGTTCACGCCGTGAAGATGGAGCCCGATCGCGGGTTCCCGCAGAACGCGTCCGCGCACGACACGTTCTGGGACTTCGTCTCGCTGATGCCCGAGTCGATGCACATGCTGATGTGGGCGATGTCGGATCGCGCGATCCCGCGCTCGCTTCGCATGATGGAGGGCTTCGGCGTCCACACGTTCAAGCTGGTCGACGCGAAGGGCACCTCGACGTTCGTGAAGTTCCACTGGCGCCCCTCGCTGCAGATGCAGTCGGTCACCTGGGACGAGGCCGTCAAGATCTGCGGCGCGGATCAGGACTTCCATCGTCGCGATCTGTTCACCGCGATCCAGGCCGGCGCATTCCCGTCATGGGAGCTCGCGATCCAGGTGATCGAGGAGGACCGCATCGAGGAGTTCCCGTTCGACATCCTCGATTCGACGAAGCTGCTTCCCGAGGAAGACTTCCCGCTGCTCGTGGTCGGCACGATGACGCTCGACCGGTGGCCCGATAACTTCTTCGCCGAGACCGAGCAATCCGCGTTTCACCCCGGCCACCTGGTGCCCGGCATCGAGCTCTCCGACGATCCGCTATTGCAGGGCCGGATCTTCTCGTACACCGACACCCAGTTGATCCGCCTCGGTGGCCCGAACTTCCACGAGCTGCCGATCAACGCGCCGAAGTGCCCGATGCACAACTGGCAGCGCGACGGTCACCAGCGGCACGAGATCACCACCGGCCGCGTCAGCTACGAGCCAAACAGCCTCGCACCCGGCGGTCCGCGAGAGACGGCGCGCGGCTTCGTGACCCATCCCGCGTATGACACGAAGGGCGCCGCGAAGATCCGCGTGCGCTCGGAGACGTTCGCCGATCACTACAGCCAGGCGCGGATGTTCTTCCGCTCGATGACCGACGTCGAGCAGCGGCACATCGTCAACGCGTTCACGTTCGAGCTGTCCAAGCTCGAGACCGTGGCCATTCGCACGCGGATGCTCGGTCACCTCGAGCTGATCGATCCCGCGCTCGGCACCAGCGTCGCGGAGGCGATGGGAATGACCGGCCAGGCCGACACGCTGACACCGGCGCGCAAGCCGATCGAGCTCCAGCCGTCACCGGCGCTGTCGATCCTCGCGAAGTTCGCGCCGACGCTGCAGGGCAGGAAGGTCGGCGCGTTGATCGCGGATGGCTTCGACCGCGCGCTCGTCGACAAGCTGCGCGCGGCGGTCACCGCAGCAGGGGCGATGTTCGAGCTGGTCGCGCCGAAGATCGGCGGGGCGACGTCCGCCGACGGGAAGCTGGTGCCCGCGGATCACATCGTCTCGGGTGGTCCGTCGGTGATCTTCGACGCGGTCGTCGTCGCACCCGGTGCCGCCGGCATGCCGGCGCTGCTCGGCGAGGCCGCCGCGAAGGCCTGGGTCAGCGATGCGTTCGCGCATTGCAAGGTGATGGCGGTGGTCCCCGCTGCACAGCCGCTGCTCGACGCCGCCGGCGTCAAGCCCGATGAGGGCGTCATCGAGATCACCACGAAGACCATCGCTGCGTTCGTTGACGCGGCCGCCGCAGGCCGGATCTGGGCACGCGAGACGTCGGTGCGCGGCCCCGACAAGCAGCCCGCGAAGGCGGCGGTGACGAAGGGTTCGGCGACCGCCAAGTCAAAAAAGAGTCCGCCTGCGAAGCCCGCCCCGGTGATCGCACCGAAGCCGCCCAAGCCGCCGTCGACACCAGCACTCAAGAAGCGTCGCTAACGATCGAGCTGGAGACCGCAATCGCTGCACGCGCCGTCGACGAGGGGCGCGGCGGTCCCGCAGGCCGGGCACGGCGGTTCGTCGGCGGTGGTGTCGAGCGCGATCCGGGCGAGCCCCTCGCGCTCGACCGTGTCGTGCCAGTCACCTTGCAGGAGCTGAGCGAGCTGCGGGATATCGATCTCCTGGACCAGGAGATGAGTCTTGGTCCCTCAACCTTTGCCGGCGCCGGGTGGGCACCCGACGATGGCGGGGATCCCGGAGATCAGGCAGCGATCGCGGAGCTTCTTCATCTCGGGGATCGACCCGGCCATCGCCGCGATCAGCGGCTTGCCGTCGAGGAGCTCCTCGGCACTATCGACCGTCATCTCGGCGAAGCCGTCCACGCGACGAGCCTACTACGAAAGTCGCAGCGCGCCCGTCAACAAGCTACGATCGAGCGCGGAGGGACCGTGAAGAACTTGAAACTGGTGATCCTGGCGTGTGGTGGGGCCCTGCTCGGGATCTACATCTCGGACGGGCTGAACTTCAGCGACAACGCGGCCGATACGCTCATCTTCCTCGCGGCGTTCGCGCTGCCGACGGTGATGGGGTTGATGGCGACGCTCAAGCCACCCGCGCAGGCGTGGCACGCGTCGATCGCGCTCGCGGGGTTCGCGACCGCCGCGGTGCGCCTCAAGGTCTGGGATCAGCTGTCGGGGTTCGGTGAGCTGTCCGGGAAAGGCAAGGCCGGCGTGGTCCTGTTGCTCGTCGGCGTGGTGGTGTCGGTCCTCGCGATGCTCAAGCCGGAGAGCAAGAGTTGAAGGCGCGGCGGTTGCTGATCGCGACCGCGCTGGTCGGAACGTTCGTCTCGACATCTCCGGTGCCGGAAGACGCGCCTTTGTCGACCGAGGTTCGAAGAAGCACGATCCGCAGATCTACGCGAACCCGAAGGGTACTCGCTACGATCAGGGACTGCACGATGCGGGCGCCGCCGCGCCCGCGCCGCCCGCGCCTACCGACGCGATCGCGATCGAGCCTGGCGAGCCGAAACAGATCTACGCGAACACCAAGAGCTCGGCGGCGGCGCGCCGTACGAGATCGAGTTCGATAATCTCGGCGTCCGGCCCTCGCGCGCGCTGTCGCCGCGACAGCGCGCGAACGAGCTCGCGCAGCGCCGCGCGCACGAACACGCCCGCCGAGACCGTGCGCGAGAACCGATAGCCGGTCTCGAAGCCGAGCGACGGCGTGACTCCACCCTCGCGCGCGACGAGATCGACGTCAGGATGCTCCACCAGCCGTCTCGCAGCCGTGATGATCAGTTCGGTGATCGAATCGGTCTTGATATGCTCCACCAGTGCCTCCGCTCGCGTTCGATGTCGGCCAGCTCGTTGCCGGGCTAACCCTCCTCTTCTTCGGTGCCGAGTGGCTGGTCGCCGGCGCTGCTGGACTTGCACGCTCATTTGGGATCAAGCCGCTCGTCATTGGCCTCACCGTTGTCGCCTACGGCACCTCGTCTCCCGAGTTGGTCGTCGGCATCAGTGCGAGCCTGCGCGATCAGGGCGCGATCGCGCTCGGGAACGTCATCGGCTCCAACATCGCGAACCTTGGCTTCATTCTCGCCGTATGCGCTCTGATCCGCGCTCCTCGTGTCGATCGACAGATCGTCGTGCGTGAGCTGCCGGTCCTTCTTGTCGCAACGGGTCTCGTACCCTTCGTACTGCTCGATGCACAGCTGTCGGACTTCGAGGCCGGCGGGCTGCTGGTGCTCGCTGCGAGTTACACGGTGTGGATGGTTCTGACGTCACGTCGCGGCAGCGCGGCTGACGCTGAAGTTATGGCAGAGGACGCAGCAACTGCTGCGGGACTCGAGCCTACGCGCAGCCGTCGCAGATTGGCTGCGCTAACGATCATGGGCCTCGTCGGTCTGATCGTCGGTGGGCATCTCCTTGTGGGCGGGGCAGTCGGCATCGCGAGGGTCGCGGGCCTGAGCGATCAGATGATTGGTCTCACGATCGTGGCCATCGGTACCTCGTTACCGGAACTAGCCACCTCGGTCATCGCAGCAATGCGCGGACACGGAGACATTGCAGTGGGAAACGTCGTCGGCTCGAACATCTTCAACGTCTTGCTAATCCTCGGCGCGTCTGGATTCGCTGGTGAGATCCGCGCTCCGATCGGCAGCGTGGCGCTCGAGTTGATAGCGCTCGGAACGATGACGACGATCGCAGCGGTAGCGATGGCAACGCGTCGCACCGTTGGCAGACTCGAGGCCATCGTGATGCTGCTCGGCTACGTCGTCTTCCTGTCCCTGCTCGCGTTGCGATGAGCCATCTACGCGCGGACCGCGTACACGAGGCGCCGGCCACCAGCATGTCGGCGCTTGCGACGACCGAGGGTACGGCGATCTCGCCGCGAGCGGACCGCTGAAGTGGGCGCGCTCATCGAAGCCGCGCGGTGGCAGGTATGAAGCCGTCGAATCAGGCCGAGACCCGTCCCGCCGTGGATGCTCGCGACGTTGACCTCGCTCCACGAGCTCGCCGGTACGGAGCTGCTCGCGAAGTAGCTGGCCGGCGAGGCCATCAGCAGCAACACAAGCGCGACATCGAAGCTCGGCCGCCGCTCGCGTCCAAGCGCAACGAGGGCACTCACTTCTTGAAGAACTTGTCGAACGCGCGCCGCATCGCGCCCGACTTCTTCGGCGCGTTGTACTGCTCGTTGCCGTACGCGATGCGCGCCGACGGGTCGATGCCGTACTGGATGTAGAGCGACAGCAGGTCGTGCACCATCGCCGAGATGCCGGTGGTGCGGAGATCGTGCGAGAGGCAGTACGAGTCGGGCTTGTTGCGAATCATCGCCTTGGCGATGATCAGCATGATCGTCGGATCGATCAGCTCGCCGTTGCCGTCGAGGTAGTGCTTGTACGAGAAGAAGCGATCTTCCGGCGCGAGCTCGGCTGCGCCCTGGCCTTCGACCTTGGGGGCGCGCATGTTCTGGATCGTCCGGTACTCGTGATCGATGTACGCGGCGATCGAGTTGTTCTCGTCGCGCTTCTCGTACTCGACGAACTTGCGGAACGCGTCGAACAGGTTCTTCGGGTTCGCGTACGCGCCGGAGATCAAGTAGTAGAACACCGAGCCGAGCGAGTAGATGTCGGCCGGGCGACCGACGCTCTTCACCACGCGACCGCGGACGTTGATCTCGGTGGTCTCGGCGAACGGCCGGTTGAGCAAGATCTTCTTGCGTGTCCGATCGGCCGCCGCGATCGAGTACATCTCGTTGCGGTTGAACAGCGCGAACGTGTCGTTCTCGAAGATGTCGATGTAGAAGTCCTCGAAGAACTCCACCTCGGGCGAGCCCTGCGTGACGTTGACCAGCAGCTCGAACGTGTTGGTCTCCTGCTCGGGAGACTGGAAGTAGAGGGTGCCGGGGACCGCCTGGAACCGGGTCATCGACATGTCGATGTCCGAATCGGCGACCTTGCCGACGTTGAAGTCGGCGAGCTTGATCCGCATCTGCGAGCCACGCAGGTTCGGATCCGGCAACTTGACGAGGATGTTCGCCGGCTTGATGTCGCGGTGACAGGTATCGCGAACCAGGTGCGCGAACTCGACCGCGGTGGCGACCGGGACGATGTACTCCATCACGCGGAAGATCCGCTCGCGTAGCGGCACCGCGAGCAGGTCGTCGCGACGGCGCTTCTGGCGCGCACCCTTCAGCCGTTCCTCGAGCGACATGTCGAGGAGCTCGAGGATCATGAAATCGTTCTCGACGCGATCGCGGACCGCCGGCGGGATGAACCCGTTGCTGTCGCCTTCACCGGAGCCGAGGAGCTCGACGATGTTCGGGTGACCCTGGACGCGCTCGAGGATCTCCTTCTCCATCTGGAAGCGCATCTGGTCCTCGCCCGAGACGCCCTTCTGCAAGCACTTGAGCGCGACCGGGCGGCGCAGCGTGGTCTTCGATTCGACCCAGCGCTCCTCGCCGAGGTACGCCTTCGCGAAGCGACCGGAGCCGAGCTCGATCGGCAGCCCGTTTTCGTCGACGACGAACGCGTAGATCCGCGAGCGCGACACGTATGGCGTGGGCTGCGCGATCACGCCGGAGACCTGGCCGATCGGGTTTCCTCCCAACGCCTGCGCTGGCATCTGCGTCATCACCGACCCCGGCATCGAGCCCGGGTTGGTGTACGGCATGATGCTGTTGCCGAACGGCTGCGGCTGCTGGTGATGTTGCGGGTGCGGCTGCGGCTGTGGGTGCTGCGGCGGCTGCGGCGGCTGCGGCTGATTGAGATGCGAGCCGGCCACGTACTGCGGATGCATCGGCTGCTGTGAAGTGTGCGGGTGCGGCGTGCCCTGCGGTGGTTGCGTCAGGTGCTGCTGGTTGATGCTCGTTGGATCGCCTTCGAATTCTTCGAAGTCCGGATGCAGCGGTACCTGCGAGGGCGGCTTATTGCGCCCACCAGGCTGATTTGGTGGCGGGGGCTGTTGCGGCATGTGATCAGCGACGGCGTTGGACCGTCTTCGAGATCGGCCGTCCGTGAGTGTAAACGAAATACGCGTCAGATGCCGGTCCAAAGTCGAAGAGAATCGGGTCCGTCCCGTCCTCGGCAAATATCGCCACCCGCTCCGACCCGATCGGAAACACCAGGCTGCTGTTGCCGTCCGATGCTCCGGTGGCAACCCGGATGTGACCGATCTCCTGGGCACGTGGGGTCACCAGCGCGACATCGCTGGGCTGCTCGAGCGTGACCGCCGGGGAGGGGCGCCCGCCAACGTGCGCGATGAAACAGGACAGCCCCTTGATGTGGATCAGCCGCGCGTGAGCCGGGCTCGACAGGTACGTGATCCGGACCCGCCCCTCCGCACCTACGAGATCGGCAGTGCCGGCGGTGGCGTAAAGGAAGTGCACGCGGCGATCGCTCACCGTCTGCGGTTGTTCGGAGAGCGCGAGGCGATGGGGCTGACCGGTCGGCGTGGTCGCGGTCGCCATCCACGGCGACTTCAGCGCGGGTGGTGACCAGTACGTCGGTGCAGGCGCGGCAGCTGTCGACGCGACCACTGGCGGGGTCAACGTCGGACGCGGTAGCGCTGGCGGTGGCGGTAGTGCGGTCTGGGTGCCCGCGGGCGGCGTGATCGCGGCGACCGGAATCGTCGGCGTCAGCGGGTTCTGCCGCTCGACCTCATCGGTGTCGTCCGCAGGTGGAGGTGCGGAGAGCTCGCGCGCGAGGTCGTCGACGCTGGCGAGCCGCTGCTTCGGATCGAACGCGAGCGCCTTGGTCAGCAGCTTGATCGTGTGCTTCGGGATCTTGTGCGGCGTCAGGGCGACGCGCACGAGCTCCTCGGCGGCGCGCCGCTTCTTGTAGCCGGCGTAGACATCCTCGTCGGCGAAGATCGCCTTGCCCGACATCATGTAGACCGCGACGACGGCGAGCGAGTAGATGTCGGTCGCCGGGCTGACCGGCTGACCTGCGAGCTGCTCGGGCGCAGCCCAGCTCGGCGAGTACATCGCGAGCTTCTGGCCAGCGACGATCGCGGTGTCCTCGGCGCGTTGATTGTTGGCCTCGGCGTCGTCGTCACCGCTCCACTTCGCGATGCCGAAGTCGGCGAGCTTCGGCAGCTTCAAGCTGCCGACGGAACCGAACAGAATGTTCTGCGGCTTGATATCGCGATGGACGATGCCGAGCTGGTGCGCCTCCGAGAGCGCCGCGCACATGGCGCTGATGATCCGCGTGGTCTCGGCGAGCGGCTGCACGCCCTGCTCGCGCACGATCTGCGAGAGCGTGCCGCCGTTCATGAACTCGCAGACCTGAAGGGGCATGCCGTCGTCACCCTTCACCCCGAGGTGACCGAAGTCGTAGATGCGCAGCGTGTTCGGGTGCGTCAGGCGCGAGAGCGCGAAGGCTTCCTGCACGAAGTGTTCGTACGAAGTGCGACCGACGCCGGACTTGCCGCCGAAGCCGGAGAACACCTTGATACAGACTGGTCGCGACAGCCGCTCGTCGGTGCCGCGGAACACGATGCTGTGACCGCCCGAGGCGATCTGCTCGACGACGCGGTAGCGATCGAGCACGAGATCACCGATCACGACCTTGACGCCCTCGGGAGGCGTCTTCGGCGTCTTCGGTGCCGTCCCCATCGTCGCGGATGGTACCGCGTTTCGTGACAGGTCCTAATTCGGAGTCAGCGTGATGCTGCTGGCAGGTCCTTCCAGCGGCGTCAGGAAGCCGAGCTGCAGGGTGGTAAGTCCTCCCTGCACACCGATGGTTGCAGTCGATCCGTTCGCCACATGCGCAGGTCCATAGACGAACGTGATCGTGCCGTTCGCGTCGAGGATCGCCTGGAACTGCACCCCGGCGAAGGCCGCGACATCGAAGCCATCCCACTGCACGATGCGCTGAGTTGCGGTGGCCTTCGTGCAGACGTCGACGAAGAACAGATCGTCCCAGTGCGGCGCGATCGCGACGCTGCTCGTATCCGCGAGCGGGGTGGGGACGGCCTGTGCATCCGAGAGGTCGTCGAACGTGAGGAAGCCATTCGACGACACGCGAAACTCGATCACCGCGGCACCGAACAGCTCGAAGCCCGCGGGTGCACCGATCAAGCCCGACACGCCTTCGTCGTCGGCGCCGAAACCCGCGACGTCAGCCATCGCAACCACCGAGCCACCAGGACACGCATCCGCGAAGCCCGCGGGTGCCTGCTCCACCGCATAGCCAGTCGCGACCGAGTTGACGGTCACCGTGTAACTACCGGCGCTGTCGCCATCGAGACCGCGCACGCGAAATGCGGTGAAGCCGCTGAGGTTCTGCGAGCGCGTCAGCTCGATCGAATCGCCCAGGCTTCCGCTGATGCCGTCGATCGGCGTCTCCGACGCATCGAGCAGCTCGAGCACGAGGCCGAGGTCAGGCTGGTTGCCGGTTGGTTCCACCTTGATCGTCCACTGGTTGCCTGCGGTGGTCTCGAAGTAGAACCGCTCCTCGCTGCCGGCGACCATCGTCCTCGGGCCAGTGGCCGACTGATCGGCTGCGATCGTGCCGAAGTTGTCGGCGTCGCGGATCGAGAACGCGAACCCGAACGTGCCCGTCGGATCGGCGATCGTCGGGTTCGCCTTGACCAGGAATTGGGTCGGCGCGGCGGGCAGCGCCGCGAACATGTTGCGGTGGATGACGTGGAGCGGCGTCGATCCGTCGGCTTCGAGCGTGGTCGCGATCAGCGGCGTGCCGTCGCCGATGCGCGTGGACGGCGGGCTACTGTTGAACGTGGTCTGCAGCGTGTCGAGACGACCGAACGCGAAGCCCGGCGTTTGCGGCGTGGTGACGTCGGGATCGAACACCGACATCGCGACCGGGCCCGTGGTGCCGCCCGTGGTGACGTTGAACGTCTGCCACGGGTCGAGCGTACCCGCGTCGTAGCTGAACATGTTCGAGCGCACGTTGTTGAACGCGGTCTGCGCGGGTGTGCCGTCGAGGATGATGGTGTTGGTGTTCGCGTTGACGTTCACGGTGGTGATCGTGCTGGTCACCGTGAACGCGGTGGCCACCGGATCGCGCGGCGCGAACACGAAGAAGTAGTAGCGGCCCGGCGCGACGCTGCGGATCAGGCCCTGGTACGACGTGAACGTGGTGATCGCGGGTGTGCCGTTCTGCTCGCTGACCAGGCCGGTGAACGGACTCGCGAAGAAGCCGTCCTGATCGACGATCGAGCCCTGCACCGGGATCGAGAACGCGAGGTCCATCGCATCGACCTGGCCCTGCGCGGCGACGTCGAAGTGGAACAGGTTCACGTTGTCGAAGTTCGATTGGCCGCTCTCCGCGAAGAACTGCCCGTTCGACGTCGAGGCCACCGCGGTACCCGTCGTCGACAGCGCCTGCGACGTCGTGTGATCGAGCACCTCGACCGCGAAGTCTGCGGGACCGATCGCGTAGTTCCACACGTAGTCGAGGACGACGAGCGGCGCGTCACCGGCCTCGATGCCGCCGAAGATCGCCGAGCTGATCGGCGAATCGGCACCCGAGTCGTTGATCCGGCGGAGCTCGTTGTTGTTGACGAGCACGATCGAGGACGCCGCGCGCGAATCGATCGGGTTGCCGAGCGTGTCGAGATCAGGGAGTCCATCGCCATCGATGTCCTCGGGATCGATCACCGCGACCATCGTGATCAGGCCGGTGTCGAACGTTGCGGTGAAGAACTGCAGGTCCTCGCCGATCGTGCCGACGGTCGGGCTCAGCAGATCGAGCGTCGCCGGTGTCGGGATCGCGCGCTGGTTGACCGTCACGTAGTAGCAACTGGTGCCGTCGGGATTGCCGGCGGCGGGGAAGCCTTCGCCGTTCTGCGTGATCGGCAGCAGCGTGCGGCTGTCGGTCATCACCAGCTGGTAGTGACCGGCGACCGGCAAGAACACCTCGCGCTTCGAGGTGTCGGTCGAGAGGTTGATGCCGAGCCGGAACCACGAGCCGAGGTGCGCGTCGTCGGTGACGACGAGGAAGCCGGCGGCCAGCCCCTCGACGCCATCGGCGGCGATGTGGAGCAGCGTCGGGCTGGTGACATCGAGCTCGTAGACGTCGAGGTCTGGTGAGTTGTTGCCGGTCGGTGTGACACAGCCCTTGAGCACGAACGCCTCGCCGATGGCCTTGAGGTTGATCGTGCCGGCCGGCGTGCGGTCGAGCTCGAAGCCGTTGGGCTCGGGGCCCTCCATCAGATCGATCGTGAGCCCCGCGCTCGGGTCCTGACACTGGCCGTTGATCAGGACCGTGCCGCCGCCGCACACGCTCGGGTCGGGGACGCACTCGTTGGTCAGCGCGTCGAGCACCGTGCCGTCACTGCAGACCAGCTCCGCGCCCTCGGGCTGGCAGACGCCATTGGTTTCGAGGGTTCCCGGCCCGCACTGATTCGAGTTATCTCCGCAGCCCGCAAGGCATACGAGGGCGATCACACCCGGTGACTTCATGGCGCGGACTCTACCGCGTCGTGCTATCTGGAGGATCGGTGGCCGCTCGTCACATCGCCCTCGCCGTCGCCGGCGTCCTCGTCACGGGGATGTGCGTCTACTTGTTTCTCGAGGTCCGCGCGAGCCCGGCTGCACTGCAGCCGCGCGTTGCCTCGAAGGACGAACCTGCACCTCTGCCACTGTCTGGAGATGTGGAAGACGAACCGGATCGCGACAACGAGAAGCCGAAGACGGATGCAAGCCTGCGATCCGGCCGCGTGAGCGAATCGATGCTGAACAACGCCGAGTCGGCGACGCCCCGGCCATCCGACGAGCCGGTGGTCGAGGGCAAGCTCGAGGGACCGAAGCTCGACGCGGTGATGGCCGAAGCGAACAAGGCCTACGACAAGATGGACTTCGAGGAAGCGCGCTCGATCGCCCAGAAGGTCCTCAAGGTGCAGCCGACGAACGTGAGAATGCTTCGGGTCATGACCTCTTCCCACTGCATCGAGGTTGACGCCGTGGAAGCGCAGAAGTGGTTCAACCTGCTGCCCGCACCGGACCGTGAGCAGATCAAGACCCGGTGCTCCCGCTACGGGGTGAGCTTCACCGATCCTCCTGCAAAGTGAGATCTTTACGGAACGGCTTGCCTTATCTAAGGTACGCGCCCAAAAAGCGGATGACACATGACAGACCTCGTCGAACAACTGGGTAAGGAACCGGGCCGGAACGCAGTGATCGCAGACTGCGTGAACCTGATCGATGCACAGGTGAAGCAGAAGGGGTTCTTGATCAAGAGCGCCTACGCCACGATCAAGACGATCAAGCGCAAGTTCGTCCCCGAGGTCGTCGACTCCTTGCTCGACGACTGGCTCGGCAAGCTCCAGCCGCACTTCGACAAGTGGTCGACGAACAAGTCCACTCCGCTCGCGCAGTTCCTGACCGCGCGCGGTGAGGACGTCGCCGAGGATCTGCTGTCGGTCACCGACGTGCGCGCCGAGAAGTCGTCGCACGGCACGGCGAAGAAAATGTATTCGAAGATGCGAGACGGCGCGAAGAAGAACGTCGTCGACGCGATTCCGGATCTTGCCGCGCTGATCGAGAAGCATCTCGCAGCATTGGTTCAGCCGTCCGCGCCCGCGTCGTAAGCGGCTCGCACGAATCTCCCGGTGGAGCGCGGTCTGATCACTGCTGATCGAGCAGGTACACCATCAGGTAGCCCTCGGCCGTGCGGCGCGGGCCCGGTGCCCCGGACATCAAGCGGAAGTCGGCGGCGAGCTGACGCCGCTGATACGAGCGATAGAGCGAGATCGGATCGATCTCGTGCGAGTGCTCGAGGTCCTCGATCTGACGACCGAGCACCTCGGCAGCCCATGCCGGGCTCGCCGCGGTGACGTGCTGCTGCTGCATCGCGCGGCGCAGCGTGGCGAGCTCTTCGCTCGTCATGTTGAACAGGAACTCTTCGAACGCGGCGCTCTCGTCCGCCGACATCCCGTCGCGGCCGAAGAAATCGATCACATCGACGCTGCAATCCTCGGTGACGAGGCGGAACGTCTCGGTGGCGCCGAGCAGCGTGCCGTACGCGCTGTTGATCCGGTTCCGTGCGTGCCACGCGGACTCGAGCAGCGGTGCGAAGTCGTCGATCTCCATCGCGGCGTCGTCCCACACGGTGATCAGCTGATCCGCCGCGCGTTGCTTGGTGCGGCGGGTGACGTCGGGCTTGCGTAGCAGGGCGAGGAACAGCTCCTCGGCGAGCAGCGTGTAGATCGACTGCGCGAGCTCCTCGCGGAGATCGTGCGCCATCGGACCGCAACCCTCGATCACCGACGTCGCCTTCACGAAGCCGCGCATGAAGTTGATCTTAGTCAGCAGGTACGTGCGCGACAACGTGGCCTTGAGCGGCAGCGCGAGATCGCCCGACAGCCCGTCGATCGTGCACAGGTGCTCCATCAGCGTCTGCTCGTCGCGCGCTTCACCACCGAGTGCGGTGGGACGGCGCAGCGGGCGCTGACGATCGAGGAGGTTCGAGGTGGCGCGCAGCTCCTCCATCAAGCCGCGAAGGATCTCGGCGTCCGTTGGCGAGTGCGCAGCCACGGCGACCAGCGCGCGCTGGACCAACTCGGTCTCGCGGCGATCAAGCACGCTGACGTACTGACCCGAACCACCACCAATCTTGATGTTGGGGTTCGTCGTCGAAGCGGAGGGAGTGGGGCTCACGGGAGGCTCGGTCGATGGGTCCGAGTAACGGGAAGCACACGCGTGGGGTACGTCGAATGGGAAGCAGGCAGAAGCTTGGAACATACCCGGTTTTGGGACCGGAAACTCAGTCGGGTGTGGCGGCGCCCTGCGGCTTACGCTCCCGACGTCGACGTATCACGAACCTGATTCCTAGCGCCAGAATGGCTAGCACGATCAAACCTGCAATGACGAGGTCGATCCGCTTCAGCTTGGTCGCGACGTCTTCCCACTGCGACCCGAGCACGTAGCCCAGGACCATCAAGCCGCCGCCCCAGATCGTGGAGCCAAGGAACGTCTGGGTGAGGAATTTCGGCAGCGGCATCCGCGCGATGCCGGCGGGGATCGAGATCAGGTGGCGAACGACGGGAAGAAACCGGGCGATCAGGACGGTGGCGCCACCGTGGCGTTGAAAGTACGCCTCCGTCCTCTCGATGTCCTTCGCACGTACGAACACCCACTTGCCGTACTTGAGCAGCAACGGCTTGCCGCCAGCGCGTCCGAGCCAGTACGAGAGCAAGGACCCCGTGATCGCGGCGGTGCTGTTGATCACGAGGATCAGCCACAGTGAGAACAGCGGACCGTCGAGCCCGAGCGAGCGACCGCCAGCCTCGGTGGCGAGGAAGCCGGCAAACGGCATCACCAGCAGCGACGGAATCGGCACCATCGTGCTCTCGAGCACGATCAGTACGAACAATCCCGGGTACCCGAGGTCTGCGATCAGGCCCTGGACCCACCTGGCAAAGTCGTGCAGCACGCCGGTGTCTTACATCGTCAGGAACGAGAAGTAACGTTCCGGGAAGTCGTTGAATGCCATCTGTGATTGGCACTCCGGGCAGGTCATCGGCGGCGGGTCGAGACGGATCAGCCGATCGGCATGCGCGATCGCATCGATCAGGAGCGATTCCTCGCGGCCGCAGCTATCGCACTGGTACGGCGCGTAGAACGAGGTCACCGTCGCGTTTCCGCGGGTGGCGATGATCATGTTGAGCTGATGCACGAGCGGCTCGGCGACCCGGCGCAGCTCGACGGCGAGGCCGGCTTTTTGCGCGGAGGCCTGCATGCGGATCCAGTCACGCACGCCGAGCGAGTTGATGAACGTGACCGCGGCGAGATCGAGGACGAGGTGACCGTCGCGCGCGCGCTGCGGGAGCTCGTGGAGTGCCGCCGCTTCGTCGATCGCGCCCGCGAGGTGAAGGGCATCGCCTTGGTCGGTGATCGTCATGCGACCGCGCACCTCGGGTGGGCTAACCATGCCTGAATTCACGAGGACCTCTCCACGAACACGTTGTACGACGAAGCGGGGACTCGTTCGGCAGGTGGATGCCGGACGTCGATGAGGGCGATGATCTCGGTGCGCACGCCGGGTGCGAGATTGAATACCAGGTGATCGCAGGAACGGTAGGCCAACGCGATGCCCATCCCGGCACCACCCCCGGAATCTCGGACGTTGTTGGTCGCCAACGCCGACAGGATGGTGTCGCGGTCGAGGCTGCCGAACGAGTCGGTGACCTCGATCGCGAGATAGCGCGCGTCGCAACCCCACCGCAGTCGGACCTGGTGGCGTTCGTCGAGTGGCAGCTCGAGCTCCCGCGGCAGCTCCTTGCGATAGTGCACGCCGGCGGCATCCCGGGGCGCATTGTGGACCGCGTTCGAAAGCAGCTCGTCGGCGGCGAGCATCGCCATCGAGCTGATCCGGGCGCTCTGCCCGAGGGAGCCGACTTGCGCGGCGAGCTGCGCCACGAGCTCGCCGCGCTGGCTGCCGCGGGTCAGCGTGGTGGTGTGGAGATCCGTGCCCCACAACAGGTACTTCTCGACGCCGAACAGATCGTGCCGGATCAGCTTCTGCGCGGTGATCACGAGCTCCTCGGCGAGGATCGGCATCTGGTGCACCAGGAGGTTGGTGATCGCCCCGAGCCCGAGGATCGCGGGTATCCGATCGGCGGACGCGGGACCGAGCAGCGTCATGCACGCCTCGGTGCCGTTCGCGCGCGCGGCCTCGATGAGCGTGGCGGGTGACGCGAGCGAGCCGTCGAACACCACCAGCACCGGGCGGCTGTTCTGGAGGAGCCGGATCGCGAGATCGAGATCGTCGGCGACGTCGACGCGATAACCGGTGACGCCGAGGATGCGCTGCACCGTGCGCTGCGTCTTGCGGTCCGAATGTACGATCAGGATCGAGGGGACCGACACGCCTCCATCCTACTCGATCAGACCCCCTTGCCGCCGCGGTTGCGGATCACCAACACGGCGCAGAACACGCTCGCGAGCGCGGCGCTGCCGAACAGGAGGGCGAACACGGGACCAAGCTCGCCGGAGGCCTGCGCGGCCTTCTGGTCGTAGAGCCGAGGGATGATGACCTCCTGCACGATCGGGCCGAGGCTCCCGATCCCGGAGATCGCGGCGGCCGCGAACGTCGCCGACCGACGACCACCGATATCCATCGCGCCTGCACCGGTGAGCAACGCGTCGGGTCCGTAGAGCGTGAAGCCGACCGCGCCGAGCAGTGCGACGAACACCGTGACGCCAGAATCGGCGAACATCATCAGCATGCCGGTCGCGACGGTCATGCCGAGCATCATCACGAGCGAGATCCCGGCTCGCCGACTGTTGAGGTAGCGGTCCGAGATCCAGCCGGTGAAGTAGACGCCGGGAATGCCGAGTAGATCGAACACGATCGAATACGTGTTCGCCTCGGCGGCCGACAGCTTGTAGTTCTCTTGCAGGAAGTACGCAGACCACGACCACACCGCGTAGCGCACGAACTTCGCGAAGAAGTAGAAGCCTCCGACGAGGAGCAGGTTCGTCCACGCCGTGCGCGACAGGCCACCGGGCATCGGACCGATCGGTTCGTGCGTCGTCGACTCGTCGGTCGGGGTCGAGGGATCGTCGAGTGGCGCGAGGCCGACATCCTCGGGGCGATTTCGCTGCAGGAGGAAGAACTGCAGCGCGAGGATCGCGAGCACGATCGCGCCGAGATAGAAGCACCACCGCCACGGCTCCGGCTCGTGGATCTTGATCTCGAACACCCATGGGATCGAGGTGATCAGCTCGCGCTGCGAGAGCACCCACGCCATCGCGAGGGTGGAGACCAGCGAGCCGATCGTGAAGTTGGTGGACCACAGGCCCATCACGCGACCGCGCTCGCTCTTGACGAACCAGCCCGCCATCGTGCCCACGTTGCCCGACCAGCCAGTCGCTTGCGCGAGCCCGTTGACCGTGACGAGGCCCATCAAGATGGGCACGCTCGGCACGATGCCCATCGCGAGCGTGACCAGGATCGAGAGCATCATGCCGAGCAGCACGTTGCGGCGCGGACCGAGCTTGGTGCCCATCCACGACGCGAGGAACTGACCGAGCGCGTAGGCAATCAGGTAACAAGCCCAGATGTTGCCGAGCGTGATGGCATCCCAGCCGTACTCGGTACCGATCGAGTGTTTCGCGGCGTAGAACGGCTTGCGGCAGAAGTAGAAGCCGACGTACGCGAGCCAGGTCGACGCGAAGACCTTCACGCGCCAGCTCTTGTGCGCGGCAGTCAACGCGGTGGGCACGGCACGACGGTACGCGATCGGCGCGGCGTTCTGGGTGACGCCACGGAATCATCGACAGACTTTGCCCGGCCCGTCGGCGACCGTTCGACACGTCGTCCCCGATGGACAACCCGTCCCACCATCACACTTGATCTCGCAGGTCTTGAACTTCGGGCCGCGCGCGCCGGCGATGCCGAAGTAGCCGACGCAGGTCGCGGGTGCCGTGCACGTCGCGCCCTTCGAGCAATCACCACCAAACACGACGGGCGCGACGCCGTCGGGCTTCGGCTGCTCGACCGGTGCGACTGGATCGGACGGCCGGGGTGCGGGGTCGGGAGCCGGTGGCGGCGTGCGCGAGGGAGTCGGCTGCGGCGAGGATGCCGGTTGAGCGCAGCCGGCAAGGAGGAGGGCGATGAGGACGCGCGATCGCATGGACCGCATCATTTCATGTCGCGAAGGATCCGGGTGTATGCGGCGCCGAGCGCTTCCGCGAGCTTCTCGAGATCGCCGCCCTCGTCGCTGGCTCCCAGAGAATCTCCAACGGCGATCAGGCAAGCGACGCGTCCCGCGACCAGGATCGGCGCGGCCATCGGGTGCTTCGGCGAACCGAGCAGACGCTGCAGGCGCTCGTGGATCGCGCCGACCCCGGCGGGGAGCTCGGTCGCGAGCGCGCGGTTGTCGTGTGCGCTCCTGATGATCGACGGCGACGCGAGGGGGATCGCGACGGCACGCACGACGTCGGCGGACAGCTGCTTGCCGTGACCGCGATGACCGAGTGCGGCGCTTTCCTTGACGGCGAGCAGCAGCGACGCGGCCCAGCGCTGCGCCGCGTAGCGCATCGCGACGTCAGTGGCGGTGTCGCGCGCGAGCGCATCGGCAACCGCGGCGACGACCTCCTCGATACTCAGCCGGATCATCGGCTGCAGCGTGGTCGGCGTCTTGATCGGACCGCGCGGCAGCGGCTCGCCGATCGGCGGGATCAACACGCGCGGTTGCGTCGGTGGCTGACGGCGCGGCGGCTGCGTGCCGAGCGCGGGCGACGGTGCAGGTGGGGTCGCGGGTGGATGCAGCGGAGGAGGCAGCGGGGGAATGTCCTCGATCGGATCGAGATCGATGCTGCCGGTCATCGGGGACGGTGGCGTGGAGGTGAACGTCGGCGCGATCGGCGCGGTCGGCGCGGTCGGCGCGATCGGCGCGATCGGCGCGATCGGCGCGATCGGCGCGGGCGGCGCGGGCGACGCGGGCGACGCGGGCGACGCGGGCGACTGCCGCGGACCGAGCACCGAGAACATCGAGGGCTGGTTCTGCGGCAGCGTGAACGCCGACGAATATTCCTTGGTGACGCGGTTGTCGTCGAGGTTGACCAGATCGAACATCCCGTACTCGGGCATCATCGGTTCGAGCAGGCCGCTCGGTGCTTCGATCTGCGCGCCGGTAGTGAGGTCGACGTCGAACTCGTTCTCGTCATTGCCCTCGTACGATTGCTGGATCAGCAGCGCGAGCAACTGAGCCGGCGCGACCGCGATCACCAGCGGACGCTCGAGGGCCCGCTTGATCGCAGCCTCGACCTCGGGGCTCGGATCGCGGACGCACACGATCAGCTCGCCGGTGCGTGTGGTGCCGATCGGGAGCGCGATCAGGCTGCGTGCGAGCGCGGCGGGCAAGACGTCCGCGAGCGCGCGATCGCGCCGCTCGAGATGGCGCTGCAGCACCGCGAGGCAATCGTGCTGCTCGCCGAGTGCGCGTGCGGCGTGATCGGGATCGAGGAGGCCGCGGGCGATCAGCAGCGAGCAGATCCGCTCGCCGCCAGCGAGCGCCTGCTCGGCGAGCGCGCGACCGAGGTTGGCCTGGTCGACCCACCCGTGCTCGAGCAGCAGCTCTCCAATCCTTCGCATCGTTGCAACCATCGAGAGTACGCGATCCACGTCGGTCCGAGGGCCGCGCCGCGAGAAACCCCTCGCGGTTTGGATCGAGCGAGACGTCGTCGACGAGCGGCACGTCGCTCGAACGAGTCGAGGCCATTCGGAACATCGTCGTCGAAGATGCGTGGTCGAACCGACCCACCCTTTCCGGGGATGGCGGTGTAGGCTCGTGGGGATGCGCAGCGCCTTCATCGCGGTCGCGCTGATGTGCTTCGCGGGGGCCGCGATCGGCGCACCTGTGAAGCCGACCGTCCAACAAACCAAGCAGGCGCAGAAGTCGAAGACGAACAAGCGCCCGGCCAAGAAGCGCTGGAAGCGGGTGATCAGCGGGCGCTCGCGCTTTATCGTCCCCGATGAGTGGAAGACCTCACCGGCCTATCACTACGGCGCACTGTCCTCGAAGGAGTGCGAGGCCGAGCTCGATGCGCGCAAGGTCCCATATGTCCGCGAGCACGGCGATGGCGCGCGTGGCATCGACACCCCGGTGCGGTTGATTGGTCCGCTGCACGGCGTCGAGTTCCGCACCAACCTGTCGGCGAAGCAGCGCGCAACCACACCATGGGAGATCGCGGATTGCCGCCTCGTGCTCGCGCTCGATGATTTCTCGGAGATCCTCGCGGCGCACGACATCGTCGACGTCCGTCACTACTCGATGCACCGCCTGGTGCCACGATCGTGGCCCGCCGCGAGGCCCACGAAGCAGCACATGGCCGGCAACGCGATCGACGCCGCACGCTTCATCGCGCGCGATGGCACGTTCCTCGATGTCGACAAGCACTTCAACGGTGCGGTCGGCGCGACCACCTGTGGGGACATGGCCGCGCCACGCCCGGCAACGCTGGAGGCCGTGAAGCTGCGCAGCATCCTGTGCGAGGCGGTCTCTCGGAGGCTGTTCAACGTCGTGCTGACGCCGAACTACAACCGGCCCCACAAGAATCACTTCCACCTCGAAGTCAGCGCCGGTGTGAAGTGGTTCCTCGTCCACTGACGTTCCGAATCGTGCTTTGATCGCGAGATCTGCTCGATGGGGAATCCACCCGCGCACCGCCGCCTGGTCCCTCGCGTCCCCAAGAAGGAAGCGCCCGAGGATCTCGAGGTCACCGCCCAGCGCGTGATCCAGATCGACGCGCCCGACTTCGCAGACGATTCGCTCGAGATGACCGCCGTGCGCACGAGCTTCGTCGACGATGCCGACGGCGAGAAGACCGCGCAGCGCTCGGCGGCGCCCGGAATGCTCGACGACCTCGATGACTTCGCCGACGACGAAGCGCACGAGACCTCCGCGCATCTTCCGAAGCAGGAGACGCTCGTCCACAGCCTCGCCGAGCGCGCGGTCCCGCAGTTCGACGATGCGATGCCGCCGATCCCCGACAACGCGTTCTCCGATTCCGAGCCCACCGCGTTGAAGGCGCCGACGTCGCCCGACGCCGAGGATCGGCCTATGGCGCACGTGTCGCCCGCCGAGGTCGGCCTGCTCGCCGCGATGGCGGAAGGTCACGAAGCGAGCCGCATGGTCTACATGAAGTGGCTCGAGAAGCGCGGCGAGGTCGCGCGTGCAGAGTTCCTGCGCCTCGACGCCGCGCTCGCGCAGATCAGCCCCGGCGATCCGCGCCATGCGAGCACACGCCAGCGGTTGCTCGAGCTCGCGCCGCGGATCAGCCTCGACTGGCGCAGCCGCGTCTCACGCTCGTTGATCGAGGCGTGCACCACGACCACGGGCCGCTGCCCGGCGTACTGGCGCGCGCTCCCGACCACCAGCGACGATATGCGCAGCTGCAACGTGTGCGGCGAGGACGTCTTCTACTGCGTCGGCACCGATCTCGCGCGCTCGCGCGTCGCGGCCGGGCAACGCGTCGCGGTCGACATGACCGCCGATCGCTATCACGGGGATCTCCTGGCGTCGGTACAGTGCGTGAGCTGTCACTCGGAGGTGCCCTCTCACACGCGGTTCTGCCCGCACTGCGGTCGCGCGCAGGGTGGATAGCATCAGTCCGCTTCCAGGTGGGCGAGGAGGACCTGTCGTACCGGCTGATCAGCGAGACGCTGGGCTGCGACTCGCGCGACCGATCGACGATCCGAAGGTCGCCGCGGCGGCTGCGTATCTGACGCGCACGTTCGACGCGACGAAGAATCCGGGCGACTTCTCGGCGAGCGACGAGGATCATCATACTTCTACTGGGCGTGGACCGCAGCGCACGCCGCGCGCCACCTCGGCAAGCGCGCCTGGGCAGAGGCACTGGTCGAGGAAGTGTTGCGGCGGCAACACGTCGACGGGAGCTGGCGCAACGATGCGACGGAGATGCGCACGATCCGCTGGTGGCGACGCCCTTCGCGCTCGCGGCGCTCGGGCTCGCGCGTGGCTTGATCGCCGGTGAGCCGCGCAGTCACGCGTATGCGATCGAGCGGTAGCTACTCGCGGATCCGGACCGCGATCTTCATCCAGCCCAAGGATAGCGGTATTCTCGGGGCCTGTGACGCGCCCTCTCACGATCCTCGGCTGCGGCTACGTCGGCACTCGACTCGCGAAGGCGGCGCTCGCCGCAGGTCGTCCCGTGAAAGTGGCAGCTCGCTCCACGGGCAGACTCGCCCCGCTGCAGGAGCTCGGCGCGACGGTGAAGTACCTCGACGCCGGCATCGTCAAGCAGCTCCCACCGATCTGCAGCGGTACCAGCGGCGGCACCGTCGTGTTCTCGATCCCACCGGTCACGATGCTGCCGCCGGGCCAGGTCATGCGTGCGGCGTTGCAGGCCGCGTACGGCGCGGGCGCCGACTGCTTCATCTACTTTTCCTCGAGCGGCATGTATGGCGCCGATCCGGACGACGACGTCTGGATCGACGAGGACACGCCGCTCGCCCTCGACGATGCGCCGATGAAGGACATCGCCACCAACGAGGAGACGATCGTGCAATCGACCTTCGATCGGTTGCGCACCGTCACGCTCCGCCTCGCACCGGTCTACGGGCCCGGTCGCGGCGTGCGCTCGCGCCTCACCAAGGGCGACTACAAGCTGCTCGACGACGGCCGCCACGCGATCTCGCGCATCCACGTCGACGATGTCGTCAACATCGTATTCGCGGCGGAAGCCAAGGCCGACACCAGGTCGACGTTCCTGGTCGCCGACGACGAGCCGACCACGCAGCTCGATTACGCGACCTGGCTGTGCGAGCGCATGGGGAAGGCGGTGCCACCGTCGCGCTCCCAGTTCGAGCCCGGCAAGGCGCGCGTCGCGCATCGCAATCGCAAGATCCGCAACTCCCGCATCAAGGAGCAACTCGGCGTCACGCTGCGCTACCCGACGTTCCGCGAGGGCGAAGCCGCGATCGAAGCGGAGCTCGCCGAGGCCTGATCAGACGAGAATTCGCCTCGACCTCGTGCATGCGCATGGCGGCCGCACCCACCGCCAGCGTCTGACGGGCCCTGAAGCCTTACAATCCGGCGAGGCGCGTCGTCGGGAGCGCGCCCTTCGCGAGCTCGATCGCGTACGCGGCCCCGAGCCGGGCGAACTTGATCGCGTGCGAGGCGTTGTGGGAGCTGCGCTCGAGCGTGTCGTTCTTGGTGTGGATCGCGCGGTTCATCTCGCGCGAGCGCGATTCGAACGGCATCGACGCCGCGAACCCGTTGCGATGCCACGCCGCGTGATCGCTGCATGCATAGCCGCACTTGTCGAAGCCCCAGGTCGCGCCGACGTAGGTGTCGATCAGCGCGGTCAGGAACGCGTTCTGCGGGGAGCTCGTGAAGTCGGTGATGATCCAGATATCGGCGGCCGAGCCCTGGTAGTTCGTCATGTCGAGCTGCAGCACGCCGACCACGTTGACGCCGCGCTCGCGGAAGGCCTTTGCGATCGAAAGCGAGCCGCGCAGGCCAACCTCCTCGGCGGCGTAGCCCATGAACATGATCGTGCGCTCGGGACGAAAATCGGCGGCGAGCAACGCACGCGCGACCTCGCTGAGCGTGGCGATCCCCGAGGCGTCGTCGTCGGCACCGGGTGCACGGCTGTCCGAGCCGCCGGGCGCGATCGAATCGAGATGGCCGCCGATCACGACGACCTCGTTCGCGCGCCCAGTCCCGGGGATCGTCATGATCACCGACTTCTGCGGGTAGCCGTGATCGAACAGCTCGAAGGTGACATCGGCGCGGTGCGTGAAGCTCTTCCAACGATCGCGCAGCCAGTCCGAGGCCGCCGCGCCACTCGCCGAGCGGTAGTAGCGGTTCTTCATGCTCTGCAGCTCGGTGATCGTGCCGAGGATGTTGGTCTCGGAGAGCAGCGGAAGGACCTGTCCCACCACCTCGGGGCGATCGATCGAGTACTTGAACGGCGCCGGCTTGATCGAGGTGTGCGCGAACAGGTGCGCGTCGACGACGTCGTCGTGCAGGATGAAGCCGCCGCACCGGTGATGGGCGTCGTGCATCTTCTCCGACAGCGTCTCGAGATCGCCGGCGTCGATGGCGACGACCGCGACCTCGCCGTCCTGCTCGACGATCTGGGCGCGCGTGACGGCTTGCAGCGTCGGTAACGCGTCGACGCCGATCGTGATGAATCGCGTCCCGGTCTCCCCGGAAGGCGACCCGGAACATCCAGCGATCAGAAGACCGACCAGCAGGCTGCGCATGGTGAAAGTCTAGCCGTACAGTGAAGCGTGCGCGACGTCTTCCTGTTCGGCGCGAGCTCGATGCTCGGGTGGTCGATCTGGAGAGCTCGCAACGTCGACGTCGAGGGGTTCTGCAACGGCAACACGCGCGAGCTGCCTCCGGGAATCGCGTACGGCCTCCACCTCGACGACGAGCTCGCGGTCGGCATGCTGTTTCGCGCCCACCGCCCGCGGCTGATCATCCACTGCGCCGGGGTCTGCGACGTCGAGACCTGCGAACGCTCGCCCGAGTTCGCGAGTTCGGTGAACGTCGAGGGCACCCGGCTCCTGCTCGCGCACGCCCCACCGGAGGCCCGCATCATCTACTGCTCGAGCGATCACGTGTTCGGCGGCGATGCCGGCCCGTACTTCGAGGATTCGCCGCTCGCGCCGATCAGCTGCTACGGCCGCACGCGCGTGACCGCCGAGGAGCTGGTCCGGGCGCGCCCCGACACGCTCGTGATCCGCTCGGGGCTGTGGATCGGTCCGTCGGCGACGGGAAAGATCGGCCACCTCGACTGGCTGCGCGATCGCCATCGCCGCGGCCTGCCGATGACCGTGGTCTCCGACGAGGTTCGGTCGGCGGTCTGGGCGGAAGACGCCGGGCGGCGGGTCTGGGAGCTCGCGCATTCGGCGGTGACCGGCGTTCGCCACATCACCGCGACGCGTGCGGTTGCGCGCCCGGAGATCGCCGAGTTCGTGAATCGCCAGTTCTCGATCGGCGCGACGTTCGGCACCGAGCCACGCCGCGATCGCAAGACCCCTCACCTCGGCAACGTCGAGCTCGCGACACGTTATACCGATGAGCTCGCGCGCGCGTTGCCGTCGGTGATCACATGAATCGCAGGATCAGGATCACCAGGATGATCGTCCCCAGCGTGGCACCCGAGATCACCCACATCACCCGGCCGTTCGACGAGCGAGGCGCGATCGGCAGGGTGACCGCACCGCGTGGATCCGGCGGCGGCATGCTCGGCCGCGTCGACGTGAACTTCGGCTGCGGGCCGGATTCCTGATCGAACACCCACGCCACCCACTCGGCGACCTGCTGGTGATTCGCGCGCGCCCCGGAGTGCTCGATCACTTCTTCGATCCCGTCGCGCATCGCCGCCGCGGATTGCCAGCGTCGGTCCGGATCGCGCTCGAGCGCGCGCATCACGAGGGCATCGAGCTCCGGTGTCACCGCCGGGTTCGCCATCGAGGGCCGTGGGATCGGCATCTGCGCGACGCGACGCATGGTGTCGAGACCGTCGACGCCGTCGAACAACCTCCGGCTCGTCAGGAGCTCGTACATGATGATGCCGACCGCCCACAGGTCGACGCGCAGATCGAGCTTGCCGCCGAGGTACTCCGGCGCGATGTAACCGAACTTGCCCTTGATGATGCCGGCGACGCTCTCCTCGGTCTGCACCGTCGCCTTCGCGAGCCCGAAGTCGATCACCTTCACGAGCCCGGTGTCGGCGAGCAGGATGTTCGCCGGCGTGACATCGCGATGGATGATGCCGAGGTGGTGACCGTGCTCGTCGCTGCGGTTGTGTGCGTGATCGAGGGCGTCGCACAGCTGCGCCGCGAGGTTGAGCGTCACCGCCTCGGGCACGTAGCCCACCATCGACGCCTGGCGAACCAGCTCCTTGAGCGTCGGACCGCGCACGTACTCCATCGTGATGAAGTAAGTGCCGAACACGCGCCCCGAATCGAACGTGGTGGCGATGTTCGGGTGATCGAGGTGGCGGAGCAGGCGCGCCTCATCGAGGAACAGCGTGAGCAGCTCACGGTTGAGCGTGGGGAGCAGGCGCTTGAGCGCGACCTGCCGCACCACGCCATTCCGCAGCTGTTGCTCGGCGCGGTGCACCGTTGCCATGCCGCCCTGACCGAGCGCCTCGTGCACCGCGTACTCCCCGTAGCGTTCGGGGGCTCCGACCACGATCTTGATTCTACAGACTCGCGCGCTGCGCTCAAGGAACGTTCGCGGCACCCGGCGTCGGCGTCGCGCAAATTGCCCAGTCGGTCGCTGCCTGATCGGTATCACTGCCGTTCGGAGTGCGACACAACGTGCGCTCCGCCGAGGACGAGTCGAGGACCGTCCCCGGGAGCGCGGCTCCTTCGACGAGCGACGGCGGCGGCGTGAAGTCCGGAATCATCGCGGCGGTGACCTCACCCTCGTAGGCCAGCGCATCGAGGACGGTCTTCGTCACGGTATCGACAAGCGCGAGCCCGTCGGGTGCGCCGTTCTGGATCTGATCCTGACTCCACACCGGATCGAGCTGCTCCGCGCCGGCGTCGACGTCGACGTTCGGTCCCGAGATCACCAGGTACTCGCCCGCGCCGAGCGAGTCGATCGACGACAGATCGACGGTGTCGTAGACGCTGCCGTTCGACCCGTTGACCAGCACCACCGCGAGGCCCGCGAGCGACACGCTCGAGCCCGTCGGGTTGAACAGCTCGATGAACTCCTTCGTATCGATGCCGATGTTGTCGTAGTCGACCTCGTTGATCACGAGCTTGCCGACGCCACGCAGCACGAGGACAAAATCCTTGATCGTCTTCGGATTCTCGGCGTCATCCGCCGACAGGCTGAGCGTGTAGCGATCCTGCGCGCGAACCTGGTCTTGGGTCGGGCACCACTCCCAGCTACCGTTGACGCCGTCGATCTGGTTCAGCGTCGCGCCTGCGATCAACATCGGCTCCTCGCCGAGCGTGATCGCTGCGGTGTCCTGATCCTCGATCAGGATCTGGACCGTCGTGCAGACGCCCGGATCGATCACCGTGCCGCTGCCGAGGGGCCGGCGAAAGATCGGCACCGCACCCACGGCGGAGCGAACGTCGATCTGGATCGTCACCGTCGTCGTGTTCGCGCCGTCGCTCGCGGTGAAGTCGAACGCGTGCACGCCGAGGTCATCCGCGAGGGGCGTCCACCGGAACACGCCGGCACCGCTCGGATCCTGCGTCATCATCGCGCGGCCCTGGAGTGAGATGTCCGCCTTGACGCCATACGTCAGCTGATCGCCGTCGGGATCCGAGCCATCGATCTGGACGACGAGCTCGTTGCCGACCGTCGCGACCTGATCTGCGAGGCCGGAGATCACGGGCTCGCCGCCTCCTCCACAACCGAGGACGCCTATCAGCACTACCGCGAGACGCACCAGGCGAGCATAGCCTACCGCTCGGTCACGTACGGCATTCACACCGAAGCAGTGATCAATCTGGCGCGGTCAGAGACTCGGTCTTGACGTCGAGGCTGAACCGCTCCTTCGCGACCTGGCGGATGGCCGTGGCGAAGTTGGGGTTGTCACGCAGGATCCGGCTGAAGTCGGCCTTGTCGAGCCGGTAGAGGTCGGTCTGGATCCGCGCACGGACCGTGGCGTTGCGCGGGGCGCTCATCAGCACGCCGATCTCGCCGAACACGTCACCGTCGCTGAGGACCTTGATCACCTTGCCGGCGTCGTCGAGCACCTCGACCTCGCCCTGCTCGATGATGAACATCTCGCGCCCGATCTCGCCCTTGGTGATCAGCACCTCACCGCCATGGGCCTGCCGCGGCTCCATCGCCATGATCACTTGATCGAGGAACACCGGGTCGCCGTCCTTGAACAGCTGTGATTGCTTGAGCACGTCCTCGGTGACGACCTCGTGCCAGCGCCGCCCATCCTTCGCGATCAGCTCGGCCGCGGCCTTGGGGCCCCACGTCGATCGGATGTAGTTCGGGAACTCGGCGGCGGGCGTCGCGGCCCAGTGATCGAGGATCGGTTGCGCGACCTCCCAGGCGGCGACCACGAGGTCACCACGCGAGAACAGCGTCGCGTCGCCGCGCGAGCACGAGTAGATCATCACCTCGTAGCCGGTGTAGCGCGACGCGCGGAACGCCTCGCCGTAGCCGAACTTCATGTGCACCGGCTGCAGCCGCATCGCCGGACCCGGAATCTTGGCCTGGAACTGCACCTCGATGCCCTGGTACGGCTGGATGTGAAACACGATCCGGTTCGAGGCGAGGCTGTGGACCTGCGTGCCCTTGAAGATCACCTCGGGTGCCTTCTTGAACTCGACGACGACCTCGGTGCCGCGCTTCCACAGCGCCTTGCCCGAGCGCAGATAGATCGGCACGCCTTCCCAGCGCCAGTTGTCGATCGCGAAGCGCGCCGCCGCGTAGGTCTCCGTCTTCGACTCCGGGTTGACGTCTTTCTCCTGGCGATAACCCGGCTTCGAGGGCGACGGACCGTACTGGCCGCGCACGACATAGCGCTCGACCTCTTCGGGCGTGTAGCGCCGCACCGCCTGCAGCAGCTTCGATTTCTCGTTGCGGATCGCGTCGGGCTCGAACGAGCCGGGGACCTCCATGCACAGATACGACAGCATCTGGAACATGTGGTTCTGCATCATGTCGCGCAGCACGCCGGAGTGGTCGTAGTAGCCGCCGCGCCCCTCGACATCGACGGCCTCGGAGACGTTGAACTGGATGTTGTCGATGTAGTGCTTGTTCCACAGCGGCTCGAACATGCCGTTCGAGAACCGGAACGCGAGGAGGTTCTGGACCGTCTCCTTGCCGAGGTAGTGATCGACGCGAAAGATCTGATCCTCGTCCCAGTTCGCGAGCACTTCCTTGTTGAGCTTGAGCGCACTCGCGAGGTCGGTGCCGAACGGTTTCTCGACGATGATCCGCTTCCAGCCGGCACCACCCTTGAAACCGTTCGCCGCGAGGTTGTCGCAGATGTTGCCGAAGAACTTCGGCGACACCGCGAAGTAGAACAGCCGGTTGCCCTGACAGCTGAACTTCTCGTCGAGCGTGGCGATCTTGGTCTGCAGCTCGCCGTACGTCTTGTGCTCGAGGAAGCTGCCTGGGACGTAGTGGAACTTCGCGACCAGCTTGTCCCAGGCCGCCTGATCGAACTCCTTGCGGGTGTGGAACTTCTTGATCTCGACGCTCAGGTATTCGCGAAACCCTTCGTCGGTCCACACGTTGTTGGCGGTGCCCAGCACCGCGAAGTTCTCGGCGAGCAAGCCATCACACGCCAGGTTGTACAGCGCCGGGACGAGCAACCGCTTCGTGAGATCGCCGGACGCGCCGAAGACGACCATCACGCACGGATTGCTCGGCGTGGCGACATCGGCATCAGCGCCTGGCGAACGAAGAACCTGAGTTGGATCGGGCATGACGATCCGACTTTCCTCGGAATTCCCAGCCCAAACAAGCAATCCGGCCAGACACGGTCGCCCGCCGCAGGTTGCCGCCCAAGGATTCGCCAACCACGCGCGTCCAATCCGACATGAAGCTGCTGCTCGTCGCGCTGCTCCTGATGTCAACGCCTGCCGTTGCGATTGCCGTTGCCGATGCCGATGACGTGCCCGCAAAGCTGCACCGGTACTACGGCACGCCGACCGGCTACACCAAGGTGCACCGCGATGTCATGGGCTGGCACAAGACCACGCGAAACGGCTGCGTCGCGTTCGCCTCCACCGCGCTCCGCCACATCGGGGTGGAGATTCCGTTCGACGTCCGCAAGGACGGCTCCTCGGTCTCGCGGATCACGCGCGCGTTCTCGCGCTACCTGGCGGAGGAGCTCGGCTGGGAACGCATCGAGTCCGCCGATCAGCTGCGGCCAGGCGACGTCGTGTTCACCGTCGACGCCCCGTGCTGCCCGGGCTACCCCGCGCACGTGATGATGTTCGATGGCTGGTTGCGTCGCGACCACATCATGGGGCGGTTCGTCGACAACCAGGGCTTCCGGGTGTCCCGCGCGATGGCCGGCAATTCCAGCCGTGACGTGGATGGCTTCGGATACGCCCTACGCCCTCGGCTAGAGCACCGGTTGCCCACGGCACCGGGTTCGTGACACAACCCAACGGACTTGCGCGATCCGAAGCGAGACTCGCGCCCCAACCTGCTGGCCGATTGCTTCGAGGCCAATCGTCAGTGGGCGGCGGCGAGGCTCGAAGAGGATCCGTTGTTCTTCGAGCGGCTCGAGAAGCTGCAGACGCCCGACATCCTGTGGATCGGCTGCAGCGATAGCCGCCTGCCGCCCGACCAGATCATCGGGCGCCGGCCGGGCGAGCTGTTCGTGCACCGCAACGTCGGGAACGTCGTCGAGCACACCGACGTCAACTGCCTCTCGGTGCTTCAGTACGCGGTCGACGTGCTCAAGGTGAAGCACGTGATCGTGTGTGGTCACTACGGATGCGGCGGCGTGCGCGCGGCGATGTCACCGCAGCCGCTCGGGCTGATCGATAACTGGCTCCGCCACATCCGCGACGTCCACCTGTGGAACCGCGAGGAGCTCGCCGCGATCACAGATCCAAATGATCGCGCGGATCGGCTCGCCGAGCTCAACATCGAGTCGCAGGTCGCGAACGTCTGCCACACCACGATCGTGCAGGACGCGTGGTCGCGCGGGCAGCACCTCACCGTGCACGGCTGGATCTACTCGCTGCGCGATGGCCTGCTGCGCGACCTCGACATGACGATCGGTGGGCCGGATCAGCTGCCGCCCGAGTACCGTTTGTTTTTCTAGTTTCGGGGTACCCTCAGGCATCTCCGACGATGTGATCAAGGACGAGGCGGCCGCGTGGCTCGCGACGCTGGAGCAAGACACGATCGCGACGATCGAGAATCGCCCGGGCGAGACGATCATCCCGGCGGATCTGCTGGCGCCGAGCACCGACGGTGGGCGTGCGCTCGCGAGTCTCGGGAGGCTGTCGGCGGAGATCCATCGTGTCGAGCTCGGCGAGATCATCGGCGAGGGCGGGATGGGCGTCGTGCGGAGCGGCGAGCAGGTCGCGCTCGGACGCGTGGTCGCGATCAAGACGCTGAAGCTCGACAAGCGCAACCCGGGCGCGGCGCTCGATCTGATGCGCGAGGCGTGGGTGACCGGTGCGCTCGAGCATCCAAACATCGTCCCGGTGCACGGACTCGAGCTCGCAGCCGACGGCACGCCGTCGATCGTGATGAAGAAGATCGCGGGCGTCGAGTGGAGCGCGTTGCACGGCAATGCCGCGGAGGTGGCGCGACGCTTCGGGTCGAATGATCTGCTCGCGTGGAACCTCGAGATCCTGATGCACGTGCTCGATGCGCTGCGGTTCGCGCACAGCCACGGCATCATCCACCGCGATCTCAAGCCGGCGAACGTGATGATCGGCGACTTCGGCGAGGTCTACCTGCTCGACTGGGGCATCGCGGTCAGTCTCACCGACGACGGCAGTGGACGGTTCCCGCTCGCGAGGAACGCGACGCAGCTCGCCGGCACGCCGGCTTATATGGCGCCGGAGATGCTCGGTCGCGAGGATCCGTCGCGGGTCTCGGAACGCACCGACGTATATCTCGCGGGTGCCGTGTTGCACGAGGTGATCTCCGGCAAGCCGCCGCATGCGGGGAGCAACATGTATGCGGTGATCGCGAGCGTGCTCGCATCGCATCCTGCGCTGCCGGCGAGCGCACCGCCGGAGCTGGCGCGGATCTGCGCGCGTGCGATGCACCTCGATCCCGAGCAGCGGTTCGCGTCGGTCGACGAGCTGCAGCGTGCGCTGCGCGACTACCTCGGACATCGGCTGTCGGAGCTGATCTCGAATCGCGCGCACGAACGCCTCGCCGAGCTCACCGCAGTGCTCGCACGGCCGGATCCGCCGGAGCACGAGATCTATCGGTTGTTCGGCGCGGTGCGCCACGGCTTTCGCGACGCGCTCGCGATGTGGAGCGGCAACGAAGCGGGCAAGGCGGGGCTGATCGAGGCCACGGTCGTGGTCGCGAAGTTCGAGCTCGCACACGGGCATCCACAGGCCGCGGTGGCGTTGCTCGGTGAGTTGCCGGAGCCGCACCCCTTGCTCGAACAGGCACGCGCGGCGGCGACCGAGCAGACGAAGCGGGTCGCGGAGCTCGAGCGCTTCGGTCGCGAGCACGACAAGGCGATCGGGACGCGCACGCGCGCCACGCTGGTGTTCAGCTTCGGGCTGCTGTTCACGATCCTGCCGATCGTGATCTGGCGCGTACCGGGACTCTACGAGGCATCGTACGCACTGCGTGCGGGGTGGGCCGGCACCATGTGCTGCCTGCTCGGAGCCGCGGCGTGGTGGGCGCGCGAGAGCATCGGTGCGACCTGGTTCAACCGCCGCATCGTGATGATCTTTCTGTTCATGTTCTTCGCAGAGGCGATGATCGCCGTCGGTGGCGCGCTGGCGGATCGGCCCACCTCCGATCTCTACGGTTGGAACCTGCTGCTCTACACGGTGGTCTCCGGCGTGATGGCCATCATCGTGGAGAAGTTCCTGTGGCCGGCGGTGCCGCTCTACGTCGCCGCGTTCTTGCTCTCGCAGCGCTATCCCGATTACGCGCTGCCGTTGACGAGCATTCCGACGCTGATCCTGACGATGCTCGCGGCGTATCGCTGGAGGCCGGCGACGCTCCGGTTCACGCCCGAGGAACGCGCGACTCGCGAAGCACTTCGTAATCCCCGGTGAGGTCGCGCGAGGAGCGGAAACCTTACAAGTGAAGACCGTCCCCAGCGGGCTCAATAGGATCAGCTGGTTAGCTGAGCTAAGTGTTGCAAGTGAAGACTGTCCCCAGTCAGTCGGGAACGACGAGGCCGCCGAGTGCGCCCAGGCCGGCGCCGATCGCCGGGCCATACGACTCGCCGAAGCTGCCGCCCTTGCGCGCGCCGACCGACGCCCCGACGACGCCGCCGATGCGACCCGCCTTCTGCTCGCCGAGCTCGCGACCGACGGTGCGGCCGACCTGCTGGCCGACCTGCTGGCCGTGGTGCTGGCCGAGGTTCCATCCCGCCATGCCGCCGCGGATCGCATTGATCGGGCCGCCGCCGGTGACGAGGGAGAGGTGGATGGAGTCGAGAATGAGGTTGGACATGGTCAGCTTCCTTGGTGGGTGTGAGGCAGCGTTTTTCAACACGCATGCCACGCACGAGGGCAGTGGCGTCGCGTAGTTGGCCGGGTGGGCGGAGTGCTGCGGTTGACACGTGCCTACCGCAGCAAGCGGTGCCGACGTTTTCCCCGTCGACCCTGCAGAGAACGTACTACCTCCAGATCATGGGCCTTCTTCGAGGCCGCAGCGACCAGTCGCAAGACGGCGCGTGACGGGGTCGGCGAGCTGGTCAGCGCGATCGTCGCGTCACTTGCCCGGTAGCATCACGGCCTGGAACATCTTCTTGCGGTCGAGGTACTTCACCGCCGACGCCTTGACGTTGTCCGACGTGATGCGATCGAGCACCGCCTTGGGATCGAGCACGATCGCCGGATCGTCGGCGTACCACGCCGCGCGCCCGAGCCAGTCGACCCAGTAGCGGTTGGTGCGCATCGACACCTCGCGGTCGCGGATGAAGGTCTGCTTGACCTTCTCGAGGTAGGTCGCGCCGATGCCGTTCTTGGCGATCGCGTCGAGCTCCGCGAACGCCGCGTTGATCAGCTTGTCGACCGCATTGGGTGCGCAGCCGAACACGATCGAGAACGCGCGCTCCTGGCCCGGTGACCGCTGGAGGCGGCCGTTGGCACCGACACCGTAGACGCCGCCCAGATCCTCGCGCAGCACCTCGCGCAGGCGAATCGACGCGATCGAGCTGAGGATGAACATGTCGCGCTCCTTGTCGCGCGACCACGCCTCGTCGCCGTGCAGCAGGATCTGCACGCGTGCCTTGTCCTGATCCTGGCCGAGGTTCCAGCTCTGCTTCGAGACGCTCGCGACGCGCTTCGCACCGTCACTGACTTCTTTCTCGCGCTTCGCGGTTCCGGGCAGGCTACCGAGGTACGCCTCGACGAGCGGCTTCAGCGTGGCGAGGTCGACGACGCCCACCACCACGAACGTGAAGTCTGCCGCGTTGCTGTAGCGCTCGCGATAGAACGTCAGCGCCTTGTCGAGGTCGACCGCCTTGACGTCGGCCTGCGAGGGGATCTTGTGGCGAGGATGCTTCTGCCACAGCGCCTCCTGGTAGCGCCTCTCGAACTGGAAGTCCGGCGACGCCTCCTGCTTGCCGAGGCCGTCGAGCGTGTTGGTCTTCCACACGTTGAACGCCTGCACGTCCTTGCGTGGTGCG
>Ga0105049_10000884_pt1 | contig 34330 bp, 33 predicted proteins | sample MAT06_FD_78087 | JGI IMG/M metagenome (GOLD analysis project Ga0105049, IMG submission 78087) | Freshwater microbial communities from Lake Fryxell liftoff mats and glacier meltwater in Antarctica - MAT-06 | ecosystem: Environmental > Aquatic > Freshwater > Ice > Liftoff microbial mat | place...
TACAGACCGCACCATGACCCCAGCCGATTTTCTTTCCGCCCCGTTCCCCGCGCCGGTGGTGCTGTCCGATGCCGAAACCACCGGTGCCAAGCGGTTCTTCAACCGTGAACTTAGCTGGCTCGCGTTCAACTGGCGGGTGCTGGATGAGGCGCGCAACCCCGGCGTGCCCTTGCTGGAACGGCTGCGGTTCCTGTCGATCTCTGCCGCCAATCTGGATGAATTCTACATGGTGCGCGTCGCCGGTCTGCGCGAACTGGCGCGGGCGGGCAATGTGGCACCCGGCGCTGATGGCTATACCCCGGCGGAGCAGCTTGTGCTCATCAACGAAGATGCCCGCCGCCTGCTGAATGAACAGCAATCCACCTGGGACCGGCTGAAAAGCGAAATGGAGGCGGCGGGAATTCAGCTGTTGAAAAACAGCAAGCTGACCAAATCCGATATCGCGCTGCTGGAAGAGCATTTTCTGACCAAGGTGTTTCCGGTGTTGTCGCCGCTGGCGATCGACCCGGCGCATCCGTTCCCCTTCATCCCCAACATGGGCTTTTGCCTTGCCCTGCAACTGGAGCGGGTGGCCGACCACCGCACTCTGCTGGCCTTGCTGCCGATCCCGCAACAAATCCGCCGGTTCGTCGCCCTGCCCGGAAAATCCGGTCAAGCGCGGTTCATTGCGCTGGAAGAATTGCTGCTGCTGCACCTGCATGAGCTGTTTCCCGGCTACCAGACCATCGGCAGCTGCGCCTTCCGGGTGCTGCGCGATTCTGATCTGGAGGTCGAGGATGAGGCCGAGGATCTGGTCCGCGAATTTGAAACCGCGCTGAAACGCCGCCGCCGGGGCTCGGTGATCCGGCTGAAAATCAGCACCGGGGCCCCCGACACCCTGCGCTCGATGATCATGGAAGAACTGGCCGTCGCCCCCGATGAGGTGGTGGAGGTGCAGGGTCTGCTTGGCCTTGCCGATACCAAGGAACTGGTGCTCGACAGCCGCCGCGATCTGCAATGGCCCGCCTTTACCCCGCGCGTGCCGGAACGGGTCCAGGACCACGGCGGCGACATGTTCGCCGCGATCCGGCAAAAAGACATGCTGCTGCATCACCCCTATGAGACCTTTGACATGGTGATCCGGTTTCTGGAACAGGCGGCGCGTGATCCCGACGTATTGGCGATCAAGCAGACGCTCTATCGCACCAGCCATGACAGCCCGATTGTCGGCGCGTTGTGCGAAGCCGCCGAGGCGGGCAAATCGGTGACGGCGCTGGTGGAACTGAAAGCCCGGTTCGACGAGGCCGCCAACATCCGCCAGAGCCGCAGGCTGGAACGCGCCGGAGCGCATGTGGTTTACGGCTTCGTGAACTATAAAACCCACGCCAAGATCAGCACAGTGGTGCGCCGCGAAGGCGAAAATCTGGTGACTTATACCCACTATGGCACCGGCAACTACCACCCGATCACCGCGCGGATCTATACCGACCTGTCGCTGTTCACCTGTGACGCGGCACTGGGGCGCGATGCGACCAAGGTGTTCAATTACCTGTCGGGCTATGTGCAGCCCGAACGGCTGGAAAATCTGGCAATCTCGCCGATCACCCTGAAACCCCGCCTGCTGGAGTGTATTGCCGCCGAGGCGGAACACGCCGCCGCCGGTCGCCCTGCCGAGATCTGGGCCAAGATGAATTCGATGATCGACCCTGATATCATTGACGGGCTTTATGCGGCGTCGCGGGCGGGGGTCAAGATCAGCCTGGTGATCCGCGGCATCTGCGGCTTGCGCCCCGGCGTGGTGGGGCTGTCGGAAAACATCCGGGTCAAAAGCATCGTCGGCCGCTTTCTGGAACATTCGCGGATCGTCTGTTTTGGCAACGGCCATGGCGTTCCGTCGAAAAAGGCGCGGGTGTTCATTTCATCGGCCGACTGGATGGAGCGCAACCTCAGCCGCCGGGTTGAAACCCTTGTCGAGATCAAGACCGATACGGTCCGCGATCAGATCATGGCGCAGATCATGGCCGCCAACATGCACGACGAGGCGCAAAGCTGGGTGCTGCAGCCCGATGGCAGCTGGCTGCGCGAACCGGCGGCGATTGACGGCACCCGCTTCAACTGCCACCGGTTTTTCATGGACAATCCCTCGCTGTCCGGGCGCGGTTCGGCGGGCGCGCGCGATGTGCCCAAGCTGGCCTAGCCGGGGACGGGGCAAGACCAGCGTCAAGCCGCGCATTGACGCAGGTTCCGTGACCGGCCATTGATGCGGGCGGCACCGGGGCCGCGTGAATCACTTGGGGGGAACCGATGGACGGCGCGTCAGAGCCGCCAACAGACGAGTGGGGTCCCTTTGGCCGCCCGTTGTTCGATGACCCGTCGACGCGGGCACTGAGCCGGGTTGGCGTTGTCGATGTCGGTTCGAACTCGGTCCGGATGGTGGTGTTTGACGGGGCGGCGCGCTCACCGGCCTATTTCTACAACGAAAAGATCATGTGCGGTCTGGGTGCCGGGCTGGCCGAATCCGGCAGGCTGAACCCCTTGGGGCGCACACGGGCGTTGTCGGCATTGAAACGCTTTGCCCTGCTGGCCGATGGCATGGGCCTGCCACCGCTGACGGTGGTGGCCACCGCCGCAATGCGCGAAGCCAGTGACGGTGACGCGTTCCGGCAGGAAATCCTGGAGGAAACCGGCCTGCGGGTCTTTGTAATCACCGGCGATGAAGAGGCGCGGCTGTCGGCGCAGGGTGTGCTTTTGGGCTGGCCCGAAGCCGAAGGGCTGGTCTGCGACATCGGCGGCTCGTCGATGGAACTGGCGGTGATCGGCAACGGCACGGTCGGCAAGCGCAAAACCTCGCCGCTTGGCCCGTTTCGCCTGCAACAGGTGCAAGGCGGCTCCAAAGGATTGCAGCGCCACATCACCGGCATTCTCAACGGGTTGAAGTCCGAACTGGGCGGCAACCATGAGCGGATCTATCTGGTTGGCGGCTCGTGGCGGGCGATTGCGCGGCTGGATATGGAACGCAAGCGCTATCCGCTGACCGTGCTGCATGAATACCGGATGACGGCGCGTTCGGTCATCGAAACCGTGAACTGGATCGAGAAAAGCGATCTGGCGGCGCTGCGCCTGCAAACCGGCACCTCGCTGGAACGGATGGAACTGGTGCCGCTGGCCTGCGAAGTGCTGCGCCATCTGGTGCGGGTGTTCAAACCGAAAGAGATCGACGTGTCGTCTTATGGCATCCGCGAAGGGATGCTGTTTGAGCAGATGCCCGAAAAGCTGCGCCGCCGCGACCCGCTGATCGAGGCCTGCCGCTATGCCGAACTGTCGGCGGCGCGCATTCCCGGCTTTGGCAAGAAGCTGTTCGCGTTTCTGACCCCGCTGTTTCGCAATGCCGCGCCAGAGCGGCTGCGGCTGATAAAGGCCGCCTGCCTGCTGCACGACACCACCTGGCGCGCCCATCCCGATTACCGGGCCGAAGCCTGCTTTGACAATGCCACCCGCGCCAATCTGGGCGGGCTGGATCATCCGGGCCGGGTGTTTCTCGGGCTGGCGCTGCTCCACCGCTACAAGAATTCCCGCGCCGGATCGCGGATGGAGCCGATGTTCAAGCTGTTGTCGGCGCAGGAAATCACTGAAGCCGAGGTGCTGGGCAAAGCCATGCGCTTTGGCGCGATGCTGTCGGTCGACAGCCCCGAGGCCGCCGCCGAATTGCGCTATTTCCCGCGCAAGCACCTGCTGGAACTGGTGCTTGACCCTGACAGGCAAGGCTTGTTCGGCGAGGTGGCGCAGGCGCGGTTTTCCTCATTGGCGGCTGCGCTGAAAGTGGCGACCAAGGTGCGGGTGGCGCGGCGCTCGGCGGTCGCTGCTGAATAGGCAGCCCCCTACAGCTCGATCTCGCCCCCCGGCACACCCGGGACAAGCGGCACCTTGCGGCGGATGATGATGTCGCCGTTGGGCAGCACCTCGGGGGCAAGGTATTGCGTCAGGTCGCCGATGACGCCCTGCAATTCCAGCAAAGCCGGCCCCATTTCCTCGGCCAGCGCCCGCAGGTCCGGCTCGATCCGGTCGATCAGACCGCGCAGCAGCAACCGGCTGCCTTGCTGCATCAGATCAAACCCCTGTTCGGTTTCGCCATCGGCGAAAGCGGGGGAAACCATCAGGCACAGGGCAAGAACGGCGCGTTTCATGGCGCGATCATACGCCATCTTTTGCCTTGGGTGAAGCGGGCAATGGCAGATCGACCGTGACCGGGAAATGGTCGGATGCCGCCAGCAACGCCTCGCGCAGCGCAACATCGCGGTAGCAGTCGGGATCATCGAACGGATGCCAGATCCGCCATTGCGGGTCGAGCGCCCGCAGGTCGGGCGACACCATCACATAATCCAGCATCGCCGACAGGTAGCGCCGCACCTGCACCACATAGAACCGCGACGAGGCGGGCAGCGCTGCCCGTCTTGGCCCCAGCGCCAGTCTTGCATGGGGATCGAACAGTCGCAGGTCCGGCGGCCCGTCCCAGCCCAGCACAACCTCCAGCCCCGACCGCCCAAACAGTTTTTCGTATTCATCCAGCCCGGGGCCATCGTTGAAATCGCCCAGCACCACCAGCGCGTGCCCCTTTTCCAGATGGCCAACGACCCGCCGCCGCAACCACAGGCTTTGCGCCAGTTGCTTGCGGCGGTTGTCGATCGATACCCGCACCGCCTGCGCCTTGCTACGGGTGCCATAGGGCGCCTTTGATTTCAGATGCACCCCGATCAGCCGCAGGTCGCCACCCCCCTGCAGCGCCAACGTCACTTCCAGCGGCGGCTTGGAAAACCCCACCTCTTCGACGGCACCATCATTGTCAATGTCGATCCCAAGCGCGCGGTCAAACGGCGGATCCGGTTCGCCCAGCAGCAACGACGGCATCGACCCACCGGGATCATGGCGCGCCACCATCATCGCCGGGTCATACAGCAAGGCGATCTCCTGCTGGCTGTCATTGGCAAAACCGATCAGCGCGGCGCTGGTGCGCAAGCGGTGATGGGCGGCAAACCGCTCCAGCGCAGCCACGGTTGACCGGCGGCGGCTCTGGTCCGGGGCTTCGATCACCATCACCGCATCGGCATCAACGGCGTGAAACACCTGCCCCAGCGCCGCAATCTGCCCGGCGCGCGTTACACTATGGCGGGCCGAGGGAACGCTGTCGTCCAACAACGCTCCGTCATCGTCAAACAGCGCATCAAACCATTCGACGTTATAGGTGGCGATGCGCACCGGTCAGGCCGCGCGCATGCGCTGGAAAGCATCCCACGCAGCGTTGATCGTGGCCAGCCGCTTTTCGGCCAACTGCACGGCCTCGGCCGGAACCCCGCGCGCCAGCATGCCATCGGGATGCATCTCGACCACCAATTGCCGCCACGCCGCCCGCGCCTCGTCAAAACTGGCACCGGGGGGCACGCCCAGAATGGCGTGCGGATCGGCGGCATCAGGTGCCACATGGCGCGCCCGCAGTGCGGCAAAACACCCCGGTTCCAGCCCGATAAGATCGGCAACCCGCTTGAGGAAGGTATTTTCGCCAGAGTGATACGAACCATCGGCAAGGGCGATGTAAAACAGCCCCTCCATCAGGTCGATCCGCAACTGGCGGTCGCCCTTGAGCAAGGCACCGATCCGGGCGGCATAGCTTTCAAACCCCGCCACATCCTGCCGCGCCAGATCGAACACCCGGGCGGCGTGGTCGGCCTCGTCGTCGGCGATCAGAAACACCCGGCGAAAGGCGGCAACCTCGTCGCGCGTCACCTGCCCGTCGGCCTTGGCCATCTTTGCCCCCAGCGCGATCACGGCGATTGTAAAGGCAACCGACCGTTCCGGCGGGGTGGCAAAACCATCGAACAGGCTCAGCAGGCTATCGCCGCGCGCCAGTGATGCAAGTGCCTGAGAGATGCGGGTCCAGATCGACATGGGCGCACCTTATCCGCTGGAACCGGCGGCTTCACCCAGTTTTTTCTGCATCAGCACAAGGTCGATCCAGCGCCCGAATTTCCACCCCGCCTCGGGCAGCACCGCCAGTTCGCGATAGCCGACTGCGGCGTGAAAGGCGATGCCTTCGGGGTTGTCGGCACTGACCCCGGCATAGATCGTATGGCCACCACCGGCCGCGGCATGATCCTCCACAGCCGCCATCAGCGCGCGGCCAAGGCCGTTGCCACTGGCTTCGGGGGCAAGGATCACCGTATGTTCCAGCGTGCGGGCATAGCCGTTGCCGCCGCGAAACTGGGCATAGGTGGCAAAGCCCGCCACCTGCCCCGCCCATTGGGCGACCAGAAAGCAAAAGCCACCGGCCACCCGCTCGTCGATCAGCGCCTGCAGCGAGGCTGCGGTCTTTTCTTCGGTGGAAAAGGTGACCAGCGTATGACGGATCACCGGGTTCCAGATCGCCAGCACCGCCGGAACGTCGGACGGGCGGGCGGGGCGGATCAGTGCATCAGTCGGTGTATCGGTCATTGCAGCAACCTCAGACCAAACGGGGTTTCAATTTCGGCCATCAAGGCCTTTTCCGGCCCCGCCTGCACCACCACGCGCGGATCGGCCAGCGCACCAAGGTGGCGGTGCAAGGCCGCCGCCTCGGGATGGGTCACCACCAGACGGCGCAACCGGCAGCGACTGTCGGGCAACCCCTTGGCCGGATGCAGGTCGCCCCCCCATTCGATCAGCCCCGGGTGGGCATCGTCAAACGGCAAGACCCCGGTCGGCGGGATCGCAAAGCGCCAGCGGTAGTCGCCGCGCGACAAGGCGACCGGCGCACCGATCCCGGGCGGAGCCGCCGCCAAAGCCGCATCCAGATCATCGGTGCGGCAAATCCAGTTGGCCAGACGCGGCGGGCCGGTGAACCGGTCCAGATCGAACCAGCGCGGCCATGCCGGCCTGGGCGCGGCGGGATCAACAGCGATCACCTCCAGATAAAGCCCCGGCCCCAGCCCCAACAGCCGGTTTTGGGTGCCCATCAGGGGGTGTTCACCGCCGGCGGCAAGGGTCACGCCCAGCCGCGCCTCCATCGCCGCAACCCCTTCGGCAAGGGTCACGGCGCAGACGGCCAGATGGTCAAGAACCAGTTGCATTCCGCCCCCTGTCAGCGGCACAATGGCCGGGGTGGCAGGCACCCCGGCCGATTGCGCCACCTTTGCAGGGAAAACGGGAAGATCAATGCCCAACGACAGTTTTTTGTACCGACTGACCCGCCATGAGGCTTTTGGCGGCATTCTGCTGATGACAGCGGCGCTTTTGGCCATGGCGGTGGCCAATTCACCGCTGCTTGCGGCCTATGACGTCTTTCTGGAGGCAAAACTGGCGATCACCATCAACGGCACCGGCCTTACCAAGCCCCTGATCCTGTGGATCAACGACGGGTTGATGGCGGTGTTTTTCTTTCTGATCGCGCTGGAACTGAAACGCGAGATGCGCGAGGGCAAGCTGAAAAACCCTGCCGACGTGATCCTGCCGGGGATGGCGGCGCTGGGGGGGATGGTGGCCCCGGCCTTGATCTTTGTGGTGTTGAACCGCGCCAGCCCGGCGACGCTGGGCGGCTGGGCCATTCCCGTCGCGACCGACATCGCCTTTGCCCTTGGGGTGCTGGCGCTGGCCGGACCAAGGGTGCCGCCCTCGCTGAAGGTGTTTCTGCTGACGTTGGCCATTCTGGATGACCTTGGTGCCATCATCATCATCGCGCTGTTCTATAGCCATGGCCTGAACCTGGCCTATCTGGCCGGGGCGCTGGTGCCGCTGGCGGGGCTGCTGGCACTGAACCTGCGCGGCTCGGCGCGGCTGGCACCGGCGCTGATCCTCGGGGCGGTGATGTGGGTGCTGGTGCTGAAATCGGGCATTCACGCCACGCTGGCCGGGGTTGTCACCGCATTCTGCATCCCGCTGGCCGACCACAGGGGGGGCTCGCCACTGCACCGGCTGGAGGATGCGCTGACGCCATGGGTCAGTTTCGCCATCATCCCGCTGTTCGCCTTTGCGAATGCCGGGGTTGTGCTGGTGGGTCTGTCGTTGGCCGATCTGGCAGCACCGCTGCCGCTGGGCACCGCGCTGGGCCTGTTGCTGGGCAAGATAGTGGGGGTTTTCGGGGTGTCATGGGCGATGGTCCGGCTGGGGCTTGCGGGAATGCCGGAGGGGGCAACCTGGCGGCAGGTGTTTGGTGTCGCCTGCCTTGCCGGGATCGGCTTCACCATGTCGCTGTTCATCGGCGGGCTGAGTTTCGACGATCAGGACCTGATGAATCAGGTGCGGCTCGGCGTATTGGCAGGCTCTGGCTGCGCCGGGTTGCTGGGCTGGGCGGTGCTGCGCTTCGGGTAGGGCGGGGCGCTGAAGCTGGATGAGCCGGGATGGAATCGGCGCTCCGACCGCCGCCCCGACCGATTTCTTTGCAGAAATCGAGCCGAAGCCTGCACAGGCTTCGTTCCGGAGTTTGTGCAAACTCCGTTCGGACCGCCCCTGGTTTCAGTCAAAGCTCGTCACGCATCAGCCGCGCGCCGCGCGGATCAGCGCCACCACCGTTCGGGCGGCCTGCGGAACGTTGGTGCCGGGGCCGAAGATGGCGCGGATGCCGACCTGTTTGAGGTAGTTGTAATCCTGCTGCGGGATCACGCCGCCACAGACCACCAGCACGTGATCGGCCCCCGCCACCCGCAGCGCCTGCACCAGTTTGGGGGCCAGCGTCGTATGGCCCGCCGCCTGCGACGAGATGCCCACCACATGAACCCCCAGCGCAATCGCCTCTGCCGCCGCTTCTTCCGGGGTCTGGAACAGTGGGCCGACATCGACATCAAACCCGATATCGGCAAAGGCACCGGCGATCACCTTGGCCCCCCGGTCATGGCCATCCTGCCCCATCTTGACCACCAGCATATGCGGGTTGCGCCCGAAATCCCTGGCAAAAGTCGCAACATCAGCCTGAGCCAGGGCAAATTCGGCGTCGCCTTCGGCGGCGGCACCATAGACACCCGACAGGGTCTGAACCTGCGCGCTGTGGCGGCCAAACACCTGCTCCATCGCATCGCTGATCTCGCCCACCGTCGCCCGCGCCCGCGCCGCCTCCACCGCCACTGCCAGCAGATTGCCGCTGCCCGCCGCCGCCGCCCGCACCGCTTCCAAGGCCGCAGCCACCGCACCCGTGTCGCGCCCCTCGCGCAGCTTTTTCAGCCGGGCCACCTGGGCATCCCGCACCGCATCATTGTCGATCATCCGGAAATCGATCGGCTCCGCATCGGTCGGCTGGTATTTGTTGACACCGACAATCACCTCTGCCCCGCGATCAATCGCCGCCTGCCGCCGTGCGGCGGTTTTCTCGATCCGCATCTTGGGCATGCCGGAAGCCACTGCCCGGGTCATGCCGCCCAGCGCCTCGACCTCCTCCATCAGCGCCCAGGCCTGTTCGGCCAGCTGGTCGGTCAGGCTTTCCACGTAGTAGGAGCCTGCCAGCGGATCCACCACCTGCGTCACCCCGGTTTCTTCCTGCAGGATCAACTGGGTATTGCGGGCAATCCGGGCGGCAAACTCGGTGGGCAGAGCCACCGCCTCATCCAGCGCGTTGGTGTGGAGCGACTGGGTGCCGCCCAGCACGGCGGCCAGCGCCTCATAGGCCGTGCGCACCACGTTGTTATAGGGATCCTGTTCCTGCAGGCTGACGCCAGAGGTCTGGCAATGGGTGCGCAGCATCAGGCTTTCGGGCTTTTGCGCGCCAAACCCCGCCATGATCCGGTGCCACAAGAGCCGCGCCGCCCGCAGCTTTGCCGCCTCCATGAAGAAATTCATCCCGATGGCAAAGAAAAAGCTCAGGCGCGGCGCGAAATCATCCACCTTCATCCCGCGCGCCAAGGCGGTGCGGACATACTCCCGCCCATCGGCCAGGGTGAACCCCAGTTCCTGCACCAGATCGGCCCCGGCTTCCTGCATGTGATAGCCGCTGATGCTGATCGAGTTGAATTTCGGCATTTCGCGGGCGGTATACTCGATGATGTCGGCCACGATCCGCATCGAAGGCTCCGGCGGATAGACATAGGTGTTGCGCACCATGAATTCCTTCAGGATATCATTCTGAATGGTGCCAGACAGGGCGGCGCGCGGCACCCCCTGTTCCTCGCCCGCCACGATGAAGCTGGCCAGTATCGGGATCACGGCCCCGTTCATCGTCATGGAAACGCTGACCTTTTCCAGCGGTATCCCATCGAGCAGCCGCTTCATGTCCTCGACCGAGTCAATCGCAACGCCCGCCTTGCCGACATCGCCAACCACCCGGGGGTGGTCACTGTCATAGCCGCGATGGGTGGCCAGATCGAAGGCGACCGAGATGCCCTGCTGCCCCGCCGCCAACGCCTTGCGGTAGAATGCGTTGCTTTCCTCGGCGGTGGAGAAACCGGCATATTGCCGGATCGTCCACGGCCGCCCGGCATACATCGTGGCGCGGATGCCACGCACAAAAGGGGCTTGCCCCGGCATGGTGCCCATATGGGCCAGCCCGTCGGTATCGGCGGCAGTGTAGAGCGGTTTTACCGGAATACCTTCCAGCGTCATCCGGGTCAGGCCGTCAGGATCGGCGCCCCGCAAATCGCGGCGGGCACCCTCAGCCCATGCCTGCAGCCTGTTTTCCCGGTCTGTCATCGCGGCCCCCCTGTGGCGCTGCACCCGCCATCAGCTGCACCCGCCCGTCACCCCCCCGGGCCAGCCAATCAAGATCCTCGGCATATTGCGCCTGCAAAACCTCGATATGCCACGGCTGAAACGGCTGCCATGGCGTGGTGCCGCTGCCTGCGGCGGCAAGGGGGATGCGGCGGTCAGCCATCACCTGATGCAGCATGTCGCGCGACGGGCGCTTATGCAACCGCTGAGCGGCACCCGGAAACAGCGGAAAGGGTTCGCCCAGCGTTTCGGCCAGCAACAGATCAAGACGGCCGTCAATCGTTTCATAGGGGCAGACCAGACATTCGGCGCGGGGGAAAACGGTGGCAATCTCCGCAGCCACACGGTGCCAGCGGCGCGGCTGGGTGACCAGCCGCTCCAGCCGGGCGTCATCCGGCATTGGCAGGCCCATCGGCACGGCCTCGGCGATGGCCGACGCCCAATAATCGTCATAAGAGCGGATCACCAGCACCACCCGCGAACAGCGCGGCCCCAGCACATCGCCAAACCGCGCGAGGCGGGGCAGCAAGGCCGGGTAAAGCCGGCTTTGCACCAGGTTTTCCTGCAGCGAGCCGATCATTGCCGGATCGCAGATCAGCAGCCGGTCGATGCCCTCGCGCTCCATCTGCGCCAGCCGGACGCCGATCCGCCCGACCGATCGCGCAATCCGCGCCTTTTGCGCCGGGTTGGATGGCCCTGGCGGCCCCATCATCCCGGCGGCCAACCCGCGGTGCAGCACCTCCGGATCCCACAACGCCAGTTTCAGCCGCGCCAGCGCAGCGCGGTTGCCGCGCAGATAGCTGTGCAGTGCCGTTGTCCCGGTGCGGTGCGCCCCAAGGTGGAGGATGATATCCATGAACGCCCGACCCGTCGCCATCAAGGGTTCCACTGCTACCGCAGACATCCTGCGATTTGGTTCACCGCAACAGGGGCAGCACGCCTGTGCCCCCTGTGAAATGACACAAATCCCACCTATATGTGGGGCGGAGGTGCCCGGATGCTGTCTCGTTTCGGTATGATTCTGCTTGGATTTCTGGCGGCAGGCCCGGCTCTTGAAAGCCATGCGGCGGATGCGGCACCTGTTGAGCCCGTGCTTGCGGTGGTACCCGCCGACGGTCTGGACCCGGCGCTTTATGTCTGGAAAAACCGGCTGGTCGTGGTGTTTGCCGATACCGATGCCGATCCCGCCTTTGCCGAGCAGATGCAGCTTTTGGGCGAAGATACCGCCGCACTGGCTGAACGCGATGTGCTGGTTGTCAGCGATACCGCCCCCGCCACTCCCTCGGCCCTGCGTGCCAAGCTGCGCCCGCACGGCTTTTCGCTGATCTGGATCGACAAGGATGGCGCGGTGCGGTTCCGCAAGGCGGCGCCCTGGACGGTGCGCGAAATCACCCAGGCCATCGACAAGACGCCGCTGCGGTTGCAGGAACTGGCGGATAAGGGCCGGTAAGACCCGCGCCGGATCAGGTGGCGGGTGAAAAGCCTCTATTCAAACTCCAGTATCACATCATCCACCTTGAGGCTGGCCCCCGCGGCGGCAATGACCCGCGCCACCACACCCTTGCGTTCGGCGCGCAGGATGTTTTCCATCTTCATCGCCTCCACGGTTGCCAGCGCCTGCCCTTCCTGCACCTCGTCCCCCACGGCCACAAAGATGGCGACAACCAGCCCCGGCATCGGGCACAGCAGGGATTTCGACATGTCGGGCGGTGCCTTTTGCGGCATCATAGCCGCCAGTTCGGCCTGGCGCGGTGAACGCACCACAATCTTCAGATCGGCCCCGCGATAGCGCAGCCGCGCACCGCCACGGATGAAGTTGACCTTGACCACCATCGCCATCCCGCCAACGGTGCCCCGCAGCAGCGTCTGGCCCAGGTGCCAGTCGGTTTCGACCCGCAGGGTGCCATTGCCCTGAAAGCTCACATCGGTACCGCCCGGCCCTTCGGCGACCGTGACGGCAAAGGAATGGCGGCCAAGGCTGACCACCCAGTCCGGTGCCACGCGCCGTTGATGATGGGCCATGGCACCCGAGATCTGCGCCGCCCGCGCCTCTTTGCACATTTTCACATGGGCAGCCACCGCAGCCAGCCGCCGCAGGGTTTCGCCGTCCGGGGCAACACCCTGAAATCCATCGGGATATTCTTCGGCGATAAAGGCCGTGGTGATATTGCCGGACCGAAAGCGCGGGTGCGCCATTACGGCGGACAGGAACGGCAGGTTATGGCCGATCCCCTCGACCTCAAAACCATCCAGCGCATCCAGCATGCCGTCGATGGCGGCTTCCCGCGTGGGTGCCCAGGTGCACAGCTTGGCCACCATCGGATCGTAGTAGATGCTGATCTCGCCCCCCTCGAACACGCCGGTATCGTTGCGCACGGCTGCGGTGGCGTCGGCGCGCTCCACCGGCGGGCGATAGCGGGTCAGCCGCCCGGTGGAGGGCAGGAAGTTGCGATAGGGGTCTTCGGCATAAAGCCGCGATTCCATCGCCCAGCCGGTCAGTTTCACATCGGCCTGCGCCATCGGCAGCGGCTGGCCATCGGCCACCCGGATCATCTGTTCCACGATGTCGATGCCGGTGATCAGTTCGGTGACCGGATGTTCGACCTGCAACCGGGTGTTCATTTCCAGAAAATAGAATTTCCGCGCGCCATCCACGATGAATTCCACGGTTCCGGCGCTGGTGTAACCAACCGCCTGTGCCAGAGCCACCGCCTGTTCACCCATCGCCTTGCGCGTCGCGCCGTCCAGAAACGGCGACGGCGCCTCTTCAATCACCTTTTGATTGCGCCGCTGGATCGAGCATTCACGTTCACCCAGATACAGGCAGGTGCCGTGCCGGTCGCCCAACACCTGTATTTCGATATGGCGGGGCTGGGTCACGAATTTCTCGATGAAAATCCGGTCGTCGCCAAAACTGGCGGCGGCTTCGTTCTTCGAGGATTGGAAGCCTTCGCGCGCCTCGGCATCATTCCAGGCGATCCGCATCCCCTTGCCGCCACCGCCGGCACTGGCCTTGATCATCACCGGATAGCCGATCTGGCTGGCGATCCGCGCCGCTTCATCGGCATCGGCGATCAGGTCCATATGCCCGGGCACGATGGAAACCCCGGCCGCCATCGCCAGCTTTTTCGAGGTGATCTTGTCGCCCATCGCCTCAATCGCGCTGGCCGGTGGGCCAATGAAGGCGACGCCTGTCGCCTCCAGCGTCCGGGCAAAAACCTTGTTTTCCGACAGAAAGCCATAGCCCGGATGCACCGCCTCTGCCCCGGTGGCGCGAACCGCTGCCATGATCTTGTCGATCACGATGTAGGATCGGGCCGCCGGGGCGGGGCCGATATGCACCGCCTCATCCGCCATCGCCACATGCAGCGCCCCCCGGTCGGCATCGGAATAGACCGCAACCGTCGCAATCCCCATCCGCCGCGCGGTCTTGATGACCCGGCAGGCTATTTCGCCGCGGTTGGCGATCAGGATTTTCTTGAACATTCAGTCCCCCGGATTGCGATGGCGACAGCGATGGCAGAAACGCAAACAGCCACCGGGGCGGTTGCCCCGGTGGCTGTTTGATGTGGGAGCACTTTCCGGGTCAGACGATCAGCGGCACAGGCCCTGATCGGCGGCAACCGCGCCGCCAACACCGCCAACAATGGCGCTTTGCGCAATGTTGTTATCGGTAACCGCACCAATCGCGGCACCTGCAAGGGCACCGAGCCCCGCGCAGTTGGAATTGACCGGGCCATTGCATCCGGCCAACAGGCCAAGAGTTGCCAGAGCGAACAGGGATTTGTACATGTGAAACTGCCTCTTTCAGGGTTTGTTGTTGTAAGGACCATATCCCCCCGCAACGCACGAGGGTCAAAGGGATTCTCGCTTTTCCGGGCCAAACCGGCAAAAGCCCGCGCATTCGCCCGGCCAAAAAACGGCCTGACCCGCAGGGGGCCAGGCCGAAGGATAGGGGAAGGGTAACGGTCTTGACAATCCGGGGCCGGCCCGGGCTCTGGCCCGGCGGCCCACGCTGCCACAATGCCCCTGCCCGTCCCTTGCGGAAAGCGAAGTTTCGGGCCGGCGCAGGGGTAAGCGGTAGTTTGCCATTTCGCGGCAGGGTTGCGCGAAAACATGCCTAGTCCTCGCCCTCATCCGGGTCGAAATCCGCTTCATCAAAGCTGGCGGCAGCGGCGAACACCTCGGGAAAGCTGGCTTCGGCCCGTTTGGCATCGATTCTGAGCAGCGCCTCATAGCTGGCGGGATCGAACGGATCCCCCACCGCCACCACTTCACGCCCCAAAAGCCATGACAGCCGCCCGGCATCCAGGTTGCCACGTTCAAAGGGCTGGTCGCCGAAATGGCGCCACAGCGCAGCCAGAAACCCGGCATCGGCACGCCTGTCGGCCGGTCTGCGGTCAGCATAGCGCTGGCGCACCACCAAAGCCGTTGCCCCGGCCTTGCGGTTCTCGCGGCGGATCACGAACTGGAAATCGGTTCCGGGCAGCCGCCCCGGAAAGCCACGGTGTTTCAACATGAGTGAAACCTCTCGCGGCGACGGGCTGGATCGGGGGCAGGTTTCGCCCGCCCCCTACCCAGATCAGTATTTGCTGAGAACCGGCTCGGCCACCACCGGGGTTTCAATGAAAGTAACCTCTTCGGCCTTCTTTGCACATGCGGCGACGAACGCCACCAGACAAAGGGCCACTGCGATCTTGCTGCTTCTCGACATCCTCGACTCCTGCTTTGATTGGAAGGCACCGGGCCGCATTGCACAGCCCCCGCCTTCAGTCCTGAGATACTGGCCACCTGGGTGCAACCAACCTGAACTTTAGCCGATAACGTTTCGAAAATACACGCAATCCTGCCCAAACGGTTGGATTGTGGCCCGGTTGCATCAAAACCCCGCTTACATGAAGGACCAACCGCAACATATCGTGGTTGCATCAAAATCCCTCCAAGATGCAGTCTCCGCCGGTCAGGCGATAGGCTTCGAAATACTGGGTCACGTCGGGGTTCACCTCACCAAAAGGGATCGCTTGCGAAGCCAGCGAAATCACCGCCTGATCCGCCACTTTCCCGGCTTTGGCAATGGCAGGCAGCGCAATGGTTTGGCACAGGGCCAGCAGATCATCGCCCACAACAGCAAAATCCAGATCAGCCCCGCTGATCCCCGGGACCAGAAACCGGAACCGCACCCACAGTTCAACCGGTGCCGTTTGCGGCTCCCAGATGGTTTCGATCAGCGTGGCGAACTGGCCCGACGGCAGGGCGATCGCCGCATCCTGCGGCAGGGCGATCGCCGCATCCTGCGCCAGGCCAGCGCCGCACGACAGGCCGACGGCGATCAGGCTAAAGCGGAATATTGTCATGCTTCTTCCAAGGATTGCTCAGCTTTTTCCCGCGCAGCGAGGCAAAAGCCCGAGTGATTCGCCGCCTTGTGGAATGCGGCATGATGACCTCGTCGATAAAGCCCTTTTCAGCGGCGACAAAGGGGTTGGCAAACCGCGCCTCATAGTCCCGCGTCCGTTCCTCGATCCGCGCAACATCGCCCAATTCGCTGCGATACAGAATTTCCACCGCCCCCTTGGCCCCCATCACGGCAATTTCCGCCGTGGGCCAGGCATAGTTGAAATCGCCGCGCAGGTGTTTTGACGCCATCACATCATAGGCGCCGCCATAGGCCTTGCGGGTGATCACGGTGACCTTGGGCACCGTCGCCTCGCCATAGGCGAACAGCAGTTTCGCGCCATGCTTGATAACGCCGCCATGCTCCTGCGCGGTGCCGGGCATGAAGCCGGGCACATCAACCAGTGTCAGGATCGGGATCTCGAAGGCATCGCAAAACCGCACGAACCGCGCCGCCTTGCGGCTGGAGTCGATATCCAGGCAGCCCGCCAGAACGGTCGGCTGGTTGGCCACCACGCCGACGCTCGATCCTTCCAGCCGGATGAAACCGGTGATGATATTCTTGGCAAATTCCTCCTGTAGCTCAAAGAAGTCGGCCTCATCCGCCAGTTTCAGGATCAGTTCCTTCATGTCGTAGGGCTGGTTGGGGTTTTGCGGGACCAGCGTATCAAGGCTGGGTTCCAGTCGCGCCGGGTCATCGAAGAACGGGCGGACCGGCGGCTTTTCGCGGTTGTTCAACGGCAGAAAGTCGATGAGCCGCCGCACCTCCATCAGGGCCTCGGCATCATCCTGAAACGCGCCGTCGGCCACCGAGGACCGGGTGGTATGGGTCCGCGCCCCGCCAAGCTCTTCGGCGCTGACCACCTCATTGGTCACGGTTTTCACCACATCTGGGCCGGTGACGAACATGTAGGAACTGTCTTTGACCATGAAAATGAAATCGGTCATCGCCGGGCTGTAGACCGCGCCACCGGCGCAGGGCCCCATGATCAGGCTGATCTGCGGCACCACACCTGACGCCAGAATATTGCGCTGAAACACATCGGCATAGCCCGCCAATGAGGCGACGCCTTCTTGTATCCGCGCCCCGCCGCTGTCGTTGATGCCGATGACAGGGGCACCGTTCTGCATTGCCATATCCATGATCTTGCAGATTTTTCGTGCGTGGGTTTCCGATAGCGACCCGCCGAACACGGTGAAATCCTGGCTGAAAAGATAGACCATCCGGCCATTCACCGTGCCCCAGCCGGTCACCACCCCGTCGCCTGCCGGTTTGGTCGCCTCCATCCCGAAATCGGTGCAGCGATGGGTCACGAACATGTCGAATTCTTCGAACGAGCCTTCGTCCAGCAACAATTCCACCCGTTCGCGCGCTGTAAGCTTGCCCTTGGCATGCTGTGCGGCGACCCGCGCGGGCCCGCCACCGCCACGCGCATCGGCACGGCGCTGCTCCAGTTGCAGCAGAATGTCTTTCATGTCCCCTCCAACGGCGGCAGCGGCGGCCGCGAATTTTCGCCAGCCTAATGAAGTTTGCGCCCGGGGGGAAAGCGCTTTTGTCGGTTTGGCGGGAAATCAGTCAAGGTGCTACCGGCCTTGCGTCACCGCATGCCCTGCCCCCTGCCCGACCGAAGTTCCATGCGCGGATGACAGAGTTGAAGTGAGCATCGTGCCCCGGACGCCATGGCTGCCCTGACCATCCGGCGGCAGGATCAGGCCTCCAAGGTCGCCTTCAGTCGATCAAGAAACGCGCCAACACCCGTGGTAAAGGCCCGTTCCACCCGCTCTGCCCCAAGGATCTTCATCCACGAATTCGGCTCGTAGCGGGCCTCACAGGCGATCAGCGTGGCGCGCGGGCGGGGGGTCAGGTGCAGCGTCACCTGCGCGGCAAGCCGCCCCGACACCGGGCTGGAGCCGGTGATATCCATCACATAGGCCTCGCCTTCGCGGGCCTCGGCAAAGGTGATGCGGCCGCGAAAGGTCACGCCAAACAGGCCGATCTTGCGGGAAACCGCGAAATCGTAGCCAGCGGGCAAAGACCCGGTGAAGCTGTCATGCGGCGGCAGGCAGGCCTGCATCGCCGTGGCGCTGCCAAAGTGCCGGTGAATATCGGCAGGCGTTGCAAGGATACGGCGTTGGCCGGTGGTATTCATGTGGGTCACTGGGTTGCTGGCGATTTTGACAAGGATAAAAGGCATGGCGCTGCCGGTAAAGGGGTTTCCGGGCAATCGGCCGGTTTCAAAACCCGATCCTGCGGGCCCTCAGGATCACCAGCAGGATCGACACCACTGCGCCAACCGATGTCAGTTCCATGATGACCAGCAGTGGCATCGCCCCGGAACCCGGCACCAGCACCGCACCGGCCAGCGCCGACAGGGCTGCGCCGCCGCCGATCATCATGGCCCCGCCCAGCCCCGAAGCAGTCCCCGCCAGATGCGGCCTGACCGACAGCATCCCCGCCGTGGCATTTGGCAGTACAAGGCCATTGCCAAGGCCGATCGAGGAAAACAAGCTGAAGAACAGGACCGGACCGGCAAACCCTGCCAGATCAATCAGGATCAGCACCGTGATCCCCGCCAGATTGACTAGGGTTCCCGCCAGCACCATCGGGTTGACCCCGACCCGCGCCGAAAACCGGCCCGACAGAAAGTTGCCCAGCGCATAGCCAACCGCCGGCGCACCGAAACAGATGCCAAGCACCCCCGGCGACAGGTGAAACAGGTCGGTGCCCAGAAACGGCGCCCCGCCAAGATAGGCAAAGAACGCCCCCGAGGCAAAGGCCGAAGCGCCGCAATAGCCCCAGAAGCGCGGTGAGGCGAGCAGTTCACCGGTGCCGCCGAGATTGGCTGGCCCGCCAGCCCCTGCAACACTTCCCGGTTGCGCCGCCGCCCGCAGCCGCGGGTGGGTTTCGCCCATGTCGGCCCAGGTCAGCGCCAGTATCGCCAGCCCCGCCCCCAGCATCAGCACAAAGCTGGCCTGCCAGCCGAACCGTTCATCCAGCAATCCGCCGACCATCGGCCCCAGCATCGGCACCACCGCCGTGCCCATGGTGATATAGCCCAGAAGCGACGCCGCTTCATCCTGCGCCACCATGTCGCGCACCACCGCGCGGCTCAGCACCATCGCCGCCGCAACCGTCGCCTGCGCCATGCGGCAGATCAGGAACAGCGCCGCTGTTGGGGCCACCAGCGTGCCCAGAGTGGCCACGAGAAACAGCACCAGCGACCAGATCATCACCGGGCGGCGGCCAAACCGGTCTGACAGCGGGCCGATCACGATCTGCAGCACCGCGTTCAGGCCAAGATACAGCGACACCGACAACTGCATGACCCAGTAATCGGTTTGAAACCATGTTGTCATGTTGGGAAGTGACGGCAAAAACACATTCATCGTCAGCGCCGAAAGGCCGGTCAGCAGCACCAGGGTCAGGATATGCGGCGGGGTGGTACGATCAAGGAACCGGGCGGGGCGGCGGGTCGAAGCGGATTGTGGCATCGAATGGCCTCCCTGGCCGGTCAAACTGGCAACGGTTCGGCCTGACCACGCGACTTGCCCGCGAGGCTCCGGTTCCGACCACAAAACCGTTTCGGGAATGGGCCCCGGCGATACGCCGGACCGAGGGCCAGATAGTCAGGTTTTGGTGCCGGTGCCAAGCGGCTTTCCTGCTCAGACCGCTGCCTTTCGCCACCCTGCGGCTTCAGCATCGCGTTCGCTGCAAAACCACCGGTCCCCCGATGCCGGGTCGATCTTCGTTGCCCGGTAGAAGCGCTGGCCAGGCAGGTGGAATATCCGCCCGCCAGCGCTGACATTCCCCTTGATGGTGCAACGCCCATCCCCCCCTGCAGCCGCAGCCCGATAAGCCGCCGGTGTCTGGTGTCGGCCTTGCCACAGCCCGATACCTGCCCGCTTTGCCGCGCGTTCAATCGGGCGATAGCCCGCAGCATCTGCACCAAAGGCAAGGGCCAGCCCCTTCGCCACCATCGCCGCACCCAGATCGCGGCCGCCGGCACGGCAGATGGCGATCCGCCGGCCATAGGGGTCGGTCCCGGTTGCTGCACAGCTCAGTCCACCCGCATTGGCCAGGGTCACAAGCGCCGTTTTTGCCGATGCCCCGCATTGCCAGCGCCGCCCATCAGATCGCGCGCAGGTCTGGCGCAGTTCGGGAGCGTCGATCCCGGAAAGCCGGATCCGCTGGTTGCCGATGATCAGACTGTCGCCGTCGATCACACGCGGCACGTCGGTGGCACCACCACCCAAAGCGCCCGCCTGCATCGACAGGGCGGTGCAACAGACCAACAAGGCGGTGATCCAGTGGCGCATCGGCCAAGACTACCGCACCACCCCGGCCGGGCAACGCATTCCTTGCCAGATGGTTAACTGCCCCGATGCCTGACCCCGGCAAGGTCAGCGATCCGGACATGCCGGTCATCGACCGGGCATGCAGTCACACGACGATCTTCCGGCATGAGTTTTCGTTGGCCGAAACGAGGTCTGATTTTGCTGCGGTGCCTCGGCAGAGTTTCACCTGGGCCTATTCCCGTCCGCAAGACCTTTCTGAGCCACTGGAGATCATTGAAAAGGTATTCGATCCCGAGACACAGAAGGCCACAGTGGCCAATTTTTCGGTGATATGCACGCCCGAAAGGGGCCTTCCTGTTGGCTGAGGCGGCATCCGCCGCCCGACCGATTTCTTGGCAGAAATCGAGCCGAAGCCTGCACAGGCTTCGTTCCGGAGTTTGTGCAAACTCCGCTCGGACCGACCGCGGTTTCCGTCGCCACGCGTCACAGCTAGCGCTGCGCCTCGCGCCAGTTCGGGTTGATCCAGGGCTCTGCGTTGCTGGCAGGCAGCGGCGGACGGCCCAACAGATGATCCGCCGCCTTTTCCCCCACCATGATCGAGGGTGCATTCAGATTGCCGTTGGTGACCCGCGGAAAGATCGAGCTGTCGGCCACCCGCAGGCCGTCGACCCCGATCACCCGGCACTCCGGATCCACCACGGCCAGCAAATCATCGCGCCGCCCGATCCGCGCGGTGCCACAGGGATGATAGGCGCTTTCGGCATGGTCGCGGATGAACTGATCCAGCGCCTCGTCGCTTTGCAAGGCGCTTCCCGGCTGCACTTCGTCCTTGACATGGGGCTTGAAGGCCGGCTGGGCAAAGATTTCCCGCGTCAGCCGGATGCAGCGGCGGAACTCGTCCCAGTCATCGGGATGGCTCATGTAGTTGAACCTGATCATCGGGGCTGCCGCCGGATCGGCCGACCGCAGGGTGACGGTGCCGCGCGACTTCGACCGCATCGGGCCGACATGGGCCTGAAACCCGTGGCCTGCGGCAGCGGCGCGGCCATCATAGCGCACCGCGATCGGCAGGAAATGATACTGGATATCGGGATAATCCACCCCGGCGCGCGACCGGATGAAGGCGCAGCTTTCAAACTGGTTCGAGGCCCCGAGCCCGCGCCCGGTAAACAGCCACTGCGCCCCGATAAGCGCCTTGCCCCACAGGTTCCAGTATCTGAACAGCGTGATCGGCTGGATGCTGGAATATTGCAGGTAAAGCTCCAGATGGTCCTGCAGATTGGCCCCAACCCCGGGGCGGTGTGCCGCAACCCCGATGCCATGCGCTGCCAGTTGTGCGCCGTCACCGATCCCCGACAGCATCAGCAGTTTGGGCGTGTTGATCGAGGATGCCGCCAGAACCACCTCGCGCCGGGCGGCGATCACCTCGCGCACCCCGCTCCGGTCCACCTCGACCCCGGTGGCACGCCCGCCCTCGATCACCACCCGCACCGCCAGCGCCCGCACCAGGGCAACTCGACCGGACTTTTGCGCCGGGCGCAGATAGGCGTTGGCGGCAGACCAGCGCCGCCCCCGGTAAATCGTGGCTTCCATCGGGCCGAAACCCTCTTGCTGATGGCCGTTATAATCCGCCGTCACCGGATAGCCCGCTTCGCGCCCGGCATCGACAAAGGCGGCAAACAGCGGATTGGTGCGCGGCCCACGGGTGATGTGAAGCGGCCCGTCGCCGCCGCGCCACGGGTTGGCGCGGCGCACCGCCTTGACCGCTTCTGCCCCCCCGCCATGCCAATGCTCCATCCGGCGGAAATAGGGCAGCACATCGGCATAGGCCCAGCCTGTGGCACCGCTGTCCGCCCAATGGTCGAAATCGCGGGCATGGCCGCGCACATAGACCATGCCGTTGATCGAGGATGACCCGCCCACCACCTTGCCGCGCGGCGTCGCCAGCACCCGGCCACCCAGATGCGGCTCGGGCTCGGTGTGAAAGCCCCAGTCATACAGGCTCATGTTCATCGGATAGCTGAGTGCGGCGGGCATCTGGATGAACGGGCCGGCATCCGAGCCGCCATGCTCGATCACGATGACCGAAGACCCGGCCTCTGCCAGCCGGTACGCCATGGCGCATCCGGCAGACCCGGCCCCAACGATCACAAAATCCGCTTCCATCTTGCCTTGCTTCTTCCCCCTTGGGTGAGTCGTGGCCGGGTCAAGGGCGCGGCACTGCCGCGTGGCCGCAGGCCATTCACCCTTGAGGCGGACGCGACTCGCCCTGTCACACTCGAACCGGCGCTTGAGGGGCACTTCGCCCCCTCAAGCGCCTCCCCAGCAGCCTTCTTCCTTCTTCCCCTGCTTAATTTCTCCCTTGGGTGAGTCGCGACCGGGTCAAGGGCGCGGCACCGCCGCGTGGCCGCAGGCCATTCACCCTTGAGGCGGGCGCGACCGCCCTATCACACTCGTCATGGCACTGATGGGCAGACCTGCCCTTCAGTGCCTCCCCAGCAATCTTCCTTCACTTGCGCCGCGCAGCGGCACTTCCCTCGCTTCTGCGCCGCGCAGCGGCACTTCCCTCGCTTCTGCGCCGCGCAGCGGCACTTCCCTCGCTTCTGCGCCGCGCAGCGGCACTTCCCTCGCTTCTGCGCCGCGCAGCGGCGCCGGGCCCAACGGGATCGGCCGCGTCAGCGGCGAAGACGGGCGGGAGAGCCCCGGCCCGGGCATCCCGCTAGTAGGGGGCCTCGACCGGCCCCAACGCCACATAAACCGACTTCACCTGAGTATAATGCGCCACCGCCGCTTTCGAATTCTCCCGTCCCACCCCCGACAGCTTCACCCCGCCAAACGGGGCCTCTACCGGCGTCAGGTTGTAGGCGTTGATCCAGGTGGTCCCGGCCTGCAGCGCCGCTACCACCCGGTGCGCCCGCGCCATGTCGCGGGTGAATACCCCGGCCGACAGGCCGAACGGCGTGTCATTGGCACGGGCGATCACCTCGGCCTCGTCGTCAAAGGCCAGCACCGCCATCACCGGGCCGAATATCTCCTCCCGCGCGATCATCATGGCATCGGTGACATCGGCAAACACCGTCGGCTCCACGAACCAGCCGCCGTTGAGCGGTGCCCGCCTGCCACCGGTCACCAACCGTGCCCCCTCGGAACGGCCGGCCGCGATATAGGCCAGCACCTTGTCCATCTGCGCCTGCGACACCAGCGGCCCCATCTGGGTCGCTTCATCCAGAGGGTCGCCCAGCCGGATCGCCGCAGTCCGCAGCGTCAGCCGCTCCAGAAATTCCGGCAACAGCCGCCGCTGCACGAAAACCCGGGTGCCGTTGGAACAGACCTGACCCGAGGAATAGAAATTCCCCATCATCGCCCCGCCCACCGCCTGATCGACATCGGCATCGTCAAAGATCACCAGGGGCGACTTGCCGCCCAGTTCCATCGTCACGGCCCGGATCCCGCTGGCCGCCATGGCATAGACCTTTTGCCCGGTGGCGACCGACCCGGTCAGGCTGACCTTGGCCACCCGCGGGTCACTCACCAGCGCCGCCCCCACATCGCCGCGCCCCTGCACCACGTTGAACAGGCCCGGCGGCAACCCGGCCTCGACATAGATCTCCGCCAGTTTCAGCGCACACAGCGGCGTCAGGTCGGAGGGTTTGAAGATCATCGCATTGCCGAACGCCAGCGCCGGGGCACTTTTCCAGCAGGCGATCTGGGTCGGGTAGTTCCACGCGCCGATGCCGACGCACAGACCCAGCGGCTCGCGGATGGTGTAAACCATGTCGCGGCCCAGCGGGATGGTTTCGCCGGTGACGGTCGGGGCCAGACCGGCGAAATATTCCAGACAATCGGCACCGGAGGTGGCATCGGCCACCAGGGTTTCCTGCAGCGGTTTGCCGGTATCCAGCGTTTCCAGCACCGACAGTTCGCGGTTGCGCTCGCGGATCAGCGCGGCGGCGCGCGCCAGCACCCGTGCCCGCTCGACCGGTTTGCGCGCCGCCCAGTCGGCCTGTGCTTTGGCTCCGGTGGCGAGGGCGGCTTCGATCACCGCAGGTGTTGCGCCATGAACCCGGGCGATGACCTCGCCGGTGGCGGGATAGATCACCTCGATCACCTCGCCGGCCACATCTTCCAGATAGGTGCCGCCGATGAAATGGCTGGCAACCGGTTGCGCCTTCATGACCCGGTCCCCCGTTCTGCCCTCAGATAGGCCAGCACCGTCGCGGCGGCAGCGCGGCCGTCAGGCTGCAGGTCCGACAGCGCTTCACGGATATAGAGCCCATCGATCATCGCCCCGATCCCACGCGCAATCCCGGCCGCACGCGGCTCGCCAAGGGCACGCAATTCATGGATCAGGTTGGAGTACAGTCGGCGCTGATAGACCCGCAACAATCGCCTTGCCGCAGGAAGGGTCTGCGCCAGCACATAGAAATTCAGCCAGGCCGCCACCACTTCATGGCGGAAATTGCTGGTCGAGAAACTGGCGCGGATCACCCCTGCCAACCGGCTTTGCGGCCCGTCGGCGGCGGCCAGGGCCCCGCGCACCTCTGCCCCGTAAAGCGTCAGGATATGACGCATCGCCGCCAGAAACATCCGTTCCTTGGAGCCGAAATAGTGGTGCGCCAGCGCGCTGGACATGCCGGCCCGCCGCGCAATCTGCGCCACCGTCACGTCGAGCGAACCAATTTGCCCTACCTCTGCGATAGTGGCTTCCACCAGCGCCGCTCTGCGAATAGGCTCCATCCCCAGCTTTGGCATGTTGACCTTGCGAAAAAACTCTTGCCAAACTATGGTATCTGCAAGTTTATTGACTCGTCAATCAACAAAAACGGGGAGACGTCATGACAAAGATCCGGACTGCACTTCTGGCCGCCACCGCAACCCTGCTGGCAGCACCCGCCTTTGCCGAGGGCTGCGACATGGTCATATTCTCCGATGTCGGCTGGACCGACATCACCGCCACCACTGCGGTAACCGCGCTGGTGCTGGAAGCCCTGGGCTATGAAACCGAAACCAAGGTCCTGTCGGTACCAGTGACCTACGAAGGCCTGGCATCGGGCGATGTCGATGTGTTTCTGGGCAACTGGATGCCCACGATGGAAAGCAACATCGCGCCATATCTTGAGGCCAAAACCGTGGAATCGCTGCGCGCCAACCTTGAAGGCGCCAAATATACGCTGGCCACCAATGCCAAGGGTGCCGAGCTTGGTATCAAGGATTTCGCCGACATCGCCGCCCATGCCGCCGATCTGGATGGCGAGATCTACGGGATCGAAGCGGGCAATGACGGCAACAAGCTGATCCTCGACATGATCGAAAAAGATGCGTTCGGCATGAAGGACATCGAACTGATCGAAAGTTCGGAACAGGGCATGCTGGCACAGGTCGCCCGCGCCGACAACGCAGGCAAGGCGATCATCTTCCTTGGCTGGGAACCCCACCCGATGAACGCCAATTTCGCGATGACCTATCTGACCGGGGGTGACGATTTCTTTGGCCCCAACCTTGGGGGTGCCACGATCCATACCAACACCCGCGCCGGCTATGCGGGTGAATGCCCCAACACCGGCAAGTTCCTGTCGAACCTGACCTTCTCGCTGGCGATGGAAAACGAGATCATGGGGGCGATCCTGAATGACGGCGCCGACCCGCGCGATGCCGCCAAGGCCTGGCTTGCCTCCCATGCCGATGTGGTCGGCCCTTGGCTGGACGGCGTCACCACCAAGGACGGCGGCGATGCAGCAGCGGCGGTGACTGCCGCCCTGCAATAAGCACATTGACCATGGCGGAGCCGGGGGTTTCACACCCCCCGGCCCGGCTGCGGGCCGGGGGGTCTTCGCTGAAATTCCCCACCGGGGAATTTCGGGGCGCTCATCACCCCGTGGGATATTTTTGCCAACAGGAAACCATCATCAGCGGGGCACCGAAATGGACTGGATGACGGCCTACAAGATCCCGATCGGCAGTTGGGCAGAGATGATTTTCGACTGGATGAAAACCCACCTTGGCGGGCTGTTCGACGCAATTTCCGTGGTGATGGAAGGGATGATCAGCGGCATTCTGTGGCTGCTGCAGACCCCGCATCCCTTGGTGGTGATCGGTGCCTTTGTCGCGCTGACATGGGTATTGCAGCGCAACTGGAAAACCTGCCTCGGGGTGTTTGTCGGGTTTCTGTTCGTGCTGAACCAGGATTACTGGAAAGAAACCACCGAAAGCCTGACGCTGATCCTGTCATCCTGTGTGGTCTGCATGACGGCTGGGGTGCCGATCGGCATCGCCTTGGCGCACCGCCCCCGGCTCTACGCCTTCATGTCGCCGGTGCTGGATCTGATGCAGACCCTGCCGACCTTTGTCTATCTGATCCCGGCCATCGTGTTTTTCGGCCTGGGCATGGTGCCCGGGCTGATTGCCACGGTGATCTTTGTGCTGCCCGCGCCGATCAGGCTGACCCAGCTTGGGGTATCTTCCACCCCCATGGCGCTGCTGGAGGCCGCGACCGCCTTTGGGGCCACGCCAAGCCAGCGGCTGTGGAAGGTCGAGCTGCCATGGGCCTTGCCGCAGATCATGGCGGGGCTGAACCAGACCATCATGCTGTCGCTGTCGATGGTGGTGATTTCGGCGATGGTGGGCGCAGCCGGTCTGGGCATTCCGGTGATACGGGCGCTGCAATCGGTCAATGCCGCCAAGGGATTCGAGTCAGGCTTTGTCATCGTGGTCGTTGCCATCGTGCTGGACCGGATGCTGCGCCGGGTGGTGAAATGATGCAGAACGCCGTAGAGTTTGATGCCGTCAACATCGTGTTTGGCGACAACCCCGGGGTGGCGCTGCCTTTGATGGATCACGGGCAAAGCCGCGCCGAAATCCAGCAGGCCACGTCACAGGTGCTGGGGGTGCATGACTGCACCCTGACGGTCGGGAATGGCGAGATACTGGTGCTGATGGGTCTGTCAGGCTCGGGCAAATCCACCCTGTTGCGCGCCGTCAACGGGTTGAACCCGGTATGCCGTGGCGAGGTGCGGGTGCTGGATGGCGACAAGATGACTTCTGTCACCCATGCCGATCCGGCCACGTTGCGGCGGCTGCGCCTGTCAACCATCGCCATGGTGTTCCAGCAATTCGGCCTGCTGCCCTGGCGCTCGGTGCGCGAAAACGTCGGGCTGGGGCTGGAGCTGGCCGGGATCGACGATATCGCCCGCAAGGCGCGGGTCGAGGCGCAGCTGGCGCTGGTCGGCCTGTCGCAATGGGCGGATCGCAAGGTGGGCGAGCTTTCCGGCGGCATGCAGCAGCGCGTCGGCCTTGCCCGCGCCTTTGTCACCGATGCGCCGATCCTGCTGATGGACGAGCCGTTTTCCGCGCTGGACCCGCTGATCCGCGCCCGGCTGCAGGATGAACTGCTGGATCTGCAGGACAAGCTGAAACGCACCATCGTCTTTGTCAGCCATGATCTGGATGAGGCGTTCAAACTCGGCGACCGGATTGCCCTGATGGAAGGCGGGCGCATCGTGCAATGCGGCACGGCACGCGAGATCTTTTCCAACCCGGTGTCGGATTATGTGGCGGATTTCGTCAATCACATGAACCCGCTGGCGGTGTTGACAGCGCGCGATGCGCTGATCACCGAACCGTCTGACATTCCGATCAGCGGCACCACCACCGCCGACACCCCGATCCGCGATGTGATGGGTCAGCTCAAGGGCCCGACCCGGGCGCTGGCGGTAACCGACAATGGCCAGACCATCGGCCAGATCACCCGCGAGGCGGTGCTGACCCGGCTGCTGAATCCGCGCGGGTGACCAACATCCCGCCTTTACCCCGCTGCCGGTAGCCGGGGTGACAGCGGCAGCGGCAGTCGCACCCGATCCTGGCTCAGTCGCAGCAGGGCCGCCTGCACCGCAGGCAGATCGGTGCAGAAGCGGGGGGGTCAGCCCCACACCAAACCGGCGGCGATGCTCCGCATCACCTGACCCACCCCCAGATCCAGCACCCGCCAGGCAGCAGGCCGGCCAAAGACCGGCGCCAACAGCCGGGCACCATAGCCAAGGGCAAAAAAGAACACGAAACTGGCTGTGCCGGCACCGAGGCCGAACCGGAACCGCTGTCCGGGATAGTGCGCCGCCACCGATCCCAGCAGCACCACGCTATCCTGATAGACATGCGGGTTCAGCCAGGTCAGCGCCAGACAGATCGCCAGCACCGGCCCCAGCCTCTGCGCGCCCTGACCGCCCTGCTGCAGGGCAGCGTCCCCCTGCCAGGCCTTGCGAAAGCTGCGCGCCCCTTGGGTCAGCAGAAAGGCCACACCGCCCCAGCGCATCACCGGGGCGATCCACGGCGCAGCCTGTGTCAGACGTCCGAACCCGCCGACCCCGGCCGCGATCAGCAGCGCATCCGACAACGCACAGGTCAGGCACACCGCCAGCACGTGGCTGCGCAATAGCCCCTGCCGCAACACAAAGGCATTCTGCGCTCCGATGGCCAGGATCAGGCAAAGGCCAAGCGAAAAGCCGGAAAGCAGGGCCTCGACCATCGGATTTCAGTCCCTTGCGGTTGCCAGCCCCCCGGGTTGAACGCCCGGGGCCGCAGCCGCAGGTGCCGCAGCCGCCGAAGCCCCGCAAGGGCTTTTCATTCCCTGCCAAAGGCATAAACTGACAGGCATATGCAGGAGGGAAAGCAATGCCGGTATTCTATGCGACCACGCCATGGGACATCACGCAGCTGGATTTCAATCAGGGTTTTCGCACCACCCACAGCAGCGCCAGCACTGCGGCAAGCCCTTTTACCCCGTTCACCAGCCCGTTTCCGATTGACGGGGTCAACTATACCGTCGCCTCTCACACGGTTCAGGTCGAAACCGAACTGACAGTCAACTATGGCACCAACACCGATTATTTGGATGGCTCGGGGTTCACCTTTGACGGCGCGGGCAACATCATCGGCGGCACAGTGCAGGGCATCGCGCAGGACGTGAACGGCACCTTTACCTATGCCCTCGCAGGTTGCTCGGTGTCCGCACTCGATTTCTGGGCAGCGACCCAGACCGTCGGCAACGCCGATGACATCGCCATGTTCAACCTGATGCTGGCGGGCAACGATTTCATCCTGCTGGCGAATTTCAATGACCGGTTCGACAGTGGCGCAGGGCGCGACCTGATCTATGCCCGCAGCGGGCTCGACCGGATCAACGCGGGCGCCGATGACGACATTGTTCTGGCCGGCACCGGCAACGACCGCGTGAACGGCGGTACCGGCAACGACATCCTGTATGGGGATGTCGGAACCGATCAGCTGAACGGCGGCGATGGCCGCGACATCCTGTCGGGCGACAGGGGAAACGACCAGCTTTCGGGCGGCAACGGCGTTGATTTCTTTGCATTTTCGCGCCGTGGCGGCGATGATGTCATTACCGATTTCGTCGCGGCGGATGACCAGATCATCATTCGCAACGGTGCTGTCTCAATGGCTGACGTGACGATCCAGAAAGTCGGCTCCGACACCGTGATCGCCTTTGCCGATGTAACAATCACCTTGCAGAACGTCGCCCGCAGCAGCGTTTCAGCGGCCGACATCATCTTCAACGGCAACAGCATCTTCGACGCCGCGGCGGCGCATTTCTTCGCTGGCTGGGACTACTTCGCCTGATTCCCCGCCATTCGGGCCAATTTGGTTACCCGGCCGCGCCCTATCCCGCGAGTCATGGGCATTTGTTGCCGTTGCGTGAACCGCCCCGGTAAATATTTGCATCTGGCCCCGGTAAGGACTATTCAAGGAGCCTTAACGGTTAGGATGGAATCATGGCTTTTTTTGTTTCAGTGGATGCTTGGAATACCGCGAATTTTGACTTGAATGAGCCCTATCTCAACGCACCGACCACCACCACCACCGGCGGTGGTCCGCTGTCCCCGCTTGGCGCGCCGGTGATCATCGATGGGGCAAGCTATTCCTTTACGGTGCCAACGGTAAACACCCAGACCGAAGTGGATGTGAACTGGTTGGCGAATACCACTGTCATCCTGGGGACTGCGCTCACGTTCGACGGTTCTGGCAACATCTCGGGCGGCACGGTGCAAAGCTACGGCCTGTCGGTGGGGGGCAGTCTGGGCTACAATATCTCGGGCTTTTCGCTGAGCGGCGCGCAACTTGCCACCGCCTCGGCCAGCGCCGGGCTCAATGACGATGTCAGAGTTTTCAATAAGATGCTCTCTGGGAGTGACCTGATCTTCCTGTCGGTTCTGGACGATTCGATCATCTCCGGCGGCGGCGTCGATCTGGTGTTTGCCGGTACCGGACTTGACCGTGTCACAGGCGGCGGCGGTGCCGACGTGCTTTTGGGTCAAGACGGCAATGACACTCTGGCGGGGGGTGTCGGCAATGACGTCCTGTTCGGCGGCGATGATCTGGACAAACTGGCCGGCGGCAACGGCAATGACATCCTGATCGGCGGTCTGGGCAGGGACACGCTGAACGGCGGCGCGGGTAAGGACAACTTTGTGTTCGAGGACAATGGCGGCAACGATGTCATCATCGACTTTCTTGCCGTCGATGACCGGATCATCATCCGCGACGGTGCCACCACCTTTGCCCAGCTGGTCATCAATCAAGCCACCGTCAACAACACCACAGTCTCATGGGGCAGCACCACCATCGTGCTGCAGAATGTGAACATGGCCAGCCTGACCTCGGCCGATTTCCGGTTTGGCGGCGACTCGTTCATCGACAATGCCGTAGCCAATAACCTGACCGGCTTCAGCTACTTCGTCTGACCTGATATTCCTGCCCCGCTCGTTTCACGGCGGGGCAGTTGCCGCTGATCGGTCGGCGGGAATGCATTTATCCCGAACGGGACCCACCTAGGCACTTTTCAATGTGAGCGCGGGCGCATGGACACCTGGAATCGTCGATTTCAGTACCCCCGGCGTCAACCGCCAGTCCTGGGGATGAAATCGTCTTACCGACGGGTGCTCGGCACATTCATCCATCCTCTGACCGGGACAAGCTATTCCCTGACGCCGCCGGGGCTAGTGACGGCGCAGAAACACCAACAGACCGGCAGCGGAATTCAGACCCGCGCCGCAGAGGGATCGGGATGACGGTGGCTGCAACCGGCGATCTGGCGGGGGGGAAACGTCCGGTCAATCGCGCAGTTTGACAGCACTGGCACCCAGCGGTGGTCGATCTCGGGCGTGAACAATGATGCGGCGGCCCAAGCGGTTGCCAGCCAGAGCCCGGCGCTGACCGATGAGTTCGCGCTGATCGAAAACCTGCTTGTCGGGGACGATCTGGCGGGTCTGTCGTCGCAATCCGACCTGTTCTTCGCCGGTCTGGGCGACGATCTGGTGTTTGGCAAGGACGGGCGCGACAGGCCGCATGCCGGTGATGCGCTCATCCCCTTTCGCAATGCGCCGATTGCCATTTCGGATGTGCAGGCCGACAGCCTGACTGCCGACAATTTCAACTACACCGTCACCACCACGAATTCCCTTCTGAATGAATTCGTGTTAGGCTGGCATCTGATGGTCGACGCCGTCTGAGCCCTGGCAACGGCAGCGCCGACCCTTAAAGGTGCTTGCGGTCTGCGGCCGCGTCAAATGGCAGGAGAGTCACATGGCAATCATCTTTGGCGGCGACGTTCCCTGGTCTGACAGCCTGTTCGATCTTCACGCGGCGGCATCGGTTGCCACCAGCGTGACTTTCACCGCGCAAACCATCTTTGACCCCGGCAATTTCAGCTATTTTCTGTATTCCAGCAACCGCGTTCTGGATTTGCGCACGATACCGGTGGATCATGTCCATTCGGTTTCGGGTGCCGGTGCTGTCAACGCCGTCAATGGCAGCGGCCTGATGGTGGACGCACAAAACCACCTGACGGGCGGCACCGTGAAGGTTCTGACGGTGTTTTCCGGCCCCTCGACCGCCTTTGTCGGGTCGCTGATCGGGATCAGTGTCGCGGTATCGGCGCTGAATGCCGCATCGGCCACGGCTGCGCTGGATGACGATGCCGCATTGATCCAGGCGGCGCTGGGCGGCAATGATCTGGTGGGGCTTGGGGCGGGGGCTGACCGTTTTCATTCCGAAAGCGGGCTGGATCTGGTGTTTGGCAACGGTGGCAATGATCGCCTGTGGCTGGGGGGCGGCGATGATGCTGGCCTTGGCGGGCTTGGTGGCGACAAGCTGCTGGGTCAGGCGGGCGATGACCTTCTGGTGGGCAACGAGGGGCGCGACAGGCTTTACGGCGATGCTGGCCGCGATGTGGTGGACGGCGGCAAGGGCGATGATCTGCTGTCTGGTGGCGGCGGTGCAGACCGGTTCATATTTGTGCCCGGCGACGGTTCCGACACCATAACCGATTTCAATGCGCAACAGGATATCATCAATATCGGCGCCGGTCCGAGCCGTTTCGGGCAACTGACCCTGACGCAGGTTGGGGCTGCAACCGAGGTCAGTTTCCGCAATGTGACAATTCTGCTGGAGAATGTTCTGACCACCGACCTTGGCCGCCATGACTTTCAGTTCAATGCCAACACGTCGGTCACCCTGCTCGACCATTTTGGCGATCTGTTCGACACCAAGGGCTGACGCGCCCAACCTGATCCCGCAGGTCAGATCTGTTCCATTATCGCGTCGGGGATGTCGAAATTCCCGGTGACGGTCTGCACGTCGTCATCTTCTTCCAGCGTATCGACCAGCTTCATCAGCTTGGTTGCCAGCTCAAGATCCAGCACGGTCAGGCTTTGCGGCTTCCAGATCAGCTTGGCGGTTTCGGATTCGCCAAGTCTGGCTTCCAGCGCCGCCGAGACCTCGTTCAGGTCGGTATCGGCGCAATAGATCCAATGGCCCTCGTCATCACTTTCCACATCGTTGGCCCCGGCTTCCAGCGCCGCCATCATCACGGTGTCGGCGTCGCCCGCAGCCAGCTTGTAGCTGATTTTGCCCAACCGGTCGAACATGAAGGACACCGAACCGGTTTCACCCAGATTGCCGCCGTTCTTGGCAAAGTAACTGCGGACGTTGGAGGCGGTACGGTTGCGGTTGTCGGTCATGGTTTCAACCACGATGGCGATGCCGTTGGGGCCATAGCCTTCGTAGCGAACCTCGAAATAATCCTCACCGGGGCCAGAGCTTTTCTTGATGGCGCGTTCGATCACGTCCTTGGGCATCGACACCGACTTGGCTTCCTTGACCGCCAGACGCAGGCGCGGGTTCTTGGCAGGATCGGGGTCGCCCATCTTGGCAGCCACGGTGATTTCCTTGGCCAGCTTGGAAAACTGCTTGGCGCGCAGCTTGTCCTGCTTGCCTTTGCGGTGCTGTATGTTCGCCCATTTCGAATGGCCTGCCATGACCCACTCCCAAGTCCCGTGTCGGTGATCGCGTCTCTATAGTCGATGCTGCGGCCGGGCTGCAACCCCGTGAAAGCCGGCGGCGCTGCCCCCATGGCCTTCGGCGATTTCCCCCGCGATATTTGAGAACCGAACATGAAGGAAAGTCAGTTGTCGAGCGCAACCGGCGAGGCGAAGGCACGGGTCTTGCCCGCACCATCGACCAGCGAAATGTCGGCCATCGGTGCGACAAGATTACCGGCCTGCAGGGCGGCGATCATGGCATCAAAGGCCAGCCGCAGCGGGTTTCCCGCCACACTCGGTTGGACAACATAGTGCAAACCGCAGTCCGGCAATTCGCCTGCCCACGGCGCAGCGCCTTGCAATACCGCCCTGCAGGCCGATCCGTCCGACATCTCGACCTTGAGGGCCTGGTGGCTGAGCCGCGCGGCCACCGGAACCGGAGGTGGCAAGGCGCAGGCGGCAAGCACAATCAGCGGGGCAAAGCGAACCGTCTTCATATCAGAAATCATACAGCAACGGCACGGCGATCGTCACGACAATCGCGCTGATGACATTCAGCGGCACGCCAAACCGGATGAAATCGGCGAATTTGTAGCCGCCGGGACCATATACCAGCGTGTTGGTCTGATAGCCGATCGGGGTGGCAAACGATGCCGATGCCCCGATCATCACGGTAATCA
>Ga0105049_10000885_pt1 | contig 34327 bp, 23 predicted proteins | sample MAT06_FD_78087 | JGI IMG/M metagenome (GOLD analysis project Ga0105049, IMG submission 78087) | Freshwater microbial communities from Lake Fryxell liftoff mats and glacier meltwater in Antarctica - MAT-06 | ecosystem: Environmental > Aquatic > Freshwater > Ice > Liftoff microbial mat | place...
CATCCCCGAATTCGAGGCCGGCGACTGGAAGCACGAGGCCGAGCGCCGATCGGGCCGCGAGCTGGCCGCGAACGAAGTCAGCTCGTATTGGATGGGCGAGGCGTTGCGCTCGATGCGCGAGCAGCCGCTGCTGCACGCTCGGATCCTGTGGAACAAGCTGCGGTTGTCGCTCGGGCGCTACGAGGTGCCCGACAACCACATGCTCGACTGGGACGCGCGCTACGTCGCGATCGCGCGCCTGCCGTGGCCCGACTTCGGCGTCACGGGCGCGCTGGGCCTTGCCGGTGTGCTGGCCTGGACCGTGCTCGCGCTCGCGCGCCGTCGCGCGCCGGCCGGATGCACGGGCGGGGCGACGGAGATCGCGATCCTCTTCGCGCTGTACCTCGGCACGATCGTGCTGACCGTGACGAGCGACCGCGCGCGCTTGCCGCTGCTCGTGCTGCTCGCGCCGTTCGCCGCGTTCACGTGCGTGCAAGGCGTCGCGTGGATCCGCGCACGCAGGCGGTTCGAGATCGGCGTGCTCGCGATCGCGCTCTTCGTCGCACTGCTCTTCGCCTACGTGCCCGCGCTGCCCGCGTCCGATCGCGAAGAGGACTACGACGAGCGCGACTTCAACTTGTCGGTGCAGTGGCTCGACCAGCCCGGTCGCGAAGCGGACGGGCGGCGCCTCGTTGAGACCTTGATCGCGAAACACCCGCGAACCGCGCGCGTGAACCTGCTGCTCCTGACCTACGACCACCGTCGCGCGTCGCGGCTACTGGCCGAACCCGAAGGCCCGTCCCGCGAAGCCGGACAAGCCCAGCTGCGCGCTGTGCAAGTGCGCGCGGCGAAGATCGCCGACGACGCGAGCGTGTTCCCGCGCGAGCGGTTCCGCGCCAACGCGCTCACCGCGTGGGCCGCGCTCGAGCTGCGGGACGTCGAAGAAGCCGCGCGACGGTTCGCGCTCGCGCGCGCCTTCGACCCGAAGGATCCTGAGTTGCGGGGCGGTGACGTCCGTGCCGAGCTCGCGGGGATGAACCGCACGTTCCTGGAGGACGTGCGTCCGCAGTACCGCGATCCGTCCGGCATCCGCGCGGACGGGCTCGAAGCGGGCGTGAAGCTGCTCGAGCCGATGCTCGATCGACTGCAGGTGCTCGCGCTGGATCGCGAGCTCGCCCCCGACGTCCGTTCGCTCGCGCGCGGGTTCGCCGGCTGGATCCAGCTGGATCTCGGCCGGCCCGAGATCGCGGTGCGCCACTTCCGTGCGGCGCACCAGCTGGCTCCGACCAACGGGACGCGCAACGCACTGACCGTCGCGCTGACCGCGCTTGCCAAGGGAATGAGCGCGGGCGTCGAGCGCGACGCTGTCGTGCGCGAAGCGCTCGCGCTGATCCGTGAAGGCCCACCGGGTTCTGCCTCCGAACTGGAACGCGAGCTCCACGCGGTCGGCGGCGGCTGAGGCTGCGCGCGGTTCAAGCCCGCGATAGCCACAACGCCTGCACCGGCACCGACTGGATCCGGTCGGCCATCGGCAGCACCGAGTCACCGAGGTGCAGCACGACACCGCGCACGAACTGCTCGCCGAGATCGACAGCGACCGACTTCATCGGTGCGATGCCGCACGTGTCGATGCGGCGTTGCGCCCTGACCTCGACGGCGACGCATTGCCCGCGACGATCCTCGAGCACGAAGTCGATCTCGGCCCCGGCGTGCGTTCGGTAATGGTGGATGCGCGGTTTCGTGCTACTCCACGACGCGACGCGCTCGAGCTCGGCCAGTACGAACGTCTCGAGCAGCTGGCCGCGCGGCTCGGGCAAGGTGGATGAGTGTGGAACCCGACGGCCACCGCTCAGGCGGATGTCGCCTCCGCGAACTGCAGCCGGTGCAGCCGCGCGTAGATCCCGTCTTTCGCGAGCAGCTCGTCGTGCGTGCCCGACTCGCGCAGCTGGCCGCGGTGCATGACGAGGATCCGGTCCGCGCGCCTCACGGTCGACAGTCGGTGCGCGACGACGAGCGCGCTGCGGCCCGCGAGCAGACGATCCGTCGCGTCCTCGATGCGCGACTCGGTGTTCGAGTCGACACTCGCCGTCGCCTCGTCGAGGATCACGATGCGCGGTTTGCCGGCCAGCGCGCGCGCCATCGCGAGCAGCTGGCGTTCGCCGGTCGAGAACGTGGCGCCGCGCTCGGCGACCATCGCCGTCAACCCGCCGGGGAGCCGGTCGACGAGCTCGCTGGCGCGGCTCGCGTCGAGCGCGATCTCGAGTGCGTCCTCGTCGACATCGAGGCGGTCCATGACGAGGTTCTCGCGCACCGTGCCGGCGAAGAGGAAGTCCTCTTGCAGCACGAGGCCGAACACGGATCGTAGGCGCTCGAGGTCGAGCTCGCAGAGATCGATACCGTCGAGCGTGATGCGTCCGCCCGCCGGTTCGTAGAAGCGCAGCAGCAGGTTCACGATCGTGGACTTGCCCGCGCCGGTGGCGCCGACGACGGCGACCGTCTCGCCCGGGCGGATCTCGAAGCTCACGTGCGAGAGGACCTCGGTCGTCCCGTCGTAGGCGAAGGACACGTTCTCGAAGCGCACGTGGCCGCGCACTTCGGCGGCCTCGATCACGCGCGGGCCGCCGACGACCTTCGCGGGCGTGTCGAGCACCTGGAACACGCGCTCGGCCGACGCGAACGCGCTCTGCAGGATGTTGTAGCGCTCGCCGAGTTCCCGGATCGGCGCGACGAGCATCGCGACGTAGAACCAGAACTGCACGAACTCGCCGTACGAGAGTTCGCGGGCGACGATCGAGACGCCGCCGACCCACAGCGTCGCGGCCTGGATGCCGGTGGCGGCGAAGTCGATCGCCGGGAAGAACATCGCGAAGAGGAAGATCGTGCGCAGGTTCGCCGTGAGGTAGTGCGCGAGATGGTCGGCGAACTTCGCCGAAACCTGCTCCTCGCGGCGGAAGACTTGCACGACGCGCACGCCCTGCAGGACTTCCTGCAGGTACCCGTTCAAGCGTGACAGTCGAGCGCGCACGGCGCGGTGTGCATCGCGCGCTCCGCCGCGGAAATAGAGGCTGATTCCGATCAGGACGGGCGTTCCGGCCAGGACCACGGCCGCGAGGTGCCAGTCGAGCCAGAACAGCAAGGCCAGGAGCAGCACGACCTTCAGGAGGTCGAACAGCAGCACGACGATGCCCGACGTGAACATCTCGTTCAGGTTCTCGACGTCGCTCGTCACGCGCGTCACCAGCGAACCCGTGGGACGTCCGTCGAAGAACGAGAGGTCGAGCGACTGGATGTGCCGGAAGAGCTTCGTGCGCAAGTCGGCGATGACGACCTGGCCGGTGTGGTTCAGCTGCGCGATCTCGAAGTAGCGCAGCGCGATGGAGCCGAGGACGAGCGCGAGGTAGGCGCCGATCCACTTCCAGAACGTGCTCATGTGCATCGATGTGTCGGCGTCAGGATCGAGCGCGCGCGCGTTCATCGCCGCTTGCACCGGACCGTCCAGCACGTGACGCCACATCCACGGGCCCAGCACGTCGAGCGCGAACACGCCCGCGAGCACCACGAAACTCCACGCGAAGAGGTGCGCGTGCGGTCGCGCGTACTGCAGGAGCCGCAGCATGAGGTGGTTGTCCCACGACTTCCCGGCGACGAAATCGTCGTGCGGGTCGAGATCTTCCTCCTTCACCTTCTTGGGCTTCTTCACAGCACCGAGAGCTCGTCGCGGGCCTGCTGTCTCTGCCACGTGTCGCGGTACCAGCCCGGCCGGGCCGCGAGATCGGCGTGGCGTCCTTGCGCTTCGACGCGCCCGTCGCGGCCGAGCACGACGACGAGGTCGGCGGCGACGACGGAACTCAATCTGTGCGCCGCGATCACGACCGTGCGTCCGCGTCCGGCGGCGCGCAGGTTCGCGACGAGCTTCGATTCGGTCTCGGTGTCGACGGCCGACAGCGCGTCGTCCAGCACGAGGATGCGCGGCTCGCGTGCGAGCGCGCGCGCGATGCACGTGCGCTGTCGCTGGCCGCCGGACAGCGTGACGCCGCGCTCGCCGATGCGCTGGTCGAAGCCCTTCGGGAACTGCGCGACTTCCTCGGTCATGCAGACTTCCTCGGCGAGCCGCACCAGGCGCGCATCGTCGATCGGCGCCTCGAGACCGAACGAGACGTTGTCGCGCCACGTGTCCGAGAAGAGGAAGCTGTCCTGCGGCACGTAGCCGAGGGCGCTGCGGATCTGCGCCAGCGTCGTCTCGCGCAGATCGGTGCCGTCGATGCGCACCGAACCGGTCGCAGGATCCATCATCCGCGCGAGGAGCAGGAGTGTCGTCGTCTTGCCACTGCCCGTCGGGCCGACGATGCCCAGCACGCTGCCGGCCGGCAGATCGATCGTGAGGCCCGAGATCGCGGGAGTGTCCGTCTTCGGATACGCGTACGAAACGTCGCGCAGGGAGATCGCGCCACGCACCGGCTCGAGCGGCTTCGGCGCCGCCGGCTCGACGAGATCGGACTGGCGCTCGAGCAATTCGTCGATGCGCACGGCGCTGGCCAACGCGCGCGGGTACATCCCCGCGATCCAGCCCACGGCGATGATCGGCCAGAAGACCTTGAACGTGAGGTCGATGAACTGGAACAGGTCGCCCGCGGCCATGCGTCGGTCGATCATGGCCATGCCGCCGACGACGAGGATCACCACGAAGGTGAAGTCGTTCGCCCCGTGCGTCAGAGCGTGCGTGATGCCGCGCGAGCGTCCCAGCAGGATCTGGTTGTCGCGGTTCGTGTGCGACGCCTTTTCGAAGCGCACGACCTGCGATTCCTCGCGCCCGTAGCCCTTGACGACGCGGATGCCGCCGAAGTTCTCCTGCGCGCGGTGCCCGATCTCGGCCAGCGATTCCTGCACCGCCTGGCTCCACTTGTGGATGCGCGGCGTGAAGGCCTTCATGCCGAGGCCCATCAAGACGAGCGGCACGAGCATCGTCGCTGCGAGCGGTGCGTCGATCGAGAAGAGGAGCCCCATGCTGACGGGCACCATCACGAGCGCGCCGAGCGTGTACATCATCCCCGGACCGAGGAACATGCGCACGTTCTCGACGTCGCTCGTGACGCGGCTCACGACGTCGCCTGAACGGCTCGCGGCGTGGAACGACAGCGGCAGCGACACGAGCTTGTCGAAGAGGTCTTGCTTGAGCTCGTTCTCCACCCAGCGCGAAACGACGACGAGCCACCAACGCTGGAGGTAGCGGAAAACGCCGCGCACGAGCGAAAGGCCCATGATGATCGCGACGATGCCGAGCAGGAAGTCGGTGTCGCTCGCGGACTGCAGTCGGTCGAGCGTCTTGCCGATGACGACGGTGATCGCGACGTCGAGCAGCTGCGCCGCCGGGATGCACACGAATCCGGCGACGAGCTGGCGCCGATGCCGCAGGAAGCGCTGGAAAAAGGCCCACAGACGCTTCACGCGCGGCCCCATCGCTTGGGAAGAGTTCACCGGTGACGCGCCGTGTCCAGGCGCCACGTGCAGCTCGGCACCGCGATGTGCGAGGTCATGGCCGCCCAGCTCCTGAAGAGCTCACGGACGACGCGCCGCGGAAGCGCCGCCACCAGGCTCCGAGAACGCGCAGGCTCGACTTCTTCATGTGCTCGGAGTGCCCGTGAAGAGTTCAGGGCGACGCCCTGCGCGAGCGGCGCCACCAGAGTCCGAGAGTGCGTAGGCTCGATGTCTTCACACACTCTCAGCGAGCGGTCGCTCTGGCGCGGATGCGCGCCAGCCCGTCGAGGATCGGCGCCGCCGCCGCGCGCAAACGTTCCGCACCGCCGCCGCGGACAGCGCGCAGCGCAGGGAACGTCTCGGCGCCGTACCCGTCCTCGAGTCCCGAGGTCCACATGACGTTCTTGTGCCATTCGCGCCCGGGCACGCCGGCGGACGAGCTCATGTCGCCGAGCCACGCACGGCCGAGCTCGGGACGCGCGGCCAAGACCTCGGCGGTCGCGCCGAACGCGGTCGCCAGTTCGTTCGCGACCTCCGTCAGCGCCGCATCCGCGCCCGCGCTCGCGGCGAGTCGCGTCGCTTCGCGCTGCATGCGCCGCGCCGCTTCCGCTCCGTCGAACACCGCGCGCCCGCGCGTCGCGAAGTCGACGAGGAGCTCGACGTGCGCGCGCGCCGAGAGCTCGTGACCGCGGTAGCCCGGATCGAGGAAGCGCTCGATCATCCCCACGTCGTCGAAGGCCGTGTGGTACTGCCCGCCGCCGTTTCCGCCGAAGCCGAGTTCGACGTACGGGACGCCGAGATGGTGCACGAACACCGCGAAATCGGAGCCCGATCCGGGCAGCGACAAGTCCGGGGTCGGGTCCTGCTCGAGCCAGCGATCCCACAGGGATCTCGCGTCCGTGTCCGCCAAGCGGCGCAGCACGGTCTCGAGCGCGCTGAGCATGCCCGGCGTACCGCTCGCGCCGCGGAACTTCGGGCCCGACACCGATGCGTCCGAGTTCACGTAGGCCACGCACTTCGAGCGCACGAGTTCGGCGTGAGCCTCGGCCCATTCCGTGCTGCCGATCAGGCCGAATTCCTCGGCGTCCCAGAACGCGAGCTTCAAGGTGCGCGGCGGGGCCCAGCCCGACTTCGCGCGCGCTCCGAGCTCTTGCGCGACCCGCAACAGCACCACGCAGCCCGACGCGTTGTCGTGCGCGCCGCGCACCCACGCGTCGCGGTGCGCGCCGGCCAGCACGAACTCGTCGCTCGTGCCCTTCAGCGTGCCGACCACGTTCCAGATCGTGCGCAGTTCGCGCGGCGCTTCGATCGCGATCAGCGCCTCGCGCGGACCCGGACCGACCGCTTGCTCGAGGCTCTGGCCGTCCGGCCCCGGGAGCGCGCGCTTCGCGAGATCCGCGAGCAGCATGCGCGCTTCCGCGGCGCCGATCGGCGCGCACGGGATCCGCGGCAGCGCGTCGGCGAGTTCGGCGGCCGACAACCGCCGATCGAGCTCGCCCGGTTTCGGCGACGCCCAGCCCGGCGTGGACGGATCGCCCGGTGTGCGGCCCATGGGGGAGATCGAACCGCGCTGCGCGTCGTGCTCGTGCTTCCACGGACCCGCGGGCCACGTCGCGCCGCGCTCCGCGCCGTCGGTGATCGGATCGCTCCACAAGAGCACGGCGGCGCACCCGTATTGCGCCGCCAGATCGACCTTGATGCCGCGGTAACAGCCGCCGTAGCGGCACAGCGCGACCGTCCCGCGCAGCTCGACTCCCGCGGCGCGCAAGCGCTCGAAATCGGCGCGCAAGCCGCGGCCCGCGTCGACGACCGGACCGCGCACGCGTCCGCTCGCCGACCAAGCGTTGTACATGGGCACGTCGCCGGCCGGCACGCGGTCGGGATCGAACGTCTCGATGCGCTCGTGCAGCGGCACCGCGGCGCCGCGCTCGTACACCGCGATCTCCGTGCGCCGCGGGTAGGTGAGCATCACGACGCGCGGCTCGATCTCGGCTTGCCAGCCCGCGGCTTCGAGTCGGCGGGCCACCTGGTGCGCCGCGACCTGCGAAGCCTTGGTTCCGGCGAGGCGCGTGGTCTCGCACAGTTCGAGCATGAGCTCGCGCGACATCCGCTCGTCGGTCCGCGCATCGAGGATGGGATCACCGGCCCACGCCGCGCGCGCGCTGTGAGCCGTCGTCGCCGCGGGCGCGAGCGCCAGGACGATCGAGGTCAGGAAACGAGGTGCGGCGCGCTGGAACACGAACCCCTAGAGTAATGCCCGCCCCCGCGCTTGCGAGTGATTCCGCGCGCGCCACCGATGCCCGCGACTCCCTTCCTCTTCGACGCCGTCGTCTTCGACCTCGACGGCACACTCGTCGCGACCGATCGCTTCTGGGTCGACGCGGCCCGGGTCGGAGCGCGGCGCGCCTTCACCGAGCTCGGACTCGACCGTCCGCTTCCGACCGCGGCCGAGTGGATGTCGCTCGTCGGACTCCCGCTCGCGCAGGGGTTCGCGCGCATCTTTCCCGAGCTCGACGCCCCGTCACGCGCGCGCGTCATGGCGCTGTGCGAGGAAGAGGAGCACAAAGCGCTGCGCGCCGGCGGCGCGGTGCTGTTGCCCGGGGTCGCGGACACGCTCGACGCGCTGCGTTCCCGCGGCGTGCGCATCGGAATCGCCAGCAACTGCGGGCGAGATTACCTGGCCAGCATGATGAGAGACCTCGACCTCGCGCGCTGGGTCGAGATTCCGCGCTGTCTCGACAGCCAAGGCGTGCACACGAAGTCCGACATGGTCGCGGACATCCTCGCGCGCTTCGAGACACGCGCCGCGGTCATGGTCGGCGACCGGCTCGGCGACCGCGACGCGGCCTGGGAAAACGGGCTGCCGCACGTCCACCTGGCGCGCGGCTTCGCGCCCGCGGGCGAGGTGGTCGAGGCCGAGGCCGTGATCGAGTCCATGGTCGAGCTCGTGCCGCGGCTGGAGCGGCGGGGGACCTGGATCGAGGGCGCGCTCGAGTGGCTCGACGTGGACCTCGCCGATCCGCCGCGCACGATCGGGATCACCGGGCCGCCCGGTGGGGGGAAGTCGCTCTTCGCGCGCGACGTCGCGCGCATCCTCGAGTCGCGCGGGCGTTCGGCGGTGGTCGTCGCGCTCGAGGACCACCTGCGAGCCGGCCTCGAGCAGGACCTGGGCTCGACGGCGTTCGTCGCCGCTGCGCGACCGCTCGACCTGCTCACGCAGGGCTACGACCTCGCGGCGCTCGAAGCGCGCATCGCCGCGATCCCGGACGGGACGACGGCGATCGTGCACGGTGCGTTCCTCGCGCATCCCGTCTTGCGGCCGAAGCTCGCGCGGCTCCTGCACCTCGAGGTGGACGAGAAGGTCTGCCTGCGCCGGCTCGCCGGCCGCGACGTGCGCTCGCACGGGCCCGAGGCTCTGTTGCGACTGCGCCGCCACCTCCTACCCGCGAGCCGCGCGTTCGACGCCGCCGTGCCGCCGCGCGAGCACGCCGACCTGGTGCTCGAGGCCGGCAACCCGCTCGGGCTCTAGCAACCCGTTGAACAGGTCCCATCGCCAGCCGAAGCGGGCGCTTGCGCTGCAAGGAGGCGACGGAGGGACGGTGGAGGCGGCTTCTTGGCCTCTGATCCCGGCCCGACTGGCCCGACGCCGCAGCGTGAGAGCCCGCGAAGCCGCAGTTGGGACGTTCTCAACGGGCTGCGAGCTCCTGGCGGGGCCACACGCGCGGACTGTTCGTTGCTAGGGTGGCGGACCGCGACCTCTGCCCCCCGGCCGCGAATCCAGGAGAGCAGCTCATGCGTTGGCAAGGCGAACGTCGCAGTGGGAACGTCGAGGACCGCCGCGGGATGCGCGGCCCCGGCCGCGGCATGGTCGGCGGCGGGCTCGGGCTCGTCGTCGTCGCCGTGATCGTGATGCTCGCCGGCGGAGATCCGTCGAGCGTGATCGGCATGCTGGGCGGGGGCGACGAGTCCATCGCGGCGCCGAGCGACGCGCCCGCGCAGCCGCTCGGGAACGACGAGCAAGCGCAGTTCGTCGCCGCGGTCCTGGCGACGACCGAGGACGTGTGGAACCAGATCTTGCCGGAGTACCGCGAACCGGGCCTCGTGCTCTTCGACGACGCCGTCGCGTCGGCGTGCGGGACGCAGAGCGCGGCCGTCGGCCCGTTCTATTGCCCCGGTGATTCCAAGGTCTATCTCGACCTGGGCTTCTTCCGGCAGCTCGAGCGCGAGCTCGGCGCGCCGGGTGACTTCGCGCAGGCCTACGTGATCGCGCACGAGGTCGGTCATCACGTGCAGAATCTGCTCGGGACGTCGCGCCAGGTCCACGACGCCGAGCGCGGACTCGACGAGGCGGAGAGGAACGCGCTCTCGGTGCGCCTCGAATTGCAGGCCGATTTCTACGCCGGAGTGTGGGCCCACCACGCGCAGAAGGCGAAGGACCTGCTCGATCAGGGCGACCTCGAGGAAGCCCTGCGCGCCGCCTCGCGCATCGGCGACGACGTTTTGCAGAAGCGCGCCGGCGGTCGCGTCGCGCCGGACTCGTTCACGCACGGGACGGCCGAGCAACGCGCGCGCTGGTTCCGGAAGGGCTTCGAGACCGGTGATGTGCACCAAGGCGACACGTTCGCGGCGAAACAGCTCTGACGGCCCCGACGCGCGTGCACGCGGACTTGCAGGCCCATTTCGGGCCCGCCGAGCGTCCCTGCGGCCGTCGATCGTTTGACGGTCCTGCGCGGTCCCCTTACCCTCTTCGCCCCGCTCTCCCGAGCGATGAGCGTGACGAACCCCTCGAAACAGCGCGCTGGCTCCGTCGTGATCCTGGCCGCGGGCCACGGCAAGCGCATGAAGAGCGCGAAGCCGAAGGTACTGCACCCCCTGTGCGGCCGACCGATGATCGCCTGGGTGCTCGACCAAGCGCTGGTGCTCGAGCCCGAGCGCGTCGTGGTCGTCGTCGGGCACGGCGCGGACGAGGTCGAGCGCGCGGTGCGTGCGCTCGGTCTCGGCGAGCGCGTGCGCTTCGTGCGCCAGGAGCCGCAGCTCGGCACCGGTCACGCGCTGCAGGTGTGTCTGCCCGAGCTGGGCGCCGACCCGGGCGTCACCGTCGTGCTCTACGGCGACATGCCCTGCCTGCGGCCCGAGACGTTGCGCGCGCTCGTCGCGACGCAAGTCGAATCCGCCGGGCGCGGCCTCGCGATCCTGACGGCCGTCCCGGACGAACCGCGCGGTTTCGGTCGCATCCTGCGCGATGCGCGCGGAGAGGTGACTGGCATCGTCGAGGAGCGCGACGCGACGCCCGAGCAGAAGCACATCGACGAAGTGAACCTGGGCGTCTACGCGTTCGACGGTCCGGGGCTCGTCGCGGCGCTGCCCAAGCTCTCGAACCAGAATGCGCAGAACGAGTACTACCTGACCGACGTGCTCGCGGCGTTCGTGCGCGAGGGCCGCGCGGTGCGAGCGGTCGAGCTCGACGACCACGAGGAGGGGCTGGGCGTGAATACGCTGGCCTACTTGGCCGAAGCGCGCTGGGCGCTGCAGCTGCGCATCCTCGAACATCACCTCGAAAATGGCGTTTTCATCGAGGATCCGGCCACGACGTACATCGACCACGGTGTCGAGATCGGCGCGGGCACGCGCATCCTGCCGTGCACGGTCATCCGCACGGGATCGAAGGTCGGCAAGGACTGCGAAGTCGGTCCGTTCGCGCAGTTGCGCGCGGGCGCCGTGCTCGAGGACGGCGCCGAGATCGGGAACTTCGTCGAGGTGAAGAACACGCGCGTCGGCGCGCACGCCAAGGCGAAGCACCTGGCGTACCTCGGCGACGGCGAGATCGGTGCGCGCTCGAACATCGGCGCGGGGACGATCTTCGCCAACTACGACGGCGTGAAGAAGCACGTGACGAAGCTGGGTGAGCGCGTGTTCGTCGGCAGCGGATCGGTGATCGTCGCGCCGAACACGATCGGTGACGGCGCCACGACCGGCGCCGGCGCGATCGTGACGCGCGACTCGAACATCGGCGCGGGCGAAGTGTGGGTCGGCGTGCCGGCCAAGAAGCTCCCGGGGAAGTCCTCGGGCGCCGCGAAGAACGACAAGGATCGGAGGCCCTAGTGCTCGGCTACAGCGAGAAGATCACTCTGATCGCGGGCAACGCGCACTCCGCGTTGGCGCAGGGCATCTCCAAGGCGCTCGCGATCCCGCTGGCGGCGGCGCACATCGCGCGCTTCCCCGACGGCGAGATCGACATCAAGGTCAACGACGACCTGCGCGGTTCGGATTGCTTCGTGATCCAGCCGACGTGCCCGCCGGTCAACGAGAACTGGATCGAGCTCCTGCTGCTGCTCGACACGCTGCGCCGCGCCAGCGCGGGCCGCATCACCGCGGTCATGCCCTACTACGGTTACGCGCGCAAGGACCGCAAGGACGAGGGGCGCGTGCCGATCAGCGCCAAGGTCGTCGCGAACACGCTCGTGAACGGCGGGGCCGACCGACTGCTCACGCTCGACATGCACGCGGCGCAGATCCAGGGGTTCTTCGACATCCCCGTCGACCACCTCTATGCGAAGCCGGCGCTGATCCACGCGGTGCGCCGCATCGGGCTCGATCGCCCGGTCATCGTTTCGCCCGACGTCGGCGGCATCAAGATGGCGCGCAGTTACGCCAAGTCGCTCGACAACGCCGACCTCGCGATCGTCGACAAGCGGCGCATCAGCGGCTCGCAGATCGCCGTCGAGCACATCATCGGCGACGTCGAGGGGCGCAACGTCGTCCTCGTCGACGACATGATCTCGACCGGCGGCTCGATCTCGGAAGCCGCGCGCGTCTGCCGCAAGTACGGCGCGAAGACGATCGTCATCGCGGTCAGCCACGCCGTTCTGTGCGGACCCGCGGTCGAGCGCCTGGACGCGGCGCCGATCGACAAGATCCTGATCACCGATTCGATCCCGCCGCGCGCAACGTTGCCGCGGAACACGGAGGTCGTGAGCGTGGCGCCACTCTTGGCGCGTGCGATCATGAACATCCACCGGAACGAGTCGGTTTCCTCCCTCTTCCAAGAACCCTGCTAGGCCTGATCGAGGGACAGGCGAGGAACCAGCCAGGGACGGAGACAACCATGAGCAAGAAGAGCGAAGTCCTGAAAGCCGAATTGCGCGCGCAACTCGGCTCCCGAGCCGCCCGCGCCCTGCGCGCGGAAGGCCGGATCCCCGTGAGCATGAACGCCGACTCGACGCACGGTCACGTGGACCTGTCGATCGAGGAGCACAACTACATGGCCACGCGCCGCCGCCACATCCACCTGTACGAGATCGAGTTCGGCGGCTCGCGCGAGATGGCCGTCGTCCGCGAGCTCCAGTGGAACACGTTCGGCGAGCAGATCGTCCACATCGACTTCAAGCGCGTGCAGCGCGACGTGAAGACGGAGTCGGAAGTCGAGCTCGAGTTCACGGGCCACCCGAAGGGCGGCCTGCTGAACCACATCTACACGCACGTCACCGTGACCTGCCTGCCGATGGACATCCCCGACTCGATCGAGGTGCCGGTCGGCGGCCTGGACACGGGCGGATCGATCCTGGCGAAGGACCTCGTCCTGCCCGCGGGTGTCGAGATCCACTTGCCGCCCGAGACCAAGATCGCGGTCGTCGTGGCGGCCAAGGTCGAAGTGGAGCCGGCGGCCGACGCGGCCGCGGCCCCGGCGGCGGGCACGCCTCCGGCTTCGTAGCAGCCGGTACGTAGTCAGGCTCCCCTTTGCCGTTCTCGCCCTCCGCCGCCGCTAGACGGCGGGGGGGGGCGAGAACGGCGGAGGGGAGCCTGACTACGTACCGCCTTCCCAGCCGGCGCGCGCGCCGCTATCCTCTTCGGCCCTCCTCCTGTCCGGGACCGCTCTGGCCCCGGACGAGCATCGACTTCTGGAACACAACGTGACGCGGCTCGTCGTCGGACTGGGCAACCCCGGCCCCGAGTACGAGTGGACGCGACACAACGTCGGGTTCCACGTCGTCGATCGCCTCAGCCATGAGGAGGGAGTGATCTTTGAACCCGCACGCCGCCTCCCCGCGTACCTGGGGCCCGCGCACTTCACCTGCGCGCGATCGAAGCGATTCGACGCGCTCTACGTGAAGCCGCTGACCTTCATGAACCTCTCGGGGGTGGCCGTGACCGCCCTCGCGCGACACCTGCAGCTCGAACCGGGCTCGATCCTCGTCGTCTACGACGACATGGACCTCGACCTCGGCCGTCTGCGGATTCGCGCGTTCGGAGGTCCCGGCACGCACAACGGCATGCGGTCGATCGTGGCATCCCTCGGGACCGACCGGTTCCCGCGCGTACGCGTGGGCATCGGGCCGGCCCGGACCGACGCGGCGCGGCATGTGCTCGAGCGGTTCTCGACGGCAGAGATGCAGGACGCGGAGATCTCGGTGGCGGAAGCCGCCGATGCGATCCGCGCCTGGCTCGGCGGCGAGGATCTCGAGGGCGTCATGACGCGGTTCCACAGCCGCTGGAACCCAGGGACCTAGGGGCACTTCGCCTCCCGGACCCTCGCATCGATGACGAAAGGAGAACCAGGAACTTTGAGTCTGTACGAATGCATGTTCCTCCTCGACAACGCCGTGGTGCGAGAGGACTGGAAGAAGGCGAAGGGTGTCATCCAAGACGCCGTCGCGAAGCACGGAGGTACGGTGCAGACGTCTCGTCGCTGGGACGAGCGCCGGCTGGCCTACCCGATCGCCGGTAAGAACCGCGCGACCTACATCCTCGCCTACCTCGAGATTCCGGGAGCCAACCTGCCCGCACTGCGCCGCGAGCTCGAGCTCTCGGAGCGGGTGCTGCGCTATCTGCTCCTGAAGGTCGACGAGATCCCCGCGACGGAGCACGAGCTCACGACGGCCGAGACCGTCGAAGGGTTCGTCGTCCCGACTCCGCCGCCCGACGACGTCATCGAGCCCGAGCCGGTCGTGCCCGTCCAGGAATCCCTGGAGGACATCCTGGCCGAGGGTGAGATGGACGATCGCCCGCGCGGTCGCCGTCCCGAGCGTGCTTCGGCGGAGGTGGCTCCGTGAGTCGCGACCGCCGTGCACCGCTTCCGCCCATCGCGGGTCGCAACTGCGACGACGCTTGGCCGGAGTACAAGGACATCGAGAACCTCAAGCGGTTCCTCAACGGTTCCGCGCAGATCTACTCGCGCAAGCGGACCGGTTTCTGCTCGCAGTGCCAGAAGGCGCTGAAGCAGGCCGTGAAGCGTGCGCGTCACATCGGCCTCCTGCCCTTCGTGGGCTGATCCGGAGGATCGAACACACATGGCACGCAATGTCGAAGTGCTCCTCCGCGAGCACGTGAAGGACCTGGGTCGCTGCGGCGACGTGGTCAAGGTTTCGCCGGGCTACGCGCGCAACTTCCTCTACCCGAGGAAGATCGCGATGGAAGCGACGGCGGAGAACACGAAGGCGATGTCCCGCCGCCGCCTCGTCCTCGACGCCCTCGAGGCGAAGAAGACGGCCGAGGTCGTGGCGCTCGTCGGAACGCTGACGGGCATCGAGTTGAAGACGACCGCGCGCGCCGACGAGCAGGGTCACCTGTTCGGCTCGGTGAACGCGGGCAACATCGTCGAGCTGCTGCGCGAGCAGGGCCACGCCTTCGAAGAGAAGGCCGTGCGCCTGGATGCGCCGATCAAGACGGTCGGCAACCACCCGGTGAAGCTGCACGTCCACGGCGAGCACTTCGCCGAGATCCTGGTCGTGGTCGAGGCGCAAGCCGCGGCCTGAAGCCGAGGGGTGACCGGAACGAACTTCCGGTTGGCTCGAATCGCAGGCAGCCAGCGCGGCCCCGCCGTGCTGGCTGCCTGCGTATGGAGCGTACGGTGCCAGGCACGACCCCGACCCCTTCGAACGGCCGCGCATCGCGCGGCCATTCGAAGGGGTCGGGGTCGTGCCTGGCACCGTACGCTCCATGCGCAGGCAGAGAGCGCCCGCGAAACCAGTTCCTCGCTCCCGGACCGCGGCCGGGAACTCCGCGAACGGACGAGCGCTCGCGCCGGGGCGGGATACGTTTCGGTGGCCCCGTTCCGCGTCGGCGCCACCTCGCGTGCAGCGTTCCCTCGCCTTCCTCGTCCTCGCCAGCCCAGCCTTCGCCGGCGTGCGCACCGTCGCGCCGAGCGGCGCGGACCATGCGCAGATCGCGGCGGCTGTCCTCGCGGCCGCGCCCGGTGACGTCGTGCTCGTGCGCGCCGGGACCTACGCGCCGTTCGTGATCGACGGCATCGGTCTCACGCTGCTCGCGGATCCGGGCGCGAACGTCGTCGTCCAGGGCCCGGTCGTCGTGCGCAACGTCCCCGCGGGCGAGGTGGTCGAGATCGCCGGCCTGCGCATGGGCGCGATGAACACGACGGCGCTCACGCTGGCCGACTGCGGCGGTTCGGTGCGCCTCGTCGATCTCCAGGCCTGGGTCGCGCCCAACGCGATCGCGGTCGACCTCCCGGGCGTGCGCGTCGAGCGCTGCGCGGACGTCGCGATCTCGCGCTGCGCGTTCACGGGCCCCGCGAGCCCCGCGCCGGCCACGGCGGCCGGCTGCGCGCTGCGCGCGAGCGAGAGCACGCTCAGCCTCCACGATTCGACGCTGCACGGCGGTTTCGGGCTCTCCGGCACCGCGAGCGGCGCGGCCGGCGGCGACGGCGGCGCGGCTCTCGAGGTCCTCTCCGGTTCGGCCTTCCTGTCGGGCACGTTCCTCACCGGCGGCCCGGGCGGGAACGGCGGCATCGCCAACACGGGCTTCGGCGGCTGCTCGGCCTGGGCGCCGCGCGCCGGTGGCGACGGCGGTTCCGGGCTCGAGGTCGCGAGCGGCGCGCTCGTGCGCGTGCTCGACACGTCGATCGCCGGCGGCGCGGCCGGCAGCGGCGCGACGACGAACTGCGGTCAGCAAGCACCCGATGGCACGCAGGGACTCGGCACGGTCGGTGTCACGATCGCGATCCCGGGTGCCGCGCGCGGTCTCTCGGGCTCGACGTGCGCGCGCGAGGGGCAGAACGCGACCTTCGGTTTGCGCGGCGCAGCGGGCGAGCGCGTCTTCCTCTTCCTGTCGAACGGCGCGGCTCAGTCCTGGAACGAGGGCCTCGCGGGCTCCGTGCTCGTGCGCGTGCCGTTCTGGCGACGCGTCCAGGTCGGCACGCTCGGCGCGAGCGGAGTCGGCAGCGCCTCGCTCAGCGCGCCCGAGCTCGGCGCCGGAGTCAGCGCGCGGATGCTGCACGTGCAGGCACTGTACGTGAGCCCGAGCGGAGCGGGCCGACTGGGGCCCGCGCGACCGCTCGTCCTGCTCGACGCCGCCTACTGACCGCGAACGGTGCCAAGCGCTCCGCGTTCCAGAACTTCCGCGCGCGCGCGTCGATCTGCACCGGGATGATGGTGCGAGGCTATCCGCCGGGTGCCGGGGGCCAGTATCCTCCGCCGCCCCCGCGCCATGAGCTCTGATTCCCCGTCCAACTTCTCGCCGCACAACGTTCCGCCGCACAACGAGGAAGCAGAGCGCGCGCTCCTCGGCGCGTTGCTGCTCGATCCGCAGCGCGTGCCCGAGATCTCGGAGATCGTGCACCTGGGCGACTTCTTCCACCCCAAGCACGAGGCGGTGTGGGAAGCGATCCTGGCCCTGACCGAGCGCACGGAGCCGATCGACCACGTTTCGCTGGGCGAAGCGCTGAGCCAGGCGGGCAAGTTCCAGCAGGTCGGCGGGCGCGCGTTCCTCGTCGAGCTGGCGAGCTGCGTCGCTTCGGCCGCGCACGCCAAGCAACACGCGCGGATCGTGTCCGAGACGGCGATGCTCCGCCGCCTCATCCGCGAGTGCGGCGAGCTCATCGCGAACGCCTACCAGACGCGCCCCGATGGCGATGCCGTGCCCGAGCTCCTGGCCGACGCCGAGGACCGCGTCTTCAAGATGGCCGCGCAGAAGGATCGCGGTGAAGCGATGCCGATCGGCAAGGCCGTCATCGAGACGTTCCGGCGCATCGACTCGAGCTCGCACAGGAAAGGCCTGACGGGCCTCGCGAGCGGCTTCTACGAGCTCGACGAACTCTTGTGCGGCTTCAACGCCGGCGAGCTGATCATCGTCGCGGCGCGCCCGTCGATGGGGAAGACGGCCTTGGTCCTGAATTGCATGGACCACGCGGCCGATCCCGACCACGTGCCCGAGTGGATCGACCATTCCCCGAGCGTGCTCTTCTTCAGCCTCGAGATGGGTCACCAGTCCATCGTGCGGCGGATGCTGTGCGCGCGCGCGCGCGTGGATGCGCACCGTTTGCGCACCGGGCGGATCCCGACCGAGGACTACGCCGAGCTCTCGCGCGCGGCGGGGGAGCTGCAGAGGCTCAAGATCTTCATCGACGACACGCCGGGCGTGTCCGCGCTCGGGATGCGCAGCCGCGCCAAGCGCATCAAGGCGAAGCACGGACTCGACATGATCGTCGTCGACTACCTGCAGCTCATGACGCATCCGAAGAGCGAGAGCCGCCAGCAGGAGATCAGCCAGATCAGCCGCATGCTGAAGGAGATGGCGCGCGAGCTCGAGGTGCCCGTGATCGCGCTGTCGCAGCTCTCGCGCGCCGTCGAATCGCGCGACGACAAGCGCCCGCAATTGTCGGATCTGCGCGAGTCGGGCTCGATCGAGCAGGACGCGGACGTCGTGCTGCTGCTCTACCGCGACGAGTACTACAACCGCGACAACCCCGAGAACAAAGGCCTGGCGGAGATCATCTGCGCCAAGCAACGGAACGGTCCGACCGGCATGGTTCCACTGGGATTCAACGGCTCCATCATGCGCTTCGAGAATCGCGCGCCGAGCATGGCCGAGCCGTTCCACGGATGAACGCGACGTCCGCCTCTTCCGCGCGCGTGCTCGTCTTCGCCTGGATCGCGGTCTGGAGCGCACTCTGGATCGCGGCGCCCGGCGCTCTCGCGCAGAGCGGCGACGTGAAGCCCGCGGACGGTGTCGAGATCACGCGACCGCCCGAGGAGCCGGCGCCGGAAGAGCCGCAGGATCCTCCGGCGCAGATCCCCACGCTGCCCGAGTTCGAGGAACCCAAGCCCGCGCCGCAGGGACAGAAGGCGACGACGCTCGTCGGCATCGTCGTCGAGGGGCAGCGGCGCTACACGGAGTCGCAGATCGTCTCCGCGCTCGGCGTGCGCATCGGCGAACCGTACGACCCCGAGGCCGTCGCGAAGGGCATCGAGACCCTGATGCAGGCCTTCCACGCCAAGTCGCGCGCGGATCTGCGCGAAGCGCCGGGCGGCGTTGAACTGCGCATCGTCGTCGAGGAGATGAACGTAGATCTCGAGCCGCGCTTCGTGGGCTACCACGAGATGGACCTCGACGACCTCCAGCGCTGGGCGTTGCTCGAGGACCGCGGCGAGCTCTACCTCTGCCAGTCCGAGCGCGTGAGGCAGCGCTTGATCGAGGGCTACCGCCGCGAGGGCTTCGCCTTCGTCGAGGTCGACGTCGTCCGACGCGGGCCCGATACCGGCGCGGACCCGGCCGGCGCTCTGCCCGACGTGATCTTCGAGATCCGCGAGGGCCCCATCGTCCACGTGCAAGAGCTCGTCGTGCGCGGCAACACGACCATGCCCCAGACCGGCATGTGGTGGTGGAAGGGCGGCTTGAAGGTGCTGGCCAAGACCCAGCTCGACGGCCCGTGGCTCTTCGACTGGAACGGCGAGGAGTACGTGGAGGAGAAGCTCGACGCCGACCTGCTCGCCATGCGCGAGGTCTACCGCGACCGCGGCTGGCTCGACGCCGTGGTCGAGGTCGAGGACCGCGCGTACTCGGCCGACCGCAGCGAGGTCACGATCCACGTCGTCGTCGACGAAGGCCAGCCGTACACGGTCGGCTCGCTCGACATCGAGGCGGTGGACCGCGTCTTCAACTCGCAGACGGAGGAGTTCGACGAGACGCCGGCCGAGTTCCTCGTCCAAAAGCCCGAGCTCCTCGAGCTGTGCGATCTCGGCCCGGGCAAGCGCTACGAGCGCTTCGTGCAGACGCGCGACGGGATCGCGATCCGCGACCGCTACGGCAAGGACGGCTACATCTCGCACCCGTCGCTGCGCCTCGACGGTTTCGAGTTCCTCGAACCGCGCCTCGTGTTCGATTCCGTGAACCACAAGGTAGACGTGACCTACCGCGTCACGCAGGGGAAGAAGCGCTGGCTGCGCGAGGTCCTCTTGTCCGGCACCACGCACACGCTCGACCGCGTCGTCCGGCGCGAGGTCGATCTCCTGCCCGGTGACGTCGCCGACCTGACGAAGGTACGGCGCGGGCTGAACCGGATCTTCTCGACGGGGTACTTCAACGACGAACAGCGGCCGCTGGAGCACCGCGACCCGACGTTCACCTTCAAGCCCTCGCCGGACGGCGGCTGGGTGGATCTCGAGTACCAGGTCCAGGAAGGCACGGTCGTCAACTTCCAGATCCAGGGTGGCGTCGACAGCAACAGCGGCTTGTTCGGCCGCATCTCGCTCTCGATGCGCAACTCCGACATCACGGCGACGCCCGAGAGTTTGTGGAGCACGTTCTCCGACATCTACGACAAGACGGCGTTCCACGGCGCGGGGCAGAGAATCGACCTCGAGTACATGCCCGGCACGGTCGAGAACAGCTATCGCATCCGCTTCCTCGAGCCGGATCTCTTCCGCACGCACTTCGACCGTTGGAGCATCGAGTTCGAGCTCAACCGCTGGGAGCGCTCGCAGCGCTTCTACGACGAGGATCGCTTCGAGCGGAAGGTGCGCTTGGGCCGCGAGTTCGGCCGCGAATTCGCCATCTTCGCGGGTTTCCGGATGACCGACGTCGAGGTCTCCGACCTGCAGGAGGAGGACGGCGCGCCCGTTCCGCCGAACGAGACCGAGTTCCCGCCTTCGATCTACCAGCAGATCGACAACGAGCAGCAGATCTTCGGACCCACGTTCGACCTGCAGTACCGCAAGCTCGACACCTTCTTCAGCCCGCGCGAGGGCGTGCAGCTCGTTTGGAAGAACGGTCTGTACGGCGAGTCCTTCGGCGGCGACTACAACTTCTTCAGCTCCAAGCTCGATGCCGACTGGTTCGTGCTGATGCCGGGCGATGGCGACTCGGTGCGACCGGGCTTCCACTTCGGCCTGGGCCTCGGCGTCGCGGACGAGTACGGCGACACGGAAGATGTGCCCTACACCGAGCGCTTCTTCCTCGGCGGCAGCCGGCTGCTGCGCGGCTTCGCGTTCCGCGGCGTCGGCCCGAACCTGGGCTCGAACGCGCTCGGGGGCGAGACGGTGCTCGACGCGACGGTCGAGTACCGCATCCCGCTCTACAAGAACGTGCAGCCGGGCACCTACAAGGAGATCGAGATGTTCCGCCTGACACTGTTCGGCGACGCGGGCATCCTCGACCCGGAGCCCTACCGCCTCGACCCGGAGGAGATGCGCGCTTCCCTGGGCTTCAGCGTCGGGATGATCAGCCCATTCCCGGTCATGCTGAACTTCGGGTTCCCGGTCCTGGACGGCGAAGGCGACCGCAAGCAGGTCTTCTCGTTCTCGATCTTCAGCCTGGCCTTCTGAGCGCGCGCGGGCCGCTGGATGCCGCGCGAACGCGGGCTCTCGCCGGAAGCCCTCTTTGACAGGCCTCGACGATCTGGCTAGACCTTGCACCCCGTCGCCCGCTCCGTAGGGCGTCCGCCGGCCCCGAACTTCGGTGCCCTTCGAGATGACCTCCAGGACCCTGTCCGAACTCGCCGCCCTCTGCGGTGCCGTCGTCGACGGCGACCCGAACGTGCGGATCGACGGTCCGGCGACGCTCGCCGACGCGGGTCCGCGCGAGATCTCCTTCCTCGCGAATCCGCGCTACACGCCGCAGCTCGCGACCACGAAGGCCGGCGCGGCCGTCGTGCCGCTCGACTGCGCGGCGACGCGCGCCGATCTGCCGCTCCTGCGCTGCGCCGATCCGAGCCGCGCGTTCAGCGTCGTCGTGCAGGCCTTCCTGCCGGCGAGCGTCCCGCCTCCGGCCGGGATCCATCCGAGCGCGGTCGTGGACCACTCGGCCGTCGTGGATCCCAGCGCATCGATCGGACCCAACTGTACGGTGGGTCGCGAAGCGCGCATCGGCGCCCGCACGGTGCTCGTCGGCAACGCCTTCGTCGGCGAGCACGCCTCGATCGGCGCCGACGGGGTGCTGCACCCGGGTGTCGTCGTCTACGGCCGCGTTTCGATCGGGGCGCGCGCGCTGATCCACGGGGGCACCGTGATCGGCTCGGACGGCTTCGGGTTCGATCCGACGCCGACCGGCTGGACCAAGATCCCGCAAGTGGGCACGGTGATCATCGGCGACGACGTCGAAATGGGCGCGAACTGCACGGTCGACCGCGGCCGCTTCGGTCCGACGCGCATCGGCAGCGGCGTGAAGATGGACAACCTGGTGCACGTCGCCCACAACGTCTTCGTCGACGACGGCGCGCTCCTCATCGCGCAGGTCGGCATCGCCGGCAGCACGCGCATCGGCAAGCGCGCGATCCTCGCCGGGCAGGCTGGGATCGGCGGTCACGCGACCATCGGTGACGGCGCCCGCGTCGGCGCCCAGTCGGGAGTGTCGGGCGTCGTCCCCGCGGGCGAGGACTACTTCGGCACTCCGGCTCGCCCGCGCGGCGAGGCGCTGCGCTCCGCGACGATCGTCGCCAGGTTGCCCGAAATGCACACGCGGTTGCGCGACATGGCGAAGCGTCTCGCCGCACTCGAAGCCGCCTCGAAGACGAGCGCGGAACTCCGCTCGAACCAGGAGAATCCATGACACGACGACAACGCACGCTGCGGACCGCCGTGGAGTTCCAGGGCGTGGGACTGCACTCCGGGATCAACGTGAAAGGGCGCATGCTGCCCGCGCCTCCGAACCGCGGCGTCGAGTTCGTGCGCACCGACCTCCCCGGATCCGAACCGATCCCGGCGCGGATCGCCTACCACGCGAACAAGGAACGCCGCACGCGGCTCGTGCGCGGCTCGGCCGAGGTCGAGACGGTCGAGCACCTGCTCGCGGCCTGTTCGGGGCTCGGCGTGGACAACATGACGGTCGAGCTGTCGGGCGTGGAGATGCCCGGACTCGACGGCAGCGCGCGCGATTTCGTGGAGCTCGTGCAGCGCGCCGGCATCGTGGACCAGCCGGCTGAAGCGCGCGTGCTCGTGCTCGACCAGCCGATCTATGTGCGCCAAGGCGGCGCGACGCTCGTGGCGATCCCGTCGGACCGCCCCGCGCTCTCGCTGCAGTACATCGCTTCCTTCGACGAGCCGGGCGTCGAAGGCGGCTCGCTGCAGTTCGAGCTCTCGCCCGAATCGTTCGTGGGCGAAATCGCTTCGGCGCGCACGTTCTGCCTCGCTTCCGAGGTGCCGCTCCTGCAGAAGGCCGGCCTGGGCAAGGGCGCGACGCGCGAGAACACGCTGATCCTCGGCGACCCCGAGACGCGGATGCGCGTCCCGTCCGAGCCGGTGCGGCACAAGATGCTGGACCTGATCGGTGACCTGCACCTCCTCGGCGCGGACCTGCACGCGCACGTGATCGCGACGCGCTCGGGGCACGCGACGAACGCGGAGCTCGTGCGGCGACTCGTCGACCTCATGCAGTCGCTCGAGACGGGCGGCGTGATCCAGCGCGAGTCGGGCCTCGACGTGCGCGAGATCCTGCGGATGTTGCCGCACCGCTATCCGTTCCTGCTGATCGACCGTGTGCTCGAGATCGAGGGCTACAAGCGCGCGGTCGCGCTCAAGAACGTCACGATCAACGAGCCCTATTTTCAGGGGCATTTCCCGGCCGCGCCGATCATGCCCGGCGTGCTCCAGCTCGAGGCCATGGCGCAGCTCGCCGGAGTGCTGCTCCTGCGCAAGCTCGAGAACACGGGCAAGCTCGCGGTCCTGTGGTCGATCGACAAGGTCAAGCTGCGCGGCGCCGTCGTCCCGGGCGATCAGTTGCGCATCGAGGTCACGACGACGCGCGACAAGGACCAGGTCGCGCAGGTGCAAGGCGTCGGCACGGTCGCGGGCAAGGTCGTGTGCGAAGCCATCCTGATGTTCACCCTGGTGGATCCGTAAACGGAGAGCGATCGATGCAAGAGAAGATCCATCCGACCGCAGTCGTGCACCCGCTCGCGCGCATCGGCGCGGACGTCGAGATCGGCCCGTACAGCGTGATCGGCGCGGACGTGACGATCGGCGACCGCACCCGCATCGGCCCCCAAGTGTTCGTGGACGGCGTGACGCGCATCGGCGCGGACAACTTGATCGTCGGGCAGGCGGCGCTGGGTGGGCCGCCGCAGGACCTCTCGTATCGCGGCGAACCGACCGAGCTCGAGATCGGCGACCGCAACACGATCCGCGAGTTCGTGACGATCAACCGCGGTACGGTGAAGGGCGGCGGCGTGACGCGCATCGGGCACGACAACATGCTGATGGCCTGCTGCCACGTCGCGCACGACTGCGACCTGCGCGACAAGATCATCCTCGCGAACGGCGTGCTGTTGGCCGGACACGTGCTCGTCGAGGAGAGCGCCAACATCTCCGGCGGTGCTGCCGCGCACCACTTCGTGACGATCGGCGCGTACGCCTACGTCGGCGGCATGACCCGCATGGTGCAGGACGTGCCGCCCTTCATGATCCTCGAAGGCCATCCCAGCCGCGTGCGCGGCGTGAACGTGATCGGACTCCAGCGCGGCGGCGTGGCCGAGAAGGACATCGAGGACCTGCGCGAAGCCTTCAAGCGCGTCTGGCGCTCGGGCGATCCGCGCAGCAAGACGCTCGAGGACCTGCGCGGGCAGTTCACGGAGTCCGCGGCCGTGATGCGTCTTGTCAGCGAACTCGAGCATACCGACGTGGGCGCCAAGGGCCGCTATCGCGAGAGTCTGCGCGCCGATTTCATGCGCATCGGGCAGGAGCGTCTGCTCTCCGGCGCGGAGGCCCGCTGACCATGACGCGCACGAAGACGGCGGTGATCGGCGTCGGGCACCTGGGCAAGTTCCACGCGCGGATCCACAAGGAGAATCCGCGTGCCGAGCTCGTCGCCGTGGTCGACGCGAACACCGATCGCGCGAGCGCGATCGCACTGGAACTGGGTTGCGCGGTTTTCTCCGAGGCTTCGTCCCTGCCGCGCGATGTCCAAGCCGTCAGCATCGCGGTGCCTACGGCGTACCACGCCTCGGTTGCGATCCCGCTGCTCGAGCGCGGAGTGCACTGCCTGATCGAGAAACCGCTGGCGGCCAGCGTCGAGGAGGCCGACCGCATCCTCGCCGCGGCGAAGAAGGGCCGGGCCAAAGTCGCCGTGGGGCACGTCGAGCGCTTTCAGCCGGGCTTGCGCAAAGTGCGCGCGCTGGGCCTCAAGCCGCGCTTCATCGAGTGCCACCGCCTCGCGCCGTTCAGCTTCCGCAGCCTGGACGTCGGCGTCGTGCACGACTTGATGATCCACGACCTCGACCTGATCCTCGACCTCGTGGGCTCGCCGGTCGAGAGCCTCGACGCCGCTGGCGGAGCGATCCTCACGAAGAGCGAGGACGTCGCCTCGGTGCGCCTCGTCTTCGCCGACGGGGCGCGCGCGAACGTCACGGCCTCGCGTGCTTCGCTGCAACCGATGCGGCGTTTCCGCATGTTTTCGGGCGAAGCGTACGTGAGCCTCGACTTCCAGAAGAACTACGGCCTCGTCATCCGGAAGGGCCCGGAGTGGGAGAAGGGTCGGGCCCTGCTCGCGAACTTCGATGCCACGACGCAGATGCCGGGCCCCGAATGGATCCGCGACCGCGTGCTCTCCGTCGAGGAACTCGACCTGTCCGACATGGACCGCCCGCTCCAAGCCGAGATCGACTCGTTCCTGCGCTGCGTGCAGGAGAACACCGAGCCCGAAGTGCCCGGCGAAGACGGCCGCGCCGCGCTGGCGCTCGCCGATCGAATCGCGCGCGACATCCGCGCGCAGGCTTGGTGAGGCGCTCGTTTCAAGCGACCGCAGCAGCGAACGACGCGTAGAGATCGCCCGGCAACGGGTGGTGCATTCTCCACGTGATCTTCATCGGCAGCTCGGACTCGTGCCGCACGTACGTCGCGGGGCCGAGGAACCAGAACGCGCGGTCGTCCGTGCGGAGTCGCGCGAACAGGAAGACCGACGAGCCGCGTTGGACGTGCTCTCTATAGCGCGATCCGGTCGGTGACGCGGCCCGCGTCGTCGACTGGCTCTCCCAATGGATCAAGTCGCGGCTGATCGCGTAGTCGCGGTAGCGCGTCTTCGGCGAAAAGCCGCCGCTCGTCTTGTCCAACGTGAAGGCGAAGAGGTCGGTGCGCGCCTCCTCGGCCCAGTAGACGCCCGACTGCCAGGGTGCGACCTTCGCGTGAGAACCGACGCCGAGCGCGGAGAGGATCTCGATGCGCGAGTAGCGCGCGTGCACGAGCAGCGGCACGTCCGGGTTCGTGGCGAGCGCGGTCTGCACGTGGTCCACGCTGCTGGCGAGCACATCGAAAAGCTGCGCCAGTTCTCGTCGGACCTCGGGCCGTTCCCACACAAGCGCGCAGGCCTCCACGAGCGTCGCTTCCTTCTCCAGCGGCGTGTCGCCGATGGAAGCGACGAGCATGCGCAGCAGCCGCCGGTCACGCTCGGCCAGCGCTGCGATCGCAGGCGGCGATTCGTCCGCCAGCCAGCGCTGGTAGACCTGGAGCCGGAGGGGGTCATCCACGTGACGCATCCGCCCGCATGCGCGGCGCAGCTCTTCCTCGGCGCGGTCGCGGGGCGCCGGAGCGAGTCCTGCGCCGGTCCGTAGGTCGGACCACGATCTCTTGCCGTCGTACAGGTCGGCGAGCTCGAGCCCGCTTTCCTCCAGAAATGCGCCGAGCGTGGGCTCGGCGCTGGTCCGTGCGAAGGACCGCAGCTCTTCGACCTTCGCGGTCCACAGCGCGGGCACCGCCGCTTTCAGATTCTCGAGCACGACCTTGCGTGCCACCGGATCGAGCTCCATGTGGCAACCGGCCGGGAGGAACGGAAAGCCCTGCTCGATCTGCGCCTGGAGCTCCCGGCGCGATCCGCCCAGCAGGGCGCGGAAGCGGCGGTCGAAGCGGAACTCGCGCCTGTGCTGACCGACGAAATCCAGGACCGTGCAAGCGTCCTTCGCCCTCTGGCCGCTGCGTGCCGCGGTCTTGCGCAGACCGCGCCCCAACTGCTGCACGAAGAGCACGGGGCTGTCGGTCGGACGCAGCAGGATCAGAGTGTCCACCGCGGGGACGTCCACGCCTTCGTTGAACAGATCGACCGAGAAGACGACCTGGATGCGCCCCGCGGCCAGATCCGTGAGCGCAGCACGCCGCTCGTCGTAGGGGCTGTCGGCCCAGACGGCTCGCGCCGCGATCCCGGCCGCCTCGAAGTGCTGCGCCATGAAACGCGCATGCGTCACGCTGACACAGAATCCCAGCGCACGCATGCGCCGCGGATCATCGACGTGCGCGGCCACTTGCTCGACGACGACCCGCGCCCAAGCGTCGTTCGCGACGTACACGGCCTCGAGAGCGTCGACGTCGTAGCCACGGCCGCGTCGCCAGGGCACCTCGCGCAAGTCGAGCCCGTCGTGGACACCGAAGTAGAGGAACGGAACGAGGTGGTGCTGGTCGATCGCGTCCCACAAACGCAGCTCCGCCGCGATCCGATCGTCGAACCAAGCCAGGATCGACAGTCCATCGCTGCGCTCAGGCGTCGCGGTGAGTCCCAGGAGCTCGAGCGGCTTTACGCGTTCGAGGAGCGCACGATACGACGGCGCTGCGGCGTGGTGGAATTCGTCCACGACCACGACGTCGAAGTGGCTCGGATCCAGATGCTCCAACTTCCGCGCGTGGAGACTCTGGATCGAAGCGAAAACGTGCTCGAAATGGCGCGGCCGCTCGTCGCCGACCCACAACTCGCCGAACGCAGGGTCACGGAGCGCGTGGCGGTAGTGGCCCAGGCTGTGCTCCAGGATCTCGCGTCGGTGGGCGACGAAGAGCAGCCGCGCACGCGGCAGCGAACTGCGCAGTCGCGCGTAGTCGACCGCGGCCATCACGGTCTTTCCTGTGCCCGTAGCCGCCGCGAGCAGGTTGCGGTGGTGCCCTTGTGAGCGCGCCAGCTCGACCAGCTCGAGCAGGCGCTCCTGGAACGGCTCGAGTCGTATCTCGACCGGACTCAGGATCGTGCGTGGTCCCGAGTCCTCGGCGGCACGCGTGCGCTCGACGAAGTCGGCGCGGTCGTAGGGAACGAACCCGCCTCCGTGCCAGTACGCGTCGAAGACGGCCGCGACTTTGTCCACGACGTCAGGATTGCGAGCGCCCGAGATTCGGACGTTCCACTCGAGTCCCGTTACCTGTGCCGCATGCGTCAGATTCGACGAGCCGACGTACGCCGTCGAGAACCCCGACTCGCGGTGGAAGAGCCAGGCCTTCGCGTGGAGTCGTGTCGTGGACGTGTCGTAAGAGACGCGCACCTCGGCGCCCATGTCGCGCAGGAGATCGAGCGCACCGACCTCCGTCGAACCCGTGTACGTCGTCGTCAGGACGCGCAGCGGCCGGCCGCTGCTGCAGTGCTCCCGCAGAGTCCTCGCGAGCGGGCCGATCCCGCTACGGCGCACGAAGGCCATGACCGCGTCGATGCGGTCGGCCGAATGAACCTCGGTCTCGATCTGGCTGCCGACGCGCGGCTCGCCGGGCGAGTTCGTCAGTAGCGTCGTGTCGAGCAGCGGGATCAGGGGCGCCGCGATATCCTCCGCAGTGCCGTCGGGACGGATAGCCAGGACGGCGCGCAAGATGCGTGCTCCCGGCGCGAGCGAGTGTCGACCGAGGTCTACCTTCGGCGTCACCTCCGCAAGGGGTGCGAGGAGCCGCCGCACGAGCTCGAGGCCGACGCCGACGCGCTCGGATTCTTCGACGCTTTCGAGCGCGCAGAGCACGGCGCGTCCGAGGTGCAGGGCGATGCGGTCCGCGGCCTCGGCCGGTCGTAGGCCGTCGGAATGCGACGCAAAGCGCGCGTCGAGCTCGATCAGCTGGCGCGCTAACGCCTCGGTGACGAGCGACTCGTACAGCCCGCGGGAACTCGAGCTCATCGATGAAGTCTAGAGAGGTGCTCGGCGCACCTCGAGCCTTGTCATGAGGTCGGCTCCCGGAGCGCCCGTTGCCGCCGATTTCGCGCGGCCAGCGAGCGCACAGTGCCGCTTCCCCGCCTTGGGTGGATCGCCTCCGACTGCTAGCCTGCGCGACAATGTCCTCTGCCGCCCGACCTGGATTGTTCGACCCGCTCCCCGACGACATCGCGACCCGCCCGGCCGCGGCGGAGGAGGCGGTGCTCGCGGCGTGGCGCGAGCAAGGCACGTTCGAAGCGGTGCAGCAAGCGCGCGCCGGAGCTCCGACCTTCGTGTTCTGGGAAGGGCCGCCGACGGCGAACGGGAAGCCCGGTATCCACCACGTCTTCGCGCGCACGATCAAGGACGCGGTCTGCCGCCATCGCACGATGAGCGGGCGCCGGGTCGTGAGGAAGGCCGGCTGGGACACCCACGGACTCCCGGTCGAGCTCGAGGTCGAGAAGAAGCTCGGCATCAGTGGCAAACCGCAGATCGAAAAGTACGGCGTCGCCGCCTTCAACGCGCAGTGCCGCGAGTCCGTGTGGACGTACAAGCAGGATTGGGAGCGCCTCAGCGAGCGCATCGGCTACTGGCTCGACTACGGCGATCCGTACGTGACGTACGAGGCGGACTACGTCGAGTCGGTGTGGTACCTGCTGGCGAAGTTCCACGAAAAGGGCTTCGTTTACCGCGGAAAACGTGTGTTGCCGTACTGCGGACGCTGCGGGACGGGCCTGTCCTCGCACGAGCTCGGCCAACCGGGCGTGTACCGCGACGTGATGGATCCGAGCATCTACGCGCGTTTCGTCGTGGGTCTGGTCGACGGAGAGCGCACGAGCCTCCTGGCTTGGACGACGACGCCGTGGACCCTGCCTTCGAACATCGCGCTGGCGGTGCACCCCGAGCGTGAATACGTGCTCGCGCGCGTCGCGCTGGCGGTCGCCAAGGGCGAGGACAAGGGGAGCGCCGGCTACGAACGCGTGTGGATCGTGAAGGAGCGCGCGCAACCCGTGCTCGGCGACCACGCGGTGCTCGAGACGCGCGCGGGCAGCGCGCTCGTGGGCCTACGCTACACGCGGCTCTTCACCGATCGCGTCACCGAAATCGACCCGGGTGCGTGGAAGCCCGATCCCGCGAACGCGTACCAGGTGGTCGCCGCGGAGTATGTGACGGTCGAGGACGGAACCGGCATCGTCCACCAGGCGCCGGCGTACGGCGTCGACGACTGGAGCACCGCCCTGAAGAACGCGCTACCCGTGTTGCAGGCCGTCGGTCCCGAGGGGCGCTTGGTCGACGACGTCGCCGGCGTGAAGGCCGGCACGTTCTTCAAGGACGCCGACGATCCGCTGATGGAGGACCTGAAGCGACGCGGGCTCGTCTTCAAGAAGTCGCGCGAAAACCACAGCTATCCGCACTGCTGGCGCTGCGACACGGCGCTCTTCTACTTCGCGACGCCGGCTTGGTATCTGCGCACGAGCGCGTACAAGGACAAGATGCTCGCGCGGAACAGCGAGGTGCGCTGGATACCGCCGGAGGTAGGGGAGAAGCGCTTCGGCGAGTGGCTCGAGAACAACGTCGATTGGAACATCTCGCGCGACCGCTATTGGGGGACGCCGCTGCCGTTCTGGGTCTGCGAGGGTTGCCAGGCGGAAGTCGCGGTGCGCAGCGTGGCGGATCTGCGCGAGCGCGCTGGAAAGCTGCCCGACGGGTTCGACAACCACAAACCGTTGATCGACGAAGTCACATTTGCCTGCGGGAAGTGCGCGGGAACGATGCGCCGTACGAAGTCCGTGCTCGACTGCTGGTTCGACTCGGGAGCCATGCCCTACGCGCAGTACCACTGGCCGCATGCGGCCGGATCGCGCGAGCTCTTGCGCGAACAGTTCCCGGCTGACTTCATCGCTGAGGGCCTCGACCAGACGCGCGGGTGGTTCTACACGCTGCACGCGATCGGCACGTTCCTGACCGAGTTCTGCCCCGAGGAGGGCCTGCCGGCGGGGGCGACGTACAAGGCTTGCGCGGTGAACGGCCTCGTCCTCGACAAGGACGGCGTCAAGATGAGCAAGCGCCTCGGCAACGTCGTCGATCCGTGGAAGGTCCTCGACGAGCACGGAGCGGACGCGGCGCGCTGGTATCTCCTCGCGAGCGGCGCGCCGTGGGCGCCTAAGCGCTTCGATCCGGCGGGATTGCTCGAGGAACGTCGCCGTTTCTTCGGCACGCTCGTCAACAGCTACAAGTTCTTCGCGGACTACGCGCGCCTGCCCGACGGCTGGAAGCCGGCGCAGGGCGCGCCCACCGTCCGGGAGCGCCCGGAGATCGACCGCTGGCTCGCGTCGCGCACGCAGACCCTGATCCGCGTCGTCCGCGATCGGTACGACGAGGTCGACCTGTCGGCGGTGTGCGAAGCGCTCGAGTCCTTCGTGCTGGACGACCTCTCGAACTGGTACATCCGCCGCAACCGCGCGCGTTTCTGGAAGGGCATAGGCGCGGACAAGGCGGCGGCCTTCGCGACACTCCACGCGGCGCTCGAGACGACGGCACTCCTGGCCGCGCCCATCGCGCCTTTCGTCGCCGAGATGCTGTATTCGCGGCTGGCGCCCGGCCGCGGGTCGGTGCACGCAGCGCTCCTGCCGGAGCCCGACGCCGCGCTCGTCGACCCCGAACTCGAGCGCAGCATGGAAGTCGTCGTGCGCATCGTCGAGATGGGCCGCGCACTCCGCGAACGCGCGGGGGTGAAGATCCGCCAGCCGTTGCGTGCGATCCACGTGCGCTCGTCCAGCGACGACGCGCTCACACTGTTGCGTCGTCCCTTCGCGCGCGAACTCGTGCTGGGAGAGCTGAACATCAAGGACTTCGGAAGCCTCGCTGCGGACGACGGGCAGCTGTGCACGCTGCGCGCGAAAGCCAACTTCCGCGTGCTGGGCAAGAAGGTCGGCGGACGCATGAAAGCCGCCGCGGCCGCGATCGAAGCCTTGTCAGCGGGCGACGTGGCGCGGTTACGGGCAGGTTCCGAGGTGGATGTCCAGGTCGCGGGCGAGCCCCTGCGGGTGGGACCCGAGGATGTCGAGATCCGGGTCGAGTCGAGCGCCGACTTCGACGTCGAGACCGACGGCCGGTTCGTCGTGTACCTCGACTTGGAGCTCGACGAGGCGCTCGTAGTCGAGGGGCTCGCGCGCGAGCTCGTGAACCGGGTCAATGCGCTGCGCAAGGACAGCGGGCTGGCGGTCGAACAACGGATCCGCCTGCGCGTCGAGTCCGCGGACGTGCTCGTCCGTCTGGCGGTGGAACGGCATGCGGCGCTGATCGCATCCGAGACGTTGGCCCGCGACTGCGCGCTGGGCGCGGCGGCTCAGCCCGCCGGCTTCACCGTCGAAGCCGATCTCGGCGAAGGGCACCTGGCGCGCGTGTGGCTCGCGCCCGCGTGAGCACGATCCGGTGAGGACGATCGCGCGCGGAGCAAGCGGCCCCACTGGTGAAGCGTGCCGCGCGCGAGCCTCGTGAGCGCGGTGGATCCGGCGCGCGTCGGATCCACGCGCGGGACGGCGCGTACTCGCCCGGATTCCGTGCACGAATCCGCATTGTCCCCTCGGACGCGCTGCGCTAGCTTGCGGGCCGCGGGGTGTTCCTGGCGTTCAGGTGATTGGTCGTAATCCCCGGGCCGAACAAGCATCTAGTGGGCCCATCTTCTATGCCGTGGCAAACCCACGGCGTGGCGGGCCCCCCTGGAACCCTACAGGTTCCGGGTCTCGACCAGCACGGTCTTGCTGGGGCCCCCGCGATCCACTTCCCGCCCCTCCCGACTGATCGGCCTGGACGGGCACGCACTTCACTTCGGCCGGCGGTTTTCCAGCATGCGCGTAGTTCTCCTCCTCGTCCTCGGCGCGGGTTTGGTCTGGTTCGTGTGGCGGGGCGTCGGTCCGGGAAGGCAGCCGGCGGAGGGCGAAGCGCAGGCGGCGGCGCCGGGCGCGATGATCACACTGGAGGCGCCGCGCGCGGATGCGACGCCGACTTCGGACGCGGCGCGCGAGCCGGTCCCGACGCCGAATCGCCCGCTCCCGCCTCCGGAGGTCGCGCCCGCCGCGGGTGAGGCGGCTTCGCCCCAGGCGAGCGCCCCTTCGACGACCGAACCGGCGAACGGATCCCGTAGCCCGACTACCACGGCGAGTTCACCCGCGGTCAGCGCCCTGGCGATCTCCTCCGGTTCCGCAGCCGCCTCGCCAGCAGAGATCGCCGCGGCCGAGGAACTGCTGCGCGACCCCGCGAGCCTGGCCTCCTGGCTGGCCGCGCGGGGCGTGGACCTGCCCCCCGGACGGCGCGAGTTCGCGGCCGGGCTCGTCCACGCGTTCGCGGCCCGCGGCACCGACGCCAACGGCGCGTTGGATCGAGCCGCTCCGACAGGCGAGGTTCAACCTTCCGAGCGCGAGCTCGTACGCCGGATCGCCTCGAGCGAGGCCGCGTCTACGACGATCGAAAGCACTTCCCCGCTCGCGCGCGCGGCGTCGATGAAGGCGCATGAGCGCGCAGCACTCGAACATCTCGCCGCGGGCCGCGCCCGTGAAGCAGCCGAGATCCTCTCGCGGCTCCTGCTCGCGGAGATCGCATCACCCTGGCGCGCGGACGCCGGGCGACTCGGCATTTGGAGCGAACGTCTCCACGAGGCTCAACGCGGAAATCGCTGGAATCGCCGAGGAAACTGGCGGTCCAGTGAGGTGATCGTAGAGCCCGGCGACTCGCTCATCAGCGTTCGCAAGCGAGCCCTCGCGAACGACCCGAACCTGGTCGTGTGCACAGGCCAGATCGCGCGCGCGAACCAGCTGGCTGGAGAGATCATCCATCCCGGGGCGAAGCTGCGCATCCCACTCGAGCGTGTGAGCGTCCTCGTCGACCTCGATGCTCACTGGGCGTTCTACCTCGCGTCGGACGAGGTGGTCGCGGCGTGGCCCATCGGGGTCGGCAAGGAGGACAGCGCGACCCGCACGGGCGCCTTCCAGGTGGGCAAGAAGCTGAAGGAGCCGATGTGGTTCCCGGCCGGCCGCAAGCCCGTGCCTTACGGGGCCCCGGAGAACCCGCTCGGGACCCGCTGGATCGAGTGGAACGACATCGAGGGGAAGCCCACGCACCTCGGCTTTCACGGCACCAACGAGCCGGGAAGCATCGGCCGCGACGGCAGCCTGGGCTGCATCCGCATGCGCACGGAAGACGTGGAGGAGCTGTTCGAGATCCTGCCCGTCGGCGCGAGCGTTCAGGTGAACCCGTGAGATCCGCGGGCCAGGTACCGCCGCTGCGACGGGCCATCCAGGAGGCGATAAATGAACCCCATACGATCATGTTCCGCCAGCGTTAAGCGTGGCCTTGCAAGGGCTTAGACCGATCTCGAAGGCCCGGTGAAGATTCTGGTGGGGCGGGTGTTGACGGGCGGTTCGGAAACACTACTATCCCGCCTCCCAAACGCAGCCAAGCCGCACGGAACGCAGGTCACGAACACGTGGCCAACCGCACCGAGTGGACGAGCGCGCGAGGGGTTGAGAACACGATCGGTGCGGCCTCACGGCCGGTCCGGTCAGGATCTTTGAAAACAAGGGTGGCCCTTGAAAACTGTGCGAGCGCCCGGGGCGCGACTCTTCGAGAGCGCGATTCCGGGATGAATTCCAAGAGCAAAAGACAAACACTATGAAGGGTTTGATTCTGGCTCAGAACGAACGTTAGCGGTGTGACTTAGGCATGCAAGTCGCGCGTGAAAGTCGTAAGACGAGTAAAGCGGCGAAAGGGTGCGTAACACGTAATCAATCTACC
>Ga0105049_10000886_pt1 | contig 34326 bp, 22 predicted proteins | sample MAT06_FD_78087 | JGI IMG/M metagenome (GOLD analysis project Ga0105049, IMG submission 78087) | Freshwater microbial communities from Lake Fryxell liftoff mats and glacier meltwater in Antarctica - MAT-06 | ecosystem: Environmental > Aquatic > Freshwater > Ice > Liftoff microbial mat | place...
CGTGAAAATAATGCTCGCTAAAACACTCTCCAACAAACTCAACACGCAAAACGGAATATCAAGCGCAATCCAAAAAAGACATGAGCAACGACAAGCGGATATTGACAGATATAAAAACTATTCATAATTTGACAAAGTAGAATTAGGAACGCGGCAAAGACAACAACACGGCCCAAAAACACAACACATTGGAAGCGGGCAGCCTGATTCTTCCCCACAATCATCCTGGCCATGCTTGTCACACTTATTTTGGTTGGCGGGTTGTTCTTTAGAGTACGCTGATGCTGCTGAACTACTTTTTTTCGCAATGCAAATGCCTCCAGAATAGTCATACGCCCCGTTCACTTCGCGCGGGGGCGAAGTGGCCAAAAGCAAAGTGATTGAGAAAAGAAAAACAAGCAGGCGCTCCATGCAGCAAGATTTGCGGTGCAAATGAAAAAATATTGCCCATTCATTTCTCTTGTCGCGTGATTTTAACATCACATTATCGCAGAGGATTACCTTCGCAACTCCCATCAAAACCTCCGCCCATTAGAATTGCAATTTGTTTGACCACATTTTTACCCATGTAGCTTTTTTATCTGCTGTAGTCCTGACGGAAGCAGAGGCGAAGGAGGGAAGCTCATTCACACATTGACCACATTCACACATTGACCACATTCAACATCCTTCTCCTCGGCTCTGGAGGCCGCGAACATGCTTTTGCTTGGAAACTCGCCCAGAGCAAACGCTGTTCACAACTGTTTATAGCACCTGGCAACGCAGGCACTTCAGCTTATGGTCAAAATGTGCCTATCAGCCCTTTGGATTTTTCAGCCGTAGAAAAATTTGTGCTTGAAAACCACATAGATATGGTCATCGTTGGGCCAGAAGAACCTCTCGTGCGTGGCATTTGGGACTATTTTCAGGAGCGAGAGCATTTGAAAACAATCCCCCTCATCGGTCCTTCCAAAGCCGGAGCGGTGCTGGAAGGCAGCAAAGCCTGGAGCAAAAAATTCATGTTGCGCCATAATATTCCAACGGCTGCTTACCAGGAATTCAGCTCCGAAACGTTGGAGGCTGGTTTGACCTATCTAAAAACACACACACTTCCAATTGTGTTGAAAGCCGACGGTTTGGCGGCGGGAAAAGGCGTAGTAATTTGCCAGAACCACGCAGAAGCGGACGCAGAAATGAGGGAAATGCTCGGCGGAAAATTTGGCGAAGCCAGCGCCCGGGTGGTTGTGGAGGAGTTTTTGAGCGGCATCGAGTTCAGTGTTTTTGTCCTGACAGATGGTAAAACCTACAAAATCCTACCCGAGGCAAAAGATTACAAGCGCATCGGGGAGGGCGATACTGGGCCGAATACTGGAGGTATGGGTGCCGTAAGTCCCGTACCTTTTGTGGATGAAATGATGTGGAAAAAAGTGGAGGAGCGTGTTATACGCCCGACTGTGGAGGGTTTGAAAAAAGAAAAAATCCCATACAAGGGTTTCATTTTCTTTGGTTTCATCAACGTGGGAGGCGAGCCTTTCGTCATCGAATACAATTGCCGCATGGGGGACCCAGAAACCGAGGTGGTGCTGCCCCGCCTTAAAAATGATCTTGTAATGTTGTTCGACCATTGCGCACGAGGTACCTTGGGGCGTGTAAAAATCCGAACGGACAAGCGCAGTGCTACCACCGTATTTCTGGTGAGTGGGGGCTATCCGGGAGATTATGAAAAAGGGAAAGTCATCATGGGTCTTGACAAAGTAAAAGGTAGCATTGCTTTTCACGCGGGCACTGGCAATGCCAAAGGAGGGGCGTGCATAACTGCTGGAGGACGGGTTATTGCACTCACCAGCCTCGGAAAGGACATCCCGAGCGCGCTACGCAAATCGAATCGAAATGCAAAGGCAATACAGTTTGAAGGAAAAAACTATCGGCGCGATATCGGGAAGGATTTGATTGCCTAATCGGTCTTTAGGAACGCGGCACCAATTTGCACGAATCGGATACCGACTTCCTCGAATGAGTGGCAGCTTTAAATCACTCACATTCTCTTTTCTCAAAATATTTGTTTTCAATGAAATTCATCTTTATTTCCCTTACAATCTTGGCTACTAGCTTTCTTTGGCTGGCGTGTAAACAAACCAAATACACCGCCGAAAAACTTCCTGAAAAACAACTCCGTTGGGGCAACGGCGGTGGTTTTGTTGGAAAGGAAAGCTCCCATATTTTGTGCGATAACGGCCAGATTTTTAACCGTGACATGATGGGGAAAACTTCAGAAGCTGGCAAAACAAAGGGTAAAAAAGCCAAAGCGATTTTCAAAACCGTGGAGTCGCTCGGTCTTTCCAAAATGGAATTCAATCACCCCGGCAACACCTATAATTTTTTAGAGTTTCAAGAAGGCGATATGGTAAGCCGCGTAGTGTGGGGCGATAAAAATTTCCCCACTGAAAAATCCTTTGAAAATTTGTTCGGGGAGCTGAATGGGCTGCTAAAAAAATAAACCTCTTACTTTCTTGCAAGATAAACACCCAGCAAAATCACCGCTGTTCCCACCAAATCAATCAGCCCGATCGCTTCCCCATCCAATGCGCCAATGGCAATTGCTCCCACGGGCAAGAGATAGGTGACGGAGGTGGCAAAAATGGCACTTGTACGCTGTAGCAACCAGAAGTACAAAATGGAACCCACGACCGTTCCCACTGCAGCCAAATAGAAAATATAGCCCAGTCCTTTCATTCCTTCCGGGTGTTTCCATGCAGCCTCCCAACCACCTGACCACCAAAGCCCTATCACGAACAATCCTCCTGTAACCACAAAGGCTGCCGATGCAATACCTGCCGGTGGAAGGTCGCGCAAGTGTGTATTCACTGTGTTTGCGTTGATGGCGTAGCATACCGTGGCAAGCACACAAAGACCAGCAAAAAAGGCATTGCCCGATACGCCGCTGCTGGCATTAAAAAGCACAAGCAACACTGCTCCAGCCAAACCAATCACCACGCCAAGCACTTTTTCCCGCGAAAATTGCATCGAAAAAAAAGCCGTTCCAATCAGAAGCGTAAAAAGTGGCGTGAGTGAATTGAGGACGCCTGCAAGGCTACTGTTGACATGCTGTTGGGCCACTGCAAAAAAGAAATTGGGGATAGCCGAACCACAAAACGCCACGATAACCAGGGGCTTCCAGCGTCGCCAATCAATCTTAGACCAGTATGCTGCTGCAATGGGCAGATACACCGCCGTGGCAAAAACCATGCGCCACATTGCCATTTGCACTGGGCTGAAAATGGCTACAGAGCGCTTGATAAAGAAGAAGGATGCCCCCCAAATAGCAGCAAGGAAAACCATCAAAAACCAATCAAAAGCGGAGGGTTGGCGGGATGGCATTTTTGTTTGTTGATTCGTGGATTGGGGAATTGGGTTAATAACCTGATTTGCCATTTACAACTCCGATCACTTTGCCCTTGAATTTTTGGCCAACGAAAGGCGTGTTGCGCGATTTGGAACGGATGTTTTTTTCTTCCAAAACCCATTGGGCATCTGGATCAAAAACGGTGAGTTCTGCGCGTTCACCTTGGGCAATTTTTGGAACGGGCAAGTTCAAAACACGGCGGGGCGCGAGGCTCATTTTTTCAACCAAATCGTTGATGCTCAGTTTTTTTCCTAAGAAAGTGCGGCAGAGGGCAAAGACTGTTTCTAGCCCGATCATACCAAAGTCGGCGTAAGGAAATTCCAGGTTTTTGGCTTCCTCGTGCCAAGGTGTATGGTTTGAGCAAATAAAATCAATCGTTCCATCTGCCAATCCCTCCTGCAGGGCAATAGTATCCGAATTACTGCGGAGCGGAGGCACTATTTTCCAATTTGAATCAAATTCCGCCAATTTTTCGTCGCTGAAGCAGAGGTTTGCCACCGCAACTGAACATGTAACGGGCAACCCGGCCTTTTTGGCCTCCCTGATAAGTGCAACGCTCCTGGTCGTCGAAATCAGGTGGATGTGCAGGCGGCCTTCGGAATATTCCAGGAGGCTGAGATCACGCTGCACCATCAACTCTTCTGCTAATGCTGGCAGCCCCTTCAGGCCCAGCGAAGTGCTCATTACTCCTTCGTGCATTTGCCCACCTGCAGCAATGGTTTTATGGTGCGGCACATTGATTACCAATCCATTGAAGGCCTTGGCGTATTGTAATGCCCGAAGCAATAGTCCGGCATCTTGCACAGCGCGTTTGCCATCACTGAATGCTACTGCCCCCGCAGTATGCATATCAAAAAGTTCCGCCAGGTCTTTTCCTTCACAACTTTGCGAAATCGCCCCAATAGGGTAGCATCGCACGGGCAAATCCCTGGCCTTGTTTTTTACATACAAAATCTCGGACTTGGTGTGAAGCGCAGGGTCTGTATTCGGGAAGCAGGCCATTGCCGTAAACCCTCCTGCAGCCGCAGCCGCGGCCGCTGTGGCCAAATCCTCACGATGTTCGTAACCAGGATCGCCGGCATATACGCCCACATCCAGCCATCCTGGGGATACGCATAGATTGAGTGATTCCCAAACTTCCGCACCCTTGGGGGTTGGAATATGGTCGCCAACGGCTTCGATATGGCCATGGCGGATGAGCATGTCTTGCGCCCCACTTTCAGTAATACCATCGAAGATGCGGACGTTTTTTAAGAGTATTTGCATGGTGCTGAGTTTAGAATTGACACCTTTTTAAATAGTGTCAATTCTAGTTTGGCCAGGTTTTAGGCAGTCTGTACCAATGATTATTGCGTACCACCCAACCGGGTTCCCGGCGATACAAACTGAAATTAGTGTCTTTTATCATCACCTCATCAAACCAAAAAGCTGCACTTTCATTCTCTTTATGAAGGAAAATACCAAAAATTGAGTTCTTTTCCTGCACTTCAAATGGTAGCTCGAACAAAGCCCAGCCTTTAACGATCGTCTGAATCCCGGAGCGCAAATTTCCTTCCTTGAAATTGATTTTGCGACCATCTGAACGGCTATTTTCCAAAAATTTTATCTCCTGAGTCATACCCATATCCTCATCTACTTTTATCCAAATGCTGAAAATATAGGAGCCTTTGGGTATGGTTTTATTCCAAATCCAAGTGGTGTCACTTAGCTTTCCTTCGCCCGCGCCTTTACCTTGAAAAACATGCTCGCTCTTGGAGAGTGAATCAAAGTTTAGGTGGGCGAACCACAGTGGGGGCCTTTCGCTATGCCATCCGCTTGAAGCATCAAATGTTGCAGAGCGATTCATTTCGACGGATATTTTTTCTGCTTGTTGTTGTGACCAGGCGCGAATACTATCGGGCACTAAAGCCATTATTTTGAGTTCTGGGCCATCATACACGGGTGTTGCCTTATGGATCAGGTGCGCATAATTTTTTTGGACCTCTAACCACTTGCTCGGCTCAATCATGAGCGCAAAAGGGCGGTTATCCGGCATTTCTGACAACAATATAGGAGGTTCGCAAGCAGGCAGAGAAAATTGTACGGATTTAACCATGCGGCTTACCGCAGATCGGCTCATGTTCACCCCCATGTCAGGTACATTTGTTTGTAAAGCGGTGCATTGCACTTTTTGGTAAAGCGGATCATAGACTTCAAGCCAGATGTTCTCAGAACCTATGTGGTAATAGGGCAAGGGCATAAGGGACTGAAAACGAGCAAAATCAACCTTATTTAGCCAATGATCCGGCGAATTGGCCACCACACTGCGCTTTGCAAGATTGGGCATCCATATCAGCGACTTGTTTTTTTGAAAATAGTAGGCTTCCCAGCATAAAACGACTACTGGAACAAGGGCGATGATCCACTTAATGATGTTTGGCAGATGTTTGGCCATATATGCTGAACGAGCCGTGACAAATGCCATCCATTTTTCACTCGTTTTTATTCGTTGGCTTTTATTCCACAAAATGTAGAAACTCAAAACGTTGATGGCATAATAAAACGCCCAGGTGAATCGCCCGAGTCCCCTGAATTGCCTGATTGGACCGAGATAATCAACCATCCACTCCAATCCTTTTATGGAAAACGGAAAACCCAGACCAAAAAGCAGGGTCGCAAATGCTGCAAAACAGACACCCCGTAAATAGTTTTTGTGTACCCGGTGATAGGCTGCATGCTCCCAATCCGGTTCAAAAAGTCGAAATCGCCGTTTGAACAAAAGCCAAAGCGTGAAGACGAATGCCACCAGCCCAGCGTAGGATTGCGCCTCAAAATCTAATCCCCTTATCTGAGTGATATGCTGATTGATCCACTGGTGCATTGGGAAATAATTGTAGGGCAGGAAAACCCCCTCCCAATGTCCAATATAATCCGTGAAGCCATGAGGAGCCGCCGGGCGATCGGGGCAATAGTCTGACCAATGAATCCACACATTCAATACGGCAAAAGGCAACAAAATCATCCCTGTCAAGTGGCTCACCCGAGACCATATATTGCGCCATGAAAAGTTAAGCAGAATTTGGAATAAAGTATAGAAGCACAAAAAAACTGCTGAAACCCCAAGGTTGTAAAAGTGTAATTGCGCCGAAAACCAAATAAGTATCCCGATCAAAAGGCTTTGATAGCGCCGGCTTTGTCGTTCTTCATACCGACAAAGTAAGAGCAATAACATCGGAAGCACCCAAATATGCGAAAGGCCAAAATGGCCATCGAATTGGTTGTGCTGTGGCGAAAGGAATGCTATGCCCATTGCCGCCAATCCTGCATACCACGCGGGTAGGTGAAGTTTTCGCAGCAACAAATAAATAACGCCCGCTCCAAAAATAATGGAGCAGACTAAAAACAGGTGTATAATGCCAATCACCTTATCCCCTACATCGAACACATGGCGGCTCCACCATTGCATTCCAGCGCTAAGAATCGGTTGACTGTCTGAAAAAAGGACATGCTCGCCAAAAGGATAGTTCATGCCCCCATAGTGTACATAACTGGAATCATGTTGCACATGCCAGGCCGAGGCCATATAGTTTTTGAAGCCGTCAGAACTTTTTGCGAACATGACCTCATTGGGCGCTTTAAGCCAAGCTCCATGTTTGGCCCAAATCAAAAGCGATGCCACAGCCAATACGACCAGCAAGCCCCAAAAGGTATGACCTCGCTTGGGGGAAGCAAGATTGTGCAGGGTATGTTCTATTTGATCTACTCCTTTCATCGTAATTTCGGCAATTTGGCAGGCAAAAGTAGGCAAATTAGCCCCTCGGCCCCGGCCAAAATGGTGCCGATGTTAGTTCTGTGTTAAATTCCAAAATAATATTCCCGGAAATGCAATAACCCACCCAAAGCAAGTGTTTTATGCATGATTTTTCAACAATTCACAAGCCAAAGTACGGCAAAATGCCTATGGAAGAAACCTACACATACGATGCACAAATGGTGCAATTTCTGTACCGCGAACTATCTGCTAGGGACGCTTTAGAAATGGCGCATAGGATAGAGGATGACTCTGAAATCAGCGCTGATTTTAATGCCCTGTTGTTTGCAAAAGCACAACTCCCTAAAGTTCAGTTCAACCCTTCGCCTACTGTATTGCAAAATATCCTGCAATACAGCGCAAAAACGACTCTGGAAGCACATTTCTAACCAAAGAATGCTTCCTTCCAAGCCCTCGCACCGAAGTTTTCGGAGCGGGGGCTTTTTTATTACAAGAGTCATCCCCAATTTTTATTCAATAGTCCACCCTTTCCAAAAAAAGACCACTGGGTGGTGCTGTGAACCGTGCCGGCTCTCTGGAATTTGTTTTCAAAAACGTTTCAAGCTCTTGCCCAGTCAAATTACCGCGCCCTACCTCCACCAGCACCCCTACCATGCGGCGCACCATTTTCCACAAGAAATGAGAGGCTGTAATGCGGATATTAATACGATCGCCATTTTCAACAATCTCTACGCGATCAAGATCTACGAGGGTGCTTTGCCCTTCTTTTTCGGTCGCGCCAAAAGAACGAAAATCGTGAAAACCTTCGAGGAGAGCGGCAGCTTCGCGCATCGCTCGCAGGTCGAGCGGGTCGCGCACCCACCAAACATACTTTTTGCCAAAAGCATCGCGTCTTTTTGAAATTTGGTAGGTGTAACTGCGGCTGCGCGCATCATGTCGCGCATGAAATTTGGGGTGGGTCTTTTCTACCGCCAGGATATTGATGGCATGACCGAGCTCGTCGTTCAGGCGCACCTTGATTTGCTCTGGAGGAAGGCTGGTTTCTGCAACTTCCAGATGGGCTACCTGCCCACGAGCATGGACACCGGCATCTGTTCGGCCAGCCGCATAAATTTCAACCGCTTGGTTCTCAAATATTTTGGCGGCTGCTTGCAAAAGTTCGCCTTGAATGGAGCGCTCATTTTTTTGGAGTTGCCAGCCAGAATAGCGCGAACCGTCGTATTCAAGCGTAAGTTTGAATTTTGCCATTTTGTGTAGATAAAAAAATCGAGGCACAAGGTTCAAAAGCCTTGTGCCCCGATGTGCATCTATTGCGATAGTTTTTACTTTTTCAAATAATTTTCTTCAAAAAACTCCCTGTAACGATCCAAGGTTTTGTTTTTCAAAATGCGGCGGTAGTTTTCCTGCGTCACGGCGAACAGTTCTTTTTTGTAGGTCTTTTTGGCCGTTTCACCCAGAAAGTCTTTTTGGTTTTTGACTTCATTGTAATAGCGCATCGCCTGTTCTTTGGTGTCAAATTTGCGGATAACTACGATGGGGGTATTTGTATCCGTGCCCAAGAAAATATTTGAAATTCTAAGTTGTTCGGCTTTGTGGTACTCGCTGTTGTAATCAGATACGGCAGCTTTTACATCGTCGAGTCGCACATCATCCCCTGATAGGGCTACTATAAAATAGTGTAGTTTGTCATCCTCTCGGGTGAACCCATCGTCAATGGGTGTGTCCTGCTTTTTCTTGTCATCCACTTCGAATCCTTTACAAGCAAGCAAACGAGCGATTTCCTTGGCGCGAGTGGCTTCCGGGCTGTCTGGATAGGCTTTAATTAAGACCCCTAATGCAGCACAATAGGCTTCGTTCCCACTAAGGTTGCCCGTGCAAAGTGCGCTCAGCAAGGCAAATTTGGCGACAAGCGGGTTTTGAGAACCGTATTTTTTAGGAGCTTCTTCACAGCGATTGTAAGCTTCTTTGTAGCCCCCTTTTTGGAAAAGAGTGTAGGTCTCTTCGTAATATTTGTTTAGCTCACGCTCACGCTCTTTGGTGGCATTGAGGAAGTTGGGGTCTATCAGCGTTCGAGCATAAGCACTTTTGGGATATTTTTCCACCAATTTGTCATAGTAAAACTGTGCTCGATCCCGATTGCTCAGGTCTGTAAATGCCAAATAGCAGTAGTACCATGTTTCTTTTTCGTACCGAGCCGTGTCGGGGTAACGGGCTTGCATATCTTCGAGCGTCCCAGTACACCTGCGGTTGTTTTGCAAGCGGTCGCGGAAAAGCGTTCCAAGTTGGTACATGGCTTCATACGTAGCCAAGTGTATTACGGAAAGTTCATCCTCAGATTTTGGGATGTTGGAAAATATGTCTTTAAGCTCTGCCTCAGCCACGGCATTGGTTCGGTTGCTGTCAGCTCCAGCCACTTCATCAGCGCCTCCGGCCGCTATTCGGTTGCTGCGCCGCCAGTTGTCATCGAGTTTTCGGTCGCCCCAGTTACGCGAAAAATCCTTTCGCCCCTTTTTTAGAAAAGTCTCATTGTAAAAATAGAATGACGACGGCTTGCCACCTGCCGTTGGCGCTGGGGCCTTGGCGGGACCAGAGGCTGCCGGATTCGCGGATTTAGAAGCAATGGCCGCAACCTGTGCAGCGTCGCGTTGTTTTTTGATTGTTTTTGCTAAGTCTTTGCGCTCAGCATCCGTCATACGGAATACGCGCACAATGCTATCGTTGGCCTCAATGGTCTGGATGAGTCGCGCAATATCTTTGAGGTTATTGGCATAGTCCATCGCGCGTTTGTGCCGAATATCATCTGCAGGCAAAACGGTCAAGGTGCTATCGTAGTAAGCCTTTGCTTGCACGAACTCTTCTTCTTCAAAATAAAGATCCGCAAGTTTGAGATAGGTTTCGGCACGCTGCGACGTATTTTCTTTGTTGAAAGCCAAGGATTTGCGCAAATAGTCAATCCCTTCTTTTTTTTGCCCGTCGTTCAGGGCTATGTCGGCCATGGCAAAATATATCTGGTCGCGGTACTCCAGATTTTTGTCATCGTTGAGCATTCGCTCATAAGCTTTCAACGCTGCTTCGCTGTTGATCTTGGTATTTGCCCAGCCAGCAGAAGTCTGTCGCAGTCGAGCATTGAATTCCATTTCGTACTTCGGGCGGTTGCGCAGTACTTTGTCATACGCAGAATATGCTAAATCAAGTTGCCCCGCACGTTCGTAGAGTTGGGCAAGGATAAAAGAAAGCCGGGCGCGTTGTTTTTTGCTTTTGTTTAGTTCTATGGCCTTCGTGAGCGGGGCAATGGCCTTGTCGTACTGTTTTTGCTTGATAAAAAGATAGGCTTCTGCAGTGGCGAGTTCGTCTTGCTGTTCGGGGGGGAAGTTTCGATCTTCCCAAAGTTCGCGGAAAAGGAACTCGGCTTCATCGTATTTATCGCGCTGTGTAAGCGTGCGTCCATACCAGACCATAGAAGCCGGAAAATCGTGGATGCGATTAATTGGCTGGCTGTAAGGATTTGGGCCCGCTACGGTGATTTCTTCGCTTTTTTTAGGGACTGCTGTTGGGGTTGTGGGTGCTTTAGTCTCTGCTTTAACTTTTTCGCCTGCTTTTTTCTTGTTTTTTGAGCGCGCTTTCTTGGCTGCAGCGGCTTTCTTCTTTTTCGCCGCTGCAGCTTTTTTCTTTTTCGCCGCAGCCTCTTTCTTCTTCTTAGCGGCTATTTTCTTTTTAAGAGCAATTTTTTCCTTAGACGATTTTCCCTTTTTTAACTTTGTTTTGGACACACGTCGTGGATCTTCTTCTTCGCGGATAAACTTAAACGTGGCTTCTGCAGTCTCGTAATCACGCTTGAGGAATTGCGCTTTGCCCATTAGGCCATAGTTGTCATCCGTCCATCGGCCCGGGCGGTGCAGTGATATGCCTTTTGCCGATTTCAAGACCACGTTATCCAGATCGGTGCGCGAACTGCTGGGGTCAGCTGCTGCGTAAGGGTAGACCTCAAGAATTTGGCTGTAGTTATCTTTGTGCTGCTCCTCCAGTTTAGTGGTGGTAAGCCGGAAAAGTTCGTCCGCATTGAACCAATAGTTGTATTTATTGGTAAAGGAGTGGTATAATTTTTTTGCCTTGCTGGTCTCTTGCCCTTTCTTTTTGGTGGTGACGCAGCCGGATGAGGCCACTACACACAGCAGTATCACACCCGCAAGGGCTATTATCCAAATATTTTTCATGTCAAAAATCTTGAACAGCAGGTTTGGATTCAAAAATGCAGAGATTTAAGCTCCGCCCCCTGAAATTTCAGGATGGAAAAAGGTGCGAATTAAGGCAAAATGGTTGCCTATACGGCAATAAATCTTACAAAGTTTCCACGAACTCATTCCCCATAAACAGCCGTCGCTTTCCGTTCCAGTTCCGACATGGGGAAAATATCAGTCAGCCGCGCCTCCATTTTAAACGCCCCGCTGCCATACGTTTTGCGATAATAAACCAGTCCAAGCCCTTTGGCATACCACTCTTCCCCGCGCCCTTCTACCTCAGCAGCCCCTTCCTTTTCGTTGCCAATGGCTTCACGAAGCCCAAACTTTATGCAGGGGTATTTCTTTCCGTCAAATTCAAAATCAGGTGCATCGCCTAAATAACGACGATTTCTTACCACGTAAATGGTTGCTTTGGGATCATCTGGCGGATGAAATTGAAGTTTGAACAAAAACACGCCCGATGAGTCACTAACGCCAAACGGAAATTTGTTGGGGGCATCAATAATGGTGGTGGTATGGATTTGCCCTCCCTCTGTTTCTGGGTTGGGGTCTGCTTCGTATAAATGACATTCTTTTGCCAAAGCCCCACTTTTTGTAATTTTTTCTCGTACGATTTGCCCGATCTGAAACCGGTGATCGTAGTAGGTTCCCACCAAAAAAAGCCCGCTATCGCGTACAAAAGTGCGGTAATACCAATATTCTGGCATCACGGAGTCGTTCTGGGACACAACATATTCGTAAACTTTTCCTCCTCGGAGTTCTTTTACCGGGAAGTAATATTGGCTAATGTCGCGTTTGCCCCCCTTGCCACAGGCAAAAAGGAAAAACAACAAAAACGGCAGGAACAAAAATGGGAATGCACGCACGGCAACAATTTTGGCACAAAGAAAGGGAATTTGTTTAGGCAACCTGCCAGCCCAGCTTTGCGTCCTTTCACCGCACTTGTAAAAATTGGATTTTGGATATGAAAAATCAACTATTTACCTTTCTTTTCTTGCTCGGCTCATTCGCCTTGAGCGCCCAAAATTCGTTTACCCTCCAGCAAAACCTTCAGTGGGCAAACGCAGCTACAACTTATATTCTGGCCGATGGCTCCCCCTTTGAAGTATGGAAATTTGAGGGCTGTTCCTTCGGCGACGAGGCTCGTTCGCTTCCCATTTTTTCTGAGCGGTTTGCTATTTCTGGCAAATCTAAAATTGAAGTAGAAATCGCTTCCGTGCAATGGGAATCTTATGCAAAAAAACCTTCCAGCGACGATGCTTTTCTAACCAATAACCTGGAAATCAAGACATTGGTAGAGCATGAACGCAACCAGTTTTTTGGCCGAATCAAGTTCATTCCCGTTCGGAAAATCGGCAGCGGATATGAGCGCGCCATGGCTTTCACCCTGAATGTACGTGTTTCTCTCTTACCTGTTCCGCCCACACCTGCCGGTGACCGCGATGGATTCACCTACACATCGGTATTGAGCGGTGGAAATATTTTTAAATTTGGCGTAACCCAAAACGGTATTTACAAACTCGATTATGCCTTCCTCAAGAACGAATTGGGTATCAGTGATCTGGACAATATTGACCCGCGCAGCATCCGGTTGTATGGAAACGGTGGCGCCATGTTGCCAGAAAAAAACAGCGATGCCAGAGCGGACGATTTGACGGAAAATACAATACAAATCGTGGGTGAGCAAGACGGTAAATTTGACGTGAGCGATTACATACTTTTTTACGCCGTAGGACCACGGCCCTGGATTTACCGACCCCATGCAACCGACCCAGAGCTTACCGTGCGCCTCAATCTTTACGATCTCCACGCCTGGTATTTTATCAAAACAGGCGATGGATTTGGGCTGCGAATTTCGGAAATACCCAGCGTAGTTGCAAGCTACGTCACGGAGGAATTTGATGATTATCAACGAATTGAGGAGGAAAAAAACAACTTATTACATTTTAACTCCGCTTCTCAGGGTTCGGGCAAGCGCTGGTTTGGCGATTATTTTTACCAGGCTCGCGAGCAGACATACGATTTCAATTTCCCCAACTTAGTGCAAGGCAATGCAGCTCGTGTGCGCAGTGAGTTTGCTGGCCGCAGCAGCGTAACCCAATCTGTTAGGTTGGAAATAGGGAGCAGCACTTTTTCAAAAGCCATTTCGGCGGTCAGTGTTTCAAACAACGACGCGAGTTTTGCGGCCAATGCGGTCTTTAGTGGCACAATTCAGCCCAGTTCCGATGCCTTCAAAGCGAAAGTAGTTTATCCAGAGGTAGGCTCCCAAAGTGAGGGCTGGCTCGATTATATCGAGATAAACGCCCGTCGTCGCTTGTCCATGGCCGGGCCAGTTTTGGAATTCCGTGATTTGAAAACCCTTGGGCAAACGTCCGCTACTTTTCGACTTTCAGGTGCAAGCGGCAACACGACCGTATGGGATATAACAAACCCACAAACACCTTTTCTCCAACAAAAAAATCAGAATGGCAGCATCCTAGAATTCGGTGCCGCGACCCTTGGGACGCTCCGAAATTTTATAGCATTTTCAGATGGGGCAAGTTTTTCAAAACCTCAAATAGTGTCCGGAAAAATTGCAAATCAGAACCTGCACGCGCTGGAAAATTTGGACTTAATTATTATCTATCACCCTGATTTTCAAGCAGATGCAGTACGTTTGGCAGAACACCGCCGCACTTATTCTGGCTTAGACGTAGCCATTGTTGACATCACCCAACTCTACAACGAGTTCTCTTCCGGAGCAAAAGACCCTACCGCCATCCGCGATTTTGCCCGAATGCTTTTGGAGCGAAATCCAGATAAATTCAAATTTTTGCTCCTATTTGGCGACGCTTCATTCGACCCAAAAAACAACACAAACAGTGAGGACAACAAGGACTTTATCCCCGCTTTTGAGACGGCAGAATCCTTTAGCCCCATTGACGCTTTTCCTTCTGATGACTTTTATGCGCTCCTCAGTCCCGATGAAAGCGGTTCGCTCGCGGGTGCCCTCGACATTGCGGTAGGCCGTTTTGTTTGCAAGTCGGCCGATGAAGCGCGTAACATTGTGAATAAAATAATTGCTTACGACAAAGACCCCATTACACTTGGTGACTGGCATTTGCGCACGGTTTACATCGCCGATGACGAAGACGGCAATGCCCACATCAACCAGGCGGACAAACTCGCCACTGAAAATATTGCGGCAGAATCTTGGTTCAATATTGGTAAGGTCTATTTCGATGCTTATCAGCAGGTAGCAACCTCTGCCGGGCAACGATTCCCGGATGCGAAAGCCGCCATCAATTCAGAAATGTTCAAAGGCATGCTTGTAGTCAATTACATTGGCCATGGTGGACCTCGCGGATTATCGCAAGAAAGAGTGATAGACAACAACGATATTGCAGGATGGGACAATCCAAATCGTTACCCACTCCTCATAACCGCTACCTGTACTTTTGGCGGTTATGACGATTATACCACTTTGACGGGGGGAGAGCAGGCATTTTTGAGAATAAACGCAGGAGCAATCGCGCTTTTCACTACGGTTCGATCTGTATATATCGCAGGCAATGAAGATCTAACGGATGAAGTTCAAGACTTTATTTTTAAACGTGTTAACGGGAATTATCGCACGATCGGTGATGTGCTGAAAGATTCTAAAAACAAACTTACCAGCGATGTGAAAAATGCGCGCAGGTTTACTTTGCTTGGCGACCCATCCATGCACCTGGCCATGCCAGAACATCGTGTAGCCACCACCAAAATAAACGGTCAAGCCGTTACTTTAGGACAGCCTGATACACTCCGGGCGCTTATGCCTGTAGAAATCGAAGGTGTAGTAACCGATACCGTCGGCAATACGTTGAACGGTTTTAATGGTCGGGTGTCTGTTACGGTGTTTGACAAAGCACAAACGCTTCAAACGCTGGGGCAAGATCCTGGAAGTATTGTTCGCAGTTTCAAAATCCAACGCAACATCCTTTTCAAAGGCAGCGCGCAAGTGACCAATGGAATTTTTAAACTCAACTTTGTGGTGCCCAAAGACATCAACTATGCGTATGGAAAAGGCAAAATCAGCTATTATGCTGAAAACGGAACGCCTTTAGATGCCGCAGGAGGGGATGAAAATATCGTGGTGGGGGGCAATGCTGGTTTGATACAAGACGATACGCCACCGATTGTACAAGCCTTTCTAAACACGGATGCTTTTGCTTTTGGCGGGATAACGGACAACAATCCAAAAGTTATGGTGAAATGTTCGGATGATTATGGGATGAATGTCACGGGTTCCAGCATAGGTCACGATCTTACCGCTGTATTGGATGGAAATGTGCTGGAAACTTTGGTACTCAATGAGTTCTATGAGAGCGCTCAGGGAGATGCGCGTAAAGGTGAAGCCATTTATCCTTTGCGAAATCTCTCTACGGGCCGCCATACGCTTCAAGTTAAAGGCTGGGACGTAGCCAATAATCCTGGAGAGGGTTACACAGAATTTGTGGTAGCGGAAGATGGGCAAGCGGCGCTTGCCCATGTACTGAACTACCCTAATCCATTCACAACAAACACATATTTCCAATTTGAGCATAATTTGGCCAGTCAAATTTTGGATGTACAGGTGAGTATCTTTAGTGTATCGGGGCGTTTGGTAAAAACTATTCAACAAACGATCACGAATAACGATGGTTTCCGTGTTTCAAATGATGTACAATGGGATGGGAATGATGAATATGGCGACCCGCTCGCTCGGGGTGTGTACCTTTACCGTGTGAAAGTACGGGGCACGGATGCCATCGGTACAAGTAGTACCGCACAAAGTGATTTTGAAAAACTGGTTATCTTAAAATAATTTTCAACAAAAAACTCAGCACCAAAACGTTACAACTAAAATTCACTGCTTTTTATCATGAAGAAATTACTCGCACAGTCGCTGTTCGCGGCGGCCTTGACTTTGACGGGAACAGCCTTGTACGGGCAAATAGAACCCAAATGTGTCAATGGAAACAACCCCATCACGGGGGAGCGTTGCGCCAACGCTGTCACCTCTGCTGTTCCATTCCTCCGAATTGTGCCCGACGCTCGCGGCGGTGCTATGGGTGATGTTGGCATTGCTACTTCCGTTGATCCTAACGGAATGCACTACAACCCATCAAAATTGGCTTTTGCAGACAAAAACGTATCCATATCAGCCACTTATACTCCATGGATGCGCAACCTTGGCCTGAATGATGTCTACCTCGCGTATCTCTCTGGTTACTACCGCTTGGACAAATTTCAAGCGGTGGGTGCTAGCCTTCGCTACTTTTCTTTGGGCGACATCGAGTTTACCGACGAGACGGGCCAATCACTTGGTCAAGGCCGCCCCAATGAATTTGAATTTACGGGAGCTTATGCCCGTAAATTGACCGACAAGTTTTCTGCTGCTGTCGGTGCAAAATTTATCTATTCAAATCTGGCTACGGGTCGGGTCGTCGAAGGCAACGAAATCAAGCCAGGCATTGCAGGTGCTGCGGACATATCCGTGACGTATAAAACGCCGGTCAAAATGGGTGAAAACAAAGGTGAATTCACGTTCGGTACAGCTATCAGCAATATCGGGTCAAAAATTACCTATACCAACTCCGTCAATCGTGACTTTATCCCAACCAACTTGGGTGTTGGAGTCGGGCTGAAAATTCAGTTGGATGAATTCAACTCCATCACTTTCAGCACTGATTTCAACAAACTGCTTGTCCCAACCCCTCGTCCAGACCTCGGCGATGCGGATGGGAATGGTGTCGTTGACTACAAGGAATACTCGCCAGTACGCGGTGTCTTCAAATCTTTTGGCGACGCCCCGGGCGGTTTTTCAGAAGAATTAAAAGAAATCACTTTGGGAGTTGGTGCTGAATACTGGTACGATGACCAATTTGCTGTTCGCATCGGTCATTTCCGGGAACACTATTCCAAGGGAAATCGCAAATATTTCAGCGTTGGCCTTGGTGTGAAATACAATATCTTCGGCTTGAACTTCAGCTATTTGGTGCCAACCAGCAACCAACGCAACCCATTGGACAATACGCTTCGCTTCTCGCTTTTGTTTGACTTTGAGGCATTTGAAGGCGACGAATAATAGGTAATAATGTGCTTCGTTTAAAAAGCGAGCTGCCTGATGAGAGGCGGCTCGCTTTTTTTTGTAGAATTTTTCATGTTCATTGAATGGCCACTAATTGCACGAATTTTTTAGAAATAAAATAATCGAACCATGCTGGTTTCGTGAAAATCCAAGCAATTAGTGGCTACTCAATGAATATTTGTTTCATCGTTACCTTTTTATCTTTCTTCGTAAATGAAATCGTTACTGGCTTTTTTTTGCTTTCTCCTTTCCAATTTTTGTTTTTCTCAAACGTATAATTATTTCGTTTTAGAAAAACTACCACCTTCCATCAACTCCACTTATGACGAAATAACGCCTGTGCCCAGTCGCGATGGCCGCACCCTGTTTTTCACTCGGTTGGGGTTTCCAGAGTATAATCGGACGCTTTTAATTGACAGCGTAGATATGGCAATTAAACTGACACCAGAAAAATACCCCGCTGCCTTAGCTGAAGTTTATTCGCAGATAGCCGGAAAACCCATTTACACGCCCGAGCGCTCCGCATTCAATCAAGACATTTGGATTGCAAAAGGCGACTCCTTTGATTTTACTGCTGTAGAACACCCTGGCTATCCTTTGAATAATGCCTTGCCCAATAGCATTGTGACCATTACGCCCGACCCAAATGCTTTTTATGCAATCAACCAATTTGAGCGCAATGGAAATATGGATCGGGGATTTTCGATTGTTCGACGCACATCCGACAGCATCGGTTGGAGCTTTCCAAAGTCTGTAGAAATAACAGATTATTACACCATCACTTCTGATGTAAGTCTGACCATGAGTTTTGACGGAAAAGTCCTAATACTCTCTGCCATCCGTGCAGACTCTCGGGATATGGATTTGTATGTGTGTTTCCGAGAAGGCGAAAACAAATGGGGTGCGCCGCAGCATCTGGGCAATGTCATAAACTCAGATCGCAGGGAAACCACCCCATACCTTTCCGAAGACAACGAAACCTTGTTTTTTTCCTCTGCCCGAAGTGGGGGCACAGGCGGAAATGATCTCTATACCTCGCGTCGTTTGGATGACACTTGGAAAAACTGGTCGTCGCCCGCTCTACTGTTTGATCCCATGAATTCCAAGTTTGACGAAAGTCAACCCTATTTCAACATGACCTCGGGGTTTCTTTATTTTACTTCCAAGCGTGAAGGAAACAGTGATATTTATCGAGTGCGAATAGCCCCACCGCAAGCGACTGAGTTAGAAGTGGTGGGGCGGGTTTTAAACAGCAAAACGCGAGCGTTGATTCGTAATGCCAGAGTTTATTACGGAGCATCGGGGGATCCGCACAATGTCTTATTAGCCGCTGATGGAACCTTTCGCTTGAAAATACCCAAGGGGGTGAAATTTGACCTCACACCAGAAAAAGGAGGGTTTTCTGGCCAAACAGAGGAAATTCTATTCCGGCGCGATTACTACTATTTTCGTGAACAGTACCTGGATTTACTGCTTGACCCTTTGGAATTAAATGCCCAAATTGAACTTCGACCCATTTTCTTCCAGCAATCCAAATCCATTATTCTGGAGGAGTCCTACAGCGAATTGGAACGACTTGCAACCCTACTTTTAGAAACCCCAAACCTTCACATCCGAATAGAAGGGCATACCGACAACATTGGGATGGCCGAAGATTTGTATCGCCTTTCAGAAGAAAGGGCTGATGCCCTCCGCAGTTTTTTGATACAAAAGGGTTGTGCTCCATCACGGATTGAAACCAAAGGGCATGGGCCAAAATTTCCGATCAACGACAACAACTCAGAAGAACTTCGATCTAAAAACCGCCGTGTAGAAATCATTGTTACAAAAATTTAAGTGTGCCTGGTGTTAGCGGTGGTTTGCTAAGATTGCCTCTACAGGTAATGTCGGTGAAATATGAATTTTAGCGACGTAGCGGTGATGCGGTTCACTGTGCCATTTTTTTTGTTCCACGTGGAACATTCCTTGTTTTATCGCCTCTGACATTGTGGAAGTAAGGGCGCCACAAACAATATGCTTGAGCTTTAGCCTGTGGTGCGATGTTCCACGTGGAACATCGCACCACAGGCGTGTCCTGTAAAATACACAGCTCAATGCACAATTAAGGGAAACATGTTTAGATTCTGATTTACATACCTTTGCTTAAACTTTATAAAAGGGAGATGCAGACCATTCAAAATTTTATCAATGGGCAATATGTTCCGCCCAAAGCGGGCAAGTACATAGATAACTTCAATCCGGCCACGGGAAATCTGTCGGGTAAGATTCCAGATTCTGACATAGAGGACATCGAAGCAGCAGTCCGCGCAGCTACAGCCGCATTCCCCGCCTGGGCAAACATGCCGCTTGACCATCGGCATGATATACTCTGTTCCGTAGCGGATGGCATACTCCAAAATCTTGACACCCTTGCCGAGGCTGAAAGTTCGGATTCGGGCAAGACCGTGACGACTGCACGAACCGTGGACATTCCGCGTGCCGCACAGAATTTCAAGTTTTTCGCCACCGCGCTGTTACACTTTGCTTCTGAAAGTCATCATGCTCCTGGCTCTTTGAGTTACACCTTACGCCAGCCGCTTGGAGTAGTGGGTTGTATATCTCCTTGGAATCTCCCCCTATACCTTTTCACCTGGAAAATAGCGCCTGCTTTGGCAGCAGGAAATTGTGTGGTGGGTAAGCCTTCAGAGGTGACTCCGCTTACAGCCTATCTCTTGGGAAACCTTTGTAATGCAGCAGGCTTGCCACCCGGAGTCCTAAATATCGTGCAAGGACTTGGCCCCAAAGCGGGAGAAGCCATCGTTCGTCATCCAAAAATAAAAGCCATTTCGTTCACTGGCAGCACACGCGCAGGTTCAGAAATTGCCCGCATTGCAGCCCCAATCTTTAAAAAATTAAGCTTGGAATTGGGTGGTAAAAACCCAAACCTAATCTTCGCCGACTGTGATTATGACAAGATGCTGGAGACTACCGTGCGCTCCTCCTTCAACAATCAAGGTCAGATTTGTCTTTGCGGTTCAAGAATTTATGTGGAAAAAAGCATCTACCCACGATTCAAAAAAGACTTTTTGGAACGGGTGAAAAACCTTAAAGTGGGCAATCCTAGCGACCCCAATAACAACCTTGGAGCCGTGGTTTCTAAAATGCACTTTGAAAAAGTGTTGGGCTGTATTGAACTTGCAAAAGAGGAAGGAGGACAAATCCTTGCGGGTGGGTCAGCAATTCAAATGCCAGCGCCTTTTGATAATGGCTGGTATATCGCACCCACTGTAATCGAGGGTTTGTCTGCCGAATGCCGCACCAATCAGGAAGAAATTTTTGGCCCAGTCGTCACCATCCAACCTTTTGACACCGATGAACAGGCACTCGAAATGGCAAACTCCACAGATTACGGACTCAGTGCAACGGTGTGGACAAACAATCTCCAGCGTTCCCAATTCCTTGCCGCGAACCTTCAAGCGGGTATTGTTTGGGTGAATACTTGGATGCTACGCGACTTGCGCACACCCTTTGGCGGAGTTAAAAATTCGGGCATAGGCAGAGAAGGCGGCTGGGATGCAATGCGCTTTTTTACGGAGGCAAAGAATGTAACCTTTGGTTAACTGCCAAAATGTCTCTGGCACAATTATCGCCAAGCCATCGTTGAAAGCAACCTGAGCCCGCCGTTTTTTACACAACTCTATTTATCATGTTTGATTTCCTTGCATCAGAAGAAGCACCCGGAGTGTCCGCTACTTCCCTACGAACGGCTGCCGATTTGGATGGCGATTTGCTTGATACCTATTCAAAAACAGTATCCGGTGTTGCCAAGCAAGTAAGTGGCGCAGTGGTTCATTTGAAAGTTCAAAAAACAGAATCCCAGCAAAACAGGTCAAGGCAAAACCCTGGTGGAAACGGCCAAAATGTTGGATCCGGCAGTGGCTTTGTCATCAGCACCGATGGCTTTGTTGTGACCAATAGTCATGTGGTAAACGGCGCAACGCACATCGAAGCCAGTCTTCCTGATGGCCGAAGTTTCCATGCCCGCACGGTGGGCGATGATCCGTCCACAGATATTGCCGTGGTAAAAATTGATGCTGATAATTTGACACCCACACGTTTTGGCGATAGCAATCAACTTCAAGTTGGTCAAATAGCCATCGCTATCGGCAATCCATTTGGCTTTCAATATTCCGTTACAGCTGGAGTAGTGAGTGCACTCGGCCGAACGCTCCGTACTCAAACCGGGCGGCTGATTGACGACGTGATCCAAACCGACGCTGCACTCAATCCAGGCAATTCAGGTGGGCCCTTGGTGGATTCTTTTGGTAGGGTCATTGGTGTCAACACTGCCGTAATCTTACCCGGCCAAGGTTTGTGTTTTGCAGTGGCTTCCAATTTGGCAAAGTTGGTTGTAGGCAAATTAATCCTCGAAGGGCGTGTTCGCCGAGGCATGCTGGGCATCGGAGCGCAAGCCGTTCCCTTGCCTTCAAAATGGCTCAATGCTTTGGAAATTAATACCAAAGGTGGCATTCAAGTTCAAAGCGTAGAGCCGGGCGGCTCCGCTGACAAAGCAGGTCTACGTGCCGGCGACATCATTGTGCAGTTCGAGGGAAAACCTGTTGATTCCATTGATACCTTGCACAAAGTGCTCGACGAAGCCTCTATTGGAAGGAGCATTAGCCTTTGGGTTTTACGCGATGGAAACCTGAAAAGTATGAAGGCAATTCCTGCGGAGATGCGGTAGGATATTTTCTCGTATGAGAGGGGATGGGGCCGATGGAACACGGCTGACACAGATGAGACACGGATTTGCACAGATTTTTTGTTCAAATCCGTGTCTCATCTGTGTCAGCCGTGTTCCATCGGCCCCATCCCCTCTCGATTATTTGAATACTTTTGAGGCAGTTTCACATTCATCACTTTTTTGAAAATGCCGACAAAAATCGACCGCCGCTCCTTTCTTCAAAACACTGCATTGGCCAGCGCCGCCTTGATCTTGCCCAACATAACAGCGGCAGATCCACTAACTCAAAATCTCCCTCCCAGCCCTTCATCTTTTAAAAGCAAACTCCGCATTGGATTTATCGGAGTAGGCCTTCGGGGTCAAAATCATGTGGAAGCCGCTCTGCTCCGAGACGACTGTGAGATCGCTGCCATTGCGGATCCAGATCCTGGCATGATGGCAGATTGCCTTAAAATGATCGAGGAAAAAGGCCATAAAAAACCACAATTGTACGACAAAGGAGATTACGATTACCTCCGACTTTTGAAGGATAAAAGCATTGACGCTGTGGTGATTGCAACTCCTTGGGAATGGCATACCCAACAATGTGTAGCTGCCATGCAAGCCGGCAAATATGTGGGCACGGAAGTTTGTGGCGGCTTCTCCCTCGACGAGTGTTGGCAGTTGGTAAACACACATGAAGCAACCGGAGCACACTTGATGTTTATGGAGAATGTGTGTTATCGGCGTGATGTCATGGCCGTGTTGCAAATGGTGCGCGAAGGTTTGTTTGGCGAACTCGTCCACCTCGAAGGCGGGTATGAACACGATCTGCGTGGGGTCAAATTCAACGACGGCAAAACACCCTACGACTCCGGGGCGGAGTTTGGCGAAAAAGGCTACTCAGAAGCCAAATGGCGAACCAAACATTCCGTCCACCGAAACGGCGATCTCTACCCTACCCACGGCATAGGACCTGTGGCCATGATGACAAACATCAACCGAGGCAATCGCTTTCTACAGTTAACCTCTATCGCTAGTAAGTCGCGTGGACTTCATGATTATGTAATCAACCATCCACAAGGCGGACCCAATCATCCCAATGCAAAAGTGATTTTTAATCTGGGCGATAAAGTGACTACTCTCCTCAAGACCTCCAATGGCGAGACCGTGATGCTCTCGCACGATACGAATTTAGCTCGCCCCTATTCACTCGGCTTCCGGGTGCAAGGAACCCGGGGCATTTGGATGGATCTAAATAAAAGCTTGATGCTCGAAGGAATAACCGCCCCACACAAATGGACCGAGGCTAAGACCTGGCTTGAAAAATACGATCACCCGCTCTGGAAAAAATATGGTTCCGATGCCAAGGCTGCTGGTCACGGTGGCATGGATTTTTTTGTGTTCCACCATTTTGTAGAATCAGCCAAGCGCAACCAGGCTCCGCAGATCAATGTGTACGATGCAGCAACCTGGCTCGCCATCACACCACTTTCAGAAGCCAGCATTGCCACGGGGAGCAGTCCACAGGCTTTCCCGGATTTCACCCGAGGGCGCTGGACAGAACGCAAGCCTGATTTTGCTTTTGGGGACGAGTTTTGAGCGATACGATTTTAAAATTACTTTGTAACTATTTTGGTGGGACACGGATTGGCACAAAAAACCCGTGTCCCATCTATGTCATCCGTGTTCCACCAAAACAGGCGCTTTTGTTTCATTATTTTCAAAACAAATCCCTATTTAATCCCATAAAGCCAAATATATATTTGGTATAAAATCATAACTTACTCATTATCAAACCTTATAACCTATAAACGGTTTGTTTCAATAGTTATCAACAGGCATTTTTTAAATTCTTCTAATACGTTGATTATCAATGAGCTCTAAAAAGGCCAAATGTTAGAATGGAGTGTGGATAACCCTTGATTCATAAACAAGTTTTCACAACAGTACATCCGTATAGAGGCATAAATCGTGAATCCATTCCTGGTCGTGTGTATAAACCCTCACTCGCAAACGTGGGTTAACAAGCTGATGATCGTGTAAAAGTCCAACACCTAGTTTCCCAACTTTTGAAGGATTATTTGTGGAAAATAGGCCAAGTGCTTGATTTTAAAAGCCCTTCCTTGTGGGCAATCTGTTGGCAAGGCTGGTAACTTCTATGGATAGACGTTTTTGCTTTTTAAGTTATGACGTTATCAACAAACTAACAGCCCTTATGATGCCCGTAGGGGGAATTTTTTAAACCATCTAAATTACATAGAAAGTAGTCAAAGATGGAAAACTTAAATCCAAAACGCCTCTACTTTTGTTTGAAGTTTTATAAAAACATCGGATGAACACATAGGTGCACAGGACACCTAGTTTTTTAGGTTTGAACGGCCTTAGGTGTCCTTTGTGTTTATTAAACTCTCTTTTTATTATGCGTTTCACAGACGATTTCAAGATTTCTCGTGCGGTAAAAATCTGGCTCATTTCTGGGCTGGTGATGATCTTTTTTCAAATAGTAATTGGTGGCGTAACAAGGCTAACGGGAAGCGGGCTGAGCATTACCCGCTGGGAAATAGTAACCGGGAGCATTCCGCCGCTCAATGACGCCGACTGGCAGGTAGAGTACGAATTGTACAAACAAACCCCTCAGTATCAAAAGATTAACCAGGGGATGTCGGTGAGCGATTTTAAGTTCATTTATTTCTGGGAATACTTCCATCGTCTGTGGGCCCGGCTAATGTTTTTTGTTTTTGTTATTCCCTTTGCCTGGTTTTTATGGCGGGGAATGTTGTCGAGGCGCCTCTTGCCAAGGATGTTGACGGTAGTGGCACTGGCCGGCCTGGAAGGTTTTTTTGGTTGGGCGATGGTCGCCAGTGGGCTGATCAAAAGGCCTTGGGTAAACGCTTACAACCTGACGCTGCACCTATGCATGGCGATGGTCATTTTCACCTATTTGTTGTGGACCTGGTTTTTGGCGGCCTCCCCCAAGGCTCCCGATTTTTCAAGTCCTCGTTTTCGGCGCTTTGCCTGGACGATATTTGGGGTGGCCTTTTTTCAAATTGCCTTGGGCGCCATCATGTCGGGATCAAAAGCCGGGCTGTTCTTCCCGACCTGGCCTGATATGAACGGAGAATATTTGCCGAGTGTTTTGCTCGATGGCAGCCACTGGGCGGCAGATAGTTTTATCCACTACGATACCAATCCATTCATGCCTGCGCTGATCCATTTTTTGCATCGCAATACGGCTTACCTACTAACGGGGATGGTGTTGTACTTTGTGTGGAAAATATTCAAAGAAAACATTTCGCCTATATTGCGCCGTAGTGGGTGGTGGCTTTTGGCTGCGGTGGCTGTTCAAGTGCTGTTGGGTATTTTCACGGTGATCAACTGCAAGGCCAGTATCCCGGTGGATCTGGGGGTGGCACACCAGGCAGGCGCTGTGGTATTATTGAGCGTAGTGCTGTGGATATGTTACCAATTGCGTAAAATTTAGTTTGCCGCTTTTTTCTACTTTTGCCCGTAAGCCCTAAAAACCTATTTACCGAATCAATCAGAAACATCCCGCGCATGAATTATCAGATAAAAGAAGAAGACGGTTTCAAATACATAGAAACTGGTGGCGAAGGCACCCCCCTCATGTTGCTGCACGGCCTGTTTGGCGCACTCAGCAATTTTGAGGATCTTGTCAATCACTTTTCGCACAAGCACAATGTGGTGATACCGCTTTTGCCCATTTATGAGCTTCCTATTTTCCAGGTTTCCGTATCGGGATTGGTGGAGTTTGTGGATAAGTTTGTAGAATACAAAGGATACGATAAGGTACATGTATTGGGTAATTCTCTTGGGGGCCACGTCGCACTACTTTATGTGATTGGGCACCCTGAACATATCGCTTCCTTGACGCTTACAGGAAGTTCAGGATTGTATGAAAGCGCCTTCGGCACGGCATTCCCAAAGCGGGGCGACTACGAGTATATCAAAACAAAAACAGCGGCTACCTTTTACGACCCCGCTATGGCCAGTAAGGAATTGGTGGACGAGGTCTTCAGCATCGTGAATGACCGTGGCAAGGCAATCCGGGTAGTAGCCACCGCCAAATCTGCTGTGCGCCACAACATAGGCGACAAACTCCACAAGATCAAAGCACCTACCCTGCTCATCTGGGGCATGCAGGATATTGTAACACCACCTTTCGTGGGCGAAAAATTTAAAGAACTTATCGAAGACTCCCGCTTGTTTATGCTCGATAAATGCGGGCACGCACCGATGATGGAAAAGCCGATGGAGTTTAATAAGTTGTTGGAGAATTTTTTGGATGAGGTGGAGCGATAGCGCTTTGTGTGCTCAAATCTTAGCAGAGAAAAAGGAAGACCAAATAGTTTAGATAAAGGATACGAAGTATAAACCTACATGGATAAATTATTTTCACATCCGAAAAGACTATTCCTAATAGATGGTGTGGGAAAATATATAGAAACTTCATGCCCCGCATCCAGTGCAGCCCAGCCAATGTCGTTGAAACGAATAATTATATAGCTTTCTCAAGAGGTTCTGTGATTTGCGACTCAATGATGACTGGATTCGCACCGGCATAATTGGTATTTTTGCCGACAACCCCACCCTGCCGGTTAGGTTACTTAATGTTTCAACAACATAGTATATTTTGGGTTGTTTGAAGGACTTATCCTGATTGAACAATTCCACCAAGCCTAAAATAGCCTTCATGCCCGGTCTGTACCTCCACATCCCTTTCTGCAAACAAGCCTGCCACTATTGCAATTTCCATTTTTCCACTACGCTGCGGCAGAAGGGAGCGATGATCGAGGCTATTTTGAAAGAGCTAGAGTTGCAACAAGACTACCTCGGTGGCGAAGAAATTCAATCAATTTATTTTGGAGGCGGTACTCCGTCATTGTTGGAAATAAAGGAGCTGGAGCATATTTTTGAAAAGATTAATAGTCTCCACCGCGTTGCACCTGATGCCGAAATCACCCTAGAGGCCAATCCAGATGACCTTACACACGAAAAACTCCGCGGCCTAAAAAACTATACACCAGTCAATCGCCTCAGCATTGGAATCCAATCTTTTGCAGATGAAGACCTGCGCTGGATGAACCGGGCTCACAGCTCCAACCATGCCCGCGCTTGTCTGGACGATGCGCTTACCGTGGGTTTCCACGACCTGACCATTGATCTGATCTATGGCTCGCCTACCACCCCGGACGAACAGTGGGCTGAAAATCTTCGCTTGGCTTTTGAGTATGACATTCCGCACCTTTCCTGTTATTGTCTCACAGTAGAAGATAGTACGGCATTGGGCACATTTGTCCGCCTAGGTCAACAGCCGCCCGTGGATGAGGAGCGTTCCGCTCGGCAATTCGAGATGCTTATGGAACTTACCTGGGCAAAGGGCTACGAGCATTATGAAATCTCCAATTTTGCAAAACCCGGTCGCTACGCACGGCACAATACGAACTACTGGCGTTCGGAACCGTATCTGGGTGTAGGGCCATCGGCGCATTCCTTTGACGGCGTTTCAAGACAGTGGAACGTGGCAAACAATGCGCAGTATATCAATGAGTTATCTGAAGGAAAAATTCCTTTTGAGCGGGAAGTGCTCACAGCGGTTCAATGCTACAATGAATATGTAATGACCTCGCTTCGAACCATTTGGGGCACGGATTTAGGAAAAATCAGGTCTATGGGCGATGTGTTTGCACAACACTTTGAAACAGAGGCTAAATCATTTTTAGAAAGCGGGGTTTTGGAACAAGTGGGACAAACTTTCCGGCTTTCCCGGGCAGGCAAACTTCTGGCCGACCGTATTTCGATGGAGTTGTTTGCCTGAAAAATCCGTGTCTCATCCATGCAATCCGTGTCCTATCAGCACACAGATGAGACACGGATCAGTTATCTTTGCATCATGTTACGAATCCTGTTAGTTGAAGACGAAGCCCATATCCGCGACGCGGTGAAACTCAATTTGGAGCTTGAGGGCTACGAGGTAGTGAGTACGGGCAATGGGCGCAAGGCACTTGAGCTCTTTGCCGGGCAGCATTTTGACCTGCTTTTGTTGGATGTCATGTTACCCGAAGTAGATGGTTTTGACATCACAGAAAAAGTACGTCTTACCAACACCGAAGTGCCCATCCTGTTGCTTACGGCCAAGGACATGAGCCAAGACCGTGTGATGGGTCTAAAAAAGGGCGCCGACGATTATCTCACCAAGCCCTTCAACCTCGAAGAACTTTTGCTTCGCGTGAGCAAACTCCTCAAAAGAAGTCAACGGCAAAAAGGAGAATCGCTGTCGCTGTTTGAATTTGGCGGCAACAAAATCAATTTTGAAACCTTCGAAGCCACAACTTTTCGGGGAGAAGAAATCACACTGACCAAGAAGGAAACCATGCTGCTTAAACTTTTAGCTGAGCGTAAAGACGAGGTGGTGAGTCGCAACCAAATCCTTCAAGCAGTATGGGGCTACGATGTTTTTCCCAGTACGCGCACGATTGATAACTTCATCCTGTCCTTCCGAAAATATTTTGAGGAGGACGCCAAGACGCCGCACTTTTTTCATTCGGTTAGGGGGGTAGGGTATAAGTTTACCCTATAAATGTGGTCAATGTGATTTCAAAACACCCCAACAATGCCAAGGCAAGGCAGCTGGCGACAAGTAAACCAATCACCATTTTACCAATCACCACATGTGGTTGCTCAAACAAATTCTAATACTATTCATACGGCTTTATCAAGTGACACTTTCGCCGTTTTTAGGGGCCAATAAATGTCGCTACCAGCCGACTTGTTCACACTATGCTATTGAGGCTTTGCAGGTTTGGGGGCCTTTCAAAGGCAGTTATTTGGCGGCGAAACGAATACTGCGTTGTCACCCCTGGAGCAAGCACCCGATCATGGATCCGGTGCCAAGTAAAACAGAGGTATAATTTAATTTCTAAATAGCCGTTTTTGCGCCATTCCATCACCAAATCCACGATTGAACCAATAAACAACCCATTCATTTACAACACAATACACAAATTTCTTTCTATGAAAATTTCCCGCTTCTTCCCCCCTGCGCTGTTGTTTATTTTTATGGTAGCAGTGATTGCCCCTGCTTGCAGCGAAAAGGTGGGCTGCCCAAAAGCCACCCATGCCAGTGATGTTTTTTCAAAAGATGGCAAGAAAAGCAAGAAAAACTGAGGCAATCATGAATATCCGTCGTTATTGGCCCTTATTTTTCATGCTGTTTTTTTCAGTGGCGCTGGCCGCTCCCGCTTGTAGTAAAAAAAGTGGTTGTCCGGCAGAATCGAGTTTAAAAGCCACCAAAAAGAAAAAAGGCAAACGTCAAGAAGGGCTCATGCCCAAGAAGACGCGTAAAAAGGTGGGCAACTGAGTGCTGGAAGCCTCCTAAGAATCCAGCGTTGAAGTGGTGTTATCGGCCACTCTGTGGCTTTATTGATCCGCCCCATAATTCGCATGACCCCTGTTTTGCCAGTGGGCTGTTCGCCAAAATCGGGCAGCCCACTGGTCATTTTGGAAACATTCAAATAAGTTTTTTTGTCAATTTCTGGCCTACGAAGCAAGTCGGCTCAATTTTCGCTGCAAATTTTTACGCACCCCCGCTTGCCGAGCCTTTTCGGGCAATGCACTTTTTTTTCATCTGCTTCAATTACCAACTCATTCCCATGAATCGAGCTTTACTCCTGTTGCTTTCGGTCCTTACTATCAATCTTTTTGGCAAAGTCCTCTTGCCTGAAAAATTAAAAAATGAGCCACCATGCTCCTTATCTAGTGACCAAATTGCCAAACCTGTCCAAGAGTCCTCTTCTTCAGAGGAACAAAAACAAGCGCAATCTCCTGATTTCCAAATACTGGCAGACACAGTGGATCCAGAGATATTTTGTCCTGCTTCCGACACATTCCTACTGGGGACGGGTGCCTGCGACACGGTACTGAACTACACCGTTACCGCCACCGACGACCAGGGAACCGCCATCATCATTCAACTGTCTGGCCCAGTGTCTGGAGGTTTGTTTTCCGCAGGCAATACCACTTGTGTGTTTCTGGCAACTGATTTGGCGGGCAACACCGCTACTTGCACTTTTACATTTACCCTCGAAAGTTCAGCGCCCACCTCCTTGACCTGCGATGATCTTGTGACGATAGAATTGGATTTCAGTTGCGCCAGAACGCTTGCTTTTTCTGAAGTACTGGAAGGTTCGTATGGTTGTGCATCGGATTATATTGTAGAGGTTGACAGAACGGCTCCTTTTGGTAATGGTCCTTGGATGCCAGCAACCTTTAATACCAGCGATATTGGCAAAACATACCAAGACCGCGTAACGTATATCGCGAACGGGAACCGGTGTTGGGGCAACGTGAAGATTTTGGATAAAATCGGACCCCTTTTCAATTGCCAGGACATTATAGTTTCCTGCGCTGAAGAAGATATTAGCCCGCAGTTTTTGAAAGACAGTCTTGGATTGGCTGCTGGTGTACCGCAGGTAAGCGATGCTTGTGGGTCAATAACCCCTCCAAGCTTCATTGATAACAGCGTCACTTTTTCCTGCGATACGCTCTATTCCAAAATTGTTAGTCGAACTTGGATAACCACCGACCAGAGCGGCAATACAGGTACTTGTATTCAGCATATCAGAAAAAAGCTCCACACGCTTGCTGAAATACAATTGCCCCCTAACCTTACGCTCCATTGCCCGGATTCAAATATTACCCCAGCATTCACCGGCGTACCATTTGTGCAATCCAATGGCAAGCAATACAACATGGAAAACAATTCCATTTGCGAGATTTCTGCATTTTATGAAGACTTCCCACTTGCGCTTCCATGCGGCGATTTGCGCATCCGGCGGCTATGGGAGTTTTTCGACTTTTGTTCTGGTGTTACCGAAGGGCCTTTTCTGCAAAACATCTATGTCCTGGATGAAACGGGCCCCAGCTTAGCTTGTCCTTCATCACTTTTAATGACTTTAAGTGCAGATACCTGCTATGCCCTGGTGAATTTGCCCGATGTGGTCCTGAGCGATGCTTGTTCTGAATTGTTTTCTTTTCAAGCATTTTGGGAAGAGAATGGGCTCTCTAAAGCCTTGATCGGTTCGATGGCTGATTTTATGGGAAATGATCCGTCCAGCTTTGATACACTGGGGGTTATGGGCACGGTATTGATGCCCGTAGGAACCACGGCTATTACTTATGTGGCCGAGGATAGTTGCGGGAATATCGGTGATTGCATAATCAACCTGACAGTAGCTGACATGGACCCTCCTGTGGCGCGTTGCGATACCTTTTCGACTTTGCAATTGTTGGAGGACGGCTTGCTGGCCATTGGGGCTGGTCTGTTAGACAACAGCTCTACGGATGGTTGCACCCCTGTCTCGTTCAAAGCCAGGTTTTTAGAAGTGTCCAATTGCTTGTATGATACGCTTTGGACGGACTCTTTGCGATTTTGTTGCCTTGATCAAAACGACACACTGGATGCGGTGCTTCGCGTGTACGATATCCCGGTGCCTTTTGGTGATGTCACAGCGAGTTTTGGGGCTGGGCATTTCAGCGATTGCGCAATGAAAATTGTCGTCACGGATCCAAACCCGCCCAGTTGTGTGGCGCCGCAAAACCTGGTTGCGAACTGTGAAAATTTTGACCCGACCTTAGCATCTTATGGATATATTTCCTCGATTTCCTGTGCCGTAGATTCTATGGCGATGGAAGTGGATTATACCCAGTTTGATACCGCTTGCAATCGAGGCACCATTGTGCGGATTTTCCAAGTTTTTGACGGAGCGGGAAACAGTGGAGCCTGTGCGCAGGCGGTAACCGTGGATTACTTGCAGGATTATTTTACCAAATTTCCTGACGATAAGATCGTCACGGTTTGTGATGCATCGGGGATTTATGGCGAACCGACTTTCTTTGGGCAAAATTGCGAGGAGTTTGAGGTTGAATTTACGGACGAAGTTTTTAACATTGTGCCGGATGCATGCTATAGAATAGAACGTACTTGGCAAATCATCAATCAGTGTAAATATGATTCACTTCTCCCTTTGATCGTTGTTCCAAACTCAAACCCAAACTCAACCAATAATCACCCCACCAACTTGCCTGGCCCGATCGTGTCGGCTTGTGGCACATCGGGGCTTTGGGCGCCGAGTGTAGTGAGAATCAATCCCACAGATCCTGCCCCAACGAACTATTGCACTTTTTTTAATCAAAACACCAACGGCTATAAATATAAGCAGATCATTAAAATCATTGACGTTCAGCCGCCCAGCGCAACGTATACTGTACCTGTCTGCGCCAATCAAAACTGGGCTACGGCCAATAACCCCCAATTCTGGAACGAGGTGTATTGGTTCGATCCTGTTTTGGATATTCGCGACCTCTGTGAAGAACCGACCGATTTGAGCATTACCGCCACCGATGCTTGCTCTAATGCTGACATCAATATAGAATATTTGCTTTTTCTGGACCTCGATGGAGATGGTGTAATGGAAACGGTGATAAACTCTGTAAAGGTGGGTGCCGCTGACCTTGGTTGGAACAACGTACTTTTCAACAACCTTAATACTCCGAACTTTGCCGGTGGGACTCCGCGTGCATTCGATGAGCGACCCGTGCCAAGCAATCAAAAAATGGGCTTCGCCATCGAAGAAACGGTGTCGGGGAACAATAAAACCGCTCGGGTTCGCTGGAATACACAACAACAACAAAATGTCTTTTTCGCACCGGAAATCCCCCACGGAACCCACAAAATCAAGTGGTTTGTCACGGACAAATGTGGTAATAATATAGAATATGAGTATACTTTTACGGTGAAAGACTGCAAACCGCCAACGGTGGAGTGTCTGTACAATTTGAGTGCTAATATAATGCCGACAGGTATGATCCAATTATTTGCATCCGATTTTTTACAATACACGGAAGATAATTGCACCCCGGTACCTCAAATAAAAGTAGGCATTCGCAAATGCGGTACAGGTACTGGTTTTCCTGCGAATGGAAATGGCGATCCATTTACTTCGGTAAGTTATCACTGTCCTGATATTGACACTAATTGTGTAGAAATTTGGGCAATTGATAAAGCGGGCAATGCAGATTACTGCGAGACTACCATAATTGTGAAAGATAACTTGGGCATTTGCTCTGACCCCAATGATGGAATTTCAGGCAGAATAATTACAGAACTGGGCGCAGGCGTTTCTGATGTTTCGATTGCAATAGAGGTTGGTTGTTTGTTTTGCCCACCGACCTTTAGTTCTGATGTTACAGACAGCCTTGGATATTATCATATACCTGATAATATACCTTTGGCTGCTGATTTTGACATCGTTCCCAAAAGAGACGATAATCCTCTAAATGGCACAACAACCTACGATTTAGTGTTGATTTCTAAGCATATACTTGGAACCGAGCCACTAAACTCTCCTTACAAAATGATCAGTGCAGATGCCAACAAATCCGGGAGTGTCACAAGTTTTGATATCGTAGAATTGCGCAAACTTATCCTGGGAATTTACACAAATTTGCCCAACAACAAGAGCTGGCGTTTTATAGATTCGAGCTTTGTTTTCCCCAATCCGCTCAATCCTTTTCAAACGGGATTCCCCGATACCATTCCAATAGGCAATCCTTCGCCCTACAACTTCATCGGTATGAAAATCGGTGACGTGAACTACACGGCAGCTCCCAACCTATTGTCGCCTGCTGAAGAGCGGTTTGCTGGAACGGTTTATGTTGATACAGAAACTCGTACCGTTCAAGTGGGCGAAATTTTTGAATTGGAATTCAGCGCCTCCGAATTGCTCGAAGGCTGCCAGTTTACGCTCGACATGGATGGATTGGAAATTTTAGAAATCCTTCCTGGGGAAAAAATGAGCAAAGAAAACTTTGCGCTATTCCCCAAAAAATCCCTGCTCACCATGGCTTGGGAGGCTGGCGGACAAGTCCGTTTCAGCCTTAAAATGAAGGCGCAAAAAGCAGGTTCTCTTCACGAAATGCTTCGAATCAGCGATGAAATCACTCAAGCGGAAGCGTACAATTTCCCTGAAACACTGGCAACCAATCACCAATCTACCAATCACCAATCTACCAATCACCAATCTACCAATCACCAATCTACCAATCACCAATCTACCAATCACCAATCTACCAATC
>Ga0105049_10000887_pt1 | contig 34326 bp, 31 predicted proteins | sample MAT06_FD_78087 | JGI IMG/M metagenome (GOLD analysis project Ga0105049, IMG submission 78087) | Freshwater microbial communities from Lake Fryxell liftoff mats and glacier meltwater in Antarctica - MAT-06 | ecosystem: Environmental > Aquatic > Freshwater > Ice > Liftoff microbial mat | place...
AGGCTGATCTTGCCCAAGAGTTCACATCGACGGCAAGGTTTGGCACCTCGATGTCGGCTCATCGCATCCTGGGGCTGGAGAAGGTCCCAAGGGTTCGGCTGTTCGCCGATTAAAGCGGTACGTGAGCTGGGTTCAGAACGTCGTGAGACAGTTCGGTCCCTATCCTATGCGGGCGCAGGATACTTGAGGAGAGTCGTCATTAGTACGAGAGGACCGTGATGACCGGACCGACGGTGCATCTGTTGTTACGCCAGTAGCATAGCAGAGTAGCCACGTCCGGGAAGGATAAGCTCTGAAAGCATCTCAAGAGCGAAACCCACTCCAAGATGAGGTATCCCAACTAGTAAGGACCCGGGGAGATGACCCGGTTGATAGGCTTCAGGTGGAAGCACAGTAATGTGTGGAGCCGAGAAGTACTAATAGTCCGAGGACTTACCATTAATTCTTGCTTGTTGGTACTCCGGTAACGGACCCAACAGCGGGAGTCAGCATCGACAAAAGGCGATGCGTCTCCTGCGGCAGGTGATTCTACACATGTCATCAAACGCGCGATGTATTCTTCTGATTCTGTCTCGACGATCCGATTCCGCATCATCATGACCATGTGATGTGAGACGCGAGATCGACGCTGGCTGACAACCAATCCAATCGATCTCACTCATTGCACTCAAACGAACATCATCTTGGTGACAATAGCGCGGGGGACACACCTCTTCCCATTCCGAACAGAGAAGTTAAGCCCCGTTGCGCCGATGGTACTGCATCTGAACTGGTGTGGCAGAGTAGGTAGTCGCCAGGTCTATTTATAAAGCCCCCCGCCCTTGTGGCGTGGGGCTTTTTTATGTTGCAGCCATGAAGATGCATCCCTCCCCGCCACCTTCCCACTCCCTTGGTCGCACAGATCTCACGCTGATGGTTGTGAGCTTCGTGATCGGTATGGGGATATTCCGAACTCCAGTGAATGCCGCGTTGAGTGCCGGTACACCCTGGATTTTCTTTGCAGCGTGGATCGTGGGTGGGTTTGTGGCCGTGTGCGGCGCACTTACCTATGCAGAGATCGGCTCCCGTTTGCCAGTGATGGGCGGATACTACCGCGTGTTCGCGCAAGCGTACCATCCCTCGATCGGTTTTGCTGTAAATGGTATCACCGTGATCTCGAATGCGGCATCGGGTGCAGGCGTGGCGCTGATCGGTGCAGAGTATGCGATGACGGCCTTCGCACCACACCTTGCCACAGACGCTACCGCAAAGTCGCTGTTCGCCATCATATGCATTCTGTTGTTCTACGGACTGAACTTGTTCGGCCTTCGAGTGAGCGCACGCACACAGTCCATACTTATGGCAGTGAAGATTGGTCTTATCCTCCTCGTGATGAGTGCCGCCTTTGTCGCGCCTCAAGCTCCAACACTCGCTCTTACAAATGCTCCTACGTCGATGATGGGTATAGCTCAAGCCTTTGGACTTGCCCTGATCGCCGTGTCGTTCACCTACGGCGGATATCAACAAACGATCAACTTTGGCGCAGACGTGCGAGATGTGTCACGAACGATGCCGCGTGCCATTATCCCGGCCATTGCGATCATTGTGACGTTGTACCTTTGCGTGAACGCTGCCTACGTGTACGTCATCGGATTCGAACAACTCAAAACCTCGCACTCCATAGCCGCCATCATGGCCGGCTCTGTCTTGGGTAGCGCCGGCACGCATGTGATATCTGCACTATTGTTCCTTGCCGTACTCGTTTATGTGAATGCCATCCTTCTGTCGAATCCGCGCGTCATGGCCGCCATGAGCGAAGATGGCGCGCTGCCACGCATGTTCGCCCACCGGAGTAGGCGCACTGGAGTCCATACCGTCTCGCTAACAATTTTCATGATCCTAAGCGTGGCAACGTTTAGTATGATGAGCACCTTCGATGCCATTCTGAACTACAGCATCTTTATGGATACGATTGGTATTGCAACCTCTGCCGCAACAGTGTTCGTGCTGCGATCTCGTGGAGTTGGTAACGAGATCGCAAACGGCTATCGTATGAAACTGTATCCGCTCATGCCGCTCGTGTTGATCGCGAGTTGTACGTTCGTTGCGCTGAACATTCTCATCAGCGATCCGAGCTCTGCATTGAAAGGCGTTGGCATTGGCGCAGCACTTCTTGTAGGATATCTGATCGTGAAACGCAACACATCCGCCACGCGATGATGGATATCGTGATCATAGCGATCGATCCCAAACGTATTACCACGCTTGAAGGCCCGACCAATGAATCGAAACGGAGAGGCGCTATGATACTCCGCCACGCCTCTACGTTTACGATCTGCGGCGTTTGTTCAGTATTCTGAAACGCACCACGAGCGTACTGTGGGAATCAATGCAACGATCGTAACGCGCTCCTTGCGAAGATGAACCAAAGACGGTAGCGAGCATGGAGGAACGGAAAATGAATGCCAACTGAACTCCACGATAGAATTCGACTCGAACATATGAAGAATCAGAATTCTATGTAGATTCACGCTACTTCACATGAGGGGTATCATCATGACGCAGAACGTTGCTTCTCTAACGATACACAACAACGACGCTTCCCGTATACAGTGCGATGATCTCCGTGGCCATTGCAGCGAACCTTGCCTTTACCTCCTTCGAGATTGGCCTGTTGCTCGATGGATTACGTCGCGAGAACCCGTTTTGGGAACAGTCCTCCTTGTATAAGTCACACTCACCTTACTTGGCGGCGCAGCCCTCGCTACCTATGTGAAGGTGCGAATTGCGGCGGTCCAAGGTGGATCTGACGGCTCGAACGCGTAGTCGGCTATTGATTCATGGGCATTCTTCGTCGTTGCCGTAACCTTGCGGTCACTTCATCCACCTACCCGCCCGTACACCAGCAGCATCCATGGCCACAATCTCCCGTCAGGAACGATTTATGCAGACACTTCGCCCTGTTCAGCCCGCGCTTGAACGGTTTGCGTTGCATCTCACGCATAGTCGATACGAAGCACGAGAGTTGGTAGCGGATACGATTGCGGCGGCGTATGAGCGGTTTGATACGGTCCGAGACGAGAGAGCGTTTATGAGCTTCCTCTTCACGATCGCATCGCGCACATGGCAAGCGAAGCGTGCTCATGCTGCACGACAAGTGTCGACGCTTCCCGATGACTTCGATAGGCTGTTCGACGGCGGACCGTCCGCTGAACTGAGCACGGATGTTCGAATCCTGCACGAGGCAATTGCCACGTTGCCCGACGACCAACGTCAGGCCATCATCTTGTTCGAAGTGATGGGGTTTTCGTTGAAGGACATTGCAATAACACAGGGATGTACTTCTGTAGCGGTGAAGGTTCGACTGCATAGAGCTCGCAAACGGTTGCGTACAATGCTCACCGATGCACCACCATCACCAACGGTCGTTCCGAACTTTGAAGAGGTACCGTTATGAGCATTATGAATTCTCGGGACGCCTTTGATGCGTTACGCAACGCAACACCCGCATCGCCACTCTTGAGTGAAACAGATGTCGCAAATGCTCTGCATCGCAGTCCGGCTGTGCCTCTTGCGCCGCAACGTTCAACGGCATGGATCGCTACGTCATGCGCACTTGTTGGAGCTGCCGCGATAACGCTATGGTATGTGCAACACGATGCGAACCTTCCCACCCCGCCACCTGCATCCATCACCTCATCCATCTTTTCGCCCATCTCTTCATCTATTGCGCCAACACCTGTACAAGCGGCACAAGAACCACAGCCGGCGCCTTCACGCGTGCGCGCATTGGCGCAAGACGTGAACCTGACCTCGCATCAACCAGCGAAAAGTGCGCGCATTGCAGGACTGCCGTTCTTAGACCTATCCGCTACAGAGTTTGCAGCGTTACCATACGGATTGCAGCCCGAGATTCGGACGCAGCGCGTGAGAACTTGGAATGCATCAGGTCGTGTGCGCGAGCAACGCACACTTGAATGTCTGACACACACTGCACAAGCGTCGTCGGTGATCGACAACGGCGAAGAGTATGTGCAAATGAGCGCACTCTACATTCCTGTTCGTCGAGTTGAGCAAACAGTAAATGGCAAGGTGGAAACGGTGGAATGGTTCAAGCCAACGGGCGATCTGATCTCGTTGTTGCCAGAGAGATATCGCGTGCCGATCATGTTGGAGTTGAATCTTTTATCGGAGGTCCAACGCGGATGCATTACGCCGTCAGAAGCCTGCAGATCTATTCCACATGCGCAGAGTTATTTTGACATGTGCAGACTCGATGCATCGCGGATCAAAGACATTTCGATCTCTCCCAATCCGGCTCGCACGGCCGCTTCGTGTACGATCGACTTGCGTTATGGCGCTACGGTCCACTTGGCTGCCTACACGACTTCTGGTGTGTATGTGGCAGACTTGACCGATCCCGTAACGCTCGATCCCGGTGTTCACGAGATTTCGGTCCCGCTCAATGGAGTCGCACCAGGCATGTACCTGATCACCACCACCACACAGGATGGCGAACATGTTGTTCGCCGACTGATCGTAGAATGAAATCAAGTTTTTTTATCTCATGGAGTAGAATAATGCGTTCATTGTTCATTGTCGCGAGCTGTTTCGTCGCGATGTCTGTTGTGGCCTTTGCACAACCAAAGATCGAAGTCATCGGCGGAGATACGTACGATTGGGGCAAGATTCCAGCGCCTAAAGAAGGCCACCTTGAGGCGACCATCAAAATCAAAAATGTTGGGACGGAGTTGCTGAAGCTTCTCGAGATCAAGCCGGGTTGTGGTTGTACGAAGACAGATCCGGATAAGACGGAACTCATGCCGGGCGAGATCAGCACGATGGGTGTAACGCTGAACATTTCACCCATGCAGTCTGGTCAGTTGGTCAAGAACATCACGGTTCGAAGCAATGCACCGGGTCTGGACTCTACGAAGTACTTGTTCTTGAAGGCCGACATTATTCGAAAAGTGCAACTGAGCCCTATGATGTACTTTGCCTTTGTGAATCCCTTCGTTGGTAAGGAAATGTCGGCACGATTGGATGTGGTGAACAACGACACGAAGGACCTAGTCGTCTCTGATTTCCAAGTCGATAACGACATGAAACTGAACGTATCCGGCACAAAAACCATCAAGCCAGGCGACAAGCTCGAACTCGAATTGCATGCCACTTCAATGGTGAAGGGGCCGTTTAACGGTCAAGTGAAGTTCAAGACCTCGAGCGATGAAAACCCCGACTTTGTAATCAGTGCCTACGCCAACGTTCAGGAAAATCCCTGAATCTTGGGTGAGTGACATTTCATAGCTTTGGCCGCATGTGCATACACTCCAGAATTCTTGCATGTGCGGCCATTCTCTTGTGGGCTGTACCGAATATTCACGCTCAGCATTGGGTAGACCTTCTCTATGCTCCGAATCCAAATGTGTTCGAGGTTACTCGGTCCTATGACGAGTACTGGAGCACGCGGCCATTCGTAAAGAGTAGAGAAACACAAGACTATAAGCGCTGGGTGCGCATGATGGAACAGTTCGCTGATACAAGCGGATTCTATCACGTCCCGGCGCTTTCTCGTTTGGAGCAAGAGAGGATCTGGAGCGCGCGCTTCAACCAGCGTTCTCATGCAGACGTACAACGGTCGACGGCATGGAAGAGTATCGGTCCGTTCTCGTGGGACAAGCAGGCACTTGGACTTTCGTATGCCCCCGGACAGGCTCATTGCTACACCGTTGCGCAGGGTGTGAACGACACATCGGTGGTCTACGTGGGAACGGCTACCGCAGGGTTGTGGAAGAGCAATGATAACGGTCGGACGTGGACGAACGTAACAGCCACGATGATGGTGCGTGAGGTACGTAGCGTCTTGGTGGACCCACGCGATGCGCGCAACGTCTATTTCGGTTGCTCGCTAGGCGTGATGCATTCCTCAAATGGAGGAAGCACGTGGGAAGAAACCGGACTCAACGATGGGTTCTATAGCGGCTTTGTTGTGTGGGACATGTCGCTCAACCCAGTCGAGCGCAATAAGCTGCACGTTGCAACGAATCGCGGACTCTACTACAGCAACAATGCAGGTGCCACGTTCACCAAAGTAATCGATGGCGAAGTGTACGAGATAGAACGCCACACGATAAAAGCTCCCACCATGTATGCGGTGCGCCACACCGGAGACTCCTGTGAATTCTACAAGAGCACCAATGCAGGTTCATCGTTCGTAAAGGCAGGGAAAGGGCTCCCGATTCCAAACGTTGGAAAGAAGGAGCACACACGTCGGTGGGAGATTGCCGTTACTCCAGCAGCAACACAGAACGTCTATTTGATCGCACCCGGAAACATCGACAGTAGCGATGGTACCGTTGGGATGTACCTTTCTACGAATGAAGGCGAGTCCTTCACGATGCGTTGTTGCGGAACCGCACCTGGCGGTAAGCCAGACTCTATGAATGTGAACATGATGTGTTGGGATGCGAAGGGATTGGAACCAGGCGGACAGTACTACTACGATCTTGGTTTGAACGTTTCAGAAACGGATGCCAATCGTGTGTATGTATGTGGCATCAATGTGTGGATCTCGAATGATGGTGGATCAACATTCGTGTGCAATGCACATTGGACGTATGGTGCTGCTTCCAAGCCGAAGTATGTCCATGCGGACTGTCACGAAATCAAGATCTATGGCAATCGTGTGTGGGTAGTCTCTGATGGTGGTGTGTTCTTGAGTACGAACAATGGTAACAGTTTCGACGACATGACGCGTGGCATACAGGGCACGGAGTTTTGGGGATGGGGTGCCGGCTTTAGCGATTGCAATGTCATGCTCGGTGGTACCTATCACAATGGAGTGTTGCTCAAGGATGGCAACGCCTACGACGGATGGTTGCACATCTACGGTGGCGATAACGATGGTGGCCTTGTCAACTACGGAGATGCACGAACAGTCTATGCCAACACCTACCTGGGGCAAACGTGGCATCGTGTAACACTGAGTGGCAGTGCCACGAAGGATCTCGCACGACGTGATATGTCGATCAAGCCTACAAGCCCGCTAATCCAGCACCCGCGCTGTAGCTCTGAACTGTGGGTTGGCGCGGATTCAGTTCTAGCACGATCAACAAATAATGGGGCGTCGTGGTCTACGATACGCGTCACTCCAAAAAGCAAGGTTCGCCTTGTACGGATCTGTGACGGAGATCCGACTACGATCGTGATCATGCACAAGAATGGATACTACGACAACTACAACGTACTACGATCCACAGACGCAGGAAAGTCGTTCACGACGATCAGCCCACCAACGGCACTCGTCAAAGGAAATGCGTGGCGCCTTGCAGATATTGCCATCAGTGCTCGAGAGCCGAATGTGATGTGGATCTCTGTTGGTGGGAATCAAGCCGATGTGAAGGTGATTCGATCAATGGATGGAGGCGCCTCGTGGGAGAACTACAGCGGTACTCTACCAATCATGAGTAGTCGGGCGCTTGTCCATCAGCGTGGAACGAATCGCGGTGTCTACCTCGGTACAGACATTGGTGTGTACTATCGAGATGAGACGATGAAGGACTGGATCCTGTATAGTGATAGTCTGCCTGTGTCTTCCGTCACCACGTTCGACATTTGCTACCGCGAGCAAAAGATCCGCGCAGCCACGAATCGCGGAGTGTTTGAGGCGCCGCTCTATGCGGCGGCACCACCCATGGCCGTGATCTCGGCAGACCGATATGTTTCGATGTGTACACGAGATACGATTGTGTTTCACGACCACTCATCTGCAGATGAGTCTACCGTAACTCGACGTTGGTCGTTACCGGGCGGAGTGGTGACGACGCTCTCCGATGCGCGTATCCGCGTTGTCTATCCAAAGCCAGGAACGTACTCTGCCTCGCTTATCGTCACCGATGCGTATGGTGTAGACAAAGTCACACTCGATAGCTGCATCACGGTGTTGAGTGAATGTTTGCCGGATAGTATGCCGGGTCGTGCACTGAGAACTGACGGGCGCTCTGCCTATGCTACCATACCGCCCATGAATCGCACGCGTGTTGCCACAACGATATCTACGTGGATCAAACGCAATGGTCAACAAAACTCCTTCACGGGAATTGTGATGAGTAGAGGATCGGGAACGATCGCAGGAATCAATCTTGAAACAGATCACACACTTCGATACCATTGGAATGGAGACGCTTGGTGGCTGAAGTCGAAACTGTTCGTGCCGGATAACGAGTGGGCGCATGTTGCACTCGTTGTTACGACCGACTCTGCACGACTCTACTGCAATGGCAAGAGCGAGGCATTTGCCTTCACGCATCCTTTACAAACGTTTGCCAGTGAAACATACATCGGTCAGGACCCAACCGGCGGACGTGTCTTTAATGGGCTAATCGATGAAGTGCGGATCTACGATCGGGCACTTACCGATGACGAGATCAAACGCGACATGCATTTGACGAATGCATCTACAAGCGATCTCGTCGCCTACTATCAATTCAATGAACAAGCTGGTCAGGCCATCGACGCCGCAGGCACTCTTCACGCAATGCTCGCCAATTCTGCAGACCGAGCCGTGTCTACTGCGCCAGTTGGTCCAGGGGAATCAGAGCGCATCGTCACAACAGCTGATACTCCTGAACTCAGCATCCTGAACATGTCGTTCTCGTGGTTTGCCACACCGCCGCTGCCAGCAAATGATGTTGTACTCACGCATCTTCGTATTCCTCCGCAACCAGTGCCGAATGGAATCGATCACGTTCGCGGCGGATACTACATCCTCCGGTCGTTTGGTACGAATGCCTTTACCACACCCGATCAATTGGTGATCAAGGACATTCTTGTTCAGAGGAGCGAAGGATCAATTCCGTCGACGATGTTTTATTTCTTGCGAGATGCGAATAGCGATCTTGTGTGGGGTGCACGAACGGCATCAGCAGTAGAGGCCAATCCAGGCTATCGCGGCTCTGTGCGCTTCTTCGGTGGCAAGCAATGTACCGCGCCAACACAGTTGGTTCTTGCCTCTTCGCAACCTGCTGTATCCGTGCTCGACGACGGATCCCCGACGCCGCGTTGCACGCTCTCTCCGAATCCGGCATCGACAACAACACGCATCGAAGTAGCGGAACCATCCACCGTTCGTATCTATTCACTCATAGGTGAAGTTGTCTATCAAGTAACGATGGATGCAATGCGTGTACTCGACGTTCGCGATTGGCCCGCCGGTACGTACTATGTTCAAACCATGAGTGCCAACGCCACCACAACACAGCAGTTAGTTGTGCGAGAGCGGTAAGGGTGAAGATGCTTGTTCCGTGGTGCGTGAAGAGCGCAACAAAAAGAGTTGACGGAGCGAGAATAAATGACCGGCAAGTGCCATGGGCACAACGAAAGATGGTAGCCAGATCCAAGGCCAGAGCGCGACCACGCTATTGGCAGGTCCTTCGGTGAACACGCGGAAGGGTGTGGGGGCGGAAAGGAGGCCAACAACCATGATGTTCGCGAGGATGAGCATAGAGATGAGGTTCCATGCGATCATCACGCCGCGCATCTCACGTCCGCGACGCAGGCATATCCACGCGGCGAGCGGAGCTGTCAACCCAACGACGACGTCGAAGTTGCGACCTTCCCACGTCATCTGCTGCGGCAGTACTCCAACGTAGTAAAGCATGAAGAGCACCACTTCCATGAAGACACGAAACCCCTGATACGTCACAAAGAGTCGCGGTGGTGCGGCGTGTAGTGCGCGAGGCGCCTTCCATGTTGCAATAATCACGACAAAAAATGGTGGTGCAACTGCAAATACAACGCGTGGAGGAATCGAAGAGAAGTCCTCAAAAAATCCGTTGAATGCAAGTGCGGCTGTCAACGCAAGCCAACCAAGAACAGCCAGGGGTATTGCGATAGATCCGCGTAGCGCGCGCTGCCAACGAAACAACTGAACAACGAGCACGCCAACGATGCCAAGGAAAATGAAGCTGGCAATGGGTGGGACTGGGTGCATGGGATTCTCCAAGGTCGGTACAACACACGTGATGCGAACACTCGCTGCTCACGCTACGCTGCTGTCCGCCAAAATTGCGCTTTTTGTACGGAACAGTATGCCCCGTAGTCAGGCACGTATGGCGGAAAGGTGGCGACGTAATGTATTTTGTGCCATGAATCGAATAACCGTTCTCTGCTGCCTTGCCGCCTTCCTCCCTGCAATACTCATGGCGCAGTTCTCTGCCATAGGTGGCACTCGTGTAGACCGCGGGACCGATGTGGCCACCGATGCCGTGGGCAATGTGTACGTGGCGATGACCTTTCAAGGAACCATCGACTTTGACAAAGGACCGGCCGAGAACATTCGCTTTAGTCTAGGCGACACCACAGATCCGAGGGCCGTGGACGTGGCCATCCTGAAGTACTCGCCGGATCTGGCACTTCTGTGGGTGGTGACGTTCGGGAGTCCGGGCGAGGACGTTGTGCACGCGATTCGTCTTGCACCAAATGGTGATGTGATTCTTGCAGGCGCGATTGGTGGAACGGTCTACGATCTCGACCCAAGTGATACCGTAAAGTCTCTTTTTGGACACGTCGGACGCGACGCCTTTGTAGCCAGGTACTCCTCAGATGGTCAATACCGATGGGCCTATTCGTTTGGCGATGAAGAGACCGATCCTATCGATGTACGAAAGCAAGAAGACGCATTCGATTGCGATGTAGACGTGTACGGTAACGTGTTTGTCACGGGCTGTTTCAATGGCGAGATCGACCTCGATCCAACGTCAGATTCAGCGTCGCTTGTGTTCACATCAAACAACTCTTCGAAGGATGTCTGGCTCGCATCATTCGGTCCTGACGGTACGTTCCGGTGGGCGAAGACGCTAGGGGGAATCGGAAGAGACGAGGGGCATGGCATCCGTGTGCACAACGGCGATGTGGTGATTGCAGGATGCTTTAGTAATGCGATCGATGTAGACTTCTCCGCAAACGTTCGCGAATGCGTGTCGAACGGCGGTATGGATGCATTCATCGTACGCTACGATAGCAACCTTGTTGTTCAATGGACAACATCTTTCGGTGCCGCCGGGTACGATGATCAAGTGCGCGTGGGGTGTCTGGACGTGTCCAGCACGGGTGATGCCTCGATCTCAGGTGAGTTTGGAGGGACCGTGGATCTGGACCGCGGGCCTTCGGTGGTGCGTCTCACAAGCAAGGGCCTAGGAGATGTGTTTTATGTGCGATATGCGCCCGACAGCTCGATCGTGCGTTCCTTCAATGTAGGCGGTGCGGGGAATGATCGTGCTAACCGTATTCGTGTGGATGCCGAAGGTGGCGTGTACCTCACGGGTGGATTTCAAACGGTCGCAGATTTCGATCCTAGTTCCGGCGTGCTTTCTCTCCAAGCAGGCGGCGTGAATGGGGCATTTAATGCATTCGTTGCCAAGTACTCCCGCGATGGTGATGTGCGATGGGCCACGTCGTTTGGTGCGGAATTGAATGGCGACAGTAGCATCACAGAAGGCCGTGGTCTTGCCATAGACGATATCAATGGTGTGTGGGCAACAGGCGCATTTCTAGATGCTATCGACATCTCTCCAGGCACATCGAAATTCTACTTGCGGAGTGCTGGTGCCAACGATGCCTTTCTCCTGCACTACGAGCCAAACGGTGGCTTGAACCTGGGACTAATGACCTCTGTTCGCATGGAGCCAAGAGATGAGTCCGAGGTGCTTCAAAGCGCCTATCGTGGCAATCTGCTGTATGCAATCTACACGGTCGACGGTAGAAACGTCGATGCCACGCTACAGCAGTTGCAGCGTGGCACCTATTACGTTGTTGTGTATACAGAACATGGCGCAAGCACCCTGCCGATTCTGATTCGTTAACGTCTGCTCTTCTTTCCAAGGTCGCGAACATAAACGGCAAGGTCTGCATATTCCTGGTCGGAGACGTTTGATTCCCATTCAGGCATACACGTCTCGGGCCAATACTTCGACGGATGTTTGATCACATCCACAAGCGTGGAGTCTTCTGCGTACTTCTTGCCAGCCAGCTGAAGGTCTGCGATACCACGACCGTTTTCTCCGTGGCAACGCTGACATGAATATTTGTAATAGGCCTTCATCCCTGCAGATGCGTTGGTTGCAATGGTGTACGCGGGCGGCGCCTGATTTGGTTTTGGAATGGCGGGCGTTGTGAGCAGATAGGCAAAGATCGAAGAGATGGCATAGTCGCTCAACTGCGGCATACGCACCATGGGAAACCGCATAGGTGTCCCATCCGGCTTGATGCCCGTGCGCATTGCACGAACAAAGTCCGCTTCCTTCCAGGCTCCGATACCATGGCGCGTATCAGATGTAATGTTCGTTGTTGGTACAACGTGACCGTTGGCATCGAACATTTCGTTTCCACCTGCAAAGAACTCGAATGATTTCTCAGGATTCACCATGTCCATTTTCTTGAAATCTCCCGAGCGACATGTCCAACAATCAAGCACACCAACAGCAAGGTACTTTCCGTAGGCCACGTTGTTCGTGGTGTCAGGTACTGGAATAGGAGCAGATGGAGATGATGCTTGGTCTTTGGGTGAATACCTGTGCGAAGCAGGTACACGATCTCGTTATTCGACCAATTACCAATGCCATGCTCTTTGTCTTGCGTGATGTTCTTGGAATAGGCCGTTCCAAATTCTGCAGGCAGGTCGAGAAGCTTCGTGCCGGTGAGCTGACGTGTGATCGGATCTGTATGGCAATGCACACACAGCATCATTGCCAGATTCCTCCCCTGTACAACACGTTCAGGCGTTGATACCACCTTGAACTCCACAACATGCGGTTCATACGTTGGGATGCCTCGAAGCGGCACATAGGCGGCAAAGCCCCCTGCCGCCGCAACAATCACTAGGAGCACGATGGCAACCCATTTCATGAGTCTTTTCATAGAAAACCCCACACAAATAGTAAAACCCTCATTCGTGGCAAATGTCAGAAGTGACATTGAACAAGAAGCCCATTAAATTGCATGTCTCTCTATGGTCCAACGCGCACTCATACCACTCCTCCTTGCCATTGCCATGCAGCAGCCCCTGCAGGCGAACGATTCCACGCGTGTGGATACGATGCGCGCACGCGCCCCTGAAGTAGTTGTGCGCGACAACGCCTACCTGCAGGCCGATGTGTCGTCTGCACAGGCGTCTACGTCACTCGATGCACAGTTCCTTCGCAGCATTGCACCCCTGCAGGCCTCCGATGCGCTTTCCTACGTGCCGGGCCTTGCCATTCGGAGCTATGGTGGTGTAGGTGGCATGAAGACCTTGTCTATGCGTGGAGGATCGGCAGCCCAGTCGCTCGTGCTCATCAATGGAGTGCGGCTGAGTAGTGCGCAGAACGGACAGTTCGATGTGAGCGCCGTACCGATGGCCATGGTCGATCACATCGATGTGGTGCGAGGTGGAGCTTCGGCACTGTATGGTGCGAATGCCATGACTGGCGTTGTGAACATGTTGCTCTCGATGCCCTCACGCGCCACGCTCGGCGGACTTGCTTCTTTGGGTTCTTTTGAGGAACACCATCTAAGTGCGCATGGCTCTGCTCCAACGTCTGTTGGCACGATTGGCGCATCGATCGATGTACTCACGTCGAGCGGCGCCTTCCCGTACTACTTGAACGTAGACGGCGTGCCATACGATGTGAACAGAGAGAACAGCGATGTTCGGTCGCTCAACGGGATGATCCACTATCAGCCCACAGAACGATGGACGGTCTTCGCTCTTGCGCGCAGTGCTGAACGTGGTGTACCGGGGGCAGTGGTGCAAGGAAGCACAACGAGTGCTCGTGCGCGCATGTCGGACGCCGATGTGATTGGTGGCATGAACGGTCGCATCCTACTTTCGTCAACCACGGATCTGCAGTTCACGCTTGGCACACGGTATTGGGATCAACAGTATGTAGATCCCGACGCCACGATTCTTGGGCGGAACGGATTGAACGAACGATTCATCCTACGAGATGTCGCCTCTGGAATCAGTCTTCGTTCTGCAACCGCAGCCCTCGTGCAGACCTTTCGCGTGGATGTATCCTTTGCCGATCTGCGCGGCGCCACACTGCAGCCAGAAGTGCCGGAGCTCGTGCAACGCAGGCAGGCTGCGGTAAGCGGACATTGGCAATGGAATGTTACGGAGGGCTTGATGGCGGAAGGGGGACTGCGCTATGATGCAATATCTGATGCTGGTTCTGCCGTGTCGCCGCTTGTGGCCGTTCGGTGGAGTGCAACATCATGGCTCGACGTGCGCTCGTCGGCATCCTATAATTTTCGCCCGCCTTCCTTTACCGAGTTGTACTATCTGAATTACGGCACGTCTACGCTACAACCGGAACGTGCAGTGATGCTCGATGCAGGCTGTTCGATTCGACCTCTTCCGTGGCTGGTCTGCGATGTGTCTGCCTTCAATGCGAACACGCAAAACCAGATTATCTCCGTGCCAACGAGTCCCGTCTCGTGGAGCGCTCAGAATGTTGGACAAGCAACAACAACAGGCGTCGAAGTTGGTGTTCGTGGCATGCACTTCGATGGTCGACTTACCATCCATGCATCATACACAAGGCAAGAGGCGCGAGATCGGTCGGCTCGGTCCGGACTCGACGGAACCTTGCTGCCCTACATCCCTCAAGAGCTCTTCAATGGCGGAGTGCACTGGAAAGCAGACGTGCTCATGCTTGGCGCAACGTGGTCGTACACGAGCTATCGATACGGTCTGCCCGGCGCACAGTATGCAACGATCATTCAACCGTTTACGGTGCTTGGTGCCTATGTAGGAGCACAGGCCCGATCGAGCGCCATGCGCATTGATGTGCGGTTGTCGGTAGACAATCTCTTGAACGAAGACTACGCCATCATTCGTGGTTATCCGATGCCTGGTAGAATGTTCCGAGTACTCACGAACGTGTCGCTATGAAGTTTGCACTGGCCATAGCGATGATGTGTATCTGCATGCAGACAACATCTGCACAGTGGGGACGTGCGACCGTCGATACGGTGTTTGCATTGATGCCGGGCAGTGGACAGAATACCGGACAAGGTCCGGCCGTCTTCCCTACCAACATCTTGGGTCTGCCTGCAACCATTGCACGTCAAGATGTGCAGGCAACAGACCCACGCGATGTATGCAGTATCGGACTCAATGGAGTGATCGTGGTAGGGTGGAAGGGTGCACTGGTTGTGGACGGACCCGGCGCAGACTTCACGGTGTTCGAGAATGCGTTTCGTGTGAATGCCACAAAGCTTTTTGCGGAACCAGGACGTGTAGACGTCAGTAGCGATGGTGTGCATTGGACGGCGTTTCCGTTTGATACAATCACCTTTGCAGGTTGTGCCGGAGTGTCGCCAACGAATGGCGACAAGGACCCATGGAATCCGTCGATGAGTGGCGGCGATGCCTTCGATCTTGCTGCCATCGGTGCGGATAGTATTCGCTACGTGCGCATCACCGACGTGACGTCGATGCTCATGAATGATCCATCCAATCCACTCTACGACCCTTCGCTATCGGGGTTCGATCTCGACGCAGTATTGGGACTTCATACCGTAGCGTCCGCCATGCATACAACACTCAACTACGAAGAGCGAGAGCATATGCTGCACGTTAGCGTGAGCGATGCAGACGCGGGACGTGGTGGCGCCGCACTTGCTGCGTATCGGACCGACGGTACGCTCGTGTGGGAAGAGCGTCTTGGTGCAGGCACATTTGCGATCTCGATAAACGTACTCCCACTCGGATGTTCGATCGTCCAAATTCGAAGTGCATCTGTGCTCGTGACCCGAAAGGTGCTGCGATGAAAACGTTGCTCATGATGTGTGTTTGCGTTGTGCTTGCTAGTTGTGTGCATACACCATCAGCACCAGAGAATCCAACGGCGGTACAACCGCGAGCAGGTGGCGTGTACGTTGTGTGCGAGGGCTTGTGGCGACAGGACAATAGTGTTCTTTCCTACGTCGACCCGTCGCAGCTGATTGCCGTTCGCGATGTCTTGCAGGCGAACGATCCGTTGCAACGCTTGGGTGATACGGCCGGGGACGTTGCTGTGCATGGTGATACGATGTTCATTGCTGTTGCCACATCGCATTCAATCGAAGTAGTGCGCATGTCTACCGGAACATGGCTCGGTCGTATTCGCCTCCCCTCATCGCAACAACCGCGAAGCGTGACGATTGCGAACGACAGCACCGGGTATTGCACAAATGTGAACGACGATTCCATCACCGAGTTCGATCTGCGAACGTTGACGGTTACCACGTCGGGCGTGCATGTAGGCCCTGCACCGGACGGATGTGCCGCCGTCAACGGTCGACTCTTCGTTGGCAACTCCGGCTTCGGCGACCTACGAGCCGCAGAGCCCGGTGCCGGAACGATCACCGTGCTTTCTACCACGGATCTCACTCCGATTGGTACCGTAGATGGACTTCCCAACGTTGGAATACTGCGCGCCGATGCATCGCGAAATGTTGTGTGGGCTGCGTATCGAGATCTGCCGTCAAAGAAAGACTCGATTGGTGGCGTGGTATGTATTCACGCGCGTACACTTGAAGTGATTGCGCGGTGGACGTTCACGTGGATCTCGTCCATCGACGTAGACCCGCAAACGGGACGATGTTTCGTGCTGCACAAAAATGGCGTGGATCAGATCGATGTTGCATCGGCAGGCTCCACACGTCTGCTCACGCACGAATTGGCAAACACCGATCAGTGGTACTCGCTTGCCTATCAGCCATCAACCAATCGAGTGTGGATCGGCAATGCACGCAACTACGTGATCGATGGCGAGGCCTTTGCGATTGACGAGCGAGGCATTATTGTTCAACGCGCGAACGTCGGCCTCAACCCTGCCGCCTTTGCCTTCATCCCTTAACGTTATACCCTTCGGCCTTCAGGAATTCAATCACCTTCGATGAATGATCGCCTTGGATCTCGATGGCGTTGTCGAGTACAGAGCCACCCGTACCAAACTTCGATTTGAACGTTGAAAGCATTGTGTGAAGATCTTTGGGATGACTCTGAAATCCGGTGATCGACGTGACGGTCTTTCCACGTCGCGATTCCTTCCGCACCTTGATTATCATGGGCTTGCCGTCGTAGCCGAGTCGTTTCGTTGTGGCATCCTTCTTCTCTGGAGTCGAGGGTGAAGGGGTGCCTAGCAGGGAGGCAAGGTCTTGAAGGGACTTCGATGAACTCATTACAGAAAATACATGAATTGAAGTTGAGGAATAGGATAGACACGAATCGCGTCGCCTATGAACATAGTAAACGGCAGTTCAATTCCGAGCGACATTCTTTTGTCAAGGATCCATTCATATCCAACGCCAATACCTACCCGCGTGGGTGACGTGAACTCATTCAAGCCGGCATTGTCGTCATTCCTGTAATACCCAGCTCCGGCAAGAGCGTACAGTCGGCTCTGGTTCGCATCGTTCAATGTATACTGCACTTCACCGCCTATATTGTACCACACGTTGCCGAAGGAGATGAAGAATGCAGTGGCCTCGAACACCAGATCGTTGGTGAACGCTGCTCTACCCGATATGCCGGTGCCGGACATGAGACCGGCTTGAACGCCGAGTGACCATTGAGGGTTTTTGGTGGACTGTGCTGTTGCTGCCGAGCACGTGCAGAGAACGAAGGAGATGAGAAGAAGTAGACGGTTCATGTTTGAATTCCTAGAGATACCTGAGTTATGCGTTCTTGGTTGACTATGCTGGCCATCGCCATTGTCACAATTGCATTTGCCGTTGGAGTGATGATTCACATGGTTTTGTTCCGCGATAGAACGGTGTACTATCTCTATGCACGTTCATGGTCGAGACTCTTGCTTCGCATTGCGGGCGTACGAGTGCACAGCGCAGGCTTTGAACACCTCTCTTCAACAGAGCGGTACGTGTACTGTGCGAACCACAGTAGTCTCTTCGACATTCCCGTACTCCTTGCCACCCTCCCAGACAACATTCGCATCATGTACAAGGAAGAACTCGGGCGCATTCCCGTGTTTGGATGGTGTTTGCGTATGTCTCCGTTCATTGCAGTAGACCGGGGCGACTCGCGGGAAGCATTCGCAAAGATCGAGCAGACCGTAGCCTCAATGAGTACTGGCGCAAGCGTACTGATTTTTCCGGAAGGAACCAGAAGCGAGACGGGTGCTCTTGGTGCATTCAAGCGCGGTGCTTTTTCGTTGGCCGCGCGTAGCGGTCGGCAGATCGTTCCAGTCACGCTCGTAGGCACGCCCGCCATCCTCCCCGCGCAGGGCCTGCGCATCCGGCCTGGTGTGGTATCGCTCACCGTTGACGCACCAATCTCGATTCCGATTGGTGCAAGCAAGGCCGAACAACTCGTAGCGATGAACGAACTGCATACCGTACTTGAACATCGTATCTTTGCACATGACAACCGCTGAACTATCCCGCATTGCAGAGCTCGCACGTCTGCGATTTTCCGAACAAGAGCTTGCCGCCTTTGGTGAGCAATTCGAAAGCATCGTTGCCTATGTTGGGGCGATCAATGCCGTAGACATGAGCGGCGTAGAGCCCATGGCTCATGTGAACGACGCAACGAATGTTATGCGTGCAGACGTGGTAGGGGAATGTCTCACAACGGAGCAGGCACTTGCCAATGCACCAAAGAAGAACGAAGCCTTCTTCAAAGTGCCGAAGGTGCTCGGTTCATGATCATCGGCGTAATCCCTGCTCGGTATGCATCAACGAGACTTCCGGGGAAGCCGCTTATTGATCTGTGCGGGCAGAGTATGATCGAACGAGTATGGAGGGCTGCATCGGCATGTACGCTTCTTGACCGTGTTATCATCGCCACGGAAGACGAGCGCGTGATCGCAGATGCGCAGCGATTTGGCGCCGAAGCATACTTGACCTCCGAAGATCTGGTGAGTGGTACAGATAGATGCGATGCGCTGATACGCCAATTGCATCTTCGACCAGATGTGGTGGTGAACATTCAGGGCGACGAGCCGCTCTTATCACCCAACGTGATCACGCATATTGTACAAGCGCTGCGCACCAGTGGTGCAGATGTTGCAACGGCAATGAGTAGAATCCTCTTTGCAGAAGAACTTGCAAGTGCATCGGTTGTGAAAGTAGTGGTGGATTCATCGAACAATGCACTGTATTTCTCGCGGTCTCCGATTCCCCACCTGCGCAACGAAGTAGATGCCGCAACGTGGCACACGGCGCATACGTTTTGGAAGCACATCGGCATCTATGCCTTTACGCTACCGGCCTTGCACAGACATGTCTCGCTTCCACCGTCGCCGCTGGAACGTGCGGAGCTGTTGGAGCAATTGCGTTTGTTGGAAAATGGTGCTCGGTTTACGTGTGTAGAAACGGAGCAACTGTTTCTGGCCGTTGATACGGCGCAGGATGCAGAGCGTGTGCGCGACGTGCTGCGTGCACAACAGCACTAACGTCGATCGCTTCCATGTTGTCTGTCTCGTCGCTCTCTAGCACAATAGCCCTACCGGTATATGGCCCCCAACGATACTGCGACATCGCCGGTGTTCGAGGATACAATCCCACTACAACAACATTCAATGCCGCTGCCACATGCAGTATTCCCGTTGAATTCGCGATGAGTACTTCTGCCGATGCGATCAACAACAGTGTTGCCGCCAAATCCGTCGATCCGCACATGTTCTGCGCCGTGGGACAAGCACGTTGGACCGTCTCGCACAACGACATCTCAGATTGAATGCCGGTGATCACGGGCGTCCACCCCGTTTGGGCTGCGATCTCTCGTGCAGCCTCACCAAACCGCTCTGCAGGCCAATCGCGTGCACTTCCCCCCGAGCCCGGGTGCACGATGAAGTACGGTTGGCGCTCCGTGAGCGTCGCCGATGTTGGAAGCTGCAGCAGTGGCAATGCCACGGGTAGGGAGGCAAGGTGAAAGGCGGCTTCTATCATGCGCACGTTGTACTCGGCCTCGTGATGCTTGGCATTGCTGCGGTGATCGCGCACCTTGGTGGTGAACAAGAAAGAATACCATCGGTAGGCAGATCCGATGCGTTTTGGAATGCCGGCTTTGAACGCTAGCCACGCCTCCGAAAGGCGTGGACGTGGGAAGAAGATCGCATCGATGTGTTCGCGTCGGAGAGACTCCGCTACGTCCATACCCACGTCGTCTATGTAAACAACGCTGTCGATGCCTGCGACGGCACGGACTATCGGTTCTACATACCGCTGGGTATACAGAACAATGCGAGCATCGGGCATGCGTGATCGAATCGCACCAACCATGGGGAGCGTCAAGATCATGTCGCCAAGCCTATCTGTGCGTACAATGGCAATGGTCATAAAAAAACGGCGCTTCACCTTGTGATGAAGCGCCGTGGAAGAGTCGTGAAGAATTAATCCATGAACCATTCAATGCCAACGGCTGGCGTCAACAACCCAAATGCCGTGGAGCTCGGACTCAGACCAATCTGAACAATGTTGAACATGCCCTGAATACCAAAGCGCGGAGTGATGAAGTATTCACCGCCAACAGCAAAGTTCAGAGCTGTGCTCGTTGAAGAATTTGTTCCCGAGCCGCCGGACGAGATCATGAACTGGCCAAGGACAAACGGTTTAAATTCCTTCGTGCCCGACAGCAAGAATTTGCCATACGGCGCGAGGTACACTTGATTGGAGCTTGTTCCACCTGATGACTGGAGGGCAAGTCCAAATCCCGTTCCTACATGAATTGCCGGAGAGATTGCATAGAGAACGTGGCCACCAAGCATCTGGCCTGCCGTAACACCAAAGCCGAACACTCTGTCTGGGCTTTGGGCACTCGACACCCCAACGCCAAGCAGAACCATTGCGATCACGAGAATACATCTCTTCATATTAGACCCCACGCTGTGAATTGAAACGAAACGGTGAACGGGGCAAAGATAGCATGTGCACGAATGATGTCGAACATTCGTTGCCAAGTGCTTTGTGTGTAGTTTTGTCGTTCCTTCCAAGACCCCTTATGTCGATCACGACCCATCGCTATAGCCCCCAAGACCGAGAAGAATGGGACTCCTTTGTGGAGCGTTCCAACAACGGAACGATGTTTCATCTTCAGCGTTTCCTAGACTACCATCCCAACGGGAAGTGGAATTTCCATCATCTCATGTTCAGAGAGGAAGGGAAGCTTATTGGTGTGCTACCCGCCGGCGTGAACGCCGAGGGAGATCTTTGGTCACCCGTTGGTGCCTCCTATGGCTCGATCGCCACAGAAGACACATCGTACGAGAGGTCCGAGCACATTGTGGACGCCTTCATCTCGTATGCGCGAGAATCGGGGTTCAAGCATGCCTACCTGATTCCTCCTCCGCTTATCTACACGCTGAATTACAGTCAGCATCTCGAATACGCCATGCTTTATCGCAAGGCCGATTTCGAATTGCATTACATCTCTCATGCCATCGATCTGAAGCATGGTCAAGATTTTCTAGCATCGTTCGACCCAACTGCTCGCAAGAGCATTCACAAGATCTTGCGAGAAGAAAAGATCACGATTGCCGAGAGCGACGACTATGCTACGTTTCACAGGATCCTTGTCGAGAATAAGGCGCGGCATGGAGTTTCTCCAACGCACACGCTCGAAGATCTCCTGACGTTGCACCGGCTGATGCCTGAGAAACTCCGTCTGTACCTCGTGTACTGCGACGGTGAGGCCATCGCTGGTTCGCTCTTGTTCTTGGCCAATCGTAAAGTGGTGTTGTGCTTCTATAACATGCTGCGCTATGAGTTCGAGCACCTGCGCCCCATCTACCTTGTGATGTACGAAACATGTAGGTGGGCTGTAGAGAATGGCTATGAATGGGTTGATATAGGTGTGAGTCAAGACACGAAGGCAGAAGATCCGATGACTCCATCCTACAACCTCATCACATTCAAAGAACGCTTTGATGCTCGCGGCATTCTTCGTTCGACATTCCACCTGACGCTTTGACCCTACTCCTCGCATTGGCCGATGTGAATCGCGATGCGCGCACACTACTCGTTGCACGCACACTTGCACGTGCCGGTAGGCATGTGTGCATTGTCGCGTCGGGCACGTTGCAAGAACGCGACGCGGCACCTACTCCAGCGGGTGGATCCATCACTCTCCGTTCTTGGACAGACCCTGGCGGAAGCGCCTTCGCGCGCTGGCGCTCGTTTACCGCATTTGCCGTGCAGCAACGGGATGTAGAAGCGGCATCCATCGGTGCTATGGACTTGTTCGCGCTGTATGCCGCAGTTCGGCTTCAGCGCTCGAGCACGGCTCGGCTGATCTACGATGCTCGTGAATTCTATTTTGCTCTGGGTCCACTACAAGGTCGAGGATTCAAACAGCGCATCATCGCTTTGATGGAGCGTCTCCTGATCAAACGTGCGACGGTGGTAACCGTCAGTGGAGAGCTCGACGCCGAGATCATTCAACAACGCTATCACCTTGCCGCCCTGCCAACGGTGCTGTTGAATGTCCCTCCGTTCCGAGAGCCTGTGATGTCGAGCAAGCTCCGCGATACTTGCCATATTCCGACGTCCTCGCCCGTGGTGTTGTATCAAGGCGTTCTGCATCACGGACGTGGTATCGGACCAATGATCGCCGCACTGCCGATCCTTCCGCGCGTGCATTTCTGTGTGATCGGAGATGGACCTGCCCTCGAAGAGCTCTCGACGTTGGCTGGTGCAACTGATGTTGCTGATCGTGTGCATTGGCTTGGTACGATCGATTATGATGCATTGCATGAATGGACGTGCAGTGCCGATGTAGGTCTGTGCCTCATTGAACCCATTTCGAAAAGCTATGAGTACGCGCTGCCCAATAAACTCTTCGAATACATCATGGCGCAGATACCAGTTGTGGCAACGGACCTTCCGGCGATGCGGAAGTTTGTGCTACGGTATCGGCTTGGCGAGTCCATTCAGGCACCGCCGGTACCAGCTGATATTGCGTCGGCTATCGAGCGAGCTCTTGACAAAGAATGCTTTCGACCGTCGTTGAAGACGGCATCGAAACTGTTCTCGTACGAGCGACAGGAGGAGACCGTGCTGTGTACCTATTGATGTTCGTTCAGCAGCTTATCGCTGCAAGCACCCACATTGTAGCGAAGAGCGTTACGGATACCCTGCATCCGACGATGGTTGTACTGCTGCGCGCTTTCTTCTCGTGCATCTTCTACGGCTCGTGGATGATTATTCGTCGAAGTCACATCAAGCGCATTGACGTTGAAGATCGAGTACCAATTCTCCTGCTTGGATTGTTGAACATTCCGCTGAATCAGTTGCTCTTTGTCTGGGGTGTGCAATTAGGTTCCGCACCCAATGCTGCGTTGGCCTATGCCTTGTCTCCCGCCTTTGTGCTCGTGATCATGGCTGTGTTGATGCGTGAACAACCGTCGTGGACGAAACGTATCGGCGTGGCGATTGCCTTTCTGGGTACGGCGCTAGTCCTTGTCGACAAAGGTGCGCGTCTCTCTTCCGATCTCTTCTTTGGTAACATCGTTGTGTTGTGCGCATCGCTGGCATGGTCTTTTTATACCGTGTATGGACGCAGACTTGCCATCAAGTATGGCGCCTTCTATTTAACGGCTCTCACCATGTTTGCGGGGACGATCATGTACATACCGCTCTACGCACTCATGCCGGTGCCGTTTGATGCCTTACCGCTCACAACCGTTGTTCACGGCGTTGATCCCGTGATGACGTGGCTCCAATTGGTCTACCTAGGTATGGTCACGTCAGGACTCGGATTTGGGCTCTGGTACTATGCTCTGACGCACTGGGATCCGGCCAAGGTCTCGGTCTTTAACAACCTTCAGCCCATCCTAACCACGATTCTGGCCTTTCTTCTCTTTTCGCAAGTGCCCACGCCAATGTTCGTTGTTGGTGGTGCCATTGCTCTCACGGGTGTGATCGTTACGCAACGCGGATAGTTGCGATATGCGTGGGATGTGTAGTTTCGACTCCATGCGCATCACACCTCAACACTCGCTCGGCCTGGTGATCGATATTCAAGATCGCCTCTTTCCGCATATCGATGATCACGACGGACTTGCACGTCGAACATCTATCCTCATTCAAGGTCTTCGAGCTCTCTCGGTGCCGATCGTTGTTACAGAGCAATACGTGAAAGGCCTTGGGTCTACAATCCCTCTCATCTCGGAGGCGTTGGGTGACTATACGCCCTTGGAAAAAATGACCTTTTCGTGTTGCGGAGACAACACCATCGAAGGCTTTGTGATGGGAAGCGGTCGGCACACGATGATCGTCTGTGGAATCGAGGCGCATGTGTGTGTTCTTCAAAGTGTGATCGATCTTCTGTCGCAAGGCAATACCGTGATTGTTGTCGAAGACTGCATCTCGTCGCGCAAAGTCAACGATAAGGCAATTGCCGTCGAACGCATGCGAAGTGCTGGTGCTGTGATCACCACGTACGAATCGATCCTCTTCGAGCTTTGCCGTGAGTCTGGTACAGAAACCTTCAAGACCATTTCGCGACTTGTGAAATAATTCAGGCAGACGTTCATGCACATGGTTGCCGCAGTTCAAGCTTCCTTTCTCGAAGGACTTTCTGCACTCTCAGACGAGATACGGCTGTTCCCCGACGATGCATCATTGTGGGTCACTCGCGGTGATGTTTCGAATTCTGCTGGCACACTTACACTTCATTTGATCGGCAATCTGCATCACTTCATAGGTACGAACATTGGGAGCTCATCGTATGTACGCAATCGGGAGGCTGAGTTCGCAACACGAGATGTCTCCAAGGCAGTTCTCATGCAGCGATGCGAAGAGACTGCCGAGATGATCCGCGCGGCCATGCAGTCGTGCACCGATGAAGCGCTCGCACGTCCGTTCCCACTTGCAACGTTTGGTGAGGGGCGCCTCACGGGTGATGTGCTACTGCGGCTTGTTGCTCATTTTCGATACCACCTTGGACAAGTAAACTACTTGCGCCGATTGCTCTAAAGGACATCTCTTCATGGCGTCGAAGAAATCAATTCCATCGAATCCAGCGGATAGTATCTCGAGCGTGATGAAGGAGACGCGAGTGTTTCCTCCACCCGAGTCCTTCGCAAACACTGCACACGTTTCATCGTTCGCAGCACTCAAAAAACTTCGCACAGCCGCATTACGGAATCCAGAGACCTATTGGGAAACACAAGCACAGCAACTCGAGTGGTTCACTCCTTGGAGGAAAGCACTACAGTGGAAGCATCCGCACGCGCAATGGTTTGTTGGTGGGAAGATCAACCTCACTGTGAACTGTCTGGATCGGCATTGTGCGACATGGCGAAAGAACAAGGCCGCCCTTATTTGGGAGGGTGAACCTGGCGACACGCGCACGCTCACCTATGCACAGCTCCATCGCGAGGTATGCCGGTTTGCCAATGTGCTACGTTCCTTAGGTGTGGAGCAAGGTAACGTGGTGGCCATTTACATGGGCATGATCCCGGAAGCTGCTATTGCCATGCTCGCATGCGCGCGTATCGGTGCAACACATAATGTCGTCTTTGGTGGCTTCTCGTCCGAGGCACTTCGCGAGCGTATCAACGACTCGCAAGCCGTTGTACTCATCACACAAGACGCGGCGCATCGACGTGGCGATCGCGTTCATCTAAAAGCCGCAGCCGACAGGTCTCTCGAAGCATGTCCAACAATCGAGCACGTTGTTGTTGTTCAACGAACCGATGAGCGCACAACGATGAAGGCGGGCAGAGATCATTGGTTTCATGAGCTCATGGATGCGGCATCGGCAGTGAATGCACCAGCAAAACTCTCGAGCGAACATCCCTTGTTCATTCTCTACACAAGTGGCTCTACTGGTAAACCCAAAGGAATTTTGCACACGACGGGCGGATACCTCACGCAGGTTGCTTCGACGATGAAGTTGATCTTCGACCTCAACGATGAGGATGTCTACTTCTGCACGGCAGATATCGGCTGGGTGACCGGACATAGCTATCTCATCTACGGTCCACTCGCAAACGGAGCAACCATCGTGATGTATGAAGGCGCCCCGAACTATCCTGAACCCGACAGAATGTGGAGTATTGTTGAACGGCACGGCGTGACGATTTTTTACACGGCACCAACAGCCATTCGCTCGTTCATGAAGTGGGGAGAGTCGTGGCCGCTCAAACACAACCTTTCCACCCTACGTCTCCTTGGTACGGTGGGCGAGCCAATCAATCCTGAAGCATGGATGTGGTATCACACGGTGATTGGGAAAAGGCGTTGTCCGATCGTAGACACGTGGTGGCAAACGGAGACGGGCGCCGTCCTGATCTCGCCACTACCGGGCGCTACGCCAACGAAGCCGGGCACGGCAACACTTCCGATGCCCGGAATGGATATAGACGTTGTGCGCAAAGACGGCACGTCCTGCAAGCCAAACGAGGGTGGACTTCTTGTTGTAAAACATCCGTGGCCTTCCATGTTGCGCACCATCTATGGCAATGATGAACGATATCGGCACGCGTACTGGAGCGAGTTCCCAAAGTCGCGCACGTGTGCAGGATGGTACTTTACCGGAGATGGCGCACGGCGAGATGAAGATGGATACATCTGGATTATCGGGCGTGTAGACGATGTGGTGAACGTGAGCGGACACCGCCTGGGCACGGCCGAAGTAGAGAGTGCACTTGTATCACATGGCAGTGTTGCGGAAGCTGCCGTTGTGACAAAACCCGATGAGATCAAAGGGAATGTTCTCGTAGCATTCGTCACACTCAGAGCCAGCGCTGCCGTTGGTGCAGATCTGGTGGCGCTGCGTGAAGAACTGCGAGAGCATGTGGCAAAAGAGATTGGCCACATCGCAAAGCCAGACGAAGTTCGATTCACAGAAGCGCTGCCGAAAACGCGAAGCGGCAAGATCATGCGTAGGTTGTTGCGCGAAGTGGTGGCGGGGGCTGCGATCAGCGGAGACACCACCACGCTTGAAGATCTTTCCGTTCTTGAGAAACTCAGATTGGGCGACGACGAGTAGTTGTTGTTCGATGTTTTCTTTTATTGGTTTGAAGGGGTTTTGACCATGAGAATAACACGTTGGATCGTGGCGTTGTTGATTGGCTCTACGCTGATCATGGGATTTGACTGCAAGGGGGACAATTCGCCGCAGGAATGCGATCTCCGCGTTAAGGCGAAATACACAGATTCGCTGAAGCCAAAGTACCAGGGACCGCTCTCAATGGCGAAGAGCTTAGCGGTTAGTCCCATGCAGATCACTATTGATAGTGCTCACTTGATCATGGCATATCACGAGCCTACGGGACAAGTACTCCCCGGAGTTGACATCATCATGTTCAACGATGGGTCCAGAGCAGGCTCTGTTTCGCCAGACTTTACAGATGCTGGTGTAGGCAATCTTATTGGCAAGGCAGGGCTGCAAGGGTCTCTGATGGTGGACTGCGTTCGAGATCAGCTCTTGCTCACAACAATGGCGTTGTATCCCTTCGAGGCACAAAACCCCATGATGCCAGCGCCATGGACGTGCGGCATGAGTCAGTTCTGCATGTGGAATATGACAGCCAATCAGATCGAAAAATGGCGTGGCACCACAGACAATGTGAAGATGGACTTCTTCGCCTGTTTGAATGCCTATGCAATGTGGATGAGCACATCTGGTCGAAGCGGAAAGTTTATCCTGCGCAACCTTCGATTTGGATCAACGAACAACGCCCCCTATCAGAGCGTTACCGTTTTTACCTATTTCCCGGTTCCTACCAATCCAAACCAAAAGAATTTTGTGATCACTCTTAACGATTGATCTCAAGAACGCGATTTCAACAGAGGCCCCTCGGGGCCTCTGCATTTTTCCTAGTTTTGTGACCTAATGCGTAAAGCTGTGATCATGGCGGGAGGCTTTGGAACGCGGTTGCGACCGCTTACCATGTCGATCCCCAAACCAATGGTACCCCTCGCGAATAGACCCATGATGGGTCATATCGTCGAGCTGCTCAAGAAGCATGGTATCCGCGACGTTGTCTCCGTGCTGTACTTCAATCCGGAACAGATCACATCGCACTTCCGAGACGGTGCTGAGTTCGACATCTCCATGGAGTACACGACGGCAGTTGCCGACTTTGGTACTGCCGGCGCCGTGAAGAATGCTCAGTCGCAACTCGACGACACCTTCATCATTATTTCCGGTGATGTTCTCACAGACTTCGACATCTCGAAGGCCCTGGCATTCCATCGCGAGAAAAAGGCCATGGCAACGATCTTGCTCACGCGCGTTCCGGAACCATTGCAATATGGAATCGTGATGACGGATCGTGATGGTCGCATTACTCGATTCCTCGAGAAACCTTCATGGGGCGAAGTGTTCAGCGATACGATCAATACCGGGATCTACATACTAGAACCCTCCGTCCTTGATCTCATCCCCCCGCACACAGAGTTTGACTTCAGCAAAGACCTTTTCCCTTTGATGCTCAAGAAAGACCTTCCACTCTACGGCTTCATTGCAGAAGGGTATTGGAAGGACATTGGCAATCTGCACGAATACCAACTAGCGCATGATGATGTGTTAGGCGGCAAGGTGGCAGTGTCTGCGTCTGTGAACGAAGACGGTGTTGTCCTTGGCAACAACGTTCGCCTCGGTTCGAACCTCTCGTTGAAGAATTGTGTTATTGGTGATTCGTGCGTGATCGGCAACGGATCCATAATCCACAACTCGGTGATCTGGAAAAACACTGTTGTTGGCGAGTTCGCTGAGATCACGCACGCCGTTGTGTGTAATAACGTGCGTATCGGATCGCACGTGGTAATCCACGACAATGTATTCGTCGCAGAAGATTGTGTGATCGGCGATCACGCTAGACTGTTGTCGAACATCAAACTATGGCCACGCAAACACGTGGAAAGTCACGCAACCGTTACGAGGTCGCTGGTGCAAGAAGAACGTTGGTCGAGAGAGTTGTTCACCGATGCTCGTATCTCCGGTGTCGCAAACATCGATATGAATCCGGAATTCGGTGCGAAGCTTGGAGCCGCACTCGGCAATGCTGTTGGTTCGCACTTGATGCTTGTTGCGTCGCGCGATGCAGACCCTGTGTCGCGCATCATGAAGCGAACCATTACGGCGGGCTTGATGAGTGTGGGTTGCGATGTAACAGATCTTCAGCAGACGTCCATACCGCAAACAAGACAGGAAATGTTGAGCGGGCGATTCGTTGCCGGTTTCCATATACGCCGCTCTCCTCGAGACCATCATAAAACAGACATTATCTTGTTTGCAAAAGACGGACGCGACATCCCGTTGTCGATGACCAAGAGCATTGAGCGATTTTTCTTCGGTGAGGACATCAAGCGAGCGCCTCAGGCCGAGGTCGGACAACTCCGATTCCCCGAGCGTTCCATCGAGCAATACGTGAACCGTTTCTTGGAAATGATCGACGTCGAGCTTGTCTCGAATCGGTCGTTCAAACTCCTGGCCGACTACTCCTTCGGACTCTCGTCGACGGTGTTCCCGAGTATTCTTGGTGAATTGCACTGCAAAGTGCTGTCGATGAACAACTATGTGGACGCTTCTCATTTTGCAGACCCATTAACTGACGTACTCGATGAGTCTGCGACGATCATGCGTTCGCTTGGATATGAACTTGGCTTTAAGATTGATCCGAGCAGCGAGAAAATCGCGATGGTAGACGAGCGGGGTATCTGGTACACGGGTCTTCGGTTGCTCACGATTGTCACGAAGCTCTGGTTGGATACGCACCGACATCTCGAACCATACAAGATCGCCGTTCCCGTGCAGGCAACAACGGAGATCGACCAGATTGCAGCGGGGTACAACGTCGAGGTTGTTCGCATCAAGAACTCGCATGGTGCAATGATGGAGGCAACGAAAGATGAGCTCGTACAATTTGTTGGCGGTACGAGAGGCGGATTCATTTTCCCGCGGTTCTTGTTCGCGGCTGATGGTATGTACTCTGCTGGTCAGATATTGGAAATGCTCGCAAAGACAGGTTATCAGTTGAGTGATCTCGACCTCAAACTCCCGAAGCGATTCCAACGCACGGTGGGGGTTCAATGTCCGTGGGAATCAAAGGGTACTGTCATGCGGCGTACCATGGAACACAGCGAAGACAAACAACGACAATTGATCGATGGCGTAAAGATATTCCTTGGCAATTCTTCGGTACTTCTTGTACCTGATAAAGAAGGGCCAGTATTCACAGTGACAGCCGAGGCGAGTAACGAGTCCGAGGCACAACAGTTGATGGATCAATACGCACATCTGGTCGCACAATGGAGAGACGGGAAGTAACATGGACCTACGAATCAGCGATATCCTGGATCCGGCTGCAGTGATGCTGCAGCTCGATGCGACCGATAAAATTTCGGCCCTACAACAAATGGTGGATCTACTCGCGGCGAGTGGTAAGGTGAGGGACGTTGGTGAACTCAAACGAGTGATTCTCGAACGAGAACGACTCATGAGCACGGGCATTGGTAGTGGCGTTGCGTTACCGCACGGGAAAACCAACGTCGTAGACACCTCCCTTGCCGCCTTGGCAACCCTCAAGAACCCGCTCGACTTTGATTCACTCGACGATAAGCCGGTTTCCATCATCCTTATGCTCGTTGGAACAGAAGGAAACGTTGGTCAACACCTTCGTTTGCTCAGTCGCATCTCGCGTATGATCGGATCCGAGGCGTTCCGCGCCTCACTTCTGAGCGCGCGTAGTGTGAATGATGTGATGGAACTCTTCTCGTCGTACGAAGAGGAGCGTGCTTGACGATGGCACAGACAGTACGTGGCATGCGCGACATATTCGGTCCCGAGATCTCTGCGTGGCACCGAGCTGAAGAAGTATTTCGAACGATCTCTGCATCGTTTGGATACGAAGAGTTCCGAACACCGATACTCGAGCATGCCGAACTCTTTCAACGTGGTATCGGTCAGGAAACCGATATCGTTGGCAAAGAGATGTATACGTTCGTCGATCGAAGTGGCGACTCGCTATCGCTTCGTCCGGAAATGACGGCACCCATTGTGCGTGCAGCCATAGAGCATTCGCTGGTGCGGCATACGCCCGTCACGCGCCTTTGGTATAACGCCGCACTCTTCCGTCACGAACGTCCTCAAAAAGGTCGCTACCGTCAGTTTCATCAGTACGGTGCGGAATGCCTGGGCTCTCCTTGGCCTGAGGCCGATGCAGAAGTTATTCTCCTTGCCTACGATGTGATCAAGAACATTGGACTCACGCAGTTCAGGCTCGAGATTAATACACTTGGTTCAGCAGAAGCGCGGGCCGTGTATCGCAATGCACTTGTTGAGTACTTGAATGAGCATCGAGCGTCGATGAGTGGCGATGCGCAACGTCGCATCGACACAAATCCGTTACGTGTACTCGACTCAAAAGACGAACGAGACAAGGCCATTGTCGCAAATGCACCTCGACTACAAGATCATGTAGATGAAGTCAGTACGGCGCACTTCGATGCTGTGCTAGCCTTGCTCGATGCGGCAGGTGTGCCGTACACCATCAATCCTGTGATGGTGCGCGGACTCGACTATTACTGCCACACTGTCTTCGAATTCATCACGGACGCACTCGGTACGCAGAACGCCATTGGCGGCGGTGGTCGGTACGATCCGTTGTTCGCCATGATTGGTGGTAGCGATACGCCTGCGGTTGGATTCTCGCTTGGTATCGAGCGACTTCTCTTGCTGGCAGAAGTGGAGAAGGGTGGCTGGGGGGAAGCGCCGCGCCCTGATCTGTATATCGTTACGATGGGAGACGATGCACGTGTACCTGCTGGTCTCATCGCTATGCGGCTGCGACGAAAGGGTTTCTCGGTCGTAACAGACGTGTTGCGCCGAAGCGTAAAATCGCAAATGAAAGATGCCAATCGTGTCCAAGCGAAGTGGGTTGCTGTTATTGGCGACGACGAGCTTCAAAAGGGGACCGTATCTCTCAAAAACATGGACAACGGCGAACAGAGTGAAGTACTTCATTTAGAAATCGAGAACACCATTGCAACCAGAACGTGAATTCAATATTTCGTTTCGGGCATCCGTAAGCGACGCTACCGGACGTCCACTCTTGCATCTTCACGTTGAGACCGTGCGCGAGTTCTCTTCGTTCGGATACGTGATCACGTTAACGGATCGAAGCGCTGCGCATCTCGGAAATTTTGTTGTAGACGTGGGCGGGATAGGTCTACCGACGAACTCGCAACCAACCGCGGGTCCGGCTATTGGTGAGCTCACCTGGCCTATGCCGCCAGACGGAGAATACGAGCTTGTCCTTCATCGCCGCAAGGATGTGTCGACGTTGACATTCACGATCCAAAACGCGGTTCCTGAACTCCGTTCATGAAGTCTCCGCCACCATCTCCTGATCGAGTTCGCATTTGGCGAGCATCGGTAACGAAATGGCAGATCAAAGTAGTGCTCACCGTCTTTGGTCTTGGAATCATCGCATCTGTGCTCCTCTACACAAAAGCCATCGTGGATGAATTGATTGCCAATGAGCACCGAACGGTTGAGCTGTATTCGAACCTGTTGAAGCGTTCGTACATGGCAACGACGGACGAAGACATTCTGTTCTACGTAGACCTCACGTATTCTTCGATCCACTTTCCGGTGATCCTCACAGATCGATCAGAACGTCCGGTGTATCCGTATCAGCAGTTCATGTTGAACGTCGACCTCGATTCAACCTTGCCTGTGCAGCGACAGCGTGACGTGCTTGCAGACTTGATCCACGAGATGAAAAAAGAGTATCCTCCGTTCGAGATCACCGATCCCAACGGGAAGGTGGTGCAGAAGGTGTTTTACGCGAACAGCGCCATTGTGTCTCGACTCAAATACATGCCGTACGTAGAGATCATGATCGTGACCGCCTTCATCATGATCGGTTATGTGGCGTTCTCCACTATCAAGCGCAACGAGGAATCCAACATTTGGGTCGGCATGGCAAAAGAAGCAGCCCACCAGTTAGGAACACCACTCTCGTCTATGCTAGCCTGGCTCGACATTCTGCGCATGAATCAAAACGATGGCGCCATGGTGGTGACAACGGCGAACGAGATGAGTAGAGACGTCGAACGTCTTAACGTGATCGCGAACCGTTTCAGCAAGATTGGCTCGAAGCCAAAGTTGGAGCACGTCGTTGTGGCCGACGTGATCGAAAACGTTGTTCGATACTTCGAGTCGCGGCTGCCGAACCTTGGCAGAAAGGTCGTCCTACAACGTGACCTCGATGCTAGCATCACGTGCGACATCAGTATCGACCTTTTTGAATGGGTAATCGAAAACCTCATCAAAAATGCCGCCGAGGCCATCGAACGACAAGACGGCACCATCGAGATCACTCTTTGGAAGCGCGCGAAGGGTGGCGTGGTGATCACCGTACAAGACAATGGCAAGGGCATGTCTGCTCAAGTGCGCAGCAAGGTCTTTCAGCCAGGATACACCACCAAGAAGCGTGGGTGGGGCTTGGGACTGTCTTTGTCGCGTCGGATTATCGAAGACTACCACAGCGGGAAGATCTTTGTGAAGGAGAGTATTCCCGGACAAGGCACAACCTTCCAGATCGAACTCCCTATCTTCGCAGATGGCCGAGCGCATCACAACACACATTGACTGGTTCATTCTCTTGCCGATCGTTGCACTGCTTCTCTTCAGTGTGGCCTTTGTGTATAGCGCCAGTGCGTCGTTCGCCGATGTGAAATTCGGTTCGAGCGAGCAGCTCTTTTGGAATCATGCGATCCGCGTGTTGATAGGTTTGGTGCTCATGGTCGTCTGCGCCAAAATCGACTACCATTTTTGGCAAGACAAAAGCAAGACCATTGTGATGATTGCCATCGGCTTTCTCATCACGGTCTTCTTCATGGGCGAACATGCAAAGGGTGCCGTACGTTGGGTGCGGTTTGGCCCCGTGAACTTTCAACCTTCGGAACTGGCCAAGTTCGCCCTTGTCCTCCATACAGCATCACTCTTGACGGCCAAAAAGGTCTTCATCCGCGATTGGCGTAAGAGCATTGTTCCCGTCATGGTGTGGATGATTCCGATCTGCGGGCTCATAGCACTGCAACCGAACCTTTCCACCGCCAGTGTGATCTTCTTTATCGTCATGACCATGATGTTCATGGCCGACGTAGATGCAAAGCAACTGGCCGTGATTGTCGTGGCGGGCATCGGCGCGGCCGCCGTTTATGCCGTCAGCGCCGAGTACCGTTTGCGTCGCCTCCTTAGCTACGTTGGAAGCAGCAATGCCGACGAGTCCGTCAAATACCAGCTCGACCAGGCACTCATTGCATTCGGGAATGGCGGGATCACGGGTGTTGGGCCAGGCCAAAGCCGTCAGCGCGATTGGTTCTTGCCGGAATCATACGGCGACT
>Ga0105049_10000890_pt1 | contig 34272 bp, 29 predicted proteins | sample MAT06_FD_78087 | JGI IMG/M metagenome (GOLD analysis project Ga0105049, IMG submission 78087) | Freshwater microbial communities from Lake Fryxell liftoff mats and glacier meltwater in Antarctica - MAT-06 | ecosystem: Environmental > Aquatic > Freshwater > Ice > Liftoff microbial mat | place...
ATCTTGCAGACAACCGCACAACGTATCGCACTTTTAGGACTCTTTGGAGTAGGCAATTTAGGCAATGAAGCATCATTGACCGCGGCGCTGTTGCACCTGCGCGCGGCGCAGCCCGACGCACAATTGGTCTGTATTTGTGCCAATCCAACCGATGTAGCCGCCAACCATCAGCTTGCCGCAGTTCCGCTGGTATTGACAGGGCGTCACCCTTGGCACCAATCGACCAAGCGTCTGTGGCGCTTGCTCCTGCGCATACCGCTTGAAGCGGTACGCTGGGTACATACCTATCGTTTTCTGCAGACAATCGCGCTGATCATTGTGCCAGGGACCGGCATTCTCGACGATTTTGGCGTGGAACCCTGGCAAATGCCCTACGATCTTTTTGTGTGGGCGTTGCTGGCCAGACTGCAGGGTACACCATTGCGCTTTGTGAGCATTGGCGCAGGGCCCATTCACCATCCGCTCAGTCGCTGGTTGATGAAATTCGCGGCGCAATCGGCCGATTATCGCTCCTATCGCGATCTGATCTCCAAGGCGTTCATGCAGAAGATTGGCCTTGATACGCAGCAGGATCGAGTCTATCCCGACCTAGTGTTTAGTCTACCCAAACCTCTAGAGGCATTGCCGCAGCCAGCCGGGCAACCGACCCGCACGGTTGGGTTGGGCATGATGGCCTACTATGGCTGGCACAATCAGGCAGATAGGGGTGAAGCAATTTATCAAACTCATATTGGCAAGCTCGTACGCTTTACGCGTTGGTTGCTTGATCAAGGCTACACTATCCGGCTCTTGATCGGCGAACATACGGATCAACGGGCAGTGGACGATCTACGCGCTGCGCTTGCTGACATACCAACACCAACCTTGGCCGCGCGGCTTGTGGCAGAACCCATCACTTCGCTGTCGGCATTACTCGAGCAGATCGCAGCGACGGATCTGGTGGTTGCCACCCGGTTTCACAATGTGCTCTGCGGCTTGATGATGAATAAACCGGTGGTTTCGCTTGGCTATGCGCAAAAAAATGATGTACTAATGACCGAGATGGGCTTGGGCGCGTATTGTCAGCATATCGAATCTTTCGATGTTGATCAACTTATCTGCCATTTTGGCGAACTGGAACACGACAGGCAACAGATCCAAGCGCATATCCAGGCCAAGAATCAAGCGTACAGCCAGGCGCTGGCCGAACAATATGGGCAGATTTTCGCAAGTGTGTAGTGGTATGTGTTGGTACCTTATAGATAAAACCCTTAAAAGTCGCACAAGGATGCTCGACTGAGCTATAGGTTATTTGTGCGACTTTTAAATGGGTTGTCCCTTAGCACGCGGGGGAATTTTGATTATGCTACGTCTACTCTTGCTCCGTTTGTTGGAAAGTTATTTTCGGCATCGCTGGCTCCATGGGCTGCCATGCCTGTTGATGAGCGCAGTCGCTTATCTGTATATTGCGCAGTTGCCAGCCACCTATGTGGCGCAGGGCACACTGTATGTGCAAGACAAAACATTGCTCTCTTCGCTGACAGCTTTACGGCCGGATGGATTTTCCTGGGTTACGCCGGCCCAAGCGACGGTCAGCGAACTCAATGAACTGCTCAACACGCAGGCATTTTTGCGGGCCATTGTCGAACAAACAGACTTAGAGATCAAGTTGAGTGAAGGATCAGAGACGGTCGAGGCAACGATTGACGAGGCGCGCGAAGCCATTTGGCTGCGCACATTGGGCAACAATCTGGTGTTGATTGGTGCCACCTACGAGATGCCGCGCGTGACCCATCAATTAGTCGCGGCCACCATTGAAATCTATTTGCAGTGGAAAATGAACTTAACCCAAACAGATAGCACAGCAGCCCAGGAATTCTTTGCGGAGCTCATTAAAAATTACCAACAGGAAGTTGAGCCTGCCCGCCAAAGGCTAGCAGATTATTTGGCTACCCATCCCAGGCCAGTTCGTGGGGAACGAACCGAACAGGAAATCGCCGACATCGCACGCCTGCAAGCAACCCTTGCACGCGCCGAAGAGCGCCTGCGCAATGCCCAGAATCAGGAAGAAAATGCGCGCCTAGCACGAACACAAGCAGAAAGCAATGTTCGTCAATCCTATTCGGTTGTCGATGCGCCGATGCGCCCGCTAGCACCCGAACCAGCGCGCAAGCAGATCCTCTTGATGGTGGCGTTGTGCTTGCTGGCCGGGGTAGGGTTGAGCACAGTTGGAATTATCAGTGGTGCGCTGCTCGATCAAACCTATCGTTTTCCAATTGATGTGTGGCAGGGACTGCAGCTACCCATATTGGCCATGATCACAGAAGTAGGATTGGAGGTGAGCACACGACCGCCTATTGAACAGTTCGTGGCAGCACAGGCCGTCCCCAACGCGCCGCTGATCAAGCCAAGTAGCTATGCTGGCAAGCCGAATAACGGTATCCCTATTTCTCCTGGGCGTAGTCAATAGTAGCGTACTTGGAATGAAATCCGTACCAGCAAGCAGAAACCAATGCGTTCGCTATCAAACCCGGACGCCAAAGCCAATCACGACGTTGAACCAGGTATCCAATTGTGATACCAAGAGGCGGCAGCATGAACATGACAGCACCCCCATCCTGGCCAAGCAATAGCCATAGCCGGCAAAATACGCCGATCCGCGCGACCTTTGTTATGGAGCAACACCTTGGTCACAGTACATTTTACCAAAATTTGCGCTACTCACTCCAGGCCACAAGCGAGTTGGAAGCAAACTGGGTAGAGATTACCTATCGAGGCAGCGGCGCGTGGTGGGAAATGCTAAAATTCCTACCTGAACATGTGCGCGGCAGTTTGTATGGACGGCGTCAAGTCGCCACCGGACTGCGCCGACAGTCCAATGATATTATCTTCTTTAATACGCAAGTACCGGCGGCGTTGGGGAAGAAAGCCATTGGAAGACAGCCCTATATTTTGTGTACTGATATTACACCTCGGCAATATGATCGTATGGCAGAAGCGTATAGCCACCATCCAGATCGCAATCCCTTGCTGAAACGCTATAAGCATTGGCTGAATGCTACCCTGTTTCGCCACGCCGCCCAGATCTTACCCTGGTCGAATTGGGTGCGCCACTCGCTGATCCAAGAGTATGGCGTTGCACCGGCGCGCATTTCTGTCGTTCCCCCGGGGGTTGACACCACGCGTTGGCACCCTGTGCCGCGCACATCACGGCACGGTCCACTCCAGATTCTATTTGTAGGGGGTGATTTCTATCGCAAAGGCGGTGAAATTCTACTGCAAGCTTTTCGTGGCTTGCCCACCGGCACAGCCGAAGTGACGATGGTGACGCGGTCTGCGATCCAACCGGGCGCAGGCGTGACGGTGCGCAATGATTTACGCCCCAATTCACCAGAACTGATTGCGCTTTATCAGAGCAGCGATCTATTTGTATTGCCCACCAAAGCCGAAGCGTTTGGGATTGCCGCCGTAGAAGCCAGTGCAGTAGGGCTGCCCGTGATTGCCACCAACATTGGCGGCGTCAGTGATATTGTCATCGATAATCTGACGGGGCTACTCATGCCCAGCAACAATGCCGAAAACTTGCGTGCGCTGCTCCTACGCCTGATCGAGGCACCAGAGCAGTGCGCACGCCTGGGCGATGCCGCGCGGAACCATATTGAGACGCATTTTGATGCGCGCAAAAACGCCGCCCGCATTCTGGAAATTATTGTTGCCCAACAACTGGCAATCCCCAGCCGCCCCGTGACGGCAAAGCGTCCGTAACAGGTACGGATCTACCCTCGGCGCTGTGCGGTTACCATCTCGGCAAACCGCGCGCCTGTACTATGGGCTTGTTGCAAAAACTCCTGTTCATCGGTAATGCCGGTGTTGTGTATCGAGACTTCGTAGCTGATCGGCTTGGTATAGGGCGAGTGGGCAATCAGCGTTGCCACTTGTTGCCAATCCACTGCGCCCGCAAAAGGCAGCAGATGTTGGTCGGCCTGGCCGTTATTGTCATGCAGGTGCAGCACACAAAGCCGTTCCAGCAGTGGGGCCAACCGATCCATACGACTATAGCCGAGGATGGCGTGTCCCGAGTCGTAACAAAAACCAATGTACTCGGCTGGATAGTGGGCATAGGCCTGCAAAATCAAGTCAAAGTTATCCGCAGCAGCGGTCATGGCCACCGCGCAAGCCGCAACACCCGCAAAGTCGATCAGATTTTCCAAAGCGATACGAATGCCGCGATCCATTGCGTAAGGTTGTAGCTCATCCAACGACTTGCGCAGTTGCGTCCAGATCATGGCATTGAAGCCGGCCAGCGCCGGAGCTTGCGTGGGCGGATAGGCGTGCATCACCACGGCATCGCCGCCCAAACGCGCTGCGAAATCAATACGATTCTTCACCAGTTCCACGCCAGCCAAGCGCGCATATTCCTTGGGCGAATACCAAAATTTCTCCTTTCCCTCCGAACCATGCACATCTGCCAATTGTAGGCCGTACTCCTTGAGCCAATGACCAATCTGTTCGACTTCTGCCGCGTGATAGACAAAGTCGGTATTCCAATGATGACACCAGTGCACATGCGTGAAGCCAGCTTCGGCGATTGCGCGCAAAGCAGCCTGTGGATCACCTTGATCCGCTTTATAGTCGGTGGTGATAGAGAACATTGTATGTCCTTTCCTTGCAAAGAGATCAGCAAAAGCTTATTTCTTGAAAGTATATTGACAGGGTTTTTCGGTAATAACAAAGTTATAGTTAGTACGTAACCGATAGTTACCTAAAGTATGGCTAAACAGGTATTCGCAAATCTGCTTCTTGATCGGGCTTAATCAAGGAACATCAGTATTCAACACAACATGGGCCGGCGGTTATAGCCAACATCAATAGCCGACATGTCAAGAGAGAAAAGGGTATCGCTGTGAGTTCACCGAAAGTCAGTATTGGTCTCCCAGTCTACAATGGCGATGAATTTTTAAGCAAAGCGATCGAATCGATTCTCGGACAGACTTTTACAGATTTTGAATTGATTATATCAGATAACGCATCAACTGATCGTACAGCAGCCATCTGTCAAAGCTATGCTGCCCAAGATTCGCGCATTCGTTACTATCGGAATGCCACAAACATCGGCGGGGCGAATAATGGCAATCGGACCTTTCAACTTGCCAGAGGTACCTACTTTCGCTGGGCAGCGCACGATGATCTTTGTGCACCAGAGTTGATCGAGAAATGTGTGGCCGTACTAGATCATGATCCAAACGTGGTTCTCTGCTATACGCAGACTGTAAATATTGATCAAAAAGGCAACCCATGTGGGATAGCCACATTGAATCGTGCCACATCCACCAAAGTAGACAAGCGATTTCGCGATCTAGCTTTTCGTAACGACTATTGTGAGCCTTCTTATGGGCTTATGCGGAGCGCAGAGCTGCGCAAAACGCGCCTGGAACAAGATTTTACAGGTTCTGATCGTGTGTTGTTGTGCGAGTTGGCTTTTCTTGGGCGCTTCTATGAAATTCCAGAGCCACTCTTTTATAAGCGGCACCACGCCAAAAATGTTTATATTGATTGGCGCGCGCGCATGGCGTGGTTCAACCCAGAGTGGAAAGGGAAAATCACCTTTCCGAATTGGCTACAATTTTTCAACTATCTGATAGCCATTCAACGAGGTCCGCTTTCGGTGCCAGAAAAATTCTATTGCTATCTGATTATGGGCGGGTGGGTCGTTGCTCATGGCAATAGCATGATCAAAGATCTGCTTGTTGCGCTACAGATGTCTCTACATACAAAGGAATGGCGAAAAAATGCACACGTTTACAACTGGGAATAAGAATGCACACCAGGCGCACTGTCGCTTCTGTGGTAGCCCGCTAGAACACACCTTTGTGGATCTCGGCATGTCGCCACTCTGTGAAAGCTATGTACCGGTCGCGAATCTCAATCAGATGGAGCCTTTCTATCCGCTGCATGTCTATGTTTGCGATCAATGTTTTCTCGTCCAACTAGAAGAGTTTGTCAGCCCTGAGCACATTTTCACCGAATATGCCTATTTCTCTTCTTATGCCGATAGCTGGCTGCAACATTGTCGCACCTATACAGACATGGTTGTCGAACGCTTCGGGTTGAGCAAGCAGAACTTTGTTGTCGAGTTGGCAAGCAACGACGGCTATCTCTTGCAATATTTTGTAGAGAAGCAAATTCCGGCGCTCGGTGTAGAGCCAGCGGTTAATGTAGCCAAGGTAGCCGTCGAAAAAGGTGTGCCAACTCTGGTAGAATTTTTTGGAACAGCCTGTGCGCGCCAGATGATTGCCAATGGGCAACAGGCCGATCTCATTATTGGGAATAATGTACTGGCCCAAGTGACAGATCTGAACGATTTCGTGGCGGGGATGCAGCTACTGCTCAAGTCCGAGGGCGTGATTACCCTGGAATTTCCCCATTTGTCGCGGTTGGTCGAAGGCAATCAATTTGACACAATTTATCACGAACATTTTTCCTACTTCAGCTTTATCACGGTGGAAAAAATCTTTGCTGCCCACGGCATCACACTCTTTGATGTTGAAACGTTGTCTACCCATGGTGGCTCGCTCCGCATTTATGGTCGCCACACCGCGGATCAGTCGAAACCGGTTGGCGACCGCGTGATCGCCATGCGCGCCGCCGAAGCCGCCGATGGCATTACCAATCTGGCCTATTACGCGGCCTTTGCCGAACAAGTAAAAAGTACAAAACGCAAGCTGTTGAACTTCTTAATAGAAGTCCGTACCCAAGGCAAAACTGTGGTTGGCTACGGCGCGCCGGGCAAAGGCAACACGTTGCTGAACTATTGTGGTATCCGCACAGATTTTATCGACTACACGGTTGACCGCAACCCGTATAAGCAAGGCAAATTCCTGCCCGGAACCCATATCCCAATCTTTGGCCCAGAGAAGATTCAAGAGACGCAGCCCGATTATGTTTTAATCCTGCCGTGGAACTTTAAGGAAGAGATCATGACGCAAGTCGCTTATATCCGTGAATGGGGTGGCCAATTTGTAGTGCCGATCCCTGAAGTGACAATTTATCCATAAAGCGGCCGGTTGGCAAGCCTAAATCGGATGGATCAACCATGTAAAAGTCATACAAATTCTCTCGAAAAACTGATTATGATGGTATGACTTTGAAGAATTTTACCGACGACAAAGAGGATTCAAATGCAAGTATTGGTAACGGGTCATAAAGGGTATATCGGCGCGGTGCTCATGCCAATGTTATTGGCAGCTGGACATCAGGCCGTCGGCATTGACAGCGATCTCTATGCGCGCTGCACGTTTGGCAACGAATTGGTAGAAACACCCACGATCCGCAAGGATATTCGCGACATTCAGATCGCCGATCTCGAAGGCTTTGATGCGGTCATCCATCTGGCCGCGCTCTCGAATGATCCGCTGGGCAATCTGAACCCAGCGCTAACCTACGATATCAACCAACATGCTTCCGTACGGCTGGCACGCTTGGCCAAAACAGTGGGTATCACACGTTTTCTCTTTTCATCCTCGTGCAGCACCTATGGCGCAGCCGGCGACGAGATGTTAACCGAAACAGCCGATTTTAATCCTGTCACGCCCTATGGTCATTCCAAGGTGTTGGTAGAGCAAGCAGTGGCACAATTGGCGGATGACAACTTTAGCCCAACCTATTTGCGCAATGCAACAGCTTACGGAGTTTCGCCCCGTCATCGCTTTGATATTGTGCTCAACAATTTGGTCGCGTGGGCCTACACCACCGGCAAGGTATTTATTAAGAGTGACGGCACTGCCTGGCGACCCATTGTCCATATTGAGGATATTAGCCGAGCGTTCCTAGCCGCACTGGATGCACCGCGCGAAGTTGTTCACAACCAAGCCTTTAATGTGGGCATCAACAACGAAAACTATCGTATCCGTGAGTTGGCCGAGATTGTGCGCGAGACAGTCCCCGGCTGCGAAATCGAATATGCCAAAGATGGTGAACCGGACAAACGCACCTACCGTGTCGACTTTAGCAAAATCTATCGCAGCTTGCCAGCATTTCAACCGCAGTGGACGGCACGTCGTGGCGCACAAGCATTATTGGCAGCGTATCAGGAAATTGGCTTAACGGTTGATGAATTTGAAGGGCAACGCTACAAACGTATCGATCATATCAAGCAGCTATTGCGCACAAACTTGCTCGATGCTGACTTGCGCTGGCAGCAGAATCCATCCCCGACCGTTACCGCCACTATGCTGGAGAATCCGAGCCATGCTGTTCCAGCCGACTAAACTTGACGGTGCGTATCTGATTGACCTGCAAAAGCTGGAAGATGAGCGCGGCTTTTTTGCCCGTGCGTGGTGTGCGAACGAGTTCGCCGAACATGGCTTGGATAGCAATTTGGTGCAATGCAACGTCTCGTTTAACACGCAACAAGGCACCTTGCGCGGGATGCACTACCAAGCCGAGCTCTGTGCCGAGACCAAATTGGTACGTTGCACCAGCGGTGCGATTTACGATGTGATCATTGATCTGCGGCCCGCATCGCCCACCTTCCTGCAATGGACGGGTGTCACGCTGAGCGCCGAGAATCGCTTAATGCTTTATGTGCCCAAAGGATTTGCGCACGGCTTTCAAACCCTGGCTGATGGTAGCGAAGTCTTTTATCAGATGTCAGATTTTTATGCGCCAGCCTATGCCCAGGGGCTACGCTGGAATGATCCACTGTTTAACATTCAATGGCCACGCGCGGTCACAATGATTTCAGCCCGGGATCAGCAGTATGCCGATTATCAGGTTGCATAGCCAATCACGCAACCACTTTTGTAGAACTTTTTGATAAAGATTTTGAGTAGCACGTCATGATTGTTGATAACACGTCTGCAAAGCTAGATCAATTGAATAGCCAAGAGTTGGGTAAGTTCATGCACGCGTTGCTGACCGAACTCTACCCCATCTGTCGCAGCATTACCGGCGACGGCGTGCGTCAGTCGCTGCGGCTTTTACAGGCACAGATTCCATTGACGTTGCATGAAGTGCCCACAGGGACACCGGTCTTCGACTGGACGGTGCCCAAAGAGTGGAACATTCGTGACGCCTATGTGAAGAACGCGCGCGGCGAAAAGGTCATCGACTTTCAACAATCGAATTTGCATATACTCAATTATAGTGTGCCAATTCACCAACATATGTCGCTACGCGAATTGAAGCAGCATCTCTATTCGCTGCCCGATCAGCCGCAGAGCATTCCCTACCGGACCGCCTACTATGCCGAAAACTGGGGGTTCTGCCTGACCCATGAGCGGTTACTGGCGTTGGAGGAAGGCGACTATGAAGTCTATATCGATAGCACGTTGGCTGATGGTCACCTCACCTATGGCGAGTTGATTGTGCCGGGCACCAGCGCAGAGACGATCCTCATCTCGTGTCACTGCTGCCATCCGTCGCTGTGCAATGACAATCTTTCGGGTATGGTATTGAGCACCTATTTGGCCAAAATGTTGCTTGAACAGCAAGCGACACAGCCCAGCCACTATACCTATCGTTTTCTCTTTATTCCCGGCACGATTGGTTCGATCACCTGGCTTGCACTACACGAAGCCGAAGCTAGCAAGATCAAACATGGCTTGGTTGTCGCCTGTGTGGGTGATGCAGGCGCGCTGACCTATAAGAAGAGTCGACGTGGCGATGCTGAGATCGATCGGGCCGTCGCGCAGGTGTTGGCACATAGCAACCAGCCCTATGCGATGGTTGACTTTACACCATTTGGCTACGACGAACGCCAATATTGCTCGCCGGGCTTTAATCTAGCCGTGGGCAGTTTATCGCGCACACCCTATGCCCGCTTTCCGCAATATCACACCTCGGACGACAACCTGAGCTTTGTGACGGCCACCGCGCTGGATGATTCCTTGGCAATCTATTGGGCTGTGCTGGCGTTGCTAGAGCAAAATCGCACCTATATCAATCTCAGCCCCAAAGGTGAGCCGCAGTTGGGCCGGCGCGGGCTCTACGGGGCCTTTGGCGGCAAGAAAGATACCAAAGCCAGTGAAATGGCCATGTTATGGGTGCTCAATTTCTCGGATGGGCAGCATTCGCTGCTGGATATTGCAGAACGGTCGGGTTATTCATTTCAGCTTTTGGCTGAAGTCGCCCGCACCTTACAATCTCATAGCCTATTACAAGAGGAGACGCGATGATTCCCCGCAAGCTGGAGTTTACCAAGTCAAAAGCATTACAGCGCAAAAGTCATGCCCTCATTCCCGGTGGCACCCACACCTACGCCAAAGGCGATGACCAATATCCAGAACAAGCCCCCGGTTTTATTTGTCGGGGAGAAGGCAGCCATGTCTGGGATGTCGATGGCAACGAATTTATTGAATATGGCATGGGCCTGCGCTCCGTCACATTGGGCCACGCCTATCAACCCGTGATGCAAGCAGCAATCCGCCAGATGGGTTGTGGCAACAACTTTACGCGACCAGCACCAATTGAAGTGGAAGCCGCAGAGATGCTGCTAGGATTGCTGCCCGGAGCCGACATGGTAAAGTTTGCCAAGAATGGCTCGGATGTCACCACAGCGGCGATCAAGTTGGCACGCGCCTATACAGGCCGCAATTTGGTTGCCGTCTGCGCTGATCATCCTTTCTTTTCTGTAGACGACTGGTTCATTGGCAGCACACCGATGGCAGCGGGCATTCCACAAACGATCCGCAGCGCTACCGTCAAATTTCGTTATAACGACCTCGCGAGCATTGAAGCACTCTTTGCCCAATATCCCGACCAGATTGCTTGTCTGATCATGGAAGCGGAGACGAGCGAACCACCGGCGGCTGGTTTTTTACAAGGGGTCAAGCAGCTTTGTCATGCACATGGGGCGCTTTTTGTGCTCGATGAAATTATCACGGGCTTTCGCTGGCATAACGGCGGCGCACAACATTGCTATGAGATTGTGCCGGATCTCTCCACCTTTGGCAAGGCGCTGGGTAATGGTTTCTCGGTGGCGGCCCTGGCTGGCAAACGCGAGATTATGGAGCTGGGCGGTCTGGGTCACAAGCGCGAACGGGTCTTTCTGCTGTCGACCACCTATGGGGCCGAAACATTTACGCTGGCAGCCGCAATGGCAACCATGCGCGTCTATCAACAGGAACCGGTGATCGAACATTTGCACCGCCAAGGCCGCAAATTGATGGCTGGCATCAATCAAGCCATTGTGGCCAATCAGCTAGAGGAGTACTTCCAAGTATTTGGCCGGCCTTGCAATCTGGTCTATGCGACACGCGATCAAGATCGCCAGCGGTCACAGCCCTTTCGCACCCTCTTTTTGCAAGAGACGATCAAACGCGGGCTGTTGATGCCTTCGTTGGTGGTCAGCTATGCGCACAGCGACGCCGATATCCAACAGACAATTGATGCGATTGGCGACGCGCTGGTTGTCTACCGCAAGGCACTGGATGAAGGCATTGAAACCTATTTGGTGGGACGGCCTGTGGCACCCGTCTTTCGCACCTACAATTAAGGCGAGCCATAGAACGGAGATCAAGCATGAAAGTTGTATTGTTTTGTGGTGGCTTAGGCACCCGGCTACGTGAATATTCCGAAACAATTCCGAAACCTTTGGTCGATATCGGGTATCGCCCGATTATGTGGCATTTAATGAAATATTATGCCCACTTTGGCCACAAAGAATTTATTCTCTGTTTGGGCTATCGCAGCGATCTGATTAAAGAATATTTCCTAAAATATAACGAGTGGCTCTCAAACGACTTTGTTTTGACCGACGGCGGGCGCACCATGCACCTGCACAATCAGGACATTGCCGACTGGAAAATCACTTTTGTCGATACCGGCTTAAACAGCAACATTGGACAACGTCTGGTCGCCGTCAAAGAGCACTTGGGCGACGATGAAACCTTTATGGCCAACTATACGGATGGCCTGTCGGATCTGCATTTGCCCGACTACATCGACTTTTTCCAAGAGCAAAACAAGGTCGCCAGCTTTTTGTGTGTCACGCCCTCACAGTCGTTTCACGTTGTGTCACTCCAGGAAAATGGCGGCGTCGAGACGATCAAGCCGATCAACCGCGGCGATATGTGGATCAATGGCGGTTTCTTTCTTCTGAAACGCCAGATCTTTGACTACATCGGTGAAGGCGAAGAATTGGTTGTCGAGCCTTTCCAACGGCTGATCCAAGCGAACCAGTTGGCGGCCTATCGCAACCCAGGGTTCTGGGCCTGTATGGACACGCTCAAGGAAAAGCGGCTCTTTGATGACATGTATGCGCGTGGCGAAATGCCGTGGGCCGTTTGGCAGAAACCGGAGACCAAGGAATGTTTACACTATCACTTACCAATGCGCATGCCGCTCCCAAGTCCATTCTCTGCCTAGGCGCGCACAGCGATGATATCGAGATCGGCTGTGGTGGAGCGATCCTGCGCTTAACGCAAAGCTACCCAGATCTGACGGTTTATTGGGTAGTGTTAAGCGCAACCGGCGAGCGAGCAACCGAAGCCAAAGCGAGTGCAGCCGATTTTTTGCAATACGCTGGCCAGGCACAAGTGAAGCTGTACACGTTTCAAGATGGCTTTTTCCCCTATATCGGCGGGGAGATCAAAGGCTGTTTTGAAGCCTTGAAGCGCGAGATCAATCCGGATCTGATCTTTACCCACTGTCGCCATGATTTGCATCAAGATCATCGCGTGGTAACAGAATTAACTTGGAATACCTTCCGCGATCATCTGATCTTGGAATATGAGATTCCCAAATATGATGGCGATCTGCAATCGCCGAACTTTTTTGTACATCTGGATCAAGCAACTTGCCAGCAGAAGACCCATTTTCTGATGCAACACTTTGCTACACAGACCAATCGATATTGGTTCACGCCAGAAACATTCAGCAGTGTGATGCGGTTGCGCGGCGTCGAATCCAGGGCACCAGAAGGCTATGCCGAAGGATTTTACTGTCGCAAAACGGTGATATAGCAAACCAGGAAAAGGTGCATCATCGCTCGGCTGATTCACAAATCAGGCATGCGCCTTTTCAGGGTTTATCAGGGTTATCGGTAAGTAGAGGAGAAATCTGATCGTGTTGCGTCTTGTCTTATTACGGTTATTCGAAAGTTATTTTCGCCATCGCTGGCTTTATTTGCTGCCGATTGTGCTGATGGGTGCGGCAGCCGGGGTCTATATCTCATCCATGGCACCGACCTATTCGGTAAGCGGCACGCTCTATGTGCAAAATGGCACGCTGCTCGCTTCCTTGACCGATATCCGCTCGGATGGCTTTACCTATGTAACACCGGCCCAAGCCACCAGCAGCGAACTATATCAACTGTTGAATTCTCATGCCTTTCTGCGTGCCATCATCCAGCAGACCGATATGGAAAGCAAAATGGGACAAGGCGAAGCCGTTGCCACAGAAACGATTGATGAAGCAAAGAGCGCCATTTCACTCCAAGAACTTGGCAATAATCTGGTGATGATCATGGCGCGCCACGAGATGCCGCGTATTGCCCATCAACTGGCCGATTCGACGATTGAAACCTATACCCAATGGAAGATTAATTTGAATCGGGAAGAAAGTGTTGCAGCGCAAGACTTTTTCACCGATTTGATCAAAACCTACAGCGCCGAGGTCGATCCCGCGCGCGTCGCATTAGACAGCTATCTCAAGACGCGGCCGCGCCCTATCCAAGGCGAGCGCCCAGAAGAAGAAAGTGTCGAAATCAAACGCCTACAAGCCGCACTGGACACCGTCGAGGAGCGGCTGAGTCGCGCCGAGAACCAGGAGGAAAGCGCACGGTTGGCGCTAACGCAGGCAGAAAGTACGGTGCGGCAAACCTATTTCGTAGTAGATGCGCCAACCCGTCCGTTAACAACAGAACGCTCGAAGAAGGCTCTCTTGCTGGCAATTGCGCTGTTCGTCTTTGCTGGTGTCTTTATTAGCGCGACCGGGGTTGTCGGTGGCGCGCTGCTGGATGACAGCCTGCGCTTTCCAATTGATGTAGTGCATGGCCTCAATTTGCCAGTGCTCACAATGGTACCCGATGCGAAAATCCAGGTTGTGCATCTACAGCATCGTACGCGTGAGATCGCAGACGCCAGCCAACAACCGCCACGCCAGAATGTTGAATGGGCGTACCGCGAAAGCGTGCTTACGCCGCGGCTAGGTACTCACATCATTGACAACAGCACGATTGATGCGGGAGCCATTGATACGCGAGTCGCTGAGCGCGCTATGGTCCCAGCAAATCCTATAGCAGCCAATGCTAATGGCCAGGGAAAACCTGTTGCGGCAGAAGCACGCAAGCGTAAATCGATTTTCGGATGAAAACTATCATGGAAAATACCACCAAGAGTATTGCCAAGAACGCCACCGTTCTCATGGGATCACAGGGGATCATGTGGCTATTGACACTGGCCCTAACCATCGTCTTGCCCCGCTATCTGGGGGCAGTAGGCGTTGGCAAATTACATTTTGCCAGTTCAGTCTGGCTTATGATCGGCGTAATCACTGCCTTCGGTACCGACATTCTGCTCACCAAGGAGATTGCCCGTCAACCCGACAAAACACCGGCCTTGTTCGGCAGTGCCATGGTCGTCCAGTTTGGTCTGTTTATCGGCGGCTACATCCTGACAATTCTGGCCCTTTGGTTCTTTGACTATCCCATCGACACGATCTATGTAGTCGCGCTGGTGGGGGTTGCCAGTTTGGTACGCCAATTTATTGCCGTCTCGCAAGCCGTGTTGCAAGGCCTGGAACGGATGAAAATCTTTTCGCTGGGCGAGATTATTGGCAATGCGCTCTATACGGCGCTGGGGATCATTCTGTTACTCAGCGGCTGGGATATCTATGCGATTGCCATCCTCATGATTGTTTCTGCGGTGATCAATCTGGCAATTCAGCTTTCCTTTTTGGGCCGCTTATACAAATTGCAGCTCAATTTTGCGCGGAGTAGTGCCTATCGCTTGTTGCAAAGTGGCTGGCCCTATCTGCTATCGAGCTTTTTTCTGGTCGCCTACATGCAGATTGATATTATTATCATTTCTGTGCTGGTCGATGAACGGGCGATTGGCTGGTATGGTGCAGCTGATCGGTTGTTTGGTACGTTGCTCTTTATTCCTTCGGTCTATATTACCGCGGCATTTCCAGCCCTATCGCGCATGTTCGTGAATGACAAGAGTGCCTTACAGCGGCTAATTTCGAAAAGCTTTGACATCCTGTTTTTGCTCAGCGTGCCGATTGGCCTTGGCCTAACGATTATTGCCAACCCACTGGTGGTGCTGATTTATGGCCAAGAATTTGTCAATAGTGGGCCGATATTGGCCGTCTTTGGCATCGTGCTGGTTTTGACCTATCAAAATATTCTGATTGGGCGCTTTCTCATCTCCATGGATCGTCAGAATCCGTGGACCGTTGTGATGGCGATTGCCACAGTCGCCACTATCTTGCTTGATATTGTCTTGATTCCGTGGTGTCAAGCGCGCTTTGGCAATGGTGCGATGGGTGGTGCACTGGCCTTTGTGATCACCGAATTGGGCATGATGATCGCCGGGCTAATGCTCTTACCGCGTGGGTCATTGACGCGCACGAATCTGTGGGTTGCCGCACGCGTAATTCTGGCGGGGCTCGTGATGATGGCCGCGGCCTGGCAGTTCGAGCATCTATTTATTGGCATCCCGATCCTGGTGGGTGCCGTGACCTATATTGGCTGCGTCCTTTTGTTGCGCATTGTGCCCAAAGCGGACTTTGAACTCTTACAAAGTTTGTTGCTACAGATGCAACAAAAGCTGTTACGCCGCCCGCAAACAGAAATTGTGAACGGCTAGAGTCGTGTAAAGGATTTACCCATGTTTGGAAAACGTTCAGAATCAGGCCGAGGGACAGCCGCACAAGACGTTGCGCTCTTCCCCGAAGCGTCACTACAACTGTACACAGTCAATAGCGAAAGCATTTACAGCTTTCCGCACGATCTGGTACAGTCAATGCGCCACATGCTTACCAAGCTGAATCGCGAGCAAAAACTGCCCAAAAAAATCTCGGTGGTTTCAGCCCTGCGCCAAGAAGGTGTGTCGCTCATGAGCTTGGCCATGGCCGCGATCATGGCCAATGATCTATCGCGCAACGTCTGCTTGGTCGATCTCAACTGGTGGTGGCCAAGCGACGACATGCGCCAGATGACATCGCACAGCCCCGGCATCTTGCCGCTGCTCCATGGCGAAGTCAAATTGGAAACAGCGCTCGTGCGGACCAATCATCCTCACTTTACCATTTTACCCGCGGGCAGCTTACCCGTACTGCAACGCCCCGTGATCGCACGCGGGCCGGCCCTGCAAAGAGTCGTTGAGGAGCTTAGTGAGACTTTTGACCATTTGATCTTTGATGTTCCGGCCATTCTCACCACAAGTGACGCGATTCCTTTGGCCTCTTTGGGCGATGCCTGTTGTGTTGTTGTACACCAAGGCATCAGCACGCGTGCCGTTGTGCGCCAAGCATTGGGCGAGATCAATCATCTACCCATGTTGGGGGTCCTGATGAATCGGGTACGTGTCTCTACACCCAACTGGTTGCTCAAGTGGATTCCCCAGGAATAATAGCAGGCATACGCGCGATAGATTATGAAAATATTCCTGCTATTTTTATTTGTGAGCTTTATCCTGGGTATTCAGTACCAGGAAGCCACGCTGCAACGCCAGCGCTGGACCATGGTCGGCATTGCAGTGTTGACAGGATTGTCTTATTTCTTCTTTGATGGGTTTATTTAACTCGTCTATGTATACGCGAGCTTGGTCTCTGGCAAAAATTCGTCTAAAGCGATTGAAAGCCGATCAGCAGCGCAATGAGTATTACTTTATGAATATAAAACCGTTACCCCTTGCTCTATCCCTATGTGTTTTGCTCTTGTCACTGTGGGCAGTTGTATTTATGGTACGCACAGAATTACATACCCCTGTCTCGGCAGAGGATCAGCCGCAGCCAGCCATAAACCAACTGGTTGCGAATAATGCCGCGCCGGCCGATACAGTCCAGGCCAGTGCCACCCCCAGCCAACCAGTCCGCGTACAAAAAGAGGATGTCATCTATGCCGACACGCTTGCGGAAGCATGGCAAGAGTGGTCCTGGAGTGTGAGCTCGCAGCCCGCCAGTGCCGCGCCGGTACACAATGGTAGCGCAGCCTTTGCGGTGACCTATGATGCAGGGTGGGGAGCATTCTATCTCCACACCGACGAATTCCGCATGACCAATGAGTACGATCTGTTGCGCTTTTGGATCCACGGTGGAGATGCGGGTGGGCAGCGCACACGCGTCGTGCTAGCAGATGAAAGCACCTCCTTTCTGGCAGAAAGCAAGGAAGTGGTGGCACAAGCCGATACCTGGACGCTGGTCGAGATCAAGCTGGCGGATCTGGGGATGCCCCGCCAAATTAGTGGGATTGTTTGGCAAGATGCGACCGGCAATCCACAACCTACCTTCTATATTGACGATCTGGCCTTAGTCGATCTGGATCTGCCGCCAACGCCCACACCTGCGCCCGTGGCTGGTCCACTGTTGAGTGTCAATCTACAGGCAGCGGGTCATCCGATTAACCCCGATATCTATGGCATTAATTATGCCGATGAAGCATTGGCTACAGTCTTGAATCTGCCGGTGCGCCGTTGGGGCGGCAATGCGACGACGCGCTATAACTGGCAAAATGATACGACCAATCGGGCCAGTGATTGGTTCTTCGAGAATATCCCCGAAGAGAACGAAGATCCGAGCACGCTGCCCGATGGCTCGGCCGCCGACCGCTTTATCGAACAAGACCTGCGCACTGGCACTAAAACGGTGATGACGATGCCCATGATTGGGTGGACAGCCAAAAGTCGCGAGTTCAGTTGTGGTTTCAGTGTGGCCCAATATGGCCCCCAACAGCAAACTGATTCCTGGCAACCCGATTGTGGCAATGGGCTTGACGCCAACGGCGATCCGCTCACTGGCAATGATCCGACCGATACAAGCATGGCGATTGACCCCAGCTTTGTCCAGGAATGGATGACACACCTGATTGCGCGTTTCGGCACGGCGGCCGAGGGTGGTGTCGCCTATTATAATCTCGACAATGAGCCAATGCTGTGGCATCACACCCACCGCGACATTCATCCAGAGCCTGTCGGCTACGATGAGCTGCGTGACCTCACCTACGCCTATGCCGCCGCAATCAAAGAGATAGATCCCACAGCCCAAACCCTTGGCCCTGCCGAGTGGGGTTGGACTGCCTATTTCTTCTCGGCGCTGGATTCTGCCGCAGGCGACAATTGGTGGAATAAAGCACCAGATCGGGCAGACCATGATGATCTCCCGTTGACAGTATGGTATCTGCAGCAGATGGCGTTGTACGAAAAAGAACATGGCGTGCGCATCCTCGACTATTTGGATCTGCATTACTATCCGCAAGCCAGTGGTGTGGCCTTGGCCCCCCTGGGTGATACGGCAACACGCGCCTTACGCCTGCGCTCAACGCGTTCCTTGTGGGATGCTACCTATCAGGACGAAAGCTGGATCGATGAGCCAGTGCGCCTGATTCCACTTATGCGCGAATGGGTAGACGAATATTATCCAGGCACCAAGCTGGCAATTGGTGAATACAACTGGGGCGCGCTGGATCATATGAATGGCGCGTTGGCCCAAGCGGATGTATTGGGCATCTTTGGCCGCGAAGGATTGGATATGGCACTGCTCTGGGCTGCGCTGGAAGTTGATGACCCATTTGCGTTTGCCTTTCGCATGTATCGCAACTATGACGGTGCCAACAGCATATTTGGCGATAGTAGCCTGCAGGCCACCAGCAAGGATCAGGAAAAGCTGGCCATTTATGCGGCGCAGCGCAGCAGCGACAGTGCCGTAACCTTGATGGTAATCAACAAGAGCAACGACGCCCTCATCAGCAAACTAACGCTGCAAGGATTGAATGGGCCAACGACAGCGCAAGTCTTTCGCTACGGTGTTGACGATGTAACAACGATTCAAACATTGCCGGATCAAGCGGTGACCGGCACAGGTTGGCAAGCAACCTTTCCAGCCCAGTCGATTACCTTGTTTGTGTTGCCGCCCGCCAGAGAAAACTCGACTTCTGCGCCGCCCTCTATTCTGCGGCCAACCGCCACACCTTAAAAAATCAGCGAACCGTTGCATCGGTAGATTTCAATCCAGTGCAACGGTTCGCTGATTTGTCCCGTAGCTGCTTACCGTAAGCAAGTAACTTTGGTGAATATTCTTTATGACTGATTCCTTTGTCAGCGATCCGCAGTGGGCTACCGTACAGTTGCAAAAGCGACGCGCCATTCGTTCCTGGCGCGTCTGGTTTTTTGTATTGATGGGCATCACCGCGGCGACCGCCCTGTTTATGATCTACATCAAACCGATCCCCGTGCCGCTGGGGGTGATCGTGGCGGTCGCGCTTGTGGCGGCGATTGCCTATCGACCGCGCTATGGCATCTACTTGATTCTTTTGGCATCGCTGGCCGGTGATTCACTGCTCATGCCATCGTATCCATTTCTCAAAAACTTTTCTAGCGCCGAGTCACTGCTCTATATCAACAGCTCACTGATTTTCAGTCCACTGGAACTCTCGCTGGGGCTGGTGCTGGTGCTCTGGTTGGGCAAGGCAGCCATGCGCCGGCAGTTGAAATTTTATACGGGCATTTTGTTCTGGCCAGCGCTGGTTTTTGCGCTCTTTCTGATCTTTGGCATTGTTTATGGTTTGAGCACGGGTGGCAATACCAATGTGGCGCTGTGGGAAGTGCGTCCGATCTTCTACTTATTCTTCATGCTGATTTTCGTAAGCAATCTGTTAGAGAAACCAGAGCATCTTTCGCATATGATATGGGTCAGTATGATTGGTCTGGGAATTGAAGGGATAGTGGGTTGCTATTACTATTTTGCTGTGTTGGGGATGGATCTGACCGGGGTGGAACGCATTACCGAACACTCGGCAGCGATTCACATGAATACGCTTTTTGTGCTGGTGCTAGCCGTATGGCTCTATCAGGCTTCGGCGGCAAAACGTTTCCTATTGCCGTTGCTGGTGCCGGCAGTGCTACTCACCTATCTGGCTACTCAGCGGCGCGCAGCGTTTCTTTCCTTGGGCATTGCGTTGGCAATGTTGGCAGTGGTTTTATACAAGGAAAACAACAAACTATTTTGGCGCATCATACCCATTGCCGCAGTGGCAAGCATACTCTACATTGGCGTCTTTTGGAATAATAACGGCGCACTCGGTCTGCCAGCCCAGGCGATCAAATCGGTTGTCGCGCCAGAGCAAGGCAGCAATGATGAGCTATCGAATCTCTATCGCAAGATCGAAAATGACAATGTCAGCTTTACGATTCATGCCGCCCCACTGACAGGGGTGGGCTTTGGAAACAAATTCTATATTACACGCGCCATGCCTGATATTAGCTTTTTCATTTGGTGGGAATATATTGTCCACAATTCGATTTTATGGATCTGGATGAAAACGGGCATCTTTGGCTTTATGGCGATGGTTTTTATGGTTGGCTTTAGCATCATGACAGGCACACGGCTGCTACACTATCTTACCAACCGCGATCTGAAAGCGATTACATTAACAGCAACCTTATATTTAGTCATGCACTTTTTATATGCTTATGTCGATATGTCTTGGGACAGCCAAAGCATGATCTATGTAGGTGCCATGATGGGTGTGATCAACTATGTGAATCGGACCACCCAGCAACTGCCAGTCAAGCAAGAGGTACGTCATGAAACGCGTATGGCACTCACTCTATACGGAAATAGCTGAATTTCATCTACGCCTGCAACTGGCACAGTTTGCTATGGGGTTTCTGCCCCGGCATGTGGGCAATCGCTTGCGTATTTATCTGCTACGTCTGTGCGGTTTTCAGATTGGGCAAGGGACGGTCATGTGGGGCGCACCGACGATTACCGGTAGCGGAAATCTGTACACACGGCTGACGATTGGCGAAGCTTGTTGGATCAATACGGACTGTTTTTTGAATCTAGGCGCAGCAATACAGATTGGTAACAGTGTCGCAATCGGCCATCAGGTTATGATTTTAACGGACACCCATGCGATTGGCGACAGCACACGCCGCGCCGGCAAACTCACAGCGGCACCGGTCTCTATTGGGAACGGGGCATGGCTCGGGGCGCGGTGCACGATTCTACCCGGAGTGACAATTGGTGAAGGAGCCGTTGTGGCCGCCGGGGCAGTAGTGACAAAATCTGTGCCAGCCAATGTACTGGTGGGCGGCACACCAGCCCGTTTATTACGCGAATTGCCGACCGAGACGGCAGCGCGCACCAGTGTGATAGCTGATTTAAATCTGTCTACCCGTTTGGAAAAGGACATACTTTGTGAAACCACATGAGCGCTGGCAAAACGGATGGGCCGTGTTGCGTGCGCATTGGTATTTGCGCACAGCCAACCAGGTGGGGCGCAAAGTACGCATCTGGGGTAGGCCCTCCATTCAAAACCAGGGCACGCTGTTAGTCGGAGAACGGGTACGGTTTGTATCGACCATCGCCACTTCCGAGTTCGTAACGGGCCCAGACGGCACCCTTGAGATCGGGGCTGGCGTTTTTATTAACTATGGCTGCTCAATTGCCGCCACCCAGTTGGTCCGGATTGGGGCCCGCTGCAATATTGGCACCTACGTGATTATGATGGATAACGATTTTCACCATGTAGAGCCAGAACGACGCAATGAAACGCCCGAATCGGCCCCAATTATTCTCGAAGAAAATGTTTGGTTGGGGGCACGCGTGATCGTGTTGCGCGGTGTGACCATTGGAGCCGATAGCGTGATCGGGGCGGGAAGCGTGGTCACACGCGATATTCCGCCGCGGAGCGTGGCAGCCGGCATGCCAGCCAAAGTGATTCGGCAAATATAACGGAATATGCGCAAAACGCTTTTAGTGATACAGCAGTCAATTATCTATATTATCTTGAACATTCGTAATAGCTTGGTGACATCTCACATTGGTCTTCGCATTGTGCAAAGGCAGGGGCAACACCAATCGGACTAGAGGAGGCAGCGTATGCGTGTACTATTTTTACACGCGACATGGCACACAACAAGCGAATACAAAGTGCATCAGTTGTTGGCCGAAAATGTTGATCCGCAGAAAATTGATCCCTATTTTATCTGGCAAGATTCTGCCCATAATTATGGCGCGGCAACGCTGTCTGCTTCGGGCCAAGCCAAAGACATTTACTATTGGGATTTTGGGCGCGATATGGCGATTATGCCCAAACCACCCAAGGCCAAGCGTGCGCTGATGATGTTGCTACAATTGCCAAATTCACTGCGCTTTATTGCACAAAAGGTGCGCGAGACCAAAGCCGATGTACTCTATACCTCGCAGCAATCCTATGAAGTTATTTTGGCAGATCTGATTGCACGGTGGTTCGACATTCCCCATGTGATTCACATTTCCTATCCGGTGGGTCCATGGCTTGGTCGCTATACCTTGTCGATTATTCGCAAAAACAAACATTTGATTGCTTGTTCTGATTATGTCCGCCAAAGCGCGCTAGACGCCGGCATCGCACCAGCGCAGATTCAGACATTGGTCCACGGAGCGGATGTCCAGGAATATGCGATTGCGAAGGATGGCCTTGCCCTGCGCAAGATGTTTAATTGGCCAGCCGCTACTCCCGTGGTTACGGTCGCGGCCCGCTTAGATCCATTTAAGGGCTATGAGCTATTACTCGATGCATTTGTACGCGTTCACCAAACAATACCCAACGCGCGTTTGCTCGTGTGTGGGGAATCCACCATTGGTACGACGCACGACCAGGTGATCAAGCAAAAAGTTGTTGACTTAGGCTTGGAAGAGGTTGTCCACTTTGCTGGTTTTCGCAGTGACCTGGCACAGATCTTGGCTGGCAGTGACGTTTTTTGTCTACCCACCGAAAATGATGCACTGCCCCTTGTCTTTCTCGCCGCCATGGCAGCGGGCTTGCCGACAGTCGCGTGCATTTCCGGTGGCGTACCCGAAATGGTGATTGATGGAGAAACCGGGTTTCTCTCGGAATTGGGTGATGCTGATAGTCTTGCCACGAATATTTTGCGATTGCTGCAAGAACTGCGATTGGCCAAAAAGTTGGGCGACGCTGGCAAAAAGCGGGCGCTTACCTACTTTGATCCCAAAAAGATTGCGCAGCGGTGGACACACCTCATGCAGCATTGGTTTTACAAGCAGGCCATGGCCCTGATCGTCGGCAATTATCTGTGCACCGTGATCTGATAGCAAAGTAAGACAATGATGAGCAGTAGCGTTATGAGTGAGTCTTAAAAGAGGAACGATGTCCAAGGTAAGTATTGTTTTGCCAACCTATAACCGTCTGTCACAACTGCTAAAGGTGTTGACAGGTCTGGAAGCCCAAACCCTTCCACCGACCGCGTTTGAAGTGTTGGTGGTGTCCGATGGCTCCACTGACGGGACAGATGAGTTTTTGCGTGCCTACACAACACCGTTGAACTTGCGCTTGTTTGTACAACACAATCAAGGAGCCGCCACTGCGCGCAATCTGGGGATCAAGATGGCACAAGGAGAAATTATTGTTTTTCTGGATGATGACGTTGTCCCAGAGCCACAACTGCTTGCCGAACATATAGCCACCCACCAACGGCAAGCAACCGACGTGGTTGTTTTGGGCCCGATGTTGACCCCAGAAGACGTTACGCTGAAACCCTGGGTTCACTGGGAGCAAGCCATGTTGTATAAACAATACGCGGATATTGCCGCCGAGCGCTGGCAACCGACGGCGCGCCAGTTTTATACGGGCAATGCTTCGGTCGCACGCCGCTATCTGCTTGCCACAGGGGGGTTTGACACCAGCTTGCGCCGCGCCGAAGATGTAGAATTGGCCTATCGCCTAGCAGATCGCGGTTTAACGTTTGTCTTTAATCCGGATGCCATTGGCTATCATTATGCGGATCGTAGCTTTGCCTCTTGGCAGCAAACGCCAACGATGTATGGTCGTAACGATGTGATTTTTGCCCGCGATCGTAATCAGCGCTGGCTGTTGGCATTGGTCATGCAAGAATTTCACCGACGCCATGCTTTTATTAAAGCACTCACCCAACTCTGTCTCTCGCGGCGGACCTTAAGCACGCTGTTCATCCATGGTCTGCGGCGCGCGGCTGGGGTCAGCAACGCTTTGCACCTCGGGCGATTGTCACAGCGCGCGTACAGCGGCATCTTCAACCTTTGTTACTATCAGGGGATGGCCGACGAACTGGGTGGACGCGATGTGTTTTTTCAATTGGCCGATACAATGATAGCGCCGACTGAGCCACAGTCCGTCTTTCTAATCGAGGGTAATGATCATGTGGGAACGTTTTAAACAAGATGCCTTGCGCTGGGTTGCACCCGGGCAGGTGTCGCCGCCAGCGCTGTTAACATGGTCTTTACTCATTCGGTTGTTGATCCGGCATGTGCCGTTGCGCGCCATGGCGTGGTATCGTCTAACCGCTTGGTGCAAAGCGCACGAAATTCCGTTTATCACTGGGCTGCTACATCGTCATATTTTCTTTCGATTCGGTTTGGAGATTGGCGGCGAGATTGGCGGTGGGCTATACATTGCCCATCCAGCCGGCACGGTGATCAATGTTGAACGTATGGGCGAAAATTGCAGCGTGATTGCGGCCGTTACCATCGGCATGCGCAATGAGTGGATCTTTCCCGAGATCGGCAATCACGTTTTTATTGGGGCTGGTGCGCGCGTGCTGGGCGGTATTTCGATAGGCGATTACGCCAAGATCGGGGCCAATGCCGTTGTGATGCATGATATTCCGGCCTATACAACGGCAGTTGGCGTACCCGCCCGCGTCATCAAAACCGATACACCTTGCCAGTCGGATTGTCAGTCGGACCTAGAACCAGAATACGCTAACGATATAGACGCGCGCGAAGGTCAGCTAGGCATTCAGTTGCAGAGTCTACGTCATGTTTAAATTCACTGTGTTCCTCTTGATGCTCTGTTGTATGCTGACAGGCTATCGGTTGGTTGGGCAGGCATTCCCTGCAACCAACACCTTTCAATCAGCGGTCAACGCGCAGTCCGGCACACCAGACGACACAGCCGATGTTGCGCCGACAGATACAACAGGGAACACGCCGGTGCCAACCATTGCGCCGTTATTTCGTATGCCAACGGGCGGCACACCCCAACCCAGCCCAACGCCCACAGGCTCGTTACCCGAAGCAACACAGGCTGCGAGCAATCCGCCAATCGCAACGCCAACTGCGCAACCACTAAGCTATCCAGAGATCATGATCTACGATGACGAGCTTACTACCAATTGGAGCGTTGAACACAGCAATGACGTGCGCGTCAATCTATGGGATACGACTCACTGGTTTCAGAAATTGCATCCACAGTTGGACCTGACCAGTGGCTCAACATCGATTGCCGTAGTGCCCCAAGCCGATTATGGCAGCCTATATTTTACAGTGCGCCCAGAGAGCACGACGGCGTACAAGCGCACCGATCTCTTGGGGGTTAGCTTCTGGCTCAACAGTGGCAGCACCATGCTTGGCACAGACAATCTAACGGTTGCTGTGGTGGGTAGCAACCAACAGCCCGCTTGGTCGGCTGATGACACGTCGGTCTTTCCCGATCAAGCGGGTGCATTCTCGGAAACTCGGCTGTATTTTCTCCAGGTGAATCGGGCCATCCCTGCCGACACTTGGGTCAATATTATTGTTTGGCTCAATGATCTGGACTACGATCCCGTCTACCAATACGTTACCGGCTTCTATATCAAAAATGATGTAGGCTTCCGCAGCACCTACTATATTGACCGCGTTACGCTGATTACGAATGACGCCCAATAACGATTGGCGCACCTACCCTTGTGATCAATTGCGTTTATCCATGTGCAGTGAGGCCCTTTATGCTGGCAAACCGTACCTATACCTTTGGCTTTCTACTGGAACAAACCTTGGGCCATCGCACCCATAGCCAAAACCTACAAGCCAATGTCCCACAAGATCCAACGATCCAACCGATCTGGGGGCCGATTGAATGGAATCTGACAGGATTATCTGCCCGGATCCCCGTGTACAATAGCAATTGGACAGTGCGGGCAGGCCTGCGAGCGCGGCAGACCGTAGGCAAGATCCAACGCCAAACGCCGGTTGATGCACTTTTCATTCATACGCAAGTGCCGGCTGTGTTTATGGCCGACTGGATGCAGCGCATTCCAACCGTTGTCTCGCTGGATGCGACGCCGCTTCAATACGATGCACTCGGGGCACATTATGCCCATGCCAAGGGGCCACGTTGGCTCGAAGGCTTGAAATGGCAATTGAATGCGCTATGTTTCCGGCGAGCCCATCGTTTGGTGGCCTGGTCACATTGGACCAAAGAGGCGTTAGTGAACGAGTATGGTGTACCAGCAGAGAAGATCGTCGTGATTCCGCCCGGTGTGAATAGCCGCGAGTGGCTACGGCCTACGCCGCGGCAACAACACAGCGGTCCAGTAAAAATTCTCTTCGTTGGCGGGGATCTCCAGCGCAAGGGTGGCGACCTTTTGCTTGAAGCAGTGCGGACATTACGGCAACAGGCGGAAGCGGGCTCGATTGAGTTACATTTGGTCACGCGTGATCCAATACCAGCGGAACCGGGTCTCTTTGTCTATCACGACATGCAGCCGAACAGTGCGTCGCTCAAGCAATTATTTCATACGTGTGATATTTTCTGTCTGCCCACCTATGGCGACTGCTTACCAATGGTCTTATCCGAAGCGGGCGCCGCTGGTTTACCGCTGATTTCAACCCAAGTAGGCGGCATTGGCGAAATTGTGCGTGATGGCGAAAACGGCTTTCTAATCGCACCGGGCGATGGGGCAGCACTGATAGTCGCCCTACGCCAACTGATTGAAAATCCGGCGTTGCGTTTGGCCCAGGGGGCACATGCTGCGGAACGCGTACAACAAGAATTTGACGCCGAGCGCAACACGACACGCCTACTCGAATTGTTAAAACAGTGTGCCGATGAAGTCGCCAGCCAGGCACCAACCAAGCTAGTCCGCTTTCCAATGAAAAGTCAGCTGGACAAAGAGCATCTATCTGTACAATAGGAAATGAACATGGCCAATGTATTGTTGACCGTCTCTGGGACAATTGCTCCAGATCTTGAAACACAAATTGCCAGTGCTCTGCGGCCACAAGCAGACTATCAAGCGTTGGCAGCGGCTTTTGGGGCAGATTTGATCGACTATGCGCGCGCACGCCAAAGCATGGGATACGTGGGACGGTGGATCGAGCGCATCGGTGGTCCCAATTTACTATTAGCCTGGGCCTGTTTTCGGCAACGGCAAAACTATCGTGTCATTTTTACCGATGGTGAACAGGTCGGCCTGCCCTTTGCCCTCCTCTGTAAATTAGGGGGCCGCCAGGGCATCACCCATTTGATGATTGTCCATATTCTATCGGTTGGCAAAAAGATGGCCTTGCTCGATCACTTTAGTTTGCAGGCTTATATTGATACCTTTTTTGTCTACTCGACCTGGCAGAAACGATTTATTGAAGAACGCTGGCAGGTGCCACCAGCACAGGTCGTTCATACGCCCTTTATGGTCGATAGCGATTTTTTTGCACCAGCACAGGTGACGGCACAACCGCGCCGCATGATCTGTGCCGTGGGCCTGGAATTTCGTGATTACCCAACGCTGGTGGAAGCAGTACGCGATCTGGATGTTGACGTTGTAATTGCGGCGGCCAGTCCCTGGTCGAAGCGCGCAGACAGCACGCAACAGGCAGCGCTACCTGCCAATGTAACCGTGCGCAAATTCAGCCAATTTGAATTGCGCCAACTCTACGCCGACAGCAGCTTTGTGGTGATGCCCCTCTATTATGTCAATTTTCAAGCGGGCGTTACGGCAATTCTGGAAGCAATGGCCATGGCAAAAGCGGTGATCTGTTCGCGCACACCTGGGCAGACGGATGTGATCGAAGAAGGCACAACCGGGCTTTATGTCCCATCTGGTGATGCCCAAGCACTACGCGAACGAATTGAGTTTTTACTCGACAACCCAGCCCTGGCGACGCAGATGGGCCAAGCCGGACGCCAGCGTATTGAGACAGAGATGAATTTAGAGCATTATACAGTACGGCTGCAACAGCATGTACACGCAGCATTACACGCGCAACCGCAGCCAGTCAGCTCGTTTGAGGAGGTCGCATTCAATTGAACAGTATAACCCTTTCCCTACACATTGCGCTGTGGCTGACAGGTGGATTTCTTACGGTGATCATCGGCTATTTGTTATTGCTGACAGTCGCTGCCTGGTGGACAACCAAACAGACGCCACGCCGAGCCACTGGGCCAACTCATCGCTTTGCGCTGTTGGTGCCGGCGCATAATGAAGAAAAGCTATTGCCTGCGCTGCTAGAAAATATGCGCCAACTGGACTATCCGCAGCAGCTTTTCACCTTGTATGTGGTAGCAGACAATTGTACGGACCAAACCGCGGCCTTGGCGCGTGCGGCTAGTGTAGTCGCCTATGAACGCTTTGACCAGATCAATATTGGGAAGGGCTATGCCTTGCAATGGCTTCTGGCACAGTTACAAGAAGCTGGCACCCAGTTCGACGCTGCCGTGATTTTAGATGCTGATTCGGTGATCTCGCCCAACTTTCTGACGGTGATGGATGCCCAGTTGGCCAGTGGGGCCCGTGTAATCCAAGCGCATTATGCAGTCTTGAATCCGGGTCGCAGTTGGGTAATGAGCTTGCGGGCCGCCGCGTTGGCGCTTGTCCATTATTTGCGTCCACTGGGTCGCACAGCGCTGGGTGGTTCCGTTGGGCTAAAAGGCAACGGCATGGTTTTTCATCGGTCGATCCTGGCAGAACACCAATGGTCAGCTTCGGTGACAGAAGACATCGAATATCATATGTCCTTGGTGCTGGCCGGTGAACGGGTTACCTTCGCCCCCGATGCCACAGTGTGGGCAGAGATGCCAGGCACGCTCCATGGCGCGCACAGCCAAAATGTGCGTTGGGAGCAAGGACGGCTACAGCTAGCCGTACAATATATCCCCAAGTTGTTGCGGGCGACTTTCGCCGCACCAGCCAAGGAAACACGACCGTCGCGCTACGTACTTTTTGATAGCATGATGGAACATCTCATTCCACCTTTTTCCCTTGTCACTGGGCTGTCACTGATTTATTTGATCCTAACCGTAATCTGGGGAACACCGACATTAGTGCTCTTGGCCAGCGGCCTATTTATTGGGCAACTTGTTTATATTCTTGCGGGGTTGATCTTGGCGCGTACCCCTGCCAGCACCTATCGCGCCTTACTATACGCACCTTTTTTTGTGCTCTGGAAAATCTGGCTCCTGGTACGCGTGATCGGTCGCTCCGAACAAGCAGGCTGGGTTCGCACGGCGCGCGATGGCGCATAATTGCACAAGCAAACCATAAGAACAAGAGATAAACATGACACAACTATCTGTTACACAACCAGTACAGCCGTCCGATCCGAAATTAGCGCGCATTCTGCAATTGTATGGCGAGGGCAGCTTTCAATCGCCCAATGCCGCCCGCCGTCTACAACTGCGCTTACTGCTATGGAACATCCAAATGCAGATTGTACAACGCTTAAAGCGTGGGGTAGACCTTGTATTAGCGACAATTGCCTTGATCACGCTCTTTCCGCTCATCCTTCTCACTGCACTGGCGATCAAATTAGAGTCGCCTGGGCCCATCATCTTTAAACAAACGCGGGTGGGCAAGTGGGGCAAGCTGTTTACTTGTTACAAATTTCGCTCCATGGGGATTGACGCGGAAACACGAAAAAAAGAATTGCTCACCCACAACGAAGTTGATGGTCCGATCTTCAAAATGCAGATCGATCCGCGCGTCACAAGGGTAGGCAGAATTATTCGCAAACTGAGTATTGATGAATTGCCACAACTTTTTAACGTTTTCAAAGGCGATATGAGCTTGGTGGGTCCACGTCCGCCCGTGCCCCAGGAAGTGAATCAGTACAAATTCGACCATCTGCGCCGCCTTGACGCGATCCCAGGCTTGACAGGACTGCAACAAGTTTCTGGACGCAGCGATCTTTCGTTTGAACGGTGGGTAGAACTAGACATGCAATATATTTCGCAACAGAGCGTACGCAAAGATATTGAAATTTTATTGAAGACCATTCCAGCCGTGATTCTGGGCAAGGGTGCCTATTAAACCAAGCAAAGGCGCAAGCTTACCATTGCGCATCTATAGCATGTCTACATAAAAAGAGACCCGTGTGTGAACAGACACGGGTCTCTTTTTATGTGTGGACGAAACGAGAAGAGCCAGATTCTTTATTGCCAACACACCAGTCAAACTCGTACTTTTGTAGCAGCCTACAAAAATTTATTACACTCTATTGTCGCTCGCTTTACCCTACAGTTATTTAATGTTTGCGCGATTATAACCACAACTCCGCTTTCTCTCTCGTGTACGCCTCCTAGTTTCTCAACGACTTCCATTTCGCTGGCCTACGCCTGATATAATGTTGTCAGGTTATTCAACTTATCTTCATGGTACGATCAACCCAGACAAATGAACTATGCATCCTATGCCATTTAATCTTACTCACTTAACGAGGGCGACAAAATGACAAACGGATGGGAAGCCATGGGGAATACTTATGCGTAAATTACTCATCATCTTGGGTACACCGATTGACGATATCAATATGGACGAGGCACTCAATCGAATTGAAGACTTTGTTGCTGTCGGCCGTATGACGGGCAAAGGCCATCAAATCGCGACGATCAATGCTGATTTTGTCGTTCAATCGCTGCACGATACTGAATTACGGCATATTTTGCAGGAAGCCGATATGGCAACCGCCGATGGCATGCCCTTGGTCTGGAGCGCCCGCTTGTTGGGCGTGCCGCTCGAAAAGCGTGTCACGGGGGCCGATATGGTGCCAGCGCTCGCCGAACGGGCTGCACAAAAGGGCTATTCGATTTACTTTCTTGGCGCAGCGCCAGGCGTTGCCGAGAAAGCTGCCAACATTTTGCAACAGCAATATCCAGGATTAAAAATTGCCGGAATTGCTTCGCCTTCGGCCGAAGCTGTGCGCAAAGGCGACCCGGCCATTATCGCGGCGTGCAAAGCCGCCAAGCCCGATATCCTGCTGGTTGCCTTTGGCAATCCAAAACAGGAAAAGTGGATTTACGCCCATGCCCACGCGCTTGGCATCCCCGTCATGATCGGGGTAGGCGGCACCTTTGACTTGATCGCAGGCGTTACCAAACGTGCGCCACAATGGATGCAGAAGAGCGGTCTCGAATGGTCATATCGTCTGCTGCAACAGCCTGGTCGCCTCTGGAAACGCTACACAACTGACTTTTTCGGGTTCGGGTACTTTTTTCTGTGGCAATGGTGGATTATGCGCAAAAAAGGCTCGCCATCGCCGCTCTTGCCCACGTCCGAATTATTGACGGTACGCGAAACTGTGATCATGAATGTGCAAGGCCGGCTCGATCGCAGCAACCAGGGTGCATTTGCCGAAAAAGCCTATCGCGCATTGGCCGAACAGCCCCATTTGATCATTAATCTTGAGCAGGCAGAATTTCTAGATAGCTCGGTGATTGGTACGCTGGTGGCCTTGTGCAAACAAGCACGCGAAAAAGGTGGCAATCTCTGGCTGATGAATGTACCGCCGACCATTCAGCAAGTGTTTGCGCTGTTGCGTCTCAACCAATTTTTTGATGTTTGTCAGAACATAGAAGAAACGCGCCAAGATCGGCGCGGTGCGCGGACAAGCAAAGCGCCTAGCTACACAGTTGAACAAACACATGCCAACGTCGTCGTTTTGAGTTGAGCAGCTACCGTCCATTTTCCAGAACTGATACTGTTGTGGCTGAAACAAGATACCACAAGCGTAATTCTGGGTGAAGATAAGGAAGAAAATGATGCAAGCGATTCTTATTGCAACAGGCGAAGAAAATAAGTTACCCCCACTTACAGCCGACATGCCATCACCCATGATTCCGGTTGTGGATCGGCCCGTGATCGTATACGCGATTGAGCTACTGGCTCGCGCCGGGTTTCGTGACATCTTTGTGAGTCTACAAGAGCAGGCCGGCCAGATTGAAAGTTATCTGGGCAATGGCGAACGGTGGAACGTCCGTCTCCACTATCTGCTGCAGCGCGACGGTAGCGGATCAGCGGGCACGCTCAAGCGCGCTGCCGCCCTGTTGACAGATACCTTTCTTGTGTTGCCGGCAGATGCGATTGTAGATCTAGACATCCAAGCCGCGCTTGACAGTCACTTTGCCCACGGACGTATGGCGACCGCGATTCTCAGCCCCGTGCCAGCGCACAAGTTGGCAACAGAGTACCTTGTCAGCCTGGATGAGCAGGGATTCTTACAGTCTGTTGATGCTGGGGGCGCAGAGAGTGCGGCCTATGCCCATACGGGCGGCTTTATTTTTGAGCCAGCAGTCTTGGATTACATTCCTGCCCAAATAGTCGTGCAGTGCCATACAGATCTGATGACGATATTGGAACGAGCAGGCAGCACAGCATACGGTCATGTTACAGATGGCTATTGGAATCCACTGACCACATTCAGTGACTTTCAAGCCGCACAGAACACAGTCCTGACCAGCCTGATGGCAACCCATGCCGATAAGTCGATCGAGCAAGTGGGCCAGGCGTCTACGCTGCGTCATCCTTACGTCGAAGCCGGTGAGTTGCAACCGGGCATCTGGGTTGGGCCAAACAGCATTATTCACCCCAGTGCACGCTTGACGCCGCCGCTGTTTATTGGTGCTGGTAGTCGGATTGGGCGCGATGTCGAATTAGGGCCGGACACCGTGATTGGGGTTGGGGCAGTCATTGACGATGGCGTCACCGTTGAACAAAGTACGGTTTTGTCATACACCTATGTGGGCCAATTTTTGCACTTGGCCGAGCGGGTTGCCCATCAGTCCGAGTTGATTGATGTGAAAACGGGTGTCAACATCCAGATTACCGACCCGTGGCTCTTAAGCGCAGTCGATCCGACATTGTCGAGCAGTTTGTTGCGCAGCGTGGCCGAACGTGCCCTGGCGCTCTGTGCACTGATCGTGTCGGCACCATTTCTACTCTGCATCAGCATTGCCATCTGGCTAAGCACAGGTGGCCCAATCATGACGCGGGTGCAACGGGTAGGACGGATGCCAATGGCAAAAGGGCGGATGAACTTAGCCCAGCTACAGGTAATTGGACTCGACCATTTCCGTACACGCAATGCCGGAAACGCGCCGACCAAGCTTGGCAAGGAATTGGAACTTTGGGAATTGAATCGACTGCCGGAACTGTGGAATGTGGTGCGCGGGGATATCAGTCTAGTGGGTGTAAAGCCGCTCCCCGCCGACAGCACAGCAACGCTCCATGAAGCTTGGCAGCAACGCCGGTTCGATGCGCCCGTCGGCTTCACCGGGCTTTGGTATACGCAGGCCCAGCCGACCATTGACTTGGATGAACTTTGTGTGATCGATGCCTACCAAGCGACAACGCACACCTGGCGTGAAGATTTTCGCCAGCTCTTGCTAACGCCAGTGGCCTGGTATCGACGACTCCGCTATGCGCAAAATCAAACGCAGCACGCTGTACCGCAAAGACAAGCAGCAGTGCAAGGGCAAGTTGTTCACTTTGCGCACCAAGAGACTGAAAAAAAACAGATCGTCATGACAACTTTTACTGAGCAGGCGGCACAACTAGTATTTTCCAAATCAGAGTGACCGTACTCGTGCCGCAACCATTTGATTTTTAGAAATTACCTTGTTCATCGTAGGTGTAGCAATTTCTAAAAATTAAGCGGCCAAACAAATAGTCGCAACCTAGATGCTACTGCTCCCCGATTTTACCAAGATAGGAAGGGAAATTGTGAACTTACAATTAGATGTTTTTGATAATGTAACTGTGATTAAAATTTCGGGCCGCATTGATACGCACTCCGTCCAGCGCCTGCGCCAACAGCTTACTTTGGCGACCAGCGGATCCGATAAAAATATCGTTATCGACCTGGCGGGTGTGGATTTTATCGATTCCAGTGGTCTGGCAACCATCGTCCAGGCAATGAAACAGTGCCGGACCGGCGCGGGTGATTTACGGCTCTGCAAACCGACACAATCTGTGCGCATGGTTTTGGAATTGACACGGCTCGATAAGGCACTCGATATCTTTCCAACCCAGGAAAGTGCCTTGGCTTCCTTTGTCCATACCACGGCAGATGCACACGAACTGCATCTGGCCTGAGTGAATTTTGCTTATAAGACCATCG
>Ga0105049_10000891_pt1 | contig 34249 bp, 26 predicted proteins | sample MAT06_FD_78087 | JGI IMG/M metagenome (GOLD analysis project Ga0105049, IMG submission 78087) | Freshwater microbial communities from Lake Fryxell liftoff mats and glacier meltwater in Antarctica - MAT-06 | ecosystem: Environmental > Aquatic > Freshwater > Ice > Liftoff microbial mat | place...
AAGACATCCACTCCATTCGCATAGCTCATCTTGATACGAAAATCTTTTGGCCAATCGTAACCGTCCCCTTTGCTATAGACCTCGCTCATCGACTCGCACACGACCTTGGATGGTCCTGAGCCGTCCATGTTCATGCACCATTGAGCGATATCGATATGGTGCGCGCCCCAGTCGGTCATCTTGCCGCCGGAGTAGCCTTGGAACCATCGAAAATTGTAGTGACAGTTGGTTGGATTGCCATTTTCCAAATCGCGCCCGACCGATTCTTTCTTCAGTCGATATGGAACAACGGGAGTCGAACCCAACCACTGATCCCAATCGAGACCACGTGGAACGGCTGCTTCTGCGATCGACCCACTTTCGGGGTTCGCACCGATTCGGCACTCGATCGTTTTGATCTTGCCGATCGCGCCACTACGGACCACTTCTGCCGCCGCGCGGAAGAGGCCTTTGAATTCGCTGCGCTGCTGGCTGCCCGTCTGCAGAACCCGTCCCGTTTGTTTCTGGATTTTCATCAATTGCAAGGATTCTTCGATCGTCAACGTAAGCGGTTTCTCGCAATACACATCCTTACCTTTGAGCATGGCGGAGATGGCGATCTCCGCGTGCCAGTGGTCTGGCGTGGCAACGACGACAACGTCGATATCGTCGCGACTGATGACTTCTCGATAGTTGGAATACTGATGAGGCTCGAACTTGTTGTCGTCACGAAACTTGACCGCTGCTCGATAGAGGTGTCGAGCATCGACGTCGCAAACGGCCACATGTTTCAGTTGCTTGAAACCGCGGGTGGAATCGTAGACTTGCAGGGCGCGGCTGGAAGGACTACCTATTCCGATCCAACCCAGCTGCAACTGATCATTAGGATTGCGTGTCTTGGCTGCTTCCTGTTGAGCGGCGAGCACCGAAGTTGTCATGTGGTTTGCAAACCAAAGTGGGAGCCCAGCTGCCGTCAGTCCTGCTACCGAACTGGAAATAAAACCACGCCGAGATAAACCTGAGTTGAAAGGAGACATTGCATTCCAAGAGGGGGGAAGGAGGCTGTAGGGTGGGCTGATACGCTGTATATTATCTCCGGGGGACCGGAAACTCCAGTAGTTACTCCAGTTTGTGCCCGCCGCCGCTATTCGGACCGGCTACGGCGGCTGGACTGCCATCCAAGGTCGCAAGGTAGGCGACCAAGTCTCGAAGTTCCCGTTTGTTGAGGTACTTCAGGAGATCGATCGGCATCGAGGAGACTCCTTTCCGCCTCCCTTCGATCGTCTTTTTTTCTATTTTGACGAGCATTCCTTGGGCATCCATCAGGGTCACACTTTTCTCGTCTTCGGCCTTAAGAATTCCAGAGACTGTGTTTCCATCTTCATCCTGGATGACCACCGTTTCGAAGCCTTGAGCGATGGCTGCGTTAGGGGCCACAATAGCTTCGAGCAGGTACTCGCGGTTTTTCTGGGATCCGAGCGAGCTCAAGTTCGGACCGACTTCGCCTCCCGTTTCGCCCACTTTGTGGCAGCGAACACACGACAGGTTGCTTCTGGTAAAGAAAAGGGACCGGCCTTTGTTCACATCTCCGCCGTCGATGCAATCCTCGAAATGTTTCTTCGGATCGGTCTCTTTCACCGCTTCGAGAGTGGCGAGTCGTGCGTTCAGTTTCTTGTTCCATTCTTCGGGTAGCTTGTCCTTGGCTGCCTCCACGACATTGACCCAGCAATCGCGAGCGAGAGTGCCGGCGAGGTAGTCAGCAATTCCCTCGGCCAAGAGGACTTTCGATCCATCGGTGGTCATACTCCCCAATTGATCCCATGCGAACTGGCGTTCTCGAACGTCGCTGGATTCGATCGCCTTACGAAGGCTGGCCAAGGCCGCCTGTGGCGCCTTGGCGACTTGAAAAGCGATGCCCGCCATACGCACATTCGCGTCGTTATCGACCAATAGTTCTTGTACCAGCGGTTGAACCGAATTCGGAGCCAAGCCAATCAAGGCCATGATGGCGGCCGCTCGGCGTGAACCATCGGCGGTCTTGTCCTGAGCGGTCGCAAGAATGACGGTTTCGATTTCCTTTAATCCGGCTTTAGCACCTACCTCGATGAAGCGGTCGCGGACTGCCAAAGGTGATGATGAAAGCTCTTCGATGCGGTCTTTCATGGCTTGGACCGCCACAGCTGCACTTCGGTCGGGGAGCGGTTGGTGCCGATTCATCACTCGGTCGCGTTGCCCCGGTTTGGCCCAGGTGCCCAGCATGTCAATCGCTTCGATGCGAAGCGAGTCCTTACATGTCGATCGAGCTGCAAAATTGGCCAGCCTCATCGCATCCTGGTCCCGACCGAGCCGGAAGTTTGCATTGAGGACGCGGCTGACTACGTTTTCATCGGTCTCCGCTGACACGTTCAATTCGGCCAGAGAAGCCAATTGGCTGTGCAATTGTGGTACGTCATGGATAGCCCGTACCGCTTCCTTCTGGACATTTGCCGAGATGTCCGAAAGAAATTCGAAAACGATGGGGTTGGTTTGTTTTCGGAGCGCCACTACGACGGCCAAACGAACCGCATCGCTCGGATGCTGCTTGAGGGCTCGCAGCACCGACGAGTCGTCCACCCCGGCCAAGGCCATAATGGCAGCGTGGCGGAGGATGGGGTCCTGATTGTTGTTCTCCGCCAGCAGAGTCACGACGGCGGGGACCGCATCGTTGTATCCGAGCTGACCGATGGCGAGGCAGCTGGCTGCTTTCACAACGGCCGAGGGATGTGCGAGAAGCTTAACGATGTTTGGCAGGGCCGCTTTGTAGCCGGCTTCGGAGAGCGCTTCGGCGGCGCGGGCGGCCACCATGGGTTCGTTGTCTGAAAACAGTTGGCTCAGGTTGTCGGCGAGGGCCGTATCGTTCGGAGTCGCGCGCAGCAGCTGCCCCAAGCCCCAGACTGAGTGTAATTTCTTGAGCACGGGCGTGTCGAGGTTGGCTGCAATGGCGATGAATATGTCGCGATTGCCACGGCTGGCCAGTTCCCATTGGGCTTCTAGGCGCACGCGACGATCGGGGTGACCGAGCAGATCCCCTAGCTGATTTTCGGTACTGCTCTTCATTCCATCGCGGAGCAGGACACGCGTCTCTTTTACCAACGTGGTCGCTTGGGCCATTTCGTCGGAGAACCGATAGATGCGGCCTTTGTTCTCTCCGTTCCATCCGTTGACCCAATCGCTAACGTAGAGACCTCCATCTGGCCCGAACTCCGCATCGGTCGCCAGGATATTCCAAATGAATTCCTCGTTTTTCGCCACTTCAAAGAACGCTCCCTTCGGATTGACTTGAATCATTCGAAGGCCGCTATTGGAGGCTTGGCCTCGGAAATCGCAGAGAAAGAAGGCATTGGCAAACTGATTCGGTTGGCCTTTGGTGGGTGTCATGCCGGTTCCCGGATAGCAAACTAAACCGGACGGACCGTCCCCGATGTTGGCGATGGGAGGCACCGTGTACGCGGGCGAGTCCTCGTTCCATGGGTACCAAATTTTTTCGCGGTTGAAGGGTCCGCGATCGGAGATGTATTGGTACATCATGCGCCAACCGGCATCGCTGCCTCGAACGATGTAAACCCAACGGGCTTTGTCACCGGAATCGGAGTTATTGTCACCGGTAAACAGATTTCCGAAGTCGTCGAAGGCGAGCTCCTGCGGATTGCGCAGGCCAGTTGCAATCACTTCTAATTTCGATCCATCGAGCTCACAGCGAAAGACAGCACCGCTTTCGGGATTGGCGATAAGCCCCGTGGGCGTCTCTACGTGATAGCCTCGATCTCCAATCGAAAAATAGAGTCTGCCATCTGGACCGAGGATGAGTCCGTGCATGTCATGGCCGCGAAAAGCAACTCGCACACCATAGCCATCGGATAGGACGAGTCGTTCGTCGGCGACACCATCGTCGTCTTTGTCGATAAGGGCCCACAGCTTGGGAATATTTGTGTAGTAGATTCGATTCCCACGCACTAAAGCGCCGGCTCCCGTCCCCTCTTCGATACCATTGAATCCATCGGCGAAAACGGTCGCCTTGTCCGCCATAAAGTCCCCGTCGGTATCCGTCAAGATGCGCAACAAGTCATCATAGCGCTCGTACTCTTCGGCCTTGTCTCCCAACAGTTCACGGTGGTATCGCACGCGATCGGCAACCGTTTCCGCTGCCAGATCTGCGGATAGCCATTGTTCATCGTGACCTCGGTTGTCGGTTACCCCTTTACCTTGTCGATAGGATTCGCAAACGACCACGCGGCCGCGATGATCGATCGTGAAAGCAACTGGGTTTCCCAGCATGGGCTCGGCCGCGAAGAGATCGCTTCGCCACCCAGCAGGTTTCTTAAAAGAACCCATGGCCGTTGAGGCTTCGCCGGAAGAGTCGACCAATACCGGGACCTCAGGCTTTGGACGGTTGGTATCGACTTGGGCGTAAGACCACCCGCTCATGGTGACCGCGGAAGCGATCGTTGAGAGGAGGCAATGAACGTGGCGAGAGCGGAAAACGTTAAGGGTGGGGAGCATGTGCGGATGGATAGTGGCTGAGTGGAGGTTAAAGCTGCATTACATAAGATGGTATTTTGGAGCGGGATGAATGCCAATGCGAAAAAGCCGGCTACACCCATTGTTTCGATTGTTTTCGAAGATCCGATTTTGAGTCCGCCGACAGATTCTGTCCATCTTTCGACCGGAAGCAGCCGACACCAAAAGTTGTGTCGAATTAGCTTGTTGATGCGAAAGATGAGCTACGTTTTAGTTGCGGCATGGACGCCAGCGTACGTCAGCAGATCCTCGATCGGTTGCTGACTGTCAACCTTTTTCAAGGCGTCCCCCTTTATGCGTGCAAAATCAGTTTTCTTGCTTGTCGTGGCTCTCGGATTCGGAGTGATCGCATCTGTTGCGGTTAGCCAAGTTCTCAATGAGAACAAGAGTCGAGGAGCGGTTCAAACCGTCGGGATTCTAGTCGTAGCCAAGGATCTTTCCGCGGCGACCAAGTTACCTGCGGATGCATTCCGCGTAGAACAGTGGCCAGTGGATCGCGTCCCGCTGGGCGCAATTTCAGATCCGAAAATGGCGGAGAACAAGTTCACTAAGCAGCGGCTCTACGCGGGTGAACCGATCATCGAGGCCAAGCTTTCTTCCAAAGGCAAGGAATTCAGCGTGCCGGCTGGATACCGAATTTTTGACATCATTGTTCGCGATGAAACGGGTGGTGGCGGCTACATCGGCCCAGGGGACCACATCGATATTTTTGGATACTTCGAAAAAGGGACTCGCATCAATGCGGCCAAGAGTGTGAAGGTCATGGAGAACCTGGAGGTCGTCATGGTCGACGGTGTTGCCGTGGTGGATCCTGAGTCAACAAAGTCTAGGAAATCGAGCACGATCCAGCTGCTGGTCAAGGACTCGCAATACATCGTTTTGGATACCGCATCCAATCTTGGGAAGCTCCGATTGGCACTGCGACCACCCGAGCAAGTCGCAGTCGATGGCAATAAAACAGACGATGGTGAAAAGTTCATCGCTTGGCTGAAAGAGTCTGAATCGCAACCTCAACAATCGATTCCGCAGACTGTGAGCGGTTTGAGTACGAACCTTCCTGAAAAGGTGGAAAAACATGAAATGGTGATCGTCTCCCCGGGCAAGTCCACGAAATATAGGTGGACCGATGGAGAAATGATGCCACAAATAGTGGACATGTCAAAAGAAGCAGAGGCTGTGAAAGCGAGCTCCTACGAGTCCGCCAACCAAGTGCGGCCTAGCTATCCGACCTCTTTCAAAGGCTCAAACACTCGAGTCTCCGGTGATTCTGAGGGCGCGAAGTCAGAGGCTCCCGTCGATCCTGCCAATTCGGTTCAACCCAACATGACTTGGGATCCTGCCAGTTCGACTTGGCAAACTGGGGGATTTAAGGCCAGCTACCCCAGTTCCGAGTAATCCTCGGGCACCCAATGTGTCGAATATGAGACTTGAGAGTAGGTCCGCTTCCTTTTTGGGAGCTGATCTACCCGGTGCCGACGGCGTCAAGGATGACACGGTTCGGCAACGGGGGAGAAAGAAGCTGTGCCGACAGGCTTCAGCAGGTCCAATGGGTGTTCACAGGGAAGTGAAACAGAGATGGGACAGACAATTCGCGAATGCAAACGATGGTCGAGCACGATCCTAGCCTCGTCGCTTATCAGTATGGCCATGGTGGGGGGTACCCTAGCGGGCGATGCTGACAAAATCATCCCGACGGGGCGTTTAGCGATCGCGAAGACGCAAGAGTCTTTGCAGATGATTGTGACGACATCTCAATACTTGACTTTCCCGCAGCCGATTCTTAAAGCCACAGTACAGAATGATGCGGCCATCCAAGTGCAGGCTTCTGGACGGGACGAAGTCCTGGTCTCAGCCATCGCAACAGGGGTGGCGCAAATCGATCTCCAAGGGGCCGACGATACGGTTTACAACGTTCAAGTTGTAGTCACGGGAGACGGTCGCGAACTGCAAGCCATCTTGGCCCAAGAATTCCCTTCCGCCACTCTCTACGTTCGACCGATCCAACAGGCTGTCATCCTCTCCGGTCAAGTCACCGCGGACGAACATGTCGAACAAGCCGTTTCAATCGCCGAACAATATTATCCGACCGTCATCAATCGTATCGAGGTCATCGGCGTACATACCATCATGTTGCAGACGCAGGTGATGGAGGTGTCACGGACCAAATTGAATCAGATGGGGATCGACTGGACGCTCGGCTTTGGGAATGACGGAATTACGCAATCGGTGAGTGGAATCGTTGGCTTTGACCCAATTACCGGAGCGGTGCAAGCCGCTGGAGATACCGTTCGATTCGGAGTGATCGATAACGGGAATCAGTTCGGTGGTTTCTTGAAGATGCTTCGTCAGAAGAATTTGGCCAAGGTGATGGCTGACCCGACGGTTGTAGCTATTGATGGCCGTCCAGCCAGTTTCAATTCGGGCGGCGAGTTTCCGATCTTAGTCCCGGCTGGTCTGGGCCAAGTAGGTATCGAGATGCGCGAGTTTGGAACACGGCTTGATTTTGTGGCTAAGGTACGCGGTGACAATCGCATTTGGCTCGAGGTACGTCCGACCATCAGCGAGATCGACCCAGGCCGTTCCGTGACCCTCGCTGGCAACAGCGTACCGGGCATACGCAGTCGATTCGTGGACACGGCTGTCGAATTGAGAGCGGGCCAGACGCTCGCTTTGGCGGGACTGTTGCAGATCCGAACCGAGTCGGAATCGATCGGATTGCCCGTGCTCGCGGACATACCTTACTTGGGAGCTTTGTTCCGAACGAATCGGGAAGTCCAGAACGAGGTGGAATTGTTGATCTTGGTGACACCCAACTTTGCCAGCGCCATGGATCCAAGCGAAGTGCCACCGGGTGGGCCTGGTTACAACAGCAACAGCCCACTTGAGAAAGAGTTAATGATGAAAGGTTACATGGAGGTTCCACCGGGTTGTGGACCTGAGGCAGGTTGCCCGCCAGGAGGCGGTGAAGCTCCTGCCACCAACTTGCACGGTAGCGCTCATGCACCCAAAGCTTCTGTACCAAACGGTATGGCCAGCAAGGGCGCACAGCGGTCGGGTGTATCGGCTGTTTACTCGGCGGGTGCAGGTGGCGTTCCGCCCAACAACGCAAAGAACGTTACCCCACCGCGATCGGCACCCATCCGACGATAGACGGTTCCAGTTCCTTATCTGTAGTCGTATCACGCAAACAGCTTTTCGCTTGAATTGAATCCGAATGAGCAATGTACTTAGAACAGCGATCGTAGACCCGAACGATCAATCCAGAGACAGCCTCAAAGCGATGCTGTTGGGGATGGATATCGTTTGGCTCGATGCGGAATGCTCGAGGTATGAGTTTTTCGCAGACGTGGTCGAAGAGTCCAAGCCGGATGCGGCGGTCATCTCGTTGGATGGCGGGGCGGATCGCGCTTTGATGTTGATGGACAAGCTCCGAACAACTTCGCCGGATTGCGCCATCTTGGCGGTCTCCAAGAGTACCGACGGTCAATTGATTCTCAAAACGATCCGGGCGGGAGCACGCGAGTTTTTGCCGCTTCCGATCGAGGTCGCCGAGCTTCACTTGGCACTCGAGCGAGTTCTTCAGAGCAAGTATGGCAGCAGTTCCGACGGTCGGGCGAGAGGCTGTCGAATGATTGCGGTTGCAGGGGCGACGGGGGGAGTCGGTTGCACCTCTATCGCGGTCAACATCGGTTGCAATTTGGCATCGCGAGCTGAAAACAGTGTCGCATTAGTCGATCTGGATTTGGCACTTGGGGACGCAGACGTTTTTCTGGACTCTATTCCCGACTACAGTTTGGTCGACGTCACGGAGAACGTAGCTCGTCTCGACTTTCATTTGTTGCGAAAGTCGTTGACCAAGCATTCGTCGGGTTTGTATCTGTTGCCTCGCCCTGTTCAACTGCAAGATTTAGAACTGATCAACCCGGACAGCCTCCGGAAAGTCTGTGGGCTATTGCGGGCTTCGTTTTCGCACATTGTGATCGACATCTCTAAATCTTATACCCAAGTTGATTTAACGGCGTTGGAGCTTTCGAATGAAATCGTGCTCATCGTGCAGTTGGATTTGCCTTGTTTGCGAAACATGGTTCGGCTGTTGATGAGTTTGCAGCAGATGGACCATATCCGCGACAAGGTCAAAGTCGTCGTGAACCGAGTTGGATTGGAAAGCGGTCAGATCAGTTTGAAGAAGGCTCGAGAGACGATAGGTCGCGAGGTGTTCTTTCAAATCCCAAACGACTATCGAACGATGGTTGAAATGCGGAACAATGGCCAGCCACTTTTTGAGCAAGCGCCCCGAGCCGCGATCACCTTGGCGGTTCAGCAGTTGACGGATTTGCTGGCTGGAGCGGAGGTAGTTCCGTCCGTGGACTCCGAAAAGTCATCGGTGGACCGCGCTTCGGCCGGCAATTGGCTAAATTTTTGGCCAGGGAAATCGGCAGGTAAAGCCAAAGCCAAATAAGACGGCTCTCCGTTTATTGCTGCGTTCTCTGCTTGCATCTCGGAATGCTGGGTGTTTAACTATAAACCAGCCGATCCAATTCGCGGTGTCGGCGGCGAACCCCCAAGCACCTTTCGATTGATCTCTATGCCCATTCCAGTAACTTGTCCTGGTTGCTTGTCCCGCTTTACCGTCAGCGACAAATACGCCGGTAAGAAGGGCCCGTGTCCCAAATGCAAAAAGGAGTTGATGGTTCCTGACAAGTCACAGGAGGTGGTGATCCATGCGCCGGAAATCGGACCAAAGGACTCCAAGGGAGTTTTGGTACTAAAGCCCCTAAAGCGTGCTGAATTTAAGCTTTCGAAACAAGAACTGGTAGTTGGCGGCGTGCTAGGCACGCTTTCGTTGGCCTTGGCTATTGTCGGCCGAATGGCCTTTTCAGAACCGCCTATGTGGCTTTTGGCTTTGGGCATTTTGGGATTAGCTTTTCCGTTGGCTTGGCTCGGATACTCTTTTTTTCACGACGACGAGCTGCAAGAGTATTCCGGTAAAGAACGGTTAGCGAGAGTTGGAATCTGCGCCGTGGTTTTCGCGGTCACTTGGTGCGTGTACTGGTTTTTGGCGCTTTACATGGGAAACAAGACCCTTTCGGACGTCGATTCTATCCAACTCACCATTTTTATCGCCGTGATGTTTGTGGTGGGAACGTTGGGTTCCGCGGCGGCCATGGACCTGGAATTTGGGCCATCGCTCATGCACTATGCCATGTATTTCGTTGTCACTTTTCTGTTGGCTATGGTTGCCGGAGCACAGATCGCCGAACCCCTTTCGAACTCGGAAGGGAAATCGAATTCTCCCTACCAAAACGCTAACTTAAAAAAGAAGTAGGCCCCTGCCAGACATTGCTCGTTCATCCATGTTGGTTTAATCTAAGCGGATATCCGTAGGGGCTGATGTTGATCTGCCTGCCCGAGAACCAAGCGGATTTTTCATCTAGGAACAAAGTAGAGATTTGACATGTCGACCCATAGACGAATAACGGTAAGCGATTCAGGTGGCGTCAGTATTGTTCGGTTTGTCGACAAAAAGATCGTGGACTCTGGAAGCATCGAGCAATTGGGCGAAGAGCTCAATTCATTGGTGACGGTCGAAAAGCGGAATATGATCTTGCTCAATTTCGACGGCGTTGAATTCATGTCGAGCGCGGCCTTGAACAAGCTGATCTCTCTCAATACCAAAGTCAAGGCGGCCGCGGGACGTTTGAAGTTATGCGGTCTTAGAGCCGAAATCAAAGAGGTCTTTACCATTACCCGATTGGATCGGGTCTTCGATTTGCGAAAATCGGAAGCCGATGCAGTCGAAGCATTCAAGCTCTAGGCAAACGACTCTGGTGCAAGTATGTCGTCAGTACGAGACCATTGGTCCTACGATAAAACTTTGCCGAGCGATCTGGAGCTCGGCCACGCGGCCATCGAGGAATTGATGCTGGCCCTCGGCGCGGCCGGCTGGGAAGGAATGGACCTCTTTCGAATCCAAATGGCGATTGAAGAAGCGGTGGTCAATGCGATCGAGCATGGGAACAAACGCGAGACAACCAAAAACGTCCGACTCGAGTTCAACGTTACTCCCCACGAAGCCAAGATGCGAATCACCGACGAGGGGCCTGGCTTCGACCATCGCAACGTCGCAGACCCTACCGCTGAGGACTTGATCGACAAACCACGAGGCAGAGGCGTAATGTTAATGCGTGAGCTAATGTCGGAAGTTGTTTATAATGAGTGCGGCAACCAGGTCACCATGATCAAGGTTCACGCGGAGCAATCAGAAGGGTCCTCAATGTGATTACCAAGTATCTGCGTGTCTTCCTCAGCCTGATCACTTGGGCAATCGCGTTGGAGCGTGTTTCCGCAAGCGATCCGTTTGACGGAAAATCCCTGGATGCATGGTCCACTCTCGACAACATGCCGGCGCCCAAAAGCTGGGAGATCGTCGACGGCCAGATTCACCTTCGAAAAGACGGCGAGAAGGCTGGCCATATTGTTACCAAAGAGGAGTTTCGAGATTTTTCGCTGGAGTTTGAATGGAAGATCGCCAAAGGTGGCAACAGCGGCATTAAGTATCGAGTTCGTACTTATGGCAATAGAACCTTGGGCTGTGAATACCAGATCTACGACGATCTGAAAGGAAAGAAAGTGCATCCTAAGAATAGTGCTGGAGCGCTATATGATCTCTACGAACCCAGCCCAACCAAGCAGTTAAAAGCGGACGGTGAATGGAACAGCGGCAAGATTGTGGTCCGGGGAAAACAGATTGAGCATTGGCTCAATGGCGAGCAGGTCGTTTCCGCAGTTATCGGAGATGACGAATGGAACAAACGAGTTGGCGAGAGTAAATTCCATGAGTACACTGGTTTTAGTGAACAACCGCTTGGGAAAATTATGCTGACTGATCACGGCAGCGAAGTGTGGTTCCGAAACGTGGTTTTCAAATCGAAAGTAGAGTAAGTCTTCGAGTGCGGCTTTCCCGCAGAGTGTCAGTCCGCATTGAAAATAAGGTAGAAAGGTCGAACCCGGCGGGTACGTCCCACTCGCCATTCAACCGCCCGCAATCCTTCCTTACCAATACTCCGATCGCCCGACTGGCTTTTGAATGCATCGAAGCATCCTTGCAACTTTTTTGATTGTTCTGACCGCACTGCTCCTATGCATCTGCTTCCCTCATCGAATTGCTATTGGGCAAGAGTCTCGCGATCTTGGCGGGCTTGAGCTAGGCCCCGTTTCCGCAGGCCCCAATGCTGGCGTGCGTCCTGGCTCACCGTATTTCGTGCGTGTCCGTGTTTCGAATACCAGCGCGATCCAGAAGTCAGGAAAGATTGTATGCAAGTTCTCTGAGTACCCCTCCGAAGAAACGGCCTACGCTGTTCAACTTGCTGCCGGCCAATCACGGATTTTTGAGCTACCCCTACTTGTACCCAAAAAATTGAATGCGGAAGTGTTGCACATTCAAGTTTTACTTTTAGGAACAGAGGGTGGTCGCGAAGTCATCCTAGAGAAAAAAGGAAAGCCGATGACGGAAACTCTCGTTGCATCCGTTGGCTGGGAGTCTATCGTAGCCGCGATGGCTGTAGAACCGGAGTCGAGAACCACTCTGCAATGGCGATGGCCAAACTACGATTTGTACGAATCGGTCGAGATGGTGCTTGGGGCCAAAGTAGGTGCGGGCTACTCCCGCCGTATGCTCCGGATTGAAGAAGAGGGTTTACCCGATGCGATGGCTTGGGACGTCGTAGATTGCTTGGTGGTGGCCGACGAGTCAATGCTGGCCAATCCTGTGAACCAAAGCATGTTGAAGCGCTGGATCCTCGGAGGCGGACGCCTGTGGGTCATGCTCGATCGCGTTCGCAGCGAGTATGTAACGCCTTTGCTGGAACTGGATCAGTTGATCGCCACATTGGACGAGACCGAGTTGATGAGCGGGGTCGTGGAAACGAAGAATTCGCCTTCGTTACCGAAAGACCAACGCTTGTTTGTACCGAAAGACCAACGCTTGTTTGACAGCGTTGTTCCTTTGCGATTGAAGCGAATAACGCAGATTGGCGGCAGTGTGACGCACCTGCTGGAAGGTTGGCCGTTGGCGGTTTGGTATCCGGTGGGACGCGGTGAAGTCTTGGTGACGACCATGAGTCCACGGGGTTGGATTCAACCGAGAAAATTAACGGACGAGACTACCGATGGGAAACGGACCGCTTTTCAGATTCGACCATGGGGACTTGAGCTTGGGCCTCGCTTCTTTCAGTCGCGTGCGTCGAGCCGAATAGTCTCCTCCATGATCGATTCGAACTACCCATTGCGTCAGATTGGCAATCCTATCGTTTCGAAATCGATAGTGAGCTGGGCACTGGGTAGTTTTGTTGGAATCCTTTGCGGTTTTGGTTTGTACCAGTGGCGATTTGGGAGCTCAAGCCGAATGGGCTGGATGGCTCCTCTCCTTTCGGGGCTGGGTTGCGTTCCGATCGTGCTTGCCTCGCTTTGGGTGCGAAGCGAAATCTTCGAAACTTCCGGACGTTTGCAGTTCGTTGACGTTGCCCCCGATGGTGCGAGTGCGAATATCCGTGAAACCACTGCCGTGTATCTAAACGACTCGACTAACATGCAGTTGGAATCCGAAATCGAATCCAGGGTAGAGCCGATTGCGAGCGCAGACTTGGGAGTGCGTCAGTGGATTTGGAGCGATATGCAAAAGTGGAGCTGGAGCAGTCAAAACTGGCCAACGGGTGTTTGGCGTGCTCTGTATGGGTACTCCCGAGTGACCCAGGGCTTGGTAGTGAATGGAAGTTTGCACGAGGATGGATTGCACTTGCAAGTACCTGCATCCCTCCCTACGCCCCTGGAAGATCCCATATTGAGCTTTGAGCGTGGGACTCAGTCGCTCTGTAAATCGTTAGGTGATCGTATGTGGGGAGTCGATTCATCGCAAATCGCCGAAGGAGACCGATGGGTAACAGGCACGTTGATTTCCGATGAGCAATTGCGGCGCGTCGAAATCTATCAAGCTGTATTTGAAAAGAACAAGGGTATTGAGTCACGCAATCGTCGCGTTCTTTATGGATTTACGGATCTTTGGTCGGGTGGACCCGAGTGGGACCGCTCCTTGATTAACCGCGGCAGCGCTTTGGTATCCATGCCAATCCGATTGCATCGTCCGAAAGTCGGCTCCAAAATTCAAATCCCACATAGTTTGCTGACCGGCGAAGCGCTTCATGAAGGGGGTGTACGAACAACTGCCTTCAATCAAGATACAGGCCGATGGGTCTTGGACGCGCCCTCGGCTTCTACCGCGCGCGTTCGATATCGCGTTCCGCCGGAGGTGCTGCCATTGCAAATCACATCCCTGAAGATCGAACTCATGACCAATGCACCACAGCGGACCTTCACACTTTCAAGATTCGACAAAGACAAAATGGAAGAAGTGGTTCGATTGGAGAGTCCATCCATCCCATGGAGCAAAACTTTTACTGCGACTTCGGATCTGCCGAAGCACACCGATGGGTATGTTGATTTCCAAGTGATGGTGAGCTCTCGACTAGAAAGCGATGCGGGATTCGACCAAGTAGTGAATTGGGGAATCGAATATTTGAGGGTACAAATCAACGGAGTTGTTCTGTCGCCCGGCGCCGCCCGCTAGCCATTTCCTCTGACGATACTATTTTGAATTGCAACATGAGTCCTTCATCCGAGCCGGTCGTAGAAACAAGAAATTTAACTAAACGCTATGGCGATTTTGTCGCGTTGGATGGGTTGTCTATCCACGTTCATCGCGGTGAAATCCTCGGGTTCATCGGACCCAATGGGGCGGGCAAGACGACCACCATCAAGATTCTCGTGGGGTTGTCCCGTCCTACCTCGGGTTCGGCCCGGATTGCTGGCGTCGATTGCTCGGCGGACAGCAAGAGTATCAAGCGATTGGTCGGCTACATGCCGGATAAGTTTGGCTCGTACGACAACATGCGAGTCAGGGAGTATCTCGATTTTTTTGGGGCTGTTTTTGGTATCCCGCTTTCGAAACGCAAGCGGCGTGTTGAGGAGGTGCTCGACATCACCGACGCCACCTATATGCAAGATAAATTCGTTGAAAGTCTAAGCCACGGGATGCAGCAGCGGGTCGGTATTGCGAGGACTCTGTTGCACAACCCGGAGGTCTTGATCCTGGACGAACCCGCCAACGGCTTAGACCCCAAGGCGAGGATTGAGATGCGAGAAATCCTGTTGAGGCTGGCGGATCAAGGCAAGACGTTGATCGTCACAAGCCACATCTTGCCAGAACTCGCCAGAATCTGCGGCACGATAGCCATCGTGACTGGCGGTAAGTTGCGGGCGTTCGGTCGCTTGGATGAGGTCATGCGAGAGCTTTGCCCACGACGCAGCTATGAGATTCAAATTGCCGACACAGCTGACTTTGCCGGCGCTGAGCAAGCGGTCTCAAAGATGCTTTTGGCTGACGAACCCATCCATACAAGCCCAGCGGAAAGGCTTTTGCGATTTCCAACCTCGCGATCCGAATCAGAACTTTCGGAAGTGCTCAAGCGTTTGATCGTGAGTGGGGTAGCCGTCGCGCAATTCCGAGAAGTCCCGAGCGATTTGGAAGATGCATTCTTATCGGTTGCGCAGGCCAAGGTGTCTGTATGATTCAGTCGCTGTCGTGGAACAATCCGATCCTGGGTCGAGAACTGATGGATCGTCTGCGGTCGTCCAAGACACTCTTTGCGATGTTGGCGATCGCGATTGGAACCTGCGGGCTAGTTCAGTTGCGTTGGCCCAGTGACTCACGTCTGGACATCGTTAGTCAAGGATCGATGGAGGTCTTTCGGCCGCTCGCCTACGCGCTAGCGCTCGCAGTCATGTTTCTTGTTCCGGCTTTCCCTGCGACTGCGTTGGTTAATGAACGGCGACGGGGGACACTCGCCCTACTGCTGAATTCCCCACTTCGACCGTCGCAAATCTACTTCGGCAAATGGCTGAGCAACGTCTTGCTGGCAATGATATTGGTATCGGTGAGCCTGCCTGCGCTCGCGGCGTGCTATGCCATGGGAGGCATCTCCTTTCGAAGCAATATTGGGCCATTGCTGTTGGTCCTGTTCGCAATGGCCATCCAGTATTCGGCCGTTGGTCTTTGGATCAGTATTCGCTCTCAATCGACCGATGCAAGCCTTCGCTGGACATACGTTACGGTGTTAGCATTGGCGGTACTGTCCATCGGCCCGTTAGCCATCGTCGGTAAATTGAGCGGTTTTATGGGCTGGATCGCACACGCGTGCACGGCGTTATCGCCACTCTCGGCTCTGCAACAAATCACGCAATCGCAATCGCAAGTTTCGGAACTCGGGATCTCGACCGGTTGGATAGAGTTTTTGGTAGCGACATCCGTTGTGACCATCGTGCTTGGGGTTCTAACGATGATGAAACTCGATCCGGCGCTGATGGACCGGGTCAAACCGATGGGAAAGGTAACTGCCAAGAGTAAGGGCTACTCGATCGTTAGACGGATCGCTTTTCTGATTGACCCGAATCAACGCAAGGCCGGCATCCCGCTCTGGATCAATCCGGTGATGGTCAAGGAGTTTCGTACTCGCAAGTTCGGCCGCTTGCATTGGCTCATTCGGATCGTCGCTTGCTGTGTCATTGTGTCGCTCACCTTAACGGTTGTTTCTGCGACCGGGACGGTCAGTTGGGGAGTGCAGCGCATCGCGGCCGCAATGGTTTTACTGCAAGTCGCGATGCTCATGCTGCTGGGGCCAAGCCTTGGTTCAAGCCTGATAGCGGGAGAGATTGAAAGTGGTGGATGGCAGATCCTGCAAATGACACCGATGCGATCCTGGCGAATCCTATCGGGCAAGTTAATGAGCGTGGTATGGACCATGCTCTTGCTGCTGCTGGCTACGTTGCCTGGTTACGTGGTGATGGGCTATATTGTTCCGGTGATGGTTGGGCAGGTCAATAATGTTCTCATTTCCTTGCTGTTCGTGGCATTGTTCGTCATATCGATGAGTGCTTGTGTGAGTGGATTTGCAAAGTCTGCAGCGGTCGCGACCATTGCGAGTTACATGATTTTGATTGGATTCTTTGCAGGCACTTTGGTGGTTTGGCTGGCGCGTGGCAAGCCATTTGGACCAGTTTTCGTTGAACGCGTTTTGCTTTTCAATCCGGCAGCTGCAGCGCTGTCCGAGATTCAGGCGCCTGGTTTTGAGGGCTATCAATTGACTCCGATGAGTTGGTGGGTTAGCGGCTCCATCTCCGCATTGTGTTTGTTGACCCTCACCGTTCGAACTTGGCTGCTTTCACGACCGGATTGATTTTCTATGCGACGTCACTCCATTGCTACAGAATCGCCATCTTGCATGTCTCTTTGTGCGACGCTTCTGTTTTTTTGCTCAAGCCTTTCGGACTATGGTTTGGGGCAGGGACTAGCCAGGATCGAATTGGAGCACGCGTGGGAGGTTGATCCCACCTTGACGGTCGATTGGCAGAGCCCCATTTACTCTCGCCGACTGGAATTGGATCTTCAGCATCTGGATTCGCCAGTGAACTCGATCCGATTTGCAGCCGCGCGGACTGCATGGGAACTCGCGACTAACCATCAAAGCGGCCCGCCAAATTTGCTCGAGAAACTGCTATCTAGTCTTGAGCGAGGAGAGGGCAACCTTCGGACACGGCAAATGCTAGTGGCGGCTGCGGCAGCCCGATTGGACAGCGAAAATGCTCCTCGAATCTTGCGATTTGCGGATCAGGATATCGAGTCCAGGCAGTGTATCGAAGATGCCTTGATCCGGCTTGACTCCACTCTTTGGCTTGAGAAATGGAGGTTGGTGGTGTCGTCTAAGGAATTCCATCCGAGCGACGTTGCCAGGGCGTTAGATGGGATTGGAGCTTGTGAGCAAGGCCAGGATGCGGAGTTGCTGCGTGTCTTTCTCCGGAGTGGAGAAATCGATGCACCCCTACGCGTGAACGCGGCCAGAGCTTTGGGACAAGTAGCCAACAGTGGACAGCTGGATCTCGCTCGCGAGATACTCCTCTCGAACAACGACAATCGCCACTTCCTAGCAGCCTTGATGCTGGCGAGGCACGAAGAGCCGGGCGCCATCCCGTTGCTAAACACAATCCTCTCTGATGGAGCGGGACCGGCTCGTCAACTTGCTTTTGACCGGCTTACTGTTTTGGATAGGGCGGCTATGTGGGAGACATCAAAATCGCTTATCGCGGATACGGATAGCGGCCTTCGGCAAAAGGTCGTGACGTTTCTTCAAAGCATGGAGGATCGAGCCAGTTTTCTGCTTTTTGCCCGACGACTGGCCGACCCGATTATTTCGATTCGGCGTCAGGTTCGTAAGGAGCTGCTCCGACGTTCGGGCGAGCCAGAGTATCGTGCTTTGGTCGACAAAATCATCTCCCAAGCGATCACGGCACCGCAGTTTGAAGCGACGGAGCAAGCGGTCGTTTTGATCGTCGAATTATCGGATTCGACCCGCGATGCGGATTTGCTCACGTTACTGGAGCATCCAGTTCCAGACATCAACATTCGGGCCGCCTGGGCATTGAGCGTTCTGGCCACAGAACCCGCGACGCTACGGGCCATGTTGCAACACGTGAAGAATTGGGCTGACAACGTCACGTCGGCTAGACTCGTCAGTCAGGGCAATGACGAACATAGAATGTCTTACTTGTTGGAAGCCTTTGGTACTCGCCGGTTTCAGGAGGCAGATGCCTTGCTTCGCATTTTTATCCCCAAGGCACAAGGGGTCGAACGGCTGCCCATGCGCACGCGTTTGCCCGGTATTTGGGCAATAGGTAAACTCCACGAGGACCGCCCTGATGACGGTTTGCGAAAGGAATTGGAGGCGCGTGTGAACGACATGGAACCGATCGATGGGGAAATCCAAGAGATTCGCTATGTTTCAGCGTTGGCCCTCGGTTTTTTGGGGGACGCACAAGCGATAGAAACTCTTTCCAAGAATCTTGGATTACCTAAGGATTTGTTGCACGAAGCTTGTGCATGGTCGATCGATAGGATCCAGAATGAAACTCGTTTGCCGGAGACAGCACCATGACCGAAGACGTCACTACCAATCCTGTTCATGACCCAGTCAAATTGAGATCCTATCGATGGTTTGGCCCGGACGATTTGCGCAGTTTTGGGCATCGGTCACGCTTAAAAGGTATGGGTGTCGACGACGCCGATTACCAGGGCAAACCGATTGTGGGGTTGCTCAACACTTGGAGCGATCTCAACACTTGCCATTCGCACTTCAAACAGCGGGTCGAAGAGATTAAACGAGGAGTCTTGCAAGCTGGCGGATTTCCCGTCGAGGTTCCCGTCATGAGCTTGGGCGAGATGTTGATGAAGCCGACGACCATGCTTTACCGAAACCTGCTCGCCATGGAGACGGAGGAGGTCATTCGCTGCCACCCTCTCGATTCGGTCGTCCTGATGGGAGGGTGCGACAAGACGGTTCCAGCGCTCATCATGGGAGCGATCTCCGCAGACATCCCTGCGATTTTCTTCCCTGCTGGTCCTATGTTAAAGGCTCGCTGGAAAGATCAAACACTCGGCAGTGGTACAGATGCTTGGAAGTACTGGGCGGAGCGCTGCGCTGGGAATTTATGCGATAGCGATTGGAAGGGAATCGAAAACTGCATCGCCCGATCCGCGGGAACATGCATGACCATGGGGACAGCCTCGACGATGGCCTGCATTGCGGAGGCTTTGGGTCTGACCCTTCCCAACGCTGCGAGCATTCCCGCCGTGGTTGCGGAACACAGCCGAATGGCCGTCGCGACGGGGAGACGGGCGGTCGCGTTGGCTTGGCAAAACAGTACACCGAGGAGCGTGTTGAGTCGCGACAGTTTTGAAAACGCCATGGCTACACAACTTGCAATCAGTGGCTCCACCAACGCGATTGTACACATGATCGCGATGGCGGGCCGAGCCGGAATTAGACTCACTCTCGATGACTACGACGCCATGTCTGAGCGCGTCCCTGTGTTGGCTAACATTAGGCCCAGCGGCAAGCACCTCATGGAGGATTTTTACGACGCCGGGGGGCTCCCGGGCCTGCTTGCTCGACTTCGAGACCTGTTGAAACTCGATGCCAAAACCATCAATGGCATTTCGTTGGGCGAGCAAATCGCGTCTGCCGAGGTCATCGACAACGACGTTATCCGGACGCGGGACAACCCTGTATGGCCAACGGGTGGAACGTGTGTACTGCGAGGTAATCTGGCTCCCCATGGATGTGTCCTCAAGACTGTGGCCGCGGAACCGCGATTGCAAAAACATACAGGCCCGGCTTTAGTGTTCGACAACTATGCCGAACTCAAAAAATCGATCAACGATCCCGAATTGCCTGTAACGGCTGAGACAGTGCTCGTGCTTCGCAGCGCCGGACCGATCGGTGCCCCTGGTTTTCCGGAATGGGGCATGCTCCCGATACCAGAGAAACTGCTCAGGCAAGGAGTGCGAGATATGGTTCGAATCTCGGACGCCAGAATGAGTGGTACGAGCTATGGTACCTGTGTTTTGCATATCTCTCCCGAATCGCACGTCGGAGGCCCACTCGCATTGGTCGAGAATGGCGATTTGATTGAGCTGGATGTACCCAATCGGAGCTTGAGGCTGCTGGTAGAAGAGACGATCTTGGAAAAACGTCGGGGAAATTGGGTGCCTCCTTCCGTGACCTGGACGCGCGGGTATCATCGTATTTTTGCGGGGCATGTGACCCAAGCGCACGAAGGTTGCGACTTCGATTTCCTGCACGGACATTCTTCGAACCGAGAACCGGACATATTCTAATGTGGACTTCTGCTGTTACGCCAAAACTCCTCTCTGAAAGTGTGATCGCGGTCCCACCGTTGGCTCGCGATGCGGATCGCAAGATCTCCACGCCTGAAAACACCAAGATTATTCGGGCGATCGAGCAGGGTGGTGTGTCGACGTTGCTCTACGGTGGCAACGCCGTCTTTTACCATATGCGTCTGGCGGAATACGCGGATGCGCTGGGTATGTTAGCGACCGTAGCGGGCCCCCAGACCTGGATCGTACCTTCGGTGGGACCTACCTATGGTCTGATGATGGACCATGCAGATGTGCTCAAGGACTTTGATTTCCCAACGGCGATGGTTTTGCCTCAAAAGGAAATCGCCGACGAATCAGGCATCGCAACTGGCATACGGTTGTTTGTCGAGCGCTATGGCAAGCCGATCGTGCTGTATTTGAAACACGATCGTTGGCTAGCACCGTCGATCGTCGAGGCCTTGGTGCGCGATGGGCTGGTGAGCTGGATCAAGTACGCGGTGGTGCGAGAAAACCCGAGCGTGGATCCCTATTTGAGCGAGATCCTGTCGGTGGTACCGGCCAACATCGTAGTCAGCGGTATCGGCGAACAACCCGCGATCATCCATCTTCGAGATTTCGGCGTCGGTGGCTTCACTAGCGGCTGTGTGTGCGTTTCTCCTACAAGGTCCATGGCCATGTTGCGAGCGATTCATGCCCAAGACTATGCGTTGGCGGAGTCGATTCGCAAGAGCTTTGAGCCTTTAGAGAATTTGCGGAACGCGATCCAGCCGATCCGCGTGTTGCACCAAGCGGTCGCGGCTGCTGGGATCGCCGAAACAGGGCCGATGCAGCCACTTTTAGGCGAGCTAAACAGCCAGCAAAAGGACGCCATCGGACGTGCGGTCCGGGACCTCATCGCGTTGGATATAGGAGATCATTGATATTCGCAGCATTTTGCCCAGGAATGTATCGAGCCGCTGACCGTTGTTGGGCGGGTCACTTGGAGCTGCCACCATCTCCAGAAGCGAGCTAGAGATTTCGATCCTAGGGACTGAACCCAATCCAACCACCATTATGGTTTGTATAGGGCAGGTCCAAAGCTCGAATCGCGGCCACTTGTCTATTCAAACGGTCCGTGAAGAAGAGTTACCACGATGGTGACATTACAGATCAACTTGCCAAGCCTATACTGTTTCGTGCAATCTTTGCACGCAATGCGTATCACCAGAACAAACTTGCCAAGGACGAATCATGGTTCTTTATAAGACATTTATTAAACACGCTGAATCCGCGGTGCGCGGTTATCCCCGTTTAGGCTTGTCGTGGGTGAGCTTTGTCGTCGCATGTTGGATATGGGGCACGCTTCCTACTGTTTCATGGGCTCAGAGTGGCTTGGAAGCGTTCCCCAAGATCAATGCAGAGAAGGATTGGCCCTGGTGGCGGGGCGTTCAACGCAACGGTCACTCAGCCAACGCCCCAGCGCCTACCTCTATTTCAGAAACCGAGAACCTAGATTGGTCGACCCCAATCCCAGGCCGAGGCCATAGTTCGCCGATTGTCGTTGGGGATCGTATCTACTTGATCACGGCCGAGGATTCGAAACAGACTCATTCTGCAATCGCATTGGATCGAAAATCAGGATCGATCGTTTGGAGCCGTGTCCTGAATCAAGGTGGATTTCCCAAGAAAAATCATCCTAAGAACACGGAAGCTTCTCCCACGCTGGCTTGCGATGGCGAGCGACTATATGTCTCCCTTTTTCATCATTTGTCGATTTCGGCCGTTGCGCTATCCCTAGATGGAGAAAAGCTGTGGGAGAAGAAACTAGGAGTATACGATCCGAAGATGTTCGAATATGGGTATGCTCCGTCGCCGGTTCTCTATGGCGACTCGGTGATTTTTGCGTTTGAGTATGACGGCCCGTCTGCCTTGATCGCGCTGAATCGAACAGATGGGAACGAAAAATGGCGTACAACGCGGAAGGAATCGATCACTTTTTCCTCACCGGTAGTTACTAGCTACATGGGCGTGGATTATCTGTTGATCAGCGGAGTAGGCAGCGTTTCTGCCTACGATCCAGCGACAGGCCAGCAGCGATGGTCGACTCCTGGTACAACGATGGCGACGTGCGGAACGATGGTTTGGGACGATGGAATCTGTTTCGCGAGTGGCGGCTTCCCCAAAGCAGAAACAATCGCAATCGACGTCATGTCAGGAAAGGTACGCTGGCGGAACAATCAGAAAGCGTATGAGCAATCGATGATTGCCACTGGCGGACATTTGTATTCGCTGACCGATAGTGGAGTTCTATACTGCTGGGAAGGTAAATCGGGTACGGAGATGTGGAAACAGCGTCTGGCTGGGCCGGTCAGTGCATCGGGCGTGTTGGTTGGTGACAAGATCTACTGGGCAAATGAAGCAGGGCAATTGTGGGTTTTTCAGGCTGATCCTACCAAGTACATCGGCATCTCCAAAAACCAAATTGGGGACGAAGCTTTTGCAAGTCCGGCCATTTGCGGTGACCAAATCTTTTTGCGAGTGGCGAAGTCGGAGAATGGCAATCGCCAAGAATACTTGATGCGATTTAGCAGCCGCTAGAATGGGTCAAGTCTCGCTACCTGCTCGTTGAGGGCTTTCTGCAATCACTGCGGAATTGCAGTTTCGGGCTCAGAGGCTGACAGGTCCTGCTAAGCTCGGCTATATTGAGCACATGAATACCGAACCGATGACACTGGATAAGGCAGCTTTGGAACGTCCGTCGCCTAAGCTATTGTCCTATTATCTATTGACTGGGATACTCACGGGCCCGGGCATGTTGATCGCGATCCCGGCTCTGATTATTCGATACAACACACTTCGATATCGGATCGAGGAATCGGGTCTTCGCATGCAGGTCGGCTTGCTGTTTCGCAAAGAGGTGGTCGTCGCGTTCCGGCGTATTCAGGACATACATGTCAGTCGCAACCTTTTTCAACGTTGGTTTGGGATCGCCAGCGTGAGCGTCCAAACCGCGTCTGGCAACGCGATGCCAGAGATTGTTTTAGAAGGGGTTACGGATCCAGACTCCGTACGAGATTGGCTTTACGAACGTATGCGTGGTTCCAAGGGACAAACGCCGTTAAACCCGCAAAGAGCGTTCGATGCGGACGCAACAGCAGCCTCCGACGTTCCGCTTGTTGCTGCGGCAGATGAGGAAGTTACTTCGCTTTTGCGAGGTATTCGCGATAACTTGGCTGTCCTTGCTGGCAGGGCATCCCATCCATCGGAACCTGCATCATGAAAGAGTCTGGTTTGATACATGAGACTTGCAAATGGTGCTATGGAGGAGTGTGGGGGATCCTCACAGGTTACTTTTGCTTGCCGGAAGGACCACCTAATTTGCCGTCGATGGAAGGGGAAAAGGTAGAGTACCTGAGACCTTCGGTCGCCTATTTAAACTATCGCAAGTTCGGTTTCTGGATAGGGCTTGCAGTGATTGATATCGTCCTATTCATCCTTTGGGGTTTGTTTTCTTATCGTTGGCCTCTGGCTGGGCTCCTCACCGCTCCGCTTTGGTTGTTCGTCATTGTGGTGCCGGATATCTTAGCCTATATCGCGATCCATTTGCGATACGATACTACCTGGTATGTATTGTCGGACCGCAGCATGCGTATTCGTCGCGGGATCTGGAGTATTTACGAAACCACGATCACCTTTGAAAATATTCAAAACGCCCATATCTCTCAAGGGCCGTTGCAACGTTGGTTTGGCTTCGCCAATCTAATGGTGATGACAGCGGGCGGTGGCGGAGCCTCCCATGAAGGTGCTTCGGCTGGCGCGCATCTAGGATTACTGGAGGGGCTCGATAATGCCCCCGAGCTTCGTGAGCGCATACTGGCCAGGAGCCAGCAAACTGTGGGTCTAGGTGATGAAGGGCATACCGATGCCGCGCAACGTACTGCGTCTAGGTCAGCTATTGCGTCTCCTTTGATTTCGTCGAACCCGTTGCAGGTCCAACTACTCCGAGAAATCCATGAACATGCACGCAAGCTTGCAGGGACTTGAAGATCCTGGAAACGAGATAGAAACCCGTTATAGCCCGATCGACGGCCAGACAGTCACTTGGTCGGGACGCTGGGCCAGCCAGCATGAGGTAACGAAAGCAGTTTCCCTTTCGCAAGAGGCATTTCCTGCTTGGTCACGCACGACACTGGAACATCGCGTGGAGTGTGTGCAAAAGTTCGCGATGTTTTTGCAAGCTCATCGGCCAGAGATCGCCAAGAGCATTTCGCTCGAGTCGGGCAAGCCGTTGTGGGAAAGCGACTTAGAAGTGTCGTCGGCAGTCGCCAAAGTAGATTTGGCGATCGACGCTCTTCGCAAGCGTCGCTGGAATACTCATGAAAGAATCGGGGCAGCACAATCGTCCGTTCGCTTTCGCCCGCTCGGTCCGATGGTCGTTTTAGGACCGTACAATCTCCCGTTGCATTTACCCGGCGCGCATATTGTTCCTGCTTTGTTGGCAGGCAATACAATCCTTTTCAAACCTAGCGAAAAATCGCCGGCAGTCGGCCACTGGATTTTGAGAGCTTGGTCCGCTTGCGATCTACCTCACGGGGTGATCCAGCTCGTGGATGGTGCGGTCCCGCAAGCCAAGTGGCTCGTTGGTTCGCCGGGTATCGCGGGGGTCCTCTTCACGGGTTCTTATGCAGCCGGACGGCAGATTCATCAACAGCTTGCGGGCAGACCTGAGTGCATGCTAGCTCTAGAGATGGGGGGCAACAATCCACTGGTGGTCGATCGAGTAAAGAATCGTAAAGCAGCGATAGCGACCATTGTTCAATCGGCATTTATCACCAGTGGGCAGCGATGTACCTGCGCGCGTCGATTGATCGGCGTCAAGCATTCGGAAAACGCAGGGCTACTGGAGGAGCTGAGCCGAGCGATCGGAAGGATCCATGTTGGGAATCCTATTGCGGAGCGTCAACCTTTTATGGGGACATTGGTTTCCGAGTCCGCTGCACAGAGTATTCTCTCAGCCCAAGAGCAATGGCGTTTGAGAGGGGGAGCGGTGCTACAGGAATCGCGTGTGATCGGGGACTGCCCAGCCATGCTGAGCCCCGGTTTAATCCATGCTGCGACGCCGATCGATGACGACCAAGAGCACTTTGGTCCTTTGTTGCTAGCGATGGAAGTGAGCGATTTGGACGAAGCGATTGCGTTGTCCCATCGAACGGGATATGGTCTAGCGGCAGGTTTGTTGAGCGATGATCCGTCTGCGTATTTTCACTTTGTTAAGGAGGTACGCTCTGGCATCATCAATTGGAATTCCCCAACGACCGGCGCGAGTGGCAAGTTACCCTTTGGTGGAATTGGTTTCAGTGGCAATCATCGACCGAGCGGTTACTTCGCTGCCGATTATTGCAGCTATCCCGTGGCCTCCATTGAGAATCATGAATTGAGTAATCCCGAATCGCTTCCCCCTGGTTTGCAAGAGCTCTTGGGGACATGATCAAACGGCGTGTCGAGATCAATATCGATGGTCTGATCGGCCCTACCCATCACTTTGGCGGGCTAGGGGTTGGAAACGTTGCGAGTATCGGGAGCCGGCATCGCATCTCCAACCCCAAGGCGGCCGCGTTGGAAGGGCTTGCCAAGATGGAATTGCTTTCGAGCTTAGGTTCACCTCAATACTATCTTCCACCGCCGTCGAGGCCCAACTGGCAATTCTTGAACGATTGCGGGTTTAGCGGGGAGCGTGGGGACATACTGAAGCGGTGTCATGAACAGTCCCCAAGTCTTCTTTCCGCTGCGTACAGTTCTGCTTTCATGTGGACCGCGAACGCAGCCACGGTGGCTCCGAGCAGCGATACAACCGATGGTTGCTTGCATGTCGTTCCCGCCAACCTTTGCAGCAATCTGCATCGAGGTCAGGAAGCTATCGAACGCCGAAAACAACTTCAAAGGCTATTGAGCCCACTCTTGAGTGCCCAGGTGCACACGTCGCTACCAGCGGTCATGCCACTCCGCGATGAAGGGGCGGCCAACCACATGCGGCTTTGCAGTCGGGATGGAACCAGGGGGGTGCATCTCTTTGTTTATGGCGGCGGCGTCGGGATGAAAACCTCTGGATTTGTGGCCAGGCAATCCGAACTAGCCTCCCGCAGCGTGGCCTCCGCACTGAAATTGGATCCGAACGACTGCATCTTTATCGAGCAGTGCTCGCAGGCCATCGACGCAGGTGTCTTTCACAACGACGTGATCGCGACTAGCCATCAAAATGCAATTTTTTTTCACGAGCTCGCATTCGTCGATAGCGAGAAAACCATAGCCTCCATTCGGTCGAAATTTGAATCAAAAACCGGAGAAGAGTTGATCGCAATTCGTGTATCGGACAGGGATTTTTCGATGGCGGAAGCGGTTCGAACCTACGTTTTTAACAGTCAATTAGCATCTGACGGAGAAGGCGGGATGTCGCTGGTCTGCCCTGACGCTTGCCGCGATTCAGCCCTGCTTGCTCCACTTTTGGAGAGTTGGGTTCGAGATCCTAGCAATCCCATTCAGAAAATCCACTTCGTTGCGTTAGCCGAAAGCATGGCAAACGGAGGTGGACCCGCCTGTTTGCGACTTCGCATGACGCTGACCCCAAACGAATGCGAATCGTTGAATCAGCGATTTCGGATCGATGCCGCTCGTTTAGAAGAGCTGAGATCGACAGTCGAACGCTGGTACCCTGAGCAAGTTAGGCAAGATGATCTATTGCGATTGGACTTTGCGGAGCTGGCGGAAGAGTGTGAGAGCAGGCTGCGAAACCAGCAATAACGGCCGAGTGCGTTGTTTCCCAATTCGCAAAGACCCCTTACAATGGGAGTGTCAGAGGGGCATGGCATCCATAGGAGGCTAGCAGCTCGAGTTTGGCGACTCTTTCCTTTTTTAACGACACAACCAACTTTAATCGCATTGTGCCAATTCCTGAAAAATCGACGATCGAAGCTCCCGACCTGATGCAGCGTTGGAAATCGATGGCGATAGAGGTCGACGCAAAGCTCGAGCAATGCATAGCGTCTCTTTCCGACAAATGCCCCGATTTGTTGCGAAAGGCGATGCGTTATTCCCTTTTATCGCCTGGCAAGCGATTGCGGCCGATTCTGTGTTTGCTCGGTGCAGAAGCGTTGGGGGGGGATTCAGGGCAAGCGATTGCCAGCGCCGCAGCGGTTGAAATGATTCATTGCTATTCGCTGATCCACGATGATCTACCTGCGATGGATGACGATGATCTCCGAAGAGGTCGTCCCACCTGCCACGTCCAATTTGATGAAGCCACGGCGATCCTGGCTGGCGACGCTTTGCAAGCGTTGGCCTACGAAACGATTCTTTCTAGCTATGGCGATACGTCGATTGCGGTTCGAAGTTGCCTGGAACTATCGAAAGCGGCCGGGGCAGAGGGGATGGTCGGTGGCCAGAGCGACGATTTGCATGCCGAAAAAGCGGGCGGAGACGTCCGGATGCTGCATTCCATCCATGCTAGGAAAACGGGAGCAATGATCCAGGCTTCGGTCGTTCTGGGAGGATTGGCGGCTGGCGGAACCCCGGAAGAACTTGAAAAACTTGCTCAATACGGCGAATGCATCGGAATTGCTTTCCAAATTGTGGATGACTTACTGGACGTGGAGGGCACCCCGGAAAACACTGGGAAGAGGACTGGAAAGGATAGCGATCGAGGCAAGCTGACCTTCCCGGGAGTGTATGGTGTATCCATGAGCCACCAACGGGCCGAACAATTCGTCGAACAAGCCATAACGGTCGTGAACTCGCTCGGGCCGGCCGCTACACCTCTGAAGCAACTTGCACGCTATATTACGGATAGGAGCCATTGAGTCCTTACATGCACAAAATACTCGCAAAACTAGAATCGTCCGAATCGCTCCACGGAATGACCACGGCACAGCTAGAGCAGTTGGCCGTTGAAATTCGAGATGTCCTTTGCAACCTGATGGCAACGCGAACTGCCCACTTCGCGTCCAATCTCGGGGTCGTCGAGTTGTGCTTAGCTCTGCATAGCGTCTTCGATTTCAAGAAAGATCGATTGATCTGGGATACCGGACATCAGATCTATCCTCACAAACTGATCACAGGGCGCTATCATGAATTCAAGACGATCCGCGAGCGAGGCGGATTGATGGGCTACCCAAACCCGGCCGAGAGCGAGTACGACTTGTTCATGACCGGGCACGCTGGTTGCAGTGTTTCGACCGCTCTGGGACTCAAAAGCGGAGACGATTTGATTGGGCAAGCTGGCAGGAAGAGCATCGCAGTCATCGGCGATGGTGCCTTCCCATCGGGGATTGTCTTCGAAGCGATGAACAATGCGGGTGAGCTCAATGCGGATATGATTGTTGTCCTGAACGACAATAAGATGTCCATTTGCCCGCGCGTGGGTGCAGTCGCTAGCTATTTGGACCGGCTTCGAACCAACCCGTTCTATACCGGTTTTAAAAGCGAAGTAGTCAAAGTCCTGAACAAACTGCCGTTGTTTGGCGATCCCACGGAACGCCTATTGGCTCAAATCAAAGAAGGGGTGAAGGCCGGTATGGTCGGCGGCATGCTCTTCGAAGAATTCGGATTCCGGTATATCGGTCCGATCGATGGCCACGACATCCATTTGCTTCGCAAGTACTTAGAGATGGTCAAGGACCAGAAGGGGCCGACCCTTTTACATGTCGTCACCGAAAAGGGGCACGGCTATAAGCCTGCAGAAAAAGATCCCGTGTACTTCCATACGCCCCCAGCGTTCGAGGACGAAGATGGATGTCCCAAGCCGCTGGGTTCCAACGAGAAGCCAGCATTTACGAACTACGCTCGCGATGCCATCCTGAGCCAAATGAAGAAGAATAGCAAGGTGACCGTCATGACGGCAGCCATGTGCCAAGGCAACAAACTGGAGCCGATCCGCGATGCGTTTGAAGACCGGTTCTTCGATGTCGGAATATGCGAGTCTCATGCCGTTGCGTTCGCTGCCGGTCACGCCAAGGTGGGTTTGCGACCGATCGTGGCGATCTACTCCACTTTTTTACAGCGTTCGTACGATCAGATCTTCCAGGAGGTCGCACTCCAAAATCTTCCGGTTACTTTCATGCTCGATCGGGCCGGATTGACCGGGCCGGATGGACCAACGCATCATGGTCTTTTCGATATTGGGTACATGCGTGTCTTCCCCAACATTGCCATGATGGCTCCCGGGGATGCGACCGAGGTAGAGCCGATGTTGCAGTTCGCGCTCCAGCACACCGGACCATCGTCCATTCGCTATCCTAAAGCAACGGCACAGACTTTCGATCGCGCGGTGCAACCGATCGAGTTGGGTAAATCCGAAACGATGCATTGGGGTACCGACGGCGCAATCATTGCCTGCGGCGCGATGTTGCAACAATCCATGGCAGCGGCGGAACTGCTCCGGCTGGACGGGATCGAAGTAGCGGTCATCAACGCACGATTCATCAAGCCTATCGACATAGCCATGCTAGGTCGTGTCTTTGAAGAATGCCGTTTTGTGGTCACGGTCGAAGAGGGTGCCCTCATCGGCGGCTTCGGCTCCGCGGTCTTGGAGGCTGCGTGCGCCCACGGGTGGGACACCCGAGTCCTGCGTACGTTAGGTGTCCCGGATAAATTCATCGAGCACGGTGATCGCAATGAGTTACTAGCGGAACTCGGATTGGATCCCGCTGGAATTGCGGAGACATGCAGGAGCTTGAACGGAAAGTTCTCACACGCACAACATCTGGGAGTTTAGAGAGTGAGCAATCCTCCATCTTCGGTTTGGATTCAAGATGGTAGATCGCGTCCCAGAGTTGTCATACTCGCGGCACCCAATCGCCCCCGCGTTGAGCAGGAGCTAAAGAATATTGTTGATACGATAGAGCAGTATGCTGAGATTGTGGCCTTAGATAAAAATTTCTCTTACGACTTCGAGAACTGCAACTCGGACTTGGTCGTCGTTCTAGGTGGTGATGGTTCGATCCTTCAATCCGCCCGGCAGATGCTTCATCAACAGCGACCGGTTCTCGGAGTCAATCTCGGGAAGCTTGGATTTCTGGCCGCGATTCCCCCCAGCCGCTTTGTCGATATCTGGCGAGATGTCTGCGAAGGAAGGTATTCCGTCACGAATCATTTGATGCTGAAATGCCAAGTCTTCCGGAGAGACTCGGAGTTGCATTCGATTGTCGGACTCAATGAAGCGTCGGTGTTGGGCGGCCCCCCTTACACGATGATGTACATCGATTTGTACATTGACTCCATGCTGGCCACGACCTATGCGTGCGATGGTCTGATCATCAGCACGCCGATAGGCTCGACGGCCCACAATCTATCCGCCGGCGGCCCGATACTCAGACGCAATCTTCAAGCCTTTGTTATCAGTCCGATCAGCCCCCATACGCTGACGATGCGGCCCGTCGTGGACACCGCAGATCGGGTTTTCGAATTGAGAATTCGTGGCGAGCATCCCAATGCTTGCGTGGTCGTCGATGGAAGAGTCGTTTGCCACTTCAGCCCCGATTTGTGCGTCCGAATTTCCAGGGCGGACGACACTTTTCAGCTGATAAGTGTCCCAGGACACGATGATTACCAAGCATTGCGAGATAAACTAGGGTGGAGCGGTAAGCCAAGATTGGTCGAGTAGGAGGGAGCTGACGGATTGATCGTTTGTTTGCCAGCTGCGAACTAGGATCAGCTTTTTGACTTCAGAAGTTGTACGAATCAATGAACCGCAAGAGAATTAAAATGGATTTAGACGCCGTTTCCGAACCGACCGAGGTATCGGAAGAGGCTTCCGTGGCAGTTGCGTCGGCGCCACCAAGAGTAGCGGTCTTCACTTGGTTCGATCCGATTGCAAGCGTCCTCATGGGCTTGTCCATCGTCGCTGGACTTTCTGTTTGGTCGACGGTTTTTGAAACGCCGGATCGGATATTGTGTTTTGGACTTATCGCGGCTGGCCTTTTCGTTGGTTTGGCTCGGTCCCGCTGGCGAGGCGAACTTTCCAAGAGACGAACTCAGATCGCTTGGACCCTTTTGGGGCTAGCCGCCATATCGGTGGCGAGCGCGTTGTTGTTTTCGAACCCGAGCCTTGGCGTTATCTCGGGTGGCCTTACGTTGGCATCCTGGTGCTCGGTGCGGATGTTAGGAGAGCGGGTCACACAGGCATTGCTGCTGGGCTTGATGTTGTGGACCCCATTCCTAGTTCAGCAAAAAGTAGCGGATGGGAGTTTTGCATGGCTGGAGTCAGCCACGGTTGCTACCACTTCTATACTGGCTGACGCCGGGAGCCAGGCTCATGCAAGAGAGGAAAACACTGTCCTTTTTGGACGCGGAATTGCCGACCAGTTCGCCGTTATCGGTCGCTGGGATGGTGTACTGATTCCCATAGGTTTTGCCCTCTTCTGTATCTTAGCTTTCCGTCGCAATCTGGTTTCGGGGAGTATTCTTTTGGCTTTGTCAGTACTGGTATGGGTCGCCGTTCGAAGCTCCGCCTGGGTCCTACTTTCGTATTTTGCCAACCGAAATGAAACGTGGTACGAGTGGACTTGGAACCTCGAACTCTCTCTTCTCCTGTTCTCGATAGTGATGGTGCTCTGTTTGGATCGTTGGTTTGCGATCGTTTTTGCACCCGTACCCTTCGCTCTGTTCAATCCCGAGTCGCCGCTTTCCTCGTATCTTTGGAATTGGCTGTGTGATCTGCCCAGCCCGGTGCTAAGGATCCCAAAGGACAACAAGATTTATAAGCGATGGCGGCAAAGGCTGATGCTGGCAAAGAAAACCCCGTCCACTCGGACGGACTACGATTGGCTCAAGTTAGAGTTTCTGGACCTCCTCTTTAAACCTATCGCGGCGATCGGAAGCTTGATCGATCTTGTTCGAGGCTGGCGGTATTCCAGACACTGGATTGGGTTTTGGATCTGTACTCCGGCAGTCGTGCTGTTGGCAGCGATCTATGTTGCGTTTGGATTTTCGATGTCCTCGCGGAATGATGGCGCGCTTCGCCTTTATTCGCAGGAGAGTGAGATTCTGTGTACGACAGAGTTGTTGGAGGAGAACTGCTTTCAAAAACAGGAGGAGAAATTTGTCAATGCAATGCGAAATGCCGCGATCGACAAATCGCAACAAAAACCAGAGCCTGTCCCCAGTGCGACCCTTCGGTATGTCGAGTTGCTTTGCAAACGGATCCTCTCGATTGAGCCGAACAACTCAGACGCCAAGTACCGGCTCGGCATGATCTACTGTTTGTCCGATCAGGGGGAACGCGCGAGCCTGGAAATGAAGAGCGTCTCGGAAAACAGGTTTGTCGAGTTTCCGAAGGCAGATGCTTGGCTCTCCAAAGACTTGGTCATCCGACTGGCCGCTGGGGAAAATGAGTCCCTCGACGATTTGCTGCACCATCTATCCCAAGCGGCCAAAGGGAAAGACGTCGATTTCCGATTGCTATTCGCCTACTCCCGTTTTTTAGAGGAACGCGGCGATTTCACCAAAGCCGTTGAAGTATCCAAGAAAGCAGTTGCCGCGCGGCCAGAGTATGTTTTGGAACTAGCTAGGCTCAACGCTCGCATCGGCGACTCGGGAGGCTTAATGGTGGCCGCCAACCAAGCGGAGGACTATTTCAATGCCCGGATCAACATTGCCTCCGAGACAGTCAACGATCTCTTAGCGTTGAGCGAAGCCCAGATCCACTCAAACCGGTTGGAGCAAGCTGAGATGGTTCTTTTGGAAGGTTTACCTAAACACGAAGACTCCCCGCTGTTGCGAAGGCAATTGTCGGAAGTCCAACGGTTGATGTATGTAAAAACTATTCGACAACCTCCGGTGGGCAAGGTCGAAGTCGATCTAGTATTGCTTGAGAAAGCGGCTGACTCCGACGTTAGCAACCCGAATGTATCCATCGAGATTGCTAAACTGCTACCGTTCAAGATACGACCGACGAAGAAGATCCTGGACGCTCTGAAGAAACAAATTGAATTGGGTGTCGTCGGAGTGCCCTCGCTGCTCATGTTGGGGGACGGTTACTTCGCGGTCGGTAATCTCAACGAAGCAAAGCTCTATTGGGAGATGGCCTACAAGAAAGAACCGAACAACATTAACGCACTCAACAACTTGGCCTATTGCTTGGCCAGCCTGTCCCCTTCCAATGTCGAGCAAGCGTTGGAGTTGTTGGAACGAGCCATCACACTATCTCCCAACAACCCCGAGATTCTGGACTCATGGGGGTTTGTATTGATGGTTGGGGTTAGGCCCAAGGAAGCGATCAACAAGTATGAAATGGCGATACGTCAAGATGGTAAACGCCTCGATACTCGCAAGCGTCTGCGGGAAGCGTACGAAGCCGTCGGACTCAACGACATGGTCGCAGCCCAAAATCGAATCATCCAATCGATGGAGTTGGCGAACGTTCAAAGCTCAACGATTCCGTGACACCCATGGCACGCGTTACAATCCTAAGTCCATCGCCAGCCCGTTTATCATTGCTACCCTGGAGGCCTTCGATGTTTCGATTGCCGCTGTTGTTTTGTTGTTACATTGTCTGTGCCTCCCAGCTTCACGGCGCGATTCAAACTAAAATAGTTGAGTATCGGGACTGTGTCGTCAGTCTTCATGGCGGACTCGACTCGCTTCGTCCCGAAGAAGCCAAAAAGATCAAAGCAAAGATCCTGATATGCTACGGGACCGACGCCCGCTGAATACCTGATGTGGCAACTCATTCGTCACCGGCAACGTTGCCAAGCCAAGTTTCGACGCCAACATAAACTCGGGCCCTGCAGCCCGGAGGACGACACATCGCAATCTGGTAAAGGAGTCGCGGATGAAATGCCAAGACTAGCGGTTACCCCGCAATTTATGTGTCGCCCTCCGGGCTTTCGGTTGGTTTTGCCATGGGTCCGGTGGCTCACGCCACCGGCAGGGATATTTCGCCCTCCGGGCTGCACTATC
>Ga0105049_10000892_pt1 | contig 34221 bp, 29 predicted proteins | sample MAT06_FD_78087 | JGI IMG/M metagenome (GOLD analysis project Ga0105049, IMG submission 78087) | Freshwater microbial communities from Lake Fryxell liftoff mats and glacier meltwater in Antarctica - MAT-06 | ecosystem: Environmental > Aquatic > Freshwater > Ice > Liftoff microbial mat | place...
CGCGAGTCGCTGAGCAGTGCCGCGATCGCCGCGGCGGCCGGACTTCTCGCCACCATCGTGGCGGTCGTCTTCTTCCTCGTGCCCGGCGGCTCGCCTCACCACGCGGCGCTCGCGCGGCTCGACGAAGGCGGCGTGAGCGTCGCACTCGGCGACACCGAGGAACCGGAGACGACATCCGCACGAACCCTCGTCGCGAGCGCAACGAGTCGCGACGCGCCGCGTTCGCCGCTCCGGCTCGTGCTCGTGGATGTCTGGCATCGCGAGCCGATCCACGCGTGCGCCGTGCGTGTGCGCGCGCGCGGCGAGACGAGCGAGTGGATCACGGACGAGTCGGGGCGGATCGTCACGAGCGCTCTCCCGCACGGCGAACTGGGCATCGAGGTGCTCGATGATCCGCGCGTGGCGAGTGGGTCGCTCAGCGGAGAGGCACGCACGCCCCGCCGCGCGCGGCCGCTCGTGCACACCGGCCGGGACGAAGTCGAACTCGTCGTTCCGATCGGTCCCACGTGGACGCTCGCGCTCGAGATGCCGCCGGAAGCGCGCGCACGGGAGCTCGCCGCGCGCCTCTTCGCGCTGGGCCGCGAGGGAGCGCGCGCCGCATCGTCCGCGCGCGTTCGCATCGTTCAGCACGACGCGGACGCGCTCGTCGTGAACGCCTGGGTCCGCTTCGGCGCCGACGCCGCGGAGCTCGCGGGCGGCGGTCCGTGGACATTGCAGGTCGAGACCAGCGATGCGCGCTTGGCCGGCGAAACCAAGATCGAATCGCTCCGCGAGCGCGCGGAGATTCCCCTCGAGCTGCAGCTCCGCGAGCGGGCCTCGGCGCGCGTACGCGTGCGCGATCACGCCGGCATCGCGCTCGATGCGCGCATCGAAGTACACGACGCACGCGGGATCCGAGTCGGCGGCGGCGACACGAAGGCCGGCGCGTTCGAGATCGATGGACTCGAGCGCGTGCCGCATGTCGTGCGCGCATCCGCGCTCGGCCTCGCACCACGCACGGTCGAGTTCACGCCGAGCGGATCCACGACCGAGGTGGCGCTCGTACTCGACGGCGACGTCCCCCGCGGCCGCGTGTCGGGCGTGCTGCGCCACGGACTCGAACGTTCCGACGGCCTGCACGTCGTCTTGCGCGACGCGCGCGGAATCGAGCTCGTCCAGCGCATCGAGGCGACTTCGGCTGGACGATCGAGCTCGAGCTTCGTGTTCGAAGACGTGCCGCTCGGCGAGTACGAGCTCGTCGCGCGCTCGCGCCAAGTGTGGAGCTGGACCCCATCCGTCCAGCGCGTCCATCCGCCGGCCGTCGGTCTCGAGTTCGAGGCCGTCCCTTCCGCGGATGCGGCTCCGCTCGTCGTCAAGGCACGCGACGCGGCGACGGGCGATCCGATCGAACACTTCGACGTGTGTTTCGAGCTCGCTAGCGGCGAAACCGTCGAGCGCAGCTCCTCGATCGGTAGCGCGACGCTCGCCGGACCGCCGCGCTCTGTACGCCTGCGCTGGAGCCTGGCGGCCGCGGGATTCAGCCCTGCCCGCGGCGACGAGACCGCGCTGCGCGGCGTGGGCGATCGCACCCAGCTCGACGTGCGTCTCGAGCGAGGATTCGGCCTGCTCGTGCGCGCGCTCGACGATGCCACGGGCGCGCCGATCGCTGACGTGCGTGCGCTCGTTGACGATATGGCGCGCGCGCGCACGGATGCGCGCGGCGAGGCGCTCGTCACCGCGAGCGACGCTCCGCGGACGTTGCGCGTCGAACTCGACGGCTTCACGCTCGTCGGCGGCAGCATCGACGCGGTGACGGGCGCGTGGTGGCCGAGTGCGCCGGGGCGTGTCGACGCACGGCTCGCGCGGAAGCGCTGATCGCTCGGTTCGCGCGCAATCGCTGACAGGGCGCGTCGAATCGCGGCTCGTGCGGAGCGCGGACCGTCTAGCGATCGATGCGGCGCGACAGGCACATCCTGCGAACTCCTCGATCTCGAGCCCGCGGATTTCGTGGCCGCCGAGGCCTTGACCCAGCGATTCCTCGATGCCGTCGAGGCCGGAGGCGTCCGCGTCGTCGACCTCCGTTCGGTGTTCCGCGCCGAGGAGCGACCGCCCTACTGGTCCGAGGACTTGCACCTGGATCTGCGCGGGCACGAGCTCGCCGCGCGGGCGCTCCTGCCGGTCGTCGAGCCGCTCCTCGTCCGCTGAAGGGCGTCGGCGCGACGACCGCGGTGTGGTAGTCATTCGCCCCGCGCACCGCGTGGTCTCAGCCCCCCCCCCCGAACATGAAGTCGACTTCCGCCTGGACCGAAGTGCGCGTGCTCGCGCCGATGGGCTGGCACGAACTCGTCGCGGAGACGCTGCAGGGTGGAGCGTGCACGACCGTCGTGTTCGGGCGTCCGTCGCTGGGTGCCCCCGCGGCACCGGACGGCTTCGAGTACGTGCGCACTTTCCTGGCGCGGCGCGACGACACGGAAGCGAACCGCGAGCGCGTGCTGGTGGCCTTGCGCGAGCTCGCGGCGGCGACCGGCGAGGTCTCGCTCGCGAACCTCTCCGTCGAGTTCAAGCCGCTGCCGGCCGAGGACTACGCGACCTCGTGGAAGAAGGTCTGGAAGCCCTTTCGCGTCGGGAATCTGTGCGTGCTCTCGCCTTGGACGAGGTCGGTGACGCGTCCCGGAGACGTGACGATGGTGCTCGAGCCCGGCGCATCGTTCGGGAGCGGCCGCCACGCGACGACGCGGATGATGCTGCGCGCGATCCAGGACCACTTGATCCCGGGCGAGCGCGTCGTGGACTGCGGGACGGGCAGCGGAATCCTGGCCGTCGCCGCCGCGCAGTTCGGTGCTCGCGAGGTCGTCGCGTTCGACATCGATCCCAACGCCGAGCCCAATGCGCGCGACCTGGCCGAGCGCAACGGCTACGGCGCGACCTGCCGATTCGAGACCGGCGGCTTCGAGCTGCTCCCCGTGCGCGAGCGCCCGTTCGATGCCGTGCTGGCGAACATCTACTCGGACGTGCTGCAGCTCCACGCCCCCGACTTCCGCGCCTGTCTGCGACCCGGCGGCTGGTTCGCCCTCTCCGGTTGTCCCGCGCAGCACGCCGAGGCCACCGACCAGGCGCTGACCGCCGCCGGTCTGACGATCACCGAGCGCCCCACCCGCGGCCGCTGGCACACGTTCGTCGGCAAGCGCCTCTGAACGGTGCCTGGCTAACTTCCACTGGGTTCGTTTCCGGGGAAACGGCGACTGCGCTTTTCCCCGGAAACGAACCCAGTGGAAGTTAGCCAGGCACCGTGCGGAGCTGTTCGTCGTGGCGGTTGACTCGATACTCTCCGCGCGATGCGGATCCTGTTCTTGGCGCAGAGGGTGCCCTACCCGCCGAATCGCGGGGACAAGATCACGACCTGGCGTCTCGTCGAGCGGCTGGGGCGCACGCACGAGGTGCGCATCGTCGCGTTCGCGCACGACGAGAAGGACCTGGCCGCGGCGGAAGAGCTGCGGAAGAAGGGGTTTCCGACTACGGCCGTGCCCTACCGCGATCGCGCGGCGAAGATCGCGGCGCTGCCGTTGCTGCTGACGCGGAAGCCGCTCACGCTGGGCGTCTACGGGTCGCGGGAACTGCAGGCGGCGGTCGACGCGCTCGCGCCGGACTCGGACCTCGCCTACGCGTACTCGTCCTCCATGGGCGCGTTCCTCGAGAAACACAGAAGGCTGCCGCGGATCATGCACTTCGGCGAGCTCGACTCGGACAAGTGGCGCCAGTACGCCGAGCGCAGCGGATTCCCGATGCGGCATGTCTACGCGCGCGAGCACCGCACGCTCCTCGAGTTCGAGCAGCGCATCGCGCGCTCCTTCGCCGCCAATGTCGTGTGCACGCCGCTCGAGAAAGCCGTCTTCGAGCGCGAGATCCCGGGCGCGACCGCCGTCGTCCTGCGCAATGGGGTGGACCTCGCCTACTACGCGCCACGCTGGTCCGGCCGCGAGCCCGGACGCATCGTGTTCACCGGCGTCATGAACTACCTGCCCAACGCCGAGGGCTGCGTGTGGTTCGTGCGCGAGATCTTGCCGCTCGTGCGCCGCGTGGTGCCGGGGGCGACGTTCTCGATCGTAGGGTCGCACCCGACGCCCGAGGTGCAGCGCTTGGCCGAGGTTGAGGGCGTCGAGGTCACCGGCTTCGTCGACGACACGCGGACGTGGCTCGGGAAGGCTTCGCTCAGCGTCGCGCCGCTGCGCATCGCGCGCGGGATCCAGAACAAGGTGCTCGAGGCGATGGCCATGGGTCTGCCCGTCGTCGGCACCACATGCGCGACCCAGGGCGTCGAGGGCTTGGACGGCCGCGACTTCCGCGTGCAAGACGAACCCGAGGGTTTCGCGCGGGAGGTCGTCGACCTGCTGCGCTCGCCCGAGCGCGCGTTGGAGCTCGGGCGCGCCGCCCGGCGATTCGTCGAGGCGACCTACGACTGGGAAGTCGTGTTTGGACCTCTGGATGAGCTCGTGGCGCGCTGCGCCGGCCGCGGCGCCTCACCGAGCTGAGTGGAAACTGACCCAGTTGCGTGTCCGTCGCCTGCGCTGGAACCAGCGGTAGTGGGCGAGGATGCGCGCTCCCCCAACCCAAGGTGTAGGGACACGCAACTGGGTCAGTTTCCAGCCGTACGGCGCGCGGGCTGCGACCGGACTTGCCCGCGCCCCCCAGGAAAATGCGCTCGAGCCTGCGACCGCCGCGAAGACGGAGCGTCTCCTCCAAGGAGACCGACTTGGCGCGCCCCGTCCCCGAACCCGACAGAGATGCCACGGCCGACGGCCAAGCGGACTGGAATCGTGCCCAGAAGGCCGTCCTGGGTGGTTTACTGGCAACTTGGGCCCTATTCGAGCTCCAAAAGGCGCTCCCCGTGGCCGTCGGCGAGAACCTAATCCTGGCCTGGTTGCGACTCGCCGCCGAGCACCCGGCCCGGCTGGGCACGGCCTTGACCCTCCTCGTGTGGGCCGCGCTTCCGGATCGGAACGCCGGGCTTCCTGGGTCTGGGAAGGATCTCAGCGGGGGGTTATCCTCGCAGAGTCCCTTTTCGGGGAGTGCCGCCCAACCGCAGGCGCCCCCGCACAGCCCTCCATGGCCGAACTCGTCACCACACCCACCACCCCCGTCGTCGCCGTAACCGACTGTCCGATCTTCTCGGGCCCCCGCAAGGCGGCCCGACTCGGCAGCACTCTCGGCATCGACCTCGGCTCCCAGGACATGGCGCTCGCGGTCAGCCGCGACAACCGCATGCCACGCGCCTCGGTCATCGTGACCACAGCTGCTCGGCACATGATCCGCATCTCCAAGGCCGGCGAGAAGATCGAGGCGATCGCCGTCTACGGCTCGGTCAGCGATCCGTCGCTGCACCCCGACTTCCGCGAGATCACCGAGAACATGCGCGACCTGCGCAACAAATGGTTCGCCAAGGCGAAGTTGTGCCTCGCGCTCGACAACCCGCACCTGGACGAGCCGGCGCTGCGCCGCGTCCTCGGGCTGTTCGACCGGGTCTACCTGCGCATGGAGTGGGGCTCGGCCAAGACCTTCGCCGCGCTGACCGGCCGCAAGCCGGCCGAGTACGCGAGCCTGATGGCGGCGCTCTCGACGGCCGAAAATCTGATCCTCCAGTCGCGCTTCGTGAAGGGCGACGGCATCGACAACACGAGCGAAGCCGAGATCAAGGCCTGGCTGAAGAAGGTCGGCGAGCTCAAGCCGCGCGAAGTGCAACTGCTGCGCTCGGAGAAGGGCCTGGGCAAGAAGGTCAAGTCGGTCTCGAAAGCCAAGCTGGCCGAGATCGCCGAGGAAGTCACCGCGAAGGTCGGCGTTCCGGCCACGGTCTACGAGGCCGAGTCGATCCTCGACTGAGGCGCGCATGCAGGCGCTGGCCGAGCTGAATGCGGTCGGGAAGACGTTCGGAGAGCACACGGTGCTCTCCGATCTCACTTTGCAGGTACGCGCTGGCGAGGTGTTCGGACTCCTGGGGCCCAACGGCGCGGGCAAGACGACGGCGCTGCGCATCCTGTGCGGCCTGCTCGCGCCGACGAGCGGGCAGGCGTTCCTCTCCGGGCTCGACATCGCGCGCGAGCCGCTCGCGGCGCGTCGGCGCGTGGCCTTCGTCCCCGACGGCGCGCCGCTCTACGCGAACCTCGGCGCGAAGGGACACCTCGAGCTCGTCGGCCGTCTGCACGGGCTCGAGGAGCGCGCGATCGGCGTCGAGGCCGACCGCCTGCTCGCGGCGCTCGACCTGGGCGACCGCGCGAATGATCCGGTCGGCACGTTCTCGCGCGGGATGCGCCAGAAGGTCGCGCTGGCCTGCGCACTGCTCGCCAAACCGCCGCTGCTCGTCCTGGACGAACCGTTGAACGGGCTCGACGCGCCGACGACCGTCGTGATCAAGGAAGTGCTGCGCGCCTGGGCCGACCGCGGCGGCGCCGTGCTGTACACGTCCCACCTGCTCGACGTCGCCGAGCGCGTCTGCGACCGGATCGCGATCCTCGACCACGGCAAGCTCGTGGCCGTGGGCTCGCTCGACGAGCTGCGCCGCGAAGCGCACGGCGGTGCGACGCTGGAACAGGTCTTCAACCGCCTGACGCACGCCGAGGACCCGCGCGAGCGGGCGCGGCGCATCCTGGGCTGACGCGCGAACTCGCCGCGCCGACTCCCCGGAATTGTGGGGGCCGCGACGATCCGGGACACTGAGCGTGGCGTCGCCCGGTCACACACCCCCCCCCCACATCATCCGCCCATGAAAGTCGTGATCCTCGCCGGCGGACTCGGCACGCGCATCTCGGAGGAGACGCACCTCAAGCCCAAGCCGATGATCGAGATCGGGGGCAAGCCGATCCTCTGGCACATCATGAAGCTGTACTCGGCTCATGGCGTGAACGAGTTCGTGATCTGCTGCGGCTACAAGGGCTATTTCATCAAGGAGTACTTCGCCAACTACTTCCTGCACATGTCGGACGTGACGTTCGACATGCGCACCAACCAGATGGAAGTGCACAACCGCAATGCGGAGCACTGGAAGGTCACGCTGGTGGACACGGGCGACGACACGCTGACCGGCGGTCGACTCGGGCGCGTGGGCGCGTACGTGAAGGACGAGCCCGAGTTCTTCTTCACGTACGGTGACGGCGTCGCGGACATCGACATCACGGCGCAGCTCGCGTTCCACCGCGCACACGGCAAGTGGGCGACCGTGACGGCAGTGCAGCCGCCGGGGCGCTACGGCGCTCTCGTCATCGACGGCAAGCAAGTGCAAGGCTTCACCGAGAAGCCGCGCGGCGACGGCGGCTTCATCAACGGCGGATTCTTCGTGCTCTCGCCGAAGTGCTTGGACCTCATCGAAGGCGATCAGACTTCGTGGGAGACGACACCGCTCGCGACGTTGGCCGATAAGCGTCAATTGATGGCGTACGAGCACCGCGGTTTCTGGCAGCCGATGGACACGCTGCGCGACAAGAACCTGCTCGAACAACTCTGGGCGTCCGGCGACGCGCCCTGGAAATCGTGGTGAGCGTCGAGGACGAAGCCTGGCGCGGTCGGTCGGTCCTCGTGACCGGCCACACCGGCTTCAAGGGCGGCTGGCTCGCGACGTGGCTCCACGCGATGGGCGCGCGCGTGCACGGATACGCGCTCGATCCGCTGCGGGAGCCGAGCTTGTTCGGCGTCGCGCGCGTCGCTGGCTCGCTCGCGAGCGACACGCGCGCGGATCTCGCCGACTCGGCCGCCTTGCGCGCCGCGTTCGAGAGCGCGCGACCCGAGGTCGTCTTCCATCTCGCCGCGCAGCCGCTCGTGCGCGAGAGCTACGCCGATCCGCTGGGCACGTTCGCGACGAACGTGATGGGCACCGCGCACGTGCTCGACGCCGTGCGGCGCACCGACAGCGTACGCGCCGTCGTCGCGATCACGACCGACAAGGTGTACGAGAACCGCGAGTGGGAGTTCCCCTACCGCGAGGTCGATCCGCTGGGCGGGAACGATCCCTACAGCGCCAGCAAAGCAGCGGCGGAGATCGTCGCCGCGTCCTACCGCGCGAGCTTCTTCGCGAGCGCGAACGGGCACCCCGCGTGCATCGCGACGGCGCGCGCGGGCAACGTCATCGGCGGCGGCGACTGGGCCGCGGATCGGCTCGTGCCCGATTGCTTGCGGGCCTTCCCCGAGGGGCGTGCGGTCAGGCTGCGCTATCCGCACGCTGTCCGTCCGTGGCAGCACGTGCTCGAACCGCTCGCGGGCTACATCGCGCTCGGCGAGCAGTTGCTCGGGCCGCGCGGCGCGCACTTCGCGAAGGCCTGGAATTTCGGCCCCGATGCGCACGGTGAAGCGACCGTCGGACAGGTCGCGGACCTCGCTGCGGAAGCGTGGGGCGACGGTGCGCGCGTCGAGTTCGACCGAACCGGCATCCATCCACATGAGGCGGGCCAACTGAGGCTCGACAGTAGCCGCGCACGGCACGAGCTCGGTTGGGAACCGCGCTTGTCTCTGCGGCGCGCGCTGCAGAGCACGGTGGAGTGGCACAAGGCGTGGATCGCGCGCAAGGACATGAGCGCGGTCGTGCGCACTCAGATCGACGCCTATCGGACCGCCGCACACGCGGACCCTCGCAGCACATGAGCGCGCGCTTCGACGTCCTCGACACGACCCTGGATGGGTTGAAGATCTTGCAGCGCAAGCCGATCGGCGACGCGCGCGGATACCTGGAAAGGCTTTATTGCGCGGCGGATCTCCATGAGCTGCTGGGCGACCGCCGCATCGAGCAGATCAACCGCACGTACACGCAGAAGCGTGGAACTGTGCGCGGACTGCACTACCAGGTCGCGCCGCATGCCGAGACGAAGTTCGTGACGTGTCTGCGCGGCGAGGTGTACGACGTCGCGGTCGACGTGCGCGAGGGCTCGCCCACGTTCCTCGAGTGGCGCGCGGTCCGACTCGATGCACGCGAGTTCCGCACGTTCCTGATCCCGGAGGGGTTCGCACACGGGTTCCAGACGCTGACGGACGATTGCGAGCTCTTGTACTTCCACACCGTCGCGCACCATCCCGAGTCCGAAGCCGGGCTGCATGCGCAGGATCCCGCGCTCGCGATCGAATGGCCGCTCGCCATCACCGAACTATCCGCGCGTGACGCTGCTCATCCGCTCGCGCGGGAACGATTCCGAGGTGTCGCGCGATGAACTGCCGCCACTGCCGAGCGCCGCTCGAGCTCACACTGATCGACCTCGGGACCGCGCCGCCCTCGAACGCCTATCTGACGGAAGCGCGGCTCCACGCGCCGGAGAAGTGGTTCCCGTTGCGCGTCCTCGTCTGCACGTCGTGCTGGCTGGCGCAGACCGAGGACTTCACGCAGGCGGACGAGCTATTCGACGCGGATTACGCCTATTTCAGCGGCTTTTCGAGCACTTGGCTGGCGCACGCCGAGCGCTACGTCCGCGACATGGTCGCGCGCTTCGACTTGACGACGAAGAGCCGCGTCGTCGAGGTCGCCGCGAACGACGGCTACCTGTTGCAGTACGTCGCCGGGCTCGGCATCCCGTGCCTCGGCGTCGAACCGACCGCGAGCACGGCCGCGGCGGCGCGCGCGAAGGGTCTCGAGATCGTCGAGGAGTTCTTCGGCACGCGTACCGCGCGTGCGCTCGTCGAGCGCGGCATCCGCGCCGACCTGACCGCAGCGAACAACGTGCTCGCGCACGTCCCCGACATCGGCGACTTCGCGGCTGGCTTCGCGCTGCTGCTCCAGCCGGCCGGCGTCGCGACGTTCGAGTTCCCGCATTTGGCGCGCATGATCGCCGAGAACCAGTTCGACACGATCTACCACGAGCACTTCTCGTACTTGTCGCTGACGGCCGTGCAGTCGATCTTCGCCGCGAACGGCCTGGCCATCTTCGACGTCGAGCTCCTGCCCACGCACGGCGGGAGCTTGCGCGTGTACGCGCAGCGCGCGGATTCGGACCGCCGGACCGTGGAGGCGCGCGTCGACGAGGTTTTGGAGGGCGAAGCACGCGCTGGCCTGCTCGACGCCGGCGCGTACCGCGGGTTCCAGGCGCGCGCCGAACGCGCGAAGGACGACCTGCTGCGCTTCCTGCTCGACGCGAAGCGCGAGAAGAAGCGCGTCGCCGCTTACGGCGCGGCCGCGAAGGGCAACACGTTCCTGAACTACGCCGGCGTGCGCGCCGATCTCGTGCCGTTCGTCGTCGACCGCAATCCCGCGAAGCAGGGCAAGTTCCTGCCCGGCAGCCGCATCCCGATCGTGGACGAAGATTGTTTGCGCGCCGAGAAGCCCGAGTACGTGCTCATCCTGCCCTGGAATCTCCGCGCGGAGGTGATGGAGCAGCTCGCCTACGTCCGCGCGTGGGGCGGGCGTTTCGTCGTCGCCGTCCCGAGCCTCGAGGTCCGATGAAGGAACGCATCCACTACACGAAGCCGTCGATCACCGAGCTCGAGGTGTCCTACGCGACCGACGCGACCCGGTACGGCTGGGGATCGCGCTGCTACGAGTACATCACGCGCTTCGAGAATCAGTTCCGCGCGCACCTCGGGGTGCGGCACGCGATCGCGACCTCGAGCTGCACGGGGTCCCTGCACATGGGCATGGCCGGACTCGGCATCGGCCCGGGCGACGAGGTGATCCTCGCCGATACGAACTGGATCGCTTCGGCCGCGCCGATCGTGCACTTGGGCGCGAAGCCGGTGTTCGTCGACGTCCTCGCGCATTCGTGGTGCATCGATCCCGAGCGCGCCGAGGCCGCGATCACCCCGCGCACGAAGGCCATCGTGGCCGTGCATTTGTACGGCAACCTGTGCGACATGGATCGCCTGCTCGCCATCGGCCGCGAGCACGGCGTGCCGATCATCGAGGACGCCGCCGAAGCCATCGGCTCCGTGTGGCACGGCAAGCGCGCGGGCAGCATGGGCCGCTTCGGCAGCTTCTCGTTCCACGGGACGAAGACGCTCACGACCGGCGAAGGCGGACTGTTCGTCACCGACGATTCCGAGCTGTACGAGCGCGTGCTCACACTCTCGTCGCACGGACGCTCGCGCTCGCAGAAGAAGCAGTTCTGGCCCGACGTCGTCGGCTACAAGTACAAGATGTCCAACGTCCAGGCCGCGATCGGCTGCGCCCAGCTGGAGCGCATCGACGAGCTGATCGCGCGCAAACGCGCGATTCTGGCGGTATACCGGCGCAGCGTCGAATCGCTGCCGACCGCCGCGATGAACCCGGAACCGGCCGGTACCACGAACGGCGCATGGATGCCGACCGTGGTCTTCGCGCGCGAGACCGGCATCACGCGCGAGACGCTCATGGCGGCCTTCGAGGCCGAAAACATCGACGCGCGTGTGTTCTTCCATCCGTTGTCGGGCCTGCCGATGTTCACTCCCGTGCGCGATAATCCCAACGCGCACGACATCCCGACGCGCGCGATCAACCTGCCGAGCTTCCACGACATGACGGACGAGGAGCAGGCGCGCGTCGTGGCTACGTTGAACCAAGCTTGTCATGTCTGAGCGGGCCCGGTACGCGCTGTGGGGCAGCTCCGGGCACGCCAAGGTGCTGGCCGATCTGATCGCGCTGCGCAACGGAGTCGTCGTCGCGCTGTTCGACAACGACCCCGAGGCCGTCGGCGCCCTGCCGGGAGTTCCGCTCCACTTCGGAAGCGCTGGTTTCAACGCGTGGAACTCGGCTCACGGCTCCTCCAGCGCCGTGCACGGCCTCGTGGCGATCGGCGGCGCCCGCGGCCGGGATCGCCTCGACATCCAGCGGTTCCTCGTGGACCACGGGTTGCTCTTCGCCCCGATCGTGCATCCGCACGCGAGCGTGTGCGCCTCAACGAGCATCGGGCCGGGCAGCCAGGTTCTCGCCCACGCGCTCATCGCCGCCGACGCGCGAATCGGCGCCGCGACCATCGTGAACCACGGCGCGCAGGTCGATCACGAGTGCATCGTCGGCGACGGCGTCCACTTGGCGCCGCGCGCCACGCTGTGTGGCCTGGTTCACGTCGAGGACGGCGCGATGATCGGCGCCGGCGCCGTCGTGCTGCCGAGGGTCTGGATCGGGGCCGACACGATCGTGGGCGCAGGCTCGGTCGTCACGCGCGACCTGCCGCCGGGGGTCGTCGCGATGGGCAACCCAGCCCAGATCGCACGGCGGGTGTGAGCGCCGCCGACCGCGCGAGCCGACGTCGATTTCCCGGTCCCCGACGGAGCGCGGGAGGGCCGTCGCTCCGCACAATGCCGCTATGAACGAACACAGCCGCTTCCTGGAGGAATGCGCCGCGGAGGTCGCGCGGCAAGGCGAGGACGCCGAGTTGCTCGCGGCGGGCAGTCGCTGGCTGAACCTCGCGAACGCGCGCAAGTACTCGTACCACTTCTCCGCGCTCGGCCGCCCGATCATCCAGTACCCGCAGGACGTCGTGGCGATGCAGGAGCTGATCTGGCAAGTCCAGCCGGACCTCGTCATCGAGACCGGCATCGCGCACGGCGGATCGCTCGTGCTGACAGCCTCGATGCTGGCGCTGATCGAGTACTGCGAGGCCGCGCAGTCTGGCCGCGTGCTCGATCCCGCGAAGCCGCGCCGCAAGGTGCTGGGCATCGACATAGACATCCGCGCGCACAACCGCGCCGCGATCGAAGCCCACCCCATGGCTGGGCGCATCGAGATGATCCAGGGTTCCTCGATCGCGCCCGACGTCGTGGCGCGCGTCCGTGAACGAGCGCAATCCGCGCAGCGCGTCCTCGTCTGCCTCGATTCGAATCACACCCACGACCACGTGCTGGCCGAGCTGGAGGCCTATGCGCACCTCGCTTCCGTGGGCAGCTACTGCGTCGTGTTCGACACGGTGATCGAGGACCTGCCGGCCGACATGTTCCCCGACCGGCCCTGGGGCCGCGGCGACAACCCGAAGACGGCGGTCTGGGCCTTCACCGAGAAACATTCCGAGTTCCAGATCGACCTCGCCTGGGACCACAAGCTCCTCCTGACCGTCGCTCCGCACGGGTTCCTCAAGCGGCTGCGCTGAACGCTCGAAGCCCATGACACGCGCACCCCGACTGACGGTGATCGTCCCGACTTGCGATCGTCCGGACACGCTGCGCTCGTGCCTCGAGACGATCTTGGCGCAGAGCTGTGGCGATCTGCAGCTCGTGGTGAGCGACAACTTCAGCCGGCCCGAAACGGCGGAGGTCATCCACTCGTTCTCGGATCCGCGCATCACGGCGATCCGCACGGACCGGCGCCTGGGCATGTCCGCGCACTGGGATTTCGCGCTGCCGCACGCGCGCGGAGAGTGGATCACGGTCGTCGGCGACGACGACGGACTGCTGCTCGACGGCGCGGAGCGATTCCTCGCGTTGGCGGAAAGCGCGGGCGTCGACGCGATCTCGTCGCTGCGCTGCATGTACGTTTGGCCCAGGGCCGGGAACACTGGCGAAGGCGACCTGACCGTGCTGCACGGTTCGGGCTACGAAGTTCGCGATTCGCGCGAGTGGATGGAGACCGTCCTGCGCCGAGGTGAGAGCTACGCCGACCTGCCCTGGATCTACACGGGCGGTTTCGTGCGCCGCACCCTCATGGACACGATCCGCGCGCGGATGGGCCGTTGCTTCTCGTCGATGAACCCGGACATCTACTCGGCCGTCGCCGTGGCGTCGACGATCCCGCGCTACGGGTACTCGCACGAGCCGTTCTCGATCGGCGGGACCTCGTCGCACAGCAACGGACTCAAGTGCTTCACGACGAAGCGCGAGGACAAGAAGCAGATCGCGTTCTTCAGTGAGAACGACCTCGAGTTCCTCCCGTCGCTGGGCGACGGGTTCGTGCCGTCTTTGTCGCTGTTCGTCTACGAGGCGTACTTGCGCGCGGCTTCGCTGCGCTCGTACTCGATCGACACGGACACGTTCGAGCAATTGTGCCTCGCGATCGCCATCTCGAAGGACGACACGCGCGCGCACACCGTGGAGTACTGCCGCGAGGTCGCGCGGGCGAACGGTCTCGATGTCGCCGGTCTCGAGGCCGCGAGCAACCGCATGCGCTTCCAACTATCGGCACGCAAGAAGATGCGCCGCCTCAAGGCGAGCCTCACGATCGGCGGCAGGCCGCGCAAGGTCGTGGTTCGTTCCGCGAAGATCGACACCGTCATGGCGGCGGCACGCGAAGCTGCGCGCCAGCTCGCTCACGCCTGAGCTTCGATCACACGGCCGGATCGAACGGCGCCCCGCCGACCAGTCCCGCTTCGCAGCGGACGCGATCCGAGCTCTCCGCGGCGCGCAGCAGCTCGCGCGTCTTCGGGCTCTTCTCGCGTTCCGCGTGCCAGACATGGAAGACGACGGCGCGGTTGAGCAGCGCGCGGAACTCCCAGCCGGCGCGTTGAAGGCGCAGTTCCAGATCCCGGTCCTCGTGCCCGTACACCGTCCACGCTTCGTCGTAGCCGTTGACGGCGAAAAAGGCCTCGCGCGGCAGGCTGAAGTTGACGCCCATCAGCTTGCGCGGTCGCGGGTGCAGCGTCCGGGCGAGCGGCATCGGCAGGCGGATGCCGAGCGAGAGTCGCTGCGTGTCGCCGCGCAACCCGCTGGCCAGGAGACGCCGTGACAGCACGCTGTCGAAACGCCCAGCGAGCACGTCCTCGCGCGTGATCGTGGGCGAGAGACGTGGACCGAGCTTCACGCGCCTTCCGCACAACACGGTGCGGCCGTCGGCGCAGGTCGCGTGGTCCTCGACCCAAGCGCGTTGCGGAAACGTGTCGCCGTCGATCATCAGGAGGTGCTCGCCCTTCGCGCGACGCACGGCCTCGTTCACGATACGCGCCTTGCGGTAACCGATGTCGGCTTGCCAGACGTGCTGAACCGGACACGCGAGCTTGACTCGCCAGCCATCGATCACATCGCGTGTCGGCGACTTCGAGCCGTCGTCGGCGATCAGGATCTCGTCGGGCGCGTGCGTCTGCCGCGACAGCGCGGCGAGCACGAGATCGAGCTCACGCGGGGCTTCGTACGTGCAGATCACGACCGAGACCTTCATGTCGACTGCACCATTCCCGCGAGTTTGCCGCGCGCTCTCTCCAGTTTGCAGGCCAGTGCGAATCGCTTGCGTGCGTCGCGTGTCAGCGCGCGTTTGGCTCCGTAGCGCGCGAGTTTGAGCGACTCCTCGATCACGCTCCACGCGCGCCGGACTCGCGAGCGGTCGCCGCGCGCCATCAGCGCCGCCGAGCGTCCTTGCGAGCGGTACCAGCCGAGGAAGTACTCGCGCGTCATCTTCTCGCGCTGGAAGCGATGGACCACGGTCGCGTCGGCGACGTAGAGGACGTGCTTGCGGTCCGTCTCGAGCTTGCGGAACAGCGCCGTGTCCTCGCCCGGCAGTCCGCTCGTCCCGTATCCGATGTCGTCGCGGAACCCGCCGATCGCGCGCAAAAGCGGCGCGCGGATCGCCATGTTCCCACCGAACGGCATCGGTACATCGCCTCCGGTCGCGCGCGTCGCGGGCCCGAGGTCGTACGCCGCCCACGGCCCGCCGTACGAAAGCGGCGCGTGGTTCACGAGCAACTCGTCCGCATCGTCCGGCAGCGCGATCACGATGCGTCCACCGGCGGCGTCTACGCGCGGGTTCGCGAAAGTCCGCTGGTACGCCGAGACGAGTCCGGTCGAGCACGTCACGTCGTCGTCCAGGAAGATGAGGAGGTCGTCGTCGCGCTCTTGCAGAGCACGGTTGCGAGCGGCCGAAGCTCCCGGACGCTTCTCGACGACAGACTGCAGCGTCACGGGGAACGTGCGCGCGAGCTCCGCGACGGCCTCGGGCGTGCCATCCTGTCCTCCGTTGTCGACGACGAGGACCGAGAAAGATCGCGTGTCCTGTCCAGCGAGACTCGCGAGCGTTACGAGGACGCTCGCGCGGCGATTCAGCGTGCAGACGACGACCGTCGTCTGCGGACCTGCGGGCTGTGAAGGCGACACCGGCCGGATTCTATCGAGGATCCCGCGCGGCGCCGCCTGCCGCACTGCGCGCGGATCCGGTCGCCACGCCGAGCTCGCAGTGCGCGGAGTGATCACGGACGATGGCGCAGCGGCGCATCCAGGTTCCGAGTGCGCGGAGGCTCGATTTCTTCACTGCCGCTCAGGCCTTGGCCGGCAGCTTCATCAAGGGCGTCGGCTGACCGTTCTCGTCCACCGCGACCATCGTGACGCTGGCTTCCGTCACGTGCACGAACTCGCCGCCGCCGAAGCGGCGCTGCGCCCACACGGAGACGTGCACGGTGATCGACGTGCGACCGAGGCGCGTCGTGTCCGTGTAGAACGACACGAGGTCGCCGACCAGCACGGGCTGCTTGAACTCGACCTTGTCCATCGCCACGGTGACGATGCGCGACGGATGGGACTTGTGGGCCTCGACTGCGGCCGCCAAGTCGATCTCGGACAGGATGATGCCGCCGAAGATCGATCCCAGCGCGTTGGTGTCGCGCGGCATCATCAGTCGGCGGATCGAAGGGACCTTTTCGGCCGGGAAAGTGCGGTCATCGTTCATGGATTCGTTCCTGCAACCGCCAACGAGCGCGCCGCGTACGCGCGGACGGTCTCCTGCAGTTCTTGGGTCTGTTCGTCGAAGAAATGGCCGGCGTTCGCGATCTCGACCGCTTCGATAGCGGGTGAGAGCTTCGGGAACTGACGCCGCAACTCCGGGAGGGTGCCGTACGTGTCCTTCTCGCCCATGACGACGAGAGTCGGAATCGAGATCTGCGCGAAGTACGAGCAGTCGAAGGCCAGTACCGGCAACGCGACGAGCACGAGCCTCTGGATGCGCGCGTCGACGAGCGCGCGCTGCACCGCGGTGCGCGAGCCGAACGAGAACCCGCCGGCCCACATCTCGACTCCGGGATAGCGCGCAGCCATCAAGTCGAGCGCCGCGCCGAGATCGTCGACCTCGCCTCCCTGTCCGTCGTGCGCGCCTTCGGATCGTCGCACGCCGCGGAAATCGAAGCGCAGCACGGCGACACCGGCAATCTGCAGTCCGCGCGCGGAACGGAATACGACCTTGTTGTCCATCGTCCCCCCATAGAGCGGATGCGGATGACAGAAGGCCGCGATCGCGCGCGGCGCGGCGAGGCCCGGCGGCTCCCACAGCTTGGCTTCCAGGCGACCGGCCGGACCTTGCACGACGACGTCCATCGATTTGCCCAGTGTAACGGTTCACCGCGCGCTCCGAACGCGCCGTTTCTCGGCGGAAACCGTGGCGAAGTGACGGCTCGATGTTGCAAGTCCGCGACGTGCGGCGACCATGCTGAGCAGTCCATTCCCGCTCCATCGTCATCCACCTCGTCACAAGCGAACCATGATCAGCTCACTTCTCCGCGCCGCAATCCTCTCCTCCGTCGCCGCGGCCCTCGCGGTCTCCGCGCACGCGCAGACGCCCAAGATCGACTTCCCCGCCGCCAGCCCCGTGAGCAAGATCGAACAACGCGTCGGGGTCACCGACGTCGAGATCGTCTACGCACGCCCCAGCGCGAAGGGCCGCAAGGTCTTCGGCGAGCTCGTCCCCTTCGGCGAGGTTTGGCGCACCGGCGCGAACAACGCGACTTCGATCACGTTCAGCACGCCGGTCAAGTTCGGCGGCACGGACGTCCCCGCCGGCAAGTACGCGCTGTTCACGATCCCCGCGGCCGGCGAATGGACCGTGATCCTGAGCAAGGTCACGGAACAGTGGGGCTCGTACCAATACGACAAGAAGGACGACCAAGCGCGCGCGATCGTCAAGCCCATCGCGCTGACCGACGCCGTCGAGACGTTCGAGATCGGCATCGGTGATCTGCGCGACACGTCGGCGACCCTCGTCCTGACCTGGGAAAAGACGCGCGTGCCCGTGAAGATCGAAGTGGACGTGAAGAGCGTCCTCGTCCCGCAGATCGAGGCCGCGATGGCCGGCTCCGGCAAGAAGCCCTACCTCTCGGCGGCGATGTTCTACTACGAGCACGATCTCGATCTGAAGCAGGCTTTGACCTGGATGGACGCCGGCCTCGCCGAGCAACCGGAAGCGTTCTGGATGACGTACCGGAAGGGCCTGATCCTGGCGAAGATGGGTGACAAGAAGGGCGCGATCGCGGCGGCCGAAGCGTCGCTCGCGCTGGCTCAGAAGGCGGAAGGCGGGATCAAGGCCGAGTACGTGCGCTTGAACGAAGCGCTGATCGCCAAGTTGAAGTGACATGACGCGACGCGCGCTGTCGCGCGCCGCATCGATCGATCGACCTCGCCGGTGGAACGCGACGCGCTCCACCGGCGACTCACTTCAGCCCTGCAGGACGATCTGGTCCGTGCTCGCCTGGCCGGTGAAGTCCTTCGCCGACACCGCGAGCACGCCGAAGCGTCCAGATCCCTGGATCGGCGCCGCCGAGCGCAAGACGATCCCGTTCGCCGTGACCGTCTGCATCGGTAACAGTCCGCGCAGGCGCGAGATCGACGCCGGGATCAGGTTGTAGGAGACGCGCAGTTGCGTCTGATCGATGTCGAGGAAACCGTTCGGATCCTCGAGGCGCAGCTCGAGAAATCCCAGCGCGTCGATCGACAGATCGACGATCGGCTGCGTCGCGGTCACGTTGCCCGTGTGGTTGATCACGGCGATCGCGTCGATGTCGGCGGTGCCCGTGGCGCCGCTGTTGTCGAAGATCACGCTGCCGAACGCGTCCGTTCCGCTCGCGTGCGGAACGTCGACGATGCGCACGTAGAGCACGTTGGCGAGATCGACCTGGCCGCCGACGACCAGCGGGTCCGCGACGAGTTCGTCCAGATCGAAGCCGTCCCCGCCGGCGACCACGGGATCGAACGGATCGATCGTGTTCATCGCGACGTTGGCGAGGATCGGCACCTGGCCGACGAGGCCCGAGTACGTCCCCCACGGAGCCGTGAAGCCGGGCAAGCCCGTCGCCGGGCCCACGTAGCGGCTCGGGAAACGCGCGAAGTCGAAGCCGTTCGACGAGACTTCGACGTAGGCGACCTCGCAGAACGGAGCACCGCTGAACGTGAACACGTTCTCGAACACCGAGAAATCGGCGCCCGGGCCGTTCGTGATCACGACGTCGAAGCCGAGCGTGAGCGAACCGCCGACGCCCAGCGAGCACACGTCGATGGAACCGTTCGACAGGCCCGCGCCGCGCGGACCGCCGAGCGCGTTCGTCGGTACGAACGTGCCGCCGCCGGACCCTTGAGTGAAGTCGACCACGCTGGTCGCGAAGCGCGTCTGCGCGTGCGAGGTCGTGGCGATTGCGGAAAGGAACAGGGACGCGCACAGCGCGCCCTTCGAATGAACGATCATGGATGACTCTTCCTCGTGACTCGGCGGTCCCACGCCGCGAGCCGCGATCGACGGAATGCCGACGCACGGAGGATGTTCACGAGGAGGCGAAATCGCCGGGGATTCCAGCGTGGATCGCAAACTGCGCGAGCCTTCTTCCGAGGCCGACGGAGATGCCCCGCGGTTCCACGCTGGAACCGGAGGCTGCGATCGCGGCGGATATCCTGACTCGTCGTTGGCTCCGACCGCTCGAGCCTTCCCAGGGACGCGTGATGCGGACCCAGTGGCCTCCGTCGGAGCGACATGCTCGGAGAGCATTCGCCGACGGTCGCGGCACCCGATCGGCGCCGAAGAGCGGAAAGAAGACGACCTACAGTGGCGGGACCGTGCAGGACTTGGACCTGCTTCCCCGCGTGCGATCGCGAAAGTGTGAGAGAACGAGTGGAAGCTAGCATGCCTCCCGCGAGTCGTCCATGGCTCGCGCGAGTCCGATCCACGTCGAGGAGATTGGCCGCGACGGCGCGCTGCTACTCTGACGCGCACACGTGTACCGACGCATCCTCGCACTCGCTCGCGCCGGCCTCGCGCACCACGTCGCCGGCGGCGCGATTCCCGTCGCGCCGCTCGTCGTGCACGGCTCGGTCGGGGCGCTGGCGGCACTGCTCGTGCGCGATTCGCTCGGCTCGTTCCCGTTCGCGTTGGCGATCCTCTCGTTGTCGGCGGCCCTCGTCGCGCTGCCTTTGCTCGGCGATCTCGCGCCGCTCCTGCGCGCCGATCCGTCGGAGGAGTGGATCGCGGCGCAGCCGGTCACGAAGCGCGAGATCCGCCTCGCGCGTAGCCTCGTCGCGATCCTCGTCGTCATGGGACTCGCGGCTTCGAGCCTGATTCCCGCCGCGATCTTCGCGCCGCACGGCTGGGACCTCGGCGATCGGTTCGCGCTCGTCGTCGCCGGGCTCGGGCTCGCGTTGACGCTCGCTGCCGGACTGCTCGCCACGTTGTCGGTGCTCGGCGGGCGAGCCGAGGGAGCGCTGGTCCTGCTGCAGACCTTGCTCTTCGCCAGCGTCGTCGTCGGCGCACTGATCGGCTTGCGTTCCGTACCCGAGCTCGCACGCGTCGCGCGACCGGAGGATGGACCGCAGTGGTTGAGCTGGCTGCCATCGGCCTGGTTCGCGCGCGGTTTCACCGGCACGTGGTGGCCCGCGGTCCTGGCGACCATCTCCGCGCTGGCGCTTCTCGTCATCGCACCCGCCGCGCCCGCGCCGAGTGCGTTGCGGCGCGGAGCCTTGTCGTACGTGCTCACGCCGCTGCACACGCTGGCCGTGCGGATCTGGGTGCGACGCGACGAGCGCGCCAGCTTCGAGCTCGTCGCGCGCCTCCTGCCGCTCGAGCGCGACGTCGTCTTGCGCACGTATCCCCTGGTCGGGATCCCACTGGCCTTCCTCGCGGCCGGCGCGAAATCGGGCGGACCCGAGCGCGAAGCGCTGCTGGCCCTGCTCTTGTTCGCGCCGCCCGTGTGGATGCCCATCTTGCTCGTGCACGTCCCCGCTAGCGCGAGCCACGCCGCGCGCTGGCTGCTCGATGGCGCGCCGCTCGATCCATCCGCTCTGCACGGTGGAGCGCGCAAAGCGATCGCGGTGCGCTTTCTCTTCCCTCTCTACGCCGCGCTCTTCGTGCTCGCGGCCTGGCAGGCCGGGCCGGGCTTCGCCGTGCGGCTCGTCGTGCCCGCCGCGCTCGTGGCCTGGCTCGTCCTCGGGCCCATCTACGACATGTGCGTGCGCGATCTGCCCTTGTCTCGATCGCCAGACGACCTCTTGGTCGAGATGGACTGGACGGGCGCGATGATCACACTCGGCGCTGTGCAGGTCGTGGCGGCGGTCGCGGCCTGGAAGTTCCTGGACACCTGGCCCGCGGCCGTCGTGGTGTCCGCCGTGCTGCTCACGCTGGCCATCCTCGGAGAGCGCCGAGAGCGGGCGGCGACCAGAGACCTCGCGCCGACGCAGTAGGCCGCGGCGCACCGCGCGATCCGCCGCTCCATCGGTTTCACGGCCCGGCCAATAGGAATTACGAGCACGTACTTCGTGAGCCGATTGCCGAATAGGCTCGAGTGCGCCGTCGCCCGACTCGGCGTCGCCCGGCCGCGATCGCGCGTCGCGCCGGTTCGCTTCGGCTGACCGACCGCCATCATGATCCAAGCAACGATCCTCGGACTGCTCGTCGCGCTCTCCGTCGCGGGTTCCACTGCGGAGCGCGCGGACACGATCCCGCGCGGCGAGACGCGCACGTACCGCGTGCAGCAGACGGTCAAACTGTCGGACATCCCCGAGGGCACGAAGTCGGTGTGCTGGTGGATCTCCATCCCCGACAACGAGCGGCACCAGGATGTGCTCGACTTCTCCGTCGTGACGGCGCCGGGCAAGTGGCGCGTCGAGCGCGACGCCGATCGCGGCAACCGCTTCCTGTACGTCGAGGTCGACGCTCCGAAGCCGCCCGCGATCGAAGCCGTGATCGAGTTCACGCTGCGACGCGATCCCGTGCTGGCGGAGTTGGATGCGTCCAAGGTCACGCCGATCACGGACCTCCACCGGCGGATGTACGCCGAGGAAGTGCGCCTCGACGCTCCGCACATGGAGGTGACGGCGGAGATCGCCGAGATGGCGAAGACCGTGTGCGGCGACGAAGCGAATCCGGCCACACAGGCACGGATGCTGTTGCAGCACGTCGCAGGCGTCGCCGATCACTATTCGAAGGATCCGACGAAGCCCAACTGCGGCATCGGCGACTCGGCCGTTTGCATCGAAAAGGGCGGCGGGTGCTGCACGGATCTGCACTCGCTTTTCATCGCGCTCGCGCGCGCGCGTGGAATCCCATCGCGCATGCAGATGGGCTACCGCATCGATCCGAAGAACGAGGGCAAGGTCTACGACCCCGGTTATCGCTGCTGGGTCGAATACTTCGTGCCGAGCTACGGCTGGATCTCGGCCGACATCGTCGAGGCGGACGCCGTGGACGGTCTCGGTCCCGCGCGCTGGTTCACGGGTTTGACCGAGTGGCGCTTGTGGTTGAACGAAGGTCGCGAGTTCCAGCTCCGTCCGGCGCAAGCGGGCCCGCGCGTCAACACGATGATCATCGGACATGCCGAGATCGACGGCCAAGCGGCGCGCGTGCTGCCCGAGGGCGAGCTCCAGGCGCAGCTCTCGCGTACGATTCGCTTCGTCGAGGTGCGCTGATGTCCCGCGCGCAGCGCGCGCAGTCCTTTTCACGGAACGGGTGACGCCGCTCGACCCGCACCCACACACTGCCATCGAGGACACATGCTCCCCCTCTGTCTCCTGTGCACGGCCGTCGATGCGACGCCGCCTGCGCTATTCGCACCCTCCGTCGCTCCGATCCTGACCAGCGAGGATCCCGACGATCCTTGGAAGCGTCTCAAGGTGAGCGCGGACGGACGCTTGCGCGCCGAGGGCACGTTCGACCAGGTGAACGGCGAGGACCGGATCCGCGGCCGCCTGCGCTTCCGTCTCAACGCCGACTACCAGATCGCCGACGGGCTCAAGGCCGGCATGCGCTTCACGACGCTCGCGGACGGCCGCGACGCGAACAATACGCACTGGGACTTCGGCGACGCCGACGGATTCAGCGCGACCGAGGTCGGCGTCGACCGCCTGTTTCTCGAGTGGAAGCCCGAATCGAGCTGGACGCTAACGGGCGGCAAGTTCGCGCACGTGTACACGCGGCCCTCGCCCGTGCGCGAACTCGCTTGGGACGACGACGTTCAACCGGCTGGCGTCGCGGCCGTGTGGAGCCCGAAGAGCGACGGCGACGTCTCCTTCGACCTGCGCGGCATCTACGCCGTCGCGACCGAGATCAACTCGACCGACGGTTCCGGCGCGGACCCGGCCGTGCTCGGCGCGCAGGCGAACGTGTACTTGAAGGCCAACGACACCACGACGGTGCAGCTCGCGACCTCGTACTCGGACTGGTCGAGCCTCCTGAACTTCGCGATCGACCAGGGCAACACCGCCGACAACGGCGGCTTCGCGATCTGGGACACGTACCTGGGCGTCGCGCTGGCCGGCGAAGGGTTGAGCCAAGTGACGGGATTCGGCCAGTACTTCGACAACTTCGACGACGACACGGGCGAGGACGCCGGCTTCGCGCTCGGCATTCAACTCGGTCAGACGAAGGGCCAGGGCAACTGGAACGTGTTCGGCGCGTACTACGACCTCGACGCGAACGCGGTCTTCTCGCCCGTCGCGCAGGACGACACGCCGATCGCGGGCACGGGCCTGGGCGAAGGCATGAGCGGCTTCATAGCCGGCGCTCAGTACTTCGTGCTCGAGAGTGTCTCCTTGCGCCTGTGGGGTCTCACGTCGGACGCCGACGCGAGCGAGGATCCTTACCGCATCCGCTTCGACATCGACTTCCGGATCCCCTGACCCGAGTTCGCGCCATCGCCGCCGCGGCCGCACCGAGTGCAGTCGCGGCGGCGAGTTCGTAGTCTCGGCTCATGATCCCCGCTCTGCTCGTCGTGCTCGCGTCCCTCGTCCAGTCGCCCGCGCGCGTCGAGCTCGTCGAGAGCTGGCCCAGCGGCACGACGCTCGACCACGCCGACCTGCGCGACGCGAGCGCGGTCTGGATCGAAGTCTTCGACGCCGCGCAGTCCTCGATCGACCTGGCGCATTTCTACGCCAGCGAGGAACCGGGCGCGGCAACCGGTTCGAAGCTGGGCCTGATCCTCGCCGCGCTCGAGCGCGCCGCGGCGCGCGGCGTGAAAGTACGCGGGCTCTTCGACGCCAAGTTCCACACGACGTATCCGGAGACGATCGACCGGCTCGCCAAGCTCCAGAACGTCGAGACGCGCCTCCTCGACTTGAAACCCGTCACGGGCGGCGTGCTGCACGCGAAGTACTACGTCGTCGACGGCCGCGTCACGTACCTCGGCAGCCAGAACTTCGACTGGCGTTCGTTCGAGCACATCCAGGAGCTGGGCGTGCTCGTCGACTCCGCGCCGGTCGCGGCGGCGTTGCTCGAAGTATTCGATCTGGATTGGAGCATCGCGGGCGGGACGAAGCGGACCACGGCGACTTCCGAAGCGGCCGACGCGTTCCCCTTGCGCGTCGGAGAAGGCGTCGCAGCCTTCACCGTCACGCCCGTCTATTCGCCGGCCGAGCTCGCGCCCGATCCGCGACTGTGGGATCTGCCGCGGCTCGTCGCGTTGATCGACGATGCGAAGGCGACCGTGCGCCTGCAGCTGCTCACCTACCGCATGACCGGCCGCGACGGGACGTACTTCGAGGACCTCGAGAACGCGCTGCGCCGCGCCGGCGCGCGCGGCGTGAAGGTGCAGCTCCTGCTCGCCGACTGGTGCATGCGAAAAGGCACGATCGAGGGCCTCCAGGCGCTCGAGCCGCTCGCGAACGTCGAGGTCAAGCTCGTCACGATCCCGCAGAGCGCCGCTGGTTTCGTCCCCTACGCGCGCGTGATCCACTCGAAGTACCTCGTCATCGACGGCCGCGCCGCGTGGATCGGCACGAGCAACTGGGAGAAGGACTACTTCCACGCGTCGCGCAATGTCGGGCTCGTGATCGAGGGCGGCGCGCTGCCTCGACGGCTCGACGAGTACTTCCTCGCCGGTTGGAACGGCGCGTACGCGAAGCCCGTCGATCCGTGCGCGACCTACACGGCGCCGAAGATCGGCGACTGACGGCGGGTCAGCGCTCGGCCAAGAACTCGAGCATGTCGTTGGGCATCGGGCTCTCGATCTCCACGCGCTCGCCCGTTCCCGGCGCGCGGAACACGACGCGATGGTTGTGCAGCGCGTGGCGGTCCATACCGAGCTCGGCGCGGTCCGCGTCGGTCAGCAAGTCGTCGAGGCTGCGCTCGAACAGCGAGTCGTCCACGCCGTAGAGCTTGTCGCCGACGACCGGATGCCCGATCGCGTGCATGTGGACGCGGATCTGGTGCTGACGCCCGGTGATCGGGTGACACGCGACCAGTGCGCAGTCGTCGAAGCGCTCGACGACGTTCCATTCCGTGCGGCAATCCTGGCCGTCGGCGGCGACCTGCATCTTCAGCGCGACAGTCGACACGCGCGTCGCGCCGATCGGCAGATCGATGACGCCCGACTCGCGATCGGGGTTGCCGCGCACGATCGTGAGGTACTCCTTCTCGACTTGACGGCGCTCGAACTGCTGCTGCACGTCGGAGTGCGCGGGCGGATCGAGCGCGACGAGCACGATGCCGCTCGTCTCGCGGTCGAGGCGGTGGCACAGGCGCGGCGCGCCGAGCTTCTCGAGCTCGAACCCGCCGCCGTAGCGCGCGTGCACGCGCTGGATCAGCGTGTCCGACACGTGCCGGCCGCTCGGGTGGACGACGACGCCCGCGGGTTTGTCGACGCCGAGCACGCGACCGTCGTCGTACAGCACCGTCAGCTCGTCCGTCGCCGGTCCGATGACGGGCCGCAGCTCCTCGGGAATCACGACGACGACGCGCGAGCCGTGCGCGAGCTTGCGCCCGGGACGGCGCTCCTCGAACGGTTCCTCGCCGCCGTGCGGCCGGTCCGGCCGGCTCGGATCGACGAGCACGTGTCCGGTGCGGATCAGATCCTGGATCGACGTGCGCGAGCGCCACGAGAGGTGGTGCACCAGGAACGAGTCGAGGCGCAGCTCGAAGCCCGCGTGCGGGCGCTGCCAGTCGTTCGCGCTCACGACGAGCTCGACGTGGCTCGGCGCCAGGTTGAGGTCGCGTTCCTTGCCGAAGAGGCCCATGCGACCTTTCAGGATACGCGTTTGGCGCGGAGGGGCATGGGGTACGGAGCCAGGCACGACTCCGTACCCCATACCCAAGGGAGGTACGACGCGACCCGGCGCGGGGGCCGGGTCGGCGATCGAAAACCGCTCGCGGCGGTCGGAGCACAAGAGTCGGACCGCAGGCAGCCGGACAGCCCTCTCGTTACCGGTAGCGAGCGCGTTCTGGCGCGCTCGCTAGGTACCAGTGGCGAGCGCGCTCTGGCGCGCTCGCTATACGGCCGACGGCGGTCCCGACTGCGAGAACGACGGCTTGCGCATCGGACGCGCACGACGGCGCTTCTTCAGCTTCGTCGGATCATTCTTGCGCGTCGCCTTCTGGATGATGCGCAAACGCTCGCGACGCTCCCGACGGCGCTTGTCCGAACGCTTTTCGTGCCATGTGTTGGCCTTCGCGAGGCGGAAGATGCCGCTGTAGTTGCACTGGCGCTTGAAGCGCCGCAGCGCGGCCTCGAGAGACTCGTTGGCACGGACCTGAACTTTGATCACACGTCGATTCCTTCGGGAGTGTTGCTGGACGTTGCAGCGCCATCGGGCGCGCGTGGAAAGCGGGCGAAGAGGATAGCGGCCCGCCGCGCGGTCACCAAGGCCCGGCTGGAATCGGGCGCGCGGGCCTGGGATCCTGCGCCGCGTGGAGCAGGACGGGAAAGGGTCGGGCGCACCGCCGGAGGCCGAGCTGGTCGGCTCGGTCGAGCGCGTCACGTACACCCACGAGGAGAGCCTCTACTCGGTTCTAAGGATCAGCCCTGAAAAGGGTTACGGCCCCCCCGCGGACCGCTACCCGTTCGCGCCCGACCTCGTCACGGCGGTGGGCCGCATCGACCGGCCGGCGCCCGGGCTGCGCCTGAAGCTCGGCGGCCGTTGGATCGAACACAAGGAGCATGGCACCCAGTTCGAGTTCGAAGCCGTCGAGGTCCTGCCGCCGGCCGGTCGCTCGGGGCTCGTGAAGTACCTCGCCTCGGACCGCTTCGAGGGCGTTGGCGAAAAGCTCGCCGAGCGCATCGTGGCCGTGCTCGGCGACGACGCGTTCACCGAGATGTTGGCGCACCCCGAGAAGCTCGACCTCGTGAAGGGCCTGCGCGCGAACGTGCGCGAGAACTTGCTTGCCGCGGTTGCGCTCGACTTCGGCGCGCACAAGGCCCAAGGATTCCTGCGCGGGCACGGGCTCGGGCCCGTGCAGGCAGCGGCGGTCGTGCGCAAGCTCGGGCCCGAGGCCGAGGAGCTCGTGCGCGCCGATCCGTACCGGCTCGCGGGCGCGGTCGGCGGCATCGGCTTCACGACCGCCGACCGCATCGCGCACGCGCTCGGCGTCGCGCCCGACGATCCGCGCCGCGGGCGCGCGGCGATCGTGCACGCGCTGCAGGAAGCGTCGGGCGACGGACACACGCTCGTGCCGCGCGTCGAGCTCGTCACCAAGGCGGGAGCGACGCTCGAGGACGCCGTGCCGGCCGCGGCGCTCGAAGCGTGCGTGGACGAGCTCGCGCAGAGTTCCGCGATCACGATCGACGCGCTGCTCGACGGCGTGCAGCGCGTGTACCTGCCGCACCTGGCTACCTGCGAGCGCGAGCTGGCGCGGAACCTCGCCCGCATCCTGCGATCCGGACCGCGCACGTCCTTCGCCGACGCGCTGGACCTGGAGCGCGCCGAGCGCAAGTCGGGCGTCGCGCTTCACGAGACACAGCGCGAGGCCGTGCTCGGGCTGCTCGCGCGACCGCTGGCGTTGCTGACCGGCGGTCCCGGCGTCGGCAAGACCACGATCACGCGCTTCGTCGTGCAGCTGGCCGCGGCGAAAGGCGCCAAGATCCTCCTCGCGTCCCCCACCGGGCGCGCTGCGAAGCGCCTGTCGGAAGCAACGGGAGAACAAGCTCAAACCGTGCACCGGCTGCTGGGCTACGACCCGACGACCGAGGGCTTCGTGCACGACGCGCGCAACCCGCTCGACGCCGACCTCGTCATCGTGGACGAGGTGTCGATGCTCGACGTCGTGCTCGCGCACCACCTCGTGAAGGCCGTCGCGGCGCCGACGCGGCTCGTGTTCGTCGGCGATCCGGATCAGCTGCCCTCCGTGGGTCCGGGAAACGTGTTGCGCGACCTGCTCGCCTGCGCGGACGTGCCGCGCTGGCGGCTCACCGAGATCTTCCGGCAGGCGCACGGCAGCCGCATCGTCGTGAACGCGCACCGCATCCTGCGCGGCGAGGAGCCCGAGCTGCCGCCGCGCGGCGATCGTGCGTCGGACTTCTATTTCTTCGGCGAGGACGATCCCGAGCTCGCCGCCGATCTGCTCGTCGACGTCGTGACGCGACGCATCCCCGAGACGTTCGGTCTGAAGTGGATCGACGACGTGCAGGTCGTGGCGCCGATGTACCGCGGTGCGTGCGGCGTCGACGCGCTGAACGAACGGCTGCGGCTCGCGCTCGGCGCCGGCGGCCGCGAAGTCCGCCAGGGAGCGCGCACTTGGCGCATCGGCGATCGCGTGATCCACACGCGCAACGACTACGAGAAGGAGGTCTTCAACGGCGACATGGGCCGCATCGCGCGCATCACCGACGGAGGCCTCGTGTTCGTGCGCTATCTCGAGCGCGAGGTGCAGTACGAGGGCGGCGAACTCTCCGACCTCCAGCCGGCGTTTGCGATCACGGTGCACCGCGCCCAAGGCGCCGAGTTCCCGGGCGTGGTGATCCCGCTCGTGCCGCAGCACTGGATGATGCTGCAGCGCCACCTGCTCTACACCGCGGTGACGCGCGCGAAGTCGCTCTGCGTCCTGGTCGGATCGCGCCGCGCGCTGCGCATGGCGCTCGACAACACGGATGAATCGACGCGGCAGAGCGCGCTGACCGACCGCATCGAGCGCGCCCTCTCCGCGTCATGACCCCCACGTCGTCCCCGTGGCGATTCCTGGTCGACGAACCGGGTTTCCGCAGACTGTGGATCGCCACCGCGATTTCCGAGCTCGGCTCGATCGTCGCACGTGTCGCCTTCCTGCTCCTGATCCACCAGCGCGCCGTGCAGTCGGGCGGCGCACCCGAATCGGCGACGGCGCTCATGCTCATCGCCGAGACGCTCGCGATGGTCGTGTGCGGCCCGCTCGCGGGCGCCTTGGTCGATCGAGTCGATCGGCGCAAGCTCCTCGTCGTCGCGAACCTGCTGCAGGCGGCCCTCGCGGCCTCGGTTCCATTCGCAGCGCGCGCCGACGTGACCTGGCCGCTCTACGCGCTGGCGATGGCGATCTCGGGCGTCTCGACCGTGTTCCCGCCGTCGCGACAGAGCGCGATCCCCGACCTCGTCGGCCTCGAGCGCGCACCGACCGCGAACTCGATCTCCTCCAGCACGACGAGCTTCGTCATCGTCGTCGGCGCTGCCGTCGCGGCGCTGGTGCTCGAATCGTTCGACAAAGACGCCTGTTTCTGGTTGAACGCCATCAGCTTCCTGGTCGCCGCTGCCGTCATCGCGCGCCTCGCGCTGCCCAGCTACTCGGGCGAGCAGCACGGGATCCGCGCCTTCTTCGGCGGGATCACGGCCGGCCTGGCCTACGTGCGCCGCGCGCCCCCGATCGCCTACGTGGTGCTGTGCTACTTCGTGTCGTTCGTCTTCATCGGCCTGTGGCTGCCGATCATGCCTGAATACTTGCGCCGACATCTCGGCGTCGACGCCGAGCTGTGGCTGCCGCGCTCCTACCTCACCTTCGGCATCGGCGGAATCATCGGAGGTCTGATCGGGCCGTGGATCGGCCGGCGCTTCCGGTCGGACGCGCGCTCGTGCTGACGTTCTTCCTCGAGCCGTTCTTGATGGCGGCGTACAAGCTGCCGTCATCGCCGTGGATCATGCTCGTGCTGTCGTTCATGTGGGGTGTGCTGGCGTTCGCGTACTTCGTGCAGGAGCACACGGTCTTGCAGCAAGACGTCCCGCCCGAACTGCGCGGCCGAGTTTTCGGCATGCTTCCGCCGCTGCAGGCGCTCGGTACGCTGACCGCCAGCGCGCTCGTCTACTGGGAAGCCGGGCGCATCCCGCCCGGCGATGTGATGTTGATCGCAGGCTGCGGCTACTTCGTTGCGTCGGGGATATTCCTGGCCTTGTTCCCCGGCGGAATCGCCTTGTGGCGCAGACCCAACCTGCACGGCGAAGCAACTTGAACGCCAACGACCCATCCGCCGGCGAGCCGCCTCGGATCGCCCGCGCGGTGAAGATGCGTCGGCAGGATCTCGGCGCATCGGCTCAGGCTGTGTTCAGACAGGACCGGAGCCGCCCTGGTCTTCGCGCTGCTTCGCCCACCACGCGAGCCTCTTCGCGATCTCCTTCTCGAACCCGAAGGGGCCGGGTTCGTAGATCGCCTTGCCGCGCAACTCGTCGGGCAAGTACTCCTGCGCGAAATAGCCAGTCTCCGAATCGTGCGCGTACTTGTAACCCGCGCCATGACCTAGCGATTTCATCAAGCTCGTCGGCGCGTTGCGCACGTGCGGCGGCACCGCGGCGCCCGGCGTCGCGCGCGCCGCCTCGAACGCGGCGGCCATCGCCGCCTTCACCGAGCCCGACTTCGGCGACGTCGCGAGGTACACGAGCATCTGACTCATCGGCAGATAACCCTCGGGCGCGCCGAGCATGTGGTACGCGTCGCGCGCCGCGACCGCGAGCTGCAACGCCTGCGGATCCGCGAGCCCGACGTCCTCCGCCGCCATCGCGATCGCGCGGCGGAAGATGACCATCGGATCCTCGCCGCCCTCGATCAACCGCGCGGCCCAGTACAGCGCCGCGTGCGGATCGCTGCCGCGCAGCGACTTGTGCAGCGCGCTCAACTGGTCGTAGTGGACGTCGCCGCCCTTGTCGTGCACCGCGACACGCGTCTGCAGCGCCTCCTGCGCCGCCGCGCGATCGAGTCGTCCACCGGCACCGATCGCGGCCGCCGCGGCCTCGAGCACCGTGAGCGCGCGTCGCGCGTCGCCGTCGGCTTGCACGGCCATCCAGTGCAACACGTCGTCGTCGACGGTGATGTCGAGCGCGCCGAGCCCACGCTCGCGATCGTCGAGCGCGCGACGCAGCACGCGCTCGACGTCCTGGACCTGCAATGGTTTCAGCACGAGCACGCGCGCGCGCGACAACAGCGCGCTGTTGACCTCGAAGCTCGGATTCTCGGTGGTCGCGCCGATCAGCGTGACGAGGCCGTCCTCCACCGCGGGCAGCAAACTGTCCTGCTGCGACTTGTTGAGCCGGTGGATCTCGTCGACGAACAGGACGGTGCGCTGGCTCCCCAGCGCGAGACGCTCGCGCGCCTCGTCGAAGATCACGCGCAAGCGCGGAACGCCTTCGCTGACGGCGCTGAACGGCACGAATGCGCGCTGTCCCGCGGCCGCGACGAGGAAGGCGAGCGTCGTCTTTCCCGTACCCGGCGGCCCCCACAGGATCACGGAGCCGAGCGTGGCATCCTCGATCGCGCGCCGCAGCGGCTTGCCCGCGCCGACGAGGTGTTCTTGCCCGCTCAGTTCGTCGAGCGCGCGCGGCCGCATGCGCGCCGCGAGCGGTTGGTTCGCGAGCGGCGACTCGAAGAGCGCGCGGGGTTCGGACTGTTTCCTGCTCATCGCTGCGTAGCCGGTCGGGTCGCGCACTATATCCCGCGGAGATCGGACCCTTCCCGGACGCTGCAGCGACCCGGGCTCGACATCGACCTCGCGACGCTCTCCCCTGAGGTGCTCGACGCTCAGATCGGGCGACGCCGCCCGAGCTCGTACAAGAGGATCGACGCCGCCACCGTCACGTTCAGCGACTCCGGACCCGCCCGCATCGGGATCGTCAGTGCGTCGAAACGATCGGCGTGCGCCGGCAGGTCGCCGGTCTCGCCGCTGATCCAAAGCGCTACCGCACCGGACTGCGCGAAGGTCCGCGGATCGGTTCCGCCGCGCGTCGACGCGCGCACGCAGCGCACCGAGCGCTCGGCGAGCACGGCCGCAACCGACTCCGCGCTCGTCCCGAGCACGACCGGAATGCGCAGCAAGCTACCCATCGATCCGCGCAGCGATTTCTCGTTCCACGGCGACGCGCCGCCTGGCAACGTGACGAACGCGGCCGCGCCGAACGCTTCGGCCGCGCGCGCCAGCGCTCCGAGGTTGCGCGGATCGGCGATGCCGGCGACGACGAGGATGATCGCGTCCTTCGCGAGGCCCATCCCCGCGAGGTCGTAGGCATCCGGCGTCGGCGCGAGCGCCAGGATCCCGGGCGAAGTCGCCAGCGTGCAGACGCGCGCGAGCAGACCCGCATCGACGAATCGCACCGCGACGTTGCGCGCCGAGAGCTCACTCGCGCGCTCGGGCCGATCGTGGGCGACGAAGACGATCTCCGCGCGCACGCCGGCCGCGAGCGCGTCGTCGACCAGCCGGTCGCCCTGCAGCGCGATGGTGGCGGAATCCTTGCCCCCCAGCACCGCGCGCGCGCGCTGGAGAAGCGGGTTCTGCGTCGAACTCAGCACCTTGGGCTCGCGCGCCGACATCGCGCTCGATTCACACTCCGGTACCGAAGCCCGACGACGAGCGGCCGTGGTCGGCGCGACCGCCGCCGGCCGGCTTCGCGGGCCCGCGTTGCACGACCGGCATGCGCGCCGGAGCGCGCGCGCCGGCGGAGCTGGAGCGAGCGCCGCCCGACGGCTTGTTGCCGCGCGCGCCGCCGTGCCGCGGGTTCGCGAACTTGCCGCGACCGCCGCCCGGAGCCGCCCGATCGCTCGTGCGTCCGCTGCGGCCCGCGCGCGGAGGGCGCTCGCGCACTTCGGGCGCTTCACTGCGCAGCGACGAGGCCGATCCCGACGCGACCGGCACGCTCTTCTTGATGAGCTTCTCGATGTCGCGCAGGAACTCGCGCTCCTCGCCCGAGCAGAACGAGATCGCGATGCCCGTCGCCCCGGCGCGCGCGGTGCGGCCGATGCGGTGCACGTACGTCTCGGGCACGTTCGGCAGCTCGTAGTTCACGACGTGCGTGATGTCGTCCACGTCGATGCCGCGCGCCGCGATGTCCGTGGCGACCAGCACGCGCGTCGTCCCCGCGCGGAAGCCGGCCAGCGTGCGCTCGCGCGTGCCCTGCGTCTTGTTGCCGTGGATCGCGAGCGCGGGGATGCCGTCGAGCGTCAGGCGCTTCGCGACCTTGTCGCCGCCGTGCTTCGTGCGCGTGAAGACGAGCGCGCGACCGACATCGGGGCCCGAGAGAATCTGGCGCAGGAGCTCGGGCTTGCTGCCGCGGTCGACGAAGTGCACGAACTGCTCGACCGCCTCGGCCGTCGTGGCCGTCGGCGTGACATAGACCTTCTCGGGGCTCGACAGGATTCCCTCGGCGAGGTGCGCGATCGCGGGCGGCATCGTCGCGCTGAAGAACAGCGTCTGACGCTTCTTCGGCAACGCGGCGATGATGCGCTTCACGTCGGGCAGGAAGCCGAGGTCGAGCATGTGGTCGGCTTCGTCGAGGACGAGGATCCCGACCTTGTCGAGCCGCGCGTGGCGCTGACCCATCAAGTCGACGAGGCGACCGGGTGTCGCGACGAGCACGTCGAGTCCGCGCTCGAGGTTCTTGACCTGCGAGCCCTGCGGCACGCCGCCGAAGATGACGGCGACGGACATACCCAGGCCGGAGCCGTAGTTCTTGAAGCTCTCGGCGACCTGCGACGCGAGCTCGCGCGTCGGCACGACGACGAGCGCGCGGACCTGGCGCGGTCCGGCGTGCGGACCGGCTTGCGAGAGCAACTGGAGGATCGGCAGCGCGAAGCTCGCCGTCTTGCCCGTGCCCGTGCGCGCGCAGCCGAGCAGGTCCTTGCCCTTCAAGACGTGCGGGATCGCCGCGACTTGGATCGGCGTCGGCGTCGTGTAACCCTGCGCCTTCACGGCACGCAGAAGCACGTCGAGGAGCCCGAGGTCGTCGAACGACCCCTCGCCCGCCGGGACGTCGTGCCGGCGCGATTCGGGGAGCGGCGCGAGAGCGCGCGCGGGGCGCGCGTCGCGTTCGTCGGCCGCTCGCGCGGCGTGACGCGGCGCAGCTTTATGACGCGGCGCAGCTTCATGACGCGGCTGAGCTTCGCTACGCGCGGGTGCATCGCTACGCGCCGGTGCATCGCTGCGCGCCGGTGCTTCGCTGCGGGCCGGCGCATCGCGACGTGAGAGACCTGCGCGACGCGAGGGATCTGCGCGATGCGAGGGA